>Ga0207641_10000457_pt1 | contig 46657 bp, 39 predicted proteins | sample KBSSwiS62_FD_184306 | JGI IMG/M metagenome (GOLD analysis project Ga0207641, IMG submission 184306) | Switchgrass rhizosphere microbial communities from Kellogg Biological Station, Michigan, USA - KBS Switchgrass S6-2 (SPAdes) (version 2) | ecosystem: Host-associated > Plants > Roots >... | reverse complement strand
GCAGATGCCGCTTTTCTTCGCCTATTACCGGGTGCTGCTCAATGCGGTGGAATTGCGCCAGGCTCACTGGTTCTGGCTGCACGACCTTTCCATGCCCGACCCGCTGCACATTTTGCCGGCGCTCATCGTCGTCACCATGTTTCTGGTGCAGTACATCACGCCGTCGCCGGGCATGGATCCCATGCAGCGCCGCATGATGGCTGTCATGATGCCCGTCATCATGGGCTTCACTCTATGGCACTTCGCATCGGGGCTCGCGCTTTACTGGATAACCGGCAACATCATCAGCCTCGCGATGCAGGTCGCAATCAACAGGTCGAAGCTCGGCCAGGAGATGCACGATCTTGCCGCGAGGCGCGCTGCGAAGAAGTTGGGTGGCGGCAAAGGCGGGAACCTTAATCAGCGCGTCATCCAGGGACGTCGTTAAGCCCATTCCCGTCCGGGAATGCTTCATCCATGGGCGGTTCATCTCCAACCGCGGGAAACGACGCGATCTTTCATTTCCTCAATGCTGAGGCGAGCGCCTTGTCTAGATTCGGCTGTGAGAACTGAAATCTCGCTTCCGTCAGCCTCTGCGGCGTCGCCCGAATGCTCGCCAGCAATGCTTCATCTGCCATTTGGCCCAACATCAGCTTTACCGCAAACGCCGGTACTGACAGGAACGCGGGCCTGCCGAGTTGTCGTCCCAGCGCCCGTGTGAACTCCGCATTCGTCACAGGATTCGGCGAGGTCACATTGAGCGGACCCGCAATCTCCGTCCGCTCAAGGGCGAACAGAACAGCCGCCACGGCATCCTCCAGTGCGATCCAACTCATCCACTGACGTCCATTCCCCACGCGTGCGCCAAGGCCCATCCGAAATGGCGGCAACATCTGTCTGAGCGCGCCCTCTCCCGGGCCGAGCACAACACCAAAACGCAAATGCACAACGCGAATGCCCGCCGCCCGTGCCTTGTCGGCGGCACCCTCCCATTCGCGACAGAGACTTGCGAGAAATCCGTTCCCGTTCTTCGATGACTCATCCAGCACTTCATCGCCTCGGTCTCCATAAAATCCGACCGCTGAGGCGACCAGAAGAGCCTTTGGAGGCTTGCGCAATCCGGCCAGCAACGCTGCAAGGTGCCGTGTCGAATCGACGCGGCTTGCGATCATCTTGCGCCGGTAGCTTTCCGTCCAGCGATGAGCGCCGACGTTCGCACCGGACAGGTGGATCGCGGCCATCGCACCCTCAAGCGGAGCTGGATCAGCAATCGCCAAATTCGCCGCCGGATCGGGTGTCGGGTTCCATTCAAGCTCCCCGTCGCCCGCAGCCTTCCGTCTGACCAGCTGCAGGGTGGGAATCCCCTTGGCGGCCAGCGTTTGCCGGATAGCCGTGCCGAGCATCCCCGAGGCCCCGCTGAGGATCACACGGGAAGTGATTGGGAAATCCATAGTTACAGAATCCTCGTTCCTCCAGTGGGAGTGAAATTTGACCAGATTGATCAAGTGTCTTGAGTTTAGTACGATGGGAATAGGTTTTGATTGGGGCAAAACAGCTCTGATCATACCCTGGAGGATGGATGACTGAGGCGGCCGCTCGTAACGAGGAAACGCAAAAGTCGCAGGTTGACACTGAAACCACAGAAAAATTCATCGCTGAGAAGCACATTGGCGAACGAATCAAGCGCTTGCGATTGAAGAAGTCGATGGGACTGGTCGAGCTCGGCAAGCACACCGGTCTTTCGGCAAGCTTTCTTTCTCAACTTGAAACCGGTCGCGTCGTTCCGACACTTCGCAATCTGGCGCGCATCGCGATGGTCTTCTCGAAGGATCTCTCCTACTTCTTCGAGACGGAACCGCAATCGATGTTCCGCGTGCATCGCCGCAAGGACCGCGTACGGCTGCCACAAACAGGCGTAGACGAGCCGACGTACTTCTTTGAAAGCCTCGGCTACATGGTTCCGGATCGGCACATGGATCCGTACTTTGCGCAGTTCATTCCGCTCGAAAAAAGCAAAAACCCTCGCGCTCACATGCATCCCGGCTACGAGTTCCTCTACATCCTCGATGGCGAGTTGGAATTGCATCACGGGGAGCACAACTGCACGCTCAGCCCAGGCGATGCGGTCTACTTCGATTCGAGTACCCCGCACTCCTATATCTGCGCCAGCAAGAAGCCGGCAGATGCGCTCATCGTGACCATGCATCAGCCACCGTCCACGCAGCCCGTCACGTTGCTGCGTTCGGGCACCGGAGCAGCAGCAGCTCTGCAGCGCACCGTCGCCGGCCGTACGGTTCTCGGCCCAGTAAGCCGCGAAGCGAGTTAGTTCCACGATTTGCACCGCGCGCTCTCGCCAGCAGAGAGCGCACGACCTCTTTGCGGAGGAGAATCAGAGCATCCAATCGAGTACACTCTCGGTCGCATCTGACTACTATTCAAGCGTTTAGGTCGATCCGACGGAAGCTCGTCTCGAGCCCCGTTCAGAGTCACGTCCCCTTGCAGCGATCACTAGAGCGATTGTCTTCCGTGTTCCAGCGCACAGAAGCTCAAAGCCCGAGTCGGTTCTCCTCTCCCTAGGAGAGCCTTTTCCATGTCTGCTCAATTGATCGCAAGATTCAAATGGCTTGCAGTGTGTCTTTGGTGTTTTGGTTTGTTCTCAGGTTTCGCGGGAGCGCAGAGCACGACACAGGGCGCAATTGCGGGTACGGTAGTGGATGCAAGCGGCGCGCTTATTCCTGGGGCCGCCGTCGCTTTGCACAACGACGGGACCGGCGCCGAATTCAAACTTGTCGCCGATGAGAGCGGCTATTTCAAAGCCCCGTTGGTTCCACCCGGCACGTACACCGTCACTATCTCTGCCACCGGGTTCGGCACATACGAAGCAAAACTCGTTCCTGTCACCGTTGGTTCCATGACGCAACTGCATCCGGAACTGAAAGCAGGCGCAACGCAGGAGTCTGTCGAAGTCACGGGCGTTGCTCCGGTCATTCAGTTCGAATCGCCGGAAGTCTCCTCGACACTGACCACGCAGGAGATTGTCAATCTTCCGCTGAACGGGGGCCGCTGGTCGAACCTTGCGCTGCTTACTCCCGGAGCTGCTTCCGACTCCAATGGTTTCGGCCTCATCTCGTTTCGTGGCATTAGCCCGATCCTGAACAATATCGAGATCGACGGCGCCGACAACAACCAGGCATTCTTCTCGGAAGAGCGTGGACGCACCCGCGCCGGCTATTCAACGTCGCAGGTCGCGATCGCCGAGTTCCAGGTGAACACCGGCGTCTACTCGGCTGAGTATGGCCGTTCCGCAGGCGGGGTGCTGAACGCAGTCACAAAGAGCGGGTCGAACCAGTTGCATGGCCAGGCCTACTTCTACGATCGTGACAACGCCTGGGGCGCACTGAACCCATTCACTACCATTACACGCGTCTCTCTTCCTTCGGGTGGTGGCACTCCGACATTTCCGAACAGTCCATATCGTCCCGTCGACTGGCGCAAACGCTGGGGATTTGGCGCAGGTGGAAAGCTCATTGAAAACAAGCTTTTCTGGTTCTATGCCTACGACCAGTTCAAACGGAACTTCCCCGGCCTCGCGAAGCCATCGAGCCCATCAGCGTTCTTCAATTATTGGGCCGATCTCAGTCTCCCTGGCGGAGCGACATGCGCGAGTTCCAGCGCAACCAAGAGCGGCGTAACAACGGTCAGTGCCAAATACAGCGGAACCGGCTCCCCGGGTAATGCGGAGGCTTGCACACTTGCATGGCGTCTCTATGGTGCGGGCGATGCCGGCCACTATGCAACTGCAGCCGCGAAGTTCGATCAACTGCTCTTCGGCAAGGCCGTATCCCCCGTCACCGGACTCAGCACCCCCGGCCTTCTCGACGACCTCGGACCCACTCCGCGTAACGGGGATGAAGTGTTGAACACCCCGAAGATCGACTGGCAGGTTTCGCCCACGCAGCATGTGAGCGCTCTCTTCCATCGGTTGCGCTGGGACTCGCCAGGCGGCGTACAGACGCAGGCATCGAACAACTACGCGATCGACACCTTCGGTACTGACTACGTGAAGCTCGACTACGGCCTGGTGAAACTCGACAGCATGTTCAGTAATAGTCTTTCCAATGAACTTCGGGTTCAGTACGGCCGCGAACTCAACTGGGAGGGCCAGCAGCCCTACAGCGACTTCACCAAGACCTACCTGACAAACTCGACAGGCATTCCGATTCAGCTCAGCCTCTACGGTGGCTCGAGCAACAACGGATTTACCGCTGGTTCGCCGTATTACTCCTTCCGCACCGCGTACCCCGAGGAGAAGAAGACCCAGTTGGGCGACACTGCCATCTGGACGCACAAAGGCCACACGGTCAAGTTCGGACTGGACGTTCTGCGCAATTCAGATACGATCAACAATCTCTACCAGAGCAACGGCGTTTACACCTATCAGTACTTCTCGAATTTCTTTGCGGACATCCTGAGCCCGAGTGGCGCGTGTGACAGCGGCTTAAGCGAAACGGGTCTGTCGAGCAACTCCGCGAAATACCCGTGCTACTACGGATTCACGCAGGGATTCGGCACACCGAAGTTCGCTCTCACCACAGTGGACTACGGATTCTTCGTGCAGGACGACTGGAAGCTCACGCCGCGGCTCACGCTCAACCTGGGCGCACGCTACGACAACGAACAGGTTCCACCCCCGTTTAAATCCCTGATCGACTCGTCGATGCTCAATGTTGCAGTGAATGGCGGTGGGCCCTTCCCGGATGCCGATGCGCAGATCACGAACCAGCCCGTCGATAACAACAACCTTGGACCTCGCGTCGGCCTATCGTGGGATCCATACGGAACGGGCAAGACTGTCGTTCACGTTGGATACGGTCTCTATTTCGGACGCATGCCCAACGGCATCATTCTGAACACCTACGAAGCAGCCGGAAGTCCGAACGGCCAGTACACGATTCCTTCCGTGTTCGGATCTTCGCCGAGCAGCACTGTTCCCGTGTTCCCACAGATTATCGGAGCGGGAAAATTCGCCACCCCCAGCCTGGATTTCTTCGCGAAGAACTTCCAGAACCCGCAGGTGAGCGAATTCGACCTGTCGATCCAGCAGGAGCTACCGAAGCGCACCTTCGTTTCGGTGAGCTACATGGGCTCTATGGGACGGGAGCTGCCGAACTTCGTCAACATCAACCTCGACCCGGGCGCGACATACCAGACGACGCTCAACGTGCTTGAGAATCCGAAGTACCCGGGCACGGGGTGCGGTCCGCTGGCATGCGGCACGAGTATCAATTCCACGGTTTACTCGAAGGCATACAAGAACACGCACTACGGCTATGTAACCGAGGTGATGAGCAACGTCAACTCCAGCTACAACGGCATGATTGCCGAAGTGCAGAACCGCAGCTCTAAATATGCGCAGTTCGATGTCAACTACACCTGGTCGCATGCACTCGACTACAACCAGAACCAGAGCACCTCTCCAACCACCAACAACTGGTACGACCCGATTGGAAACCCGGGCGCTAACTACGGCAACTCCAACTTCAATGTGCCGAACCGGCTCGTGATGTGGGGCATGCTGCAGTATCCCGGCAGGTCGAATAGCTGGGCGCGGTTCCTTTCCAACGGATGGCACCTCAATCCCGTCTTCCAGTGGCAGAATGGATTGCCTTACTCGGCAGGCGTGAGCGGCACGCAGCCGTCAGCAGGAAGCGCCAGCAATCAGAAAGCAGCGGGCTCTGGCATGAACGGATCGGGCAGCTCGGGGTATCTCCTTCAGCTCGGTCGTAACACGTTCAAGTATCCGAACACGACCGTGCTTGATTGCCGCCTGCAGAAGGACCTTCGCATCAACGAGAAGTACAACATCGAGCTATTGGGCGAGATGTTCAACGTGCTTAATCACCAGAACGTAACCGGTGTGAGCGCGACGGCCTATTCGATCAACACAACGGCTACTTCCACCACCCCCGCAAACACGCTGGTTTACCAGCCGGCGCAAGGTGCAGGTGTGAATGCTTTCGGGTTCGGAACGGTGAATAACGCCGATTCGAACTTTGTCTACAGCCAGCGCCAGATTCAGCTGGGAGTCAAGCTGGACTTCTAGCCAACGGCCCACAAGGTCAGATCCAGGGAACGCGGCAGCTTCGGTTGCCGCGTTCATTTCTATAAGCTCACTGGGGCTTGTTTGGGGTAGTCGGAGTTCCTGCCGCAGGCTTTGAATTTGGATTCGAGTTTGTCGTCGATCCTGCGGGCTTGGCAGCTCGCCTCTTCTTCGTCGGCGTCGGAGCCGGGCACTTCGGTGCCGGTGGCGGCGTCGCGGCAGCCCGCAGAGACACATCCTGCTTCTGCACCGTACTCCTGAGGTCCACCACCTGCTTCTCCTGCATATCGGCAGTCTGCTGAATCTGGTTATCGAGAACTACGCGGGCCTTCTCCAGGTCGTTGAGTGCCTGCTGCAACTGCCCGACGCTGTCCCCTGTGCCCACCACGCGGGATGCCTCTACCACGTGCACCATCACGTCGTAGAGAGCGTCCACGTTGCGCGAAAGAGGCAGCACCTTGGTGAGTGTTCCTGGCGCGGAATCGGCATCTTTCAGCAGCGTGGGCAGCGTACCTTGCAGATCGCGTTGAATTGCATCGATGTTCGTGCCCGCCTCGTCGCGGACATTGCCCTTCTTCCATTTATCGAGCTTCACGTTGCCAACCGTGATCTTTACCTCATCGAGAGAGCGCTGCAGGATGTCAGAGGGCGCAGACGGAGTAAAGTAATTTGCGCCGGAGGGGGCGCCGTTACCGGGGCTTGCGCCGGCGGAAGTGCTCTGGGCAGTGCACCACATCGCCGGCGAAGCAAAAAGGGCGGCGACAACTAAGGGTCTGGAAATGCTCATGGGGGATTTTGCCCTTCCTGACAAAACGGCGCACTTAAGGTAAGGTCCGATGTGGCGCCGCTACCGTACCCAACAAGTATCGCCAATGGCACGCTTATGCAACAAGCTGAATGAAGAAGGCAAATCGATGGCACAACTCGTGGCGACAGCGGGCAACGGACAGACGCGTTCGGGTCATCTACAAACGCAGTGCTTACGACGCTGCTCTTCCGTGCCGGAAAAGAACTTCGATGCTGGCTTGTCCTCGCTGAGTTGGCTTGCGCCCTAGGAATTCTGCCGTCAAGGGCGATCTCCGAGCCGATACGGGTTCGCCACCCCGAAGGGACGCTCCACGGTTTTCTCTCGCTGACAACAGAGCAAGGGCAGGTCCTTGCCTACGGCGACCTCATCGAGATCGTCCGCGGCGATCGTGTCACCTCCCGCCTCACATTCCACTTCAAAGACGGTTCGCTCGACGATGAAACGACCGTCTTCACGCAGCACGGCGTCTTCCAACTTATCTCCGATCACCACGTTCAGCGGGGGCCTTATTTCCCAACCCAGCTCGATCTGAACATCGATACCAGCAAGGGAACGGTCGTTACGCAAACGAAAGACAAGGACGGCAAGAAGCAAGAGTCGACCGAGCACATGAAGCTCCCGCCCGATCTTTACAACGGACTCGTCACTCCGATCGTCAAGAACCTGAGTCCGGGCACGCCCGAAACCAAAGTCTCAATGATCGTCTCCACTCCCAAGCCGCGAGTCGTGACGCTCGTGATGCGACCGATGGGAACGGCACCCTTTTCTCTCGCCGGATTTGAACGCAAAGGGCTGCAATACGAAATCAAGATCGAACTCGGCGGCATCGTCGGCTTGATCGCGCCGATCGTGGGGAAATCACCGCCCAATATCTACATGTGGGTCGAGGGAGGCGAGGTGCCGATCTTCCTGCGCGAAACCGGTCCCCTATTTGAGGGGGGCGCGATTCTCAGTATCAATCTGATCGGCCCAAGCTGGCCCGAAAACAAACGATAGACGCCTCTCGCCCGATCAACTCTGGATGCCCGCGAAGTACTCCGCCACATCCTGCCAGTTGTTTACGCGAACAAATCCAGTTGCTCTGTGATTGTGCGGCGCCGTGTACAGCAGCCCCTCGCCCTGGAAGCGCATCAGGTTCTTCGGCAGATCGTCGATCAGGTAATCGGCCTTCAAAATGCTCTTATCTCCGCAAAACACGTAGTGCGTCGGCGGGATGAAAGGAAAATGCCGCTGCAGCCAGCGATATTTCGAGCCCAGCGAGTTTGGAACCGCCATGGCCTGGGTTGCGATGAAAATCTCGAACCGCGAAGAGAGCTGTTTCAGCACCTCCTGCGCTCCCGGCATCAACGGAAGATCTTCGAAGAAGTCCTCGGCATCGAGGAACGCCCTGAGCTGGAGCTGCCGGTCCTGTGGAGTGACCTCCCACAGTCCCTTGCCAGACAGATCTTCGAGCGTTACCTCCTCTTCAAATGTTTGGTTATAACGGCGGAGATGCTCGGCCAGCGTATCGGCCATCACCTCGTCCATATCTACGCAGATCCGCCTCAACTTGCGTTCAGCTCCCGTGAGAATTCAACCAACTCGGCAACGAGCTATGCACCCGCCTGTCGCGGCTTGCGCACCGCTCTTCCCGTATCTGCCACTGCTGGATCGGGCTGCGCCGGCTTCGGTGCAGGAGTCATTGCCGGATCCCAATAGAGCAGTCGCCCGCAGCTGTCGCAGGTCAGCAGTTCGCCCTCGCGGAGCTGGTTCCAGACCTGCGGCCGCACGCCCATCCTGCAGCCCATGCACTGCTGGTTTTCGGCTCGCGCGATTCCCGTCCCCCGCTGCGCCGCGATCCGATCAAACCGGGTCAGCAGATCGGGCTCGATCAGCTTGCGCAATTGTTCGCGTTCGCCCGCGAGCACTGCCTGCTGTCCTGCAATCCGCTTCTGCTCGCCTGCCACATACTCCCGCGTCTTGTCCAGCGTCCCTGCCAGTTCTTCCACCTGCTTGCGCGCGAGTGCCAGAGTGGCCTCTTGCGCTTCAGTGCGTTCGAGGCTGGCAAACTCCTCATTCTCCAGCCGTTCAATCTCGGCGCTGGCAAAATGAAGTTCGTGTTCGATGGCCGCCGCCTGGGCGGTTGTCGTCACCGAGTCCTGCTGAGCCTTATAACGGGTCGCCTTTTGGCGATGCCCCTCAATCTCGCGATCGAGCCTCGTTCGCAGGGAATCTTCCCGGTTCAACGCATCCGATGCTGCGGCTGACTGCTTCTGCATCGCATCCAGAGCCGATTGCGCTTCGGCGATTCGCGCGGGCAGCGTTCTTGTCATTTGCAGCAGGCGGCCGCGTTCCGTTTCCACGGCCTGCAACTTCACCAGGTTATCAATCTGCTCTTGCATCGCTGCCAAGCAGTTTATTGCATCGGGCCGTCCAAGCAGAAAGTGGTGCCAGATAACAATGTGCAGGCATCCAAATAGAAGGATGGAACGACGGGGGGACCAAGGTATGCCTGTGCGCAGAGCACGCTGGCCTTATTGGGTTGGCGGAAGTGTACTTGCGGTTCTGGTCACCACCGCCATCATCGTCGACATCCTCGCTCGCCGCGCGGAGCCTTTCGTCCGCCAGCAGGTGATCCAGGCTCTATCAGAACGCTTCCACGCCCACGTCGAACTGGACAGCTTCCATCTTTCCCTGGGAAACACGCTTCGCGGCGAGTGGGGCGTCTGGGGCGAGGGCAAGGGCCTGCGCATCTGGCCCCCAGCTGAGGTTGAAGGCGTCCAGGTTCCGCTCCCCAAGCCACCGATGGCGCCGCTCGTCCGTCTCGACGAATTCCACTTCCATGCGCCGCTGCACTACACGTCCGGCCAGCCAATCCATATCTCCCTCGTGAGGCTGAAGGGGGTCGATATCCATTTCCCGCCGCGGTCGCATATGCGGAGAGCCAGCGAGCCCAAACCAGCGGCATCCTCCCAACCCAGCGGGAGCCTGGTGATCGATGCTCTCGATTGCACAGACGTACGCTTTACACACGAGTCAGATAATCCCAACAAGCTCCCGCTGGAATTCCTCATCAGCCGCTTCCGAGCGAAGGGTGTTCACTCCGGATCCGCTGTGATCTTCGAAGCCGTAGTGCAGAACCCCAGACCGCCAGGTGAGATTCATACCACCGGCGCTTTCGGTCCCTGGGTTGTCGACGATCCAGGCAATAGCCCCATTCGAGGCGACTACACCTTCAAGCATGCCGATCTGTCGGTCTTCAACGGCATCGCGGGCATGCTCAACTCCACCGGGCATTACATGGGCACACTTCGCGACATGCAGGTCGACGGGCAGACCGATACACCCGACTTCCAGCTTGAGCGCTACGGCCACACCATGATGCTTCACACCGATTTCGACGCCAGAGTCGATGGCACGACAGGCGACACGTGGCTCAACTCGGTGAACGCCACAATGGACGGCTCGCACTTCACCACCCGGGGACAGGTTGTGCGCGTGCTGAAGCTTGGCGACGATGGCCGCCTGCACAGCATCGGGCACGACATAGCCCTTACGGTGAACGTCGACCGCGCGCGCATCGAAGACTTCCTTCGCCTCGCAACGGACGCGCCGGTTCCCATTCTCGACGGCGGCATCCAGGTGCAGGCACAGCTTCACATCCCTCCCGGGAAGACGCCTGTTACCGACCGCATCGCTCTGAACGGCAATTTCCAGCTGAATGATGCGCAATTCACCAGCCTCGCGGTCCAGAAGAAGATACGCGAGTTGAGCCTCCGCGGGCAGGGCAAGCCCGATCAGTTGAAGTCGGCTGAAGAAGAGAAGATCAAGTCGCAGGTTCAGGGTGAATTCGACCTGCACGGCGGCGTGCTTACTATTCCGCAGGTGATCTACACGGTACCCGGAGCAGATATCCACCTGCATGGCACCTATCGCACCAGGGGCCAGACTCTCGACTTCACCGGCACCGCCAAGATGCAGGCAACCGTGTCCAAGATGGTGGGCGGCTGGAAAGGCTTCCTGCTCAAACCTGCCGATCGTTTCTTCAAGAAGAATGGATCAGGAGCCGAAATCCCCATCTACATCGCCGGAACCCGCGACGAGCCGCACTTCGGCTACAACGGCGGCGGCGGAAGCCATCCCGAGCGCCCAGGTCGGCAATAGCCCGAACGCTGCACCTCTGAATCGAGCTCATCGACAACGCGTTCACGTCTGTTTGGGTCAAAGCTGCGTATAATTCTCCGCATATTCATTGAACCAGCTTTGCGGAGGCTTCTTATGGACATGGTCGCCCTGGTCCTGATCCTTGTTCTCGGCTTTATTGCTTTGGCTACAATTCTCGGCAGCTTCTTCACAGTAAGTACTTCTCAGGTAGCCGTGATTACGCGCTTTGGCAAGTTTTTGCGCGTTGCCGATGCGGGCTTGAACTGGAAGACCCCCTACATTGACCGTGTGGGTGGCGTCGTCAGCCTCCGGGTCAATCAGATCGTCCTTACCATGGAGACCAAGACGAAAGATAATGTCTTCGTCACGATTCCGATATCAGTCCAAAATCGCGTGCGCCCCGAGCGTGTGTATGACGCGTTCTACAAGCTCTCCGATCCTGTCGCGCAGATTAAGTCCTATGTTGAGCAGGTGATCCTGGGCCACGTGCCCAGCATGACCCTCGATGAGGTCTTCGCATCGCAGTCCAGTATCGCGGCCGCCGTGAAGCAGGAACTCGACTCAGACATGGCCGCCTTTGGCTATGAGATCGTCAACGTGCTGGTCACGGACATTGTTCCCGACCAGAAGGTCAAGTCCGCGATGAACGACATCAACGCCGCCCAGCGCGAGCAGGTGGCTGCGCAGGCCCGCGGCGAAGCCGACAAGATTCTCGTGGTCAAGAAAGCAGAAGCGGAAGCCGAGAGCAAGGCGCTGCAAGGGCAGGGAATCGCCAATCAGCGCAAGGCCATCATCGAAGGCCTTCAGACCTCTGTCGAGCAGTTTCAGAAGGCTGTCGAAGGCGCCACGCCGAAAGACGTTATGCAGCTGGTGCTCGTCACTCAGTACTTCGACACGCTGAAGTCGATTGGCGAAAGCGACAAGACAAATACGCTCTTCCTCTCGCACTCGCCGATGGCGGTAAAAGAAGTCTCCGACCAGATTCTTGAGTCGATGCTGATCGCACAGAATTCAGGCGTGATGTCGCGGTAAGCACTGGCTGGCGCGGATGCGACGGAAACGTCTGGCGATTCTCGGCCGCGGTGGTAGCTGCACTGATGTCCTTCGCCGATTCGTCGTCGTGCAAATGGCAATCTCTGAATATTGCTTGTGGAAATGCTCAGTGAATCTGATCGTTCCGAACATCTCGCCAAAGGCAATCCCCGAGTGATACTTTGGCCTGTTCCCACCGCAGCCACGTTACGAGCCGCGGAATCAAGAGACACAGCACGAGGACCGCCATGCACTGGACCAAATCTTCCGTAATCGCCGCCGCAATCTGCGCGTTCACCATGAGCTGCGCATCCCTGAATTCCGTCGTTACCGCACAATCCTCCACCTCTACATCCGTCGCGCAAGCCATCAAAGACCAGCCCACCGGTTCGGAGTGGTGGCGTCATGCCGTTATCTACGAGCTCTATCCACGCAGCTTTCAGGACTCGAACGGCGACGGTGTCGGCGATATAAAGGGCATTACATCCCGTCTCGACTACCTCCATGACCTCGGCATCGACGCCATCTGGATCACGCCGATGTACCCCTCGCCCGGCATCGACTACGGCTACGACATCTCCGACTACGTTGCGATCGATCCCCTCTACGGCACAATGGAAGACTTCGACAACCTCGTCGCCGAAGCAAAGAAACGCGACATCCGCATCATCATGGACTACGTGATCAACCACACGTCCGATCAGCACAAGTGGTTCCTCGAGTCTCGCTCCTCGCGCGACAATCCCAAGCGCGACTGGTACGTCTGGCACGATGGCAAAGGCCAGACCACGACCGACAAAGGACAGCCGCCCAACAACTGGCAATCGTGGTTCGGTCATTCCGCATGGACCTGGGACGAGAAGACGCGCCAGTACTACTACCACTACTTCTACGTCGAGCAGCCCGATCTCAACTGGCGCAATCCCGAAGTCCACAAGGCCATGGATGGGGTGCTCGATTTCTGGATGCAACGCGGCGTTGCAGGATTCCGCATCGACGCCGTTTCACGCCTCTATGAAGACCCCCAAATGCGCGACGATCCCTACCTGCCCGGCCGCAACGCATATGGCGATCGCAACATCCAGCACAAATACACTGACGACTTGCCCCAGGTTCACGACGTGCTCAAGGAAGTGCGCAAGGTCGTCGACAAGTATCCGGGCGATCCGATCCTGGTCACCGAAGCCGATGAACCAAACGTCGAAGCCCTGGCAAAGATGTACGGCAATGCAGACGAAGTCCAACTGCCTATGGACTTCCAGATTGCCGACGTCAACGAACTCTCAGCTCCGCGTTTCCGCAAGCTCTTCAACGAAATTGAGAACAACTCCGCGCACGGCCAGCCTGAATACTTCTTCTCCAATCACGATCAGCCGCGCCAATGGGATCGCTACGGCGACGGCGAACACAACGACCAGATCGCGAAGCTCATGGCGGTACTTGAACTCACCACGCGCGGCACACCCCAGATGTATTACGGCGAAGAGCTCGGCATGCGCACCACCGATCCCGTGCGCGTGGAAGATGTCCACGACCCCATCTGCAAACTCGGCTGGCCGAAGGAAAAGGGCCGCGACGGCGAACGCACCCCGATGCAGTGGGATGGCACGCCGCAAGCCGGCTTCACAACAGTTCAGAAGCCCTGGCTGCCCATCCCGCCCACATCATCGAAGTACAACGTAGAAACCGAGCGCAAAGATCCCGGCTCGATCTTCAACGCGTACAAGAGCCTTCTCTCTCTGCGCAAAACGCAGCCAGCCCTGCGTGAAGGCGCCCAGATCGGTATCAACAACGACGACCAGAATGTCTTCGCGTTCATCCGCACCACCGGCGACGCAAACGTCGTCGTGGCGCTGAATATGAGTTCCAAGCCCCAAAAACTTTCGCTCGATTGGAAGAGCGCTGGCGTGAACGGAACCAGGCTCGTTCCGCTCTACTCCTCACCAACCTTCACCACAGATAATGGCAACCAGGTAGAACTGCCTCCCTTCGCCGCGTTAGTGGCCAGGGTCGAATAAGACTCTTATTCGGGCCCGCCTCCAGCTAAACGGGCCCTCTAACTCTTGTCTCCCGCATTCTCCGCCAACTGTGGTAGTTTGGCCTGTTCACACCGCTGCCATCTTTCACGAGCACGGAAACGGGCAGGTCGAAGTCTGTCGATTCGCGCTTGCCCGGAAGACACAAGGAGACCGCAATGCACTGGACCCGCAACCTCGCAATCACAACCGTAGTCGCAGTCACGCTGGGAACGGGAGCCCTCAAAGCCACCTCCCAGAACTCAGCAAACGAAAAGGACTGGTGGCGCAACGCGGTCTTTTACGAGATCTACCCGCGCAGCTTTGCCGACGCAAATAACGATGGCATCGGCGACCTGAAAGGCATCACCGCCCATCTCGACTACCTGAAGGACCTCGGAGTCGACGCCATCTGGCTCACCCCTATCTATCCCTCGCCGCAGGTCGACTTCGGCTACGACATCGCCGACTATATCGCGATCGATCCCAAGTACGGCACCATGGCCGACTTTGACCGACTCATGGCCGAAGCCAACAAACGCCACATCCGCGTGCTCATGGATATGGTGATGAACCACTCGTCCGACAAGCACAAGTGGTTTCTCCAGGCGCGCTCATCCAAGACGAATCCATATCGCGACTGGTATGTCTGGCGCGACGGCAAGGGCCAGACAGCAACTGACAAAGGACAGGTTCCGAACAACTGGGTATCCGTGTTCGGCGGCTCCGCATGGGACTGGGACGACAAGACGCGTCAGTACTACTACCACAAGTTCTATAGTCAGCAGCCCGACCTTAATTGGACGAATCCCAAAGTTCACCAGGCCTTCAAAGACATCATCGATTTCTGGCTGAAGAAGGGCGTCGCCGGGTTCCGTTTCGACGCCATCACCACGCTCTTCGAAGATCCCAGCTTCGCAGATGAAGGTGTCGTAAAAGACAAGAACGGCAACCCGGAGATGCGAGGCGGCGAGCCCGTACTCGACAACACCAAGACCGACAATCTTCCCGGCGTCCACGACGTAATGGCCGAGATGCGCGCCGACGCCGACAAGTTCTCAACCAGCAACTATCCCGGCACTCGTGTCTTCATTGGGGAAACCTACCTGCCCAACATCGCCGAACTCCTCAAGCAGTACGGCACGCCGGATAAGCCGGAATTCCATCTCCCCATGGACACGCAGATCCTGCTCATTAACAAGATGGACGCCCCCGCATTCCGCGCCAAGCTTGAAGACGCTGAGAGCGAACTGGGCACCAACGTTCCGCTGTTCGTCTTCGATAATCACGATAATCCGCGCATCGACGCACGCTACGGAGACGGAACGTACGACACCGACATCCAGCGCGTCATCTCCACGGTCCTCTTCGCCAGCAAAGGCGCCGCGCTCTTCTACCAGGGTGACGAAATTGGCATGAAGACCACTGAGCCCACACGCAAAGAAGATGTAAAAGATCCCGTGGGACAGCGCTTCTGGCCGGCATACAAGGGCCGCGATGGCGAGCGCACGCCGATGCAGTGGACTTCGGCTACCAACGCCGGATTCGACAGCCCCAGCGCGAAACCGTGGCTGCCGGTCCCACCGAACAACTCCACCATTAACGTTCTGGCGGAGAAGTCCGATCCCAGGTCGCTCTACTCCTGGTATCACTCGCTCATTCAACTCAAGAAGACGAACGCAGCGTTTGCTGAGGGCGGGGACACGATGCTCGACCGAAACAACCCCAAGGTCCTGAGCTGGAAGCGAGTGGCAGCCGGTGCACCGCCGGTTGTGGTCTGCGTAAATTTCAGCGCCGAACCCCAATCGGTGGACCTCGTCAGCCAGGGTTTCCCCGAGGGTGCAGTCACCACATTGCTGAAGACCCCGGGCGCTTCCGATCCGTCCTCGCTGAAGCACATCAACCTGGGGCCGTTCGGCGTTTACATCGGTCAGCTTCAGTTCATGATCAGCCACTGACGATCCGCTAGCTCCACGAACGATCGGCGGCCTCGGCAACTCCGGAGCCGCCAGTTCGCATCTTGACCGACACACAGCCGTGTGACTCGACAGCCATTGGAGAACCGCTCTAATATGCTGGAACGCCCTCCGCGGGGCACAGAATCTTCAACCCTCATCGCGTTAGGACTGAACAGATGGCAGAAACCAACTCCGACCGGGCCAGAATCTTCCAGGCTGCACTGGCCGACCACCTCCAGATCGTCCAGGCCCTCAATGACCAGCAACGCGTTCTCGACCGGATCGCCTCGGAAATGGTCCTGGCTGTCCGCATGGGAGGAAAGATTCTGTGGTGCGGCAACGGCGGAAGCGCGGCCGACGCCCAGCATCTAAACGGCCAGCTCGTTGTGCGCTTTCGTCACGACCGTGCCGGCATCCCTTCCATCGCCCTGTCCACTGACACTTCGATCCTGACCGCCGCCAGCAACAACTATGGCTACGAACACATTTTTCAGCGTCAGGTCGAGACCCTGGCCCACAAAGGCGACGTAGTGGTCGCCGTATCCACATCCGGAAATAGTCGCAACGTCTTCCTCGCTCTCGAGGCCGCGCGCAAAATCGGAGCTGTCACCGTTGCGTTCACCGGGAAGGGCGGAGGCCAGATCGCCAAGGCGGCAGATTTCCTCTTCGAAGTCCCTTCAAGTGACCTGCCTCGGATCCAGGAGGCACACATTCTCGCAGGACACATTCTCTGCGAGGTTCTGGAGTTGGAATTGATGCAGAATTCGGCCGCTGCCGGCCCGAACGGGACAGGGCTCAGAAGTCCTCTTCCGTCTCGTTCTCTGTAAAGCTCTGAAGCGAATCCGGATTCTCATCACCCGCTTCCCGAAGTTGGGAGAGGGTTTTCCGGTAGAACCATGCCGCCGCCAGCCCACCCAGAACCGCCGAGGCAGCAGCAATTGCTCCTACCTTGATCCAGCTACCGGGAACTCCGCTCGTGCCGACATGCGGTGGTTGGGCGCCTCGAATGGGCGCTTCCGGCTCCGAACTGGATGATTTCAGGGTATTTGTCACGCGCGGCTCTGCCCAGCAATTTAGATTCTAACCGCAATCCGAGGCAACCAAAGGGCACCCTGCAGCCTCCAACCGGGCAAAAGATCGTCTTTCCCGCATGGCGAGAAAATTTCGATTTTTGTATTTGCTCAAAACGGAATCTATAGTATCGTGTAGATATTCCGGTGATGGAGAGTGATCTTCCTGATCACGCCAAAGTCGGAAGTAGTTTGCGTCACTGGCCTCCCGGCACGAACAGCAAAACGTTCGTGCCGTCTTTTTTTGTTCTTCGAAACTGTTCCGAGGCTGAACTCCACGATCTGCGCAATCGTTTTCGCTTTTCCGCAAAATGGCTGTGTTGCATTCGCGATTTCATTTGCATTTCGCTGCAGTCTAAAATGAGCAAGAGAGCACAGCGCGCAAAATGATCTTCAAAAGCAAATTGATCCTTGGTATCGCCGTCTCAGTCTTCACTGCTGCCAGCTATGCGCAGTGGTCCAACCCCGCCGATGATGTTCCGGCCTATCACTCTGCCGCTCCGCTGAAGGTATCGGCTCTCCCACCCATGCTGTCAGGCGCGAAGCTCAGTGGCGAGCACTTCCAATACCCCTGGCAGGTGCACGTCTATGAACAGGCGGCCAAGGTTGGCAATGTGCTCTACCAGCTTCCCTGCAATTGCCACTGCGATCGGGCGCTCGGCCATACCAGCCTGCGAAGCTGCTACGAGGGCTATCACGGCACTGAGTGCTCCACATGCGCGCAGGAAGCCTTCTATGCCTACGCCATGACCAAGGCCGGCAAGACTCCTGCGGAGATCCGAGCCGGCATTGCGCGGCACGCCTACGAGCAGATTAATCTCGAGCAGCAATAGACAGCCCAGGATAGACAAACCAGGATAGACAACCCAGGATCGCCAATCCGATCACGTGTGGATGGCCGCCAATCGCGTGGGCGGCCGAATCCCGCATCTAACGATCGACAATGGTAACCGATTTGAAAACATATCCAGCGTCCTGGGAAGGCCGGCTCATTCTCGCCTGCCGGAAGTGCCAGAAGAAGCTGAAGCGCGATCCAGACCAGCGCTCGCTCGCAAGGCTGAAGAAGACCGTCAAGCGCTACAACAAAGAGCATCCTGCCCGACAGCTGCATGTCATCAACGTTCCGTGTATGGATCTGTGCCCGAAGGGCGGGGTGACGGTTTGCTGCCCAACTCACGATCCGAGCCTCTTGTCGATCATGCGCAGAGACGAGGATCTGCGACTGCTCTGTTGCCGGAAATAGGTTATACGGCACTCGGGGAAAGAAGTGTCTGCAGCCAGCGCATGCGGTATCCAGCCATCTATTGGGCGCGCTCTAATCTGTCGGCATTTCCATTCTCGGCGAAGATTTCGGGCGTGGCAAAGTTAGAACTGTAAGATTCTCCGTCGAGGTGCGTCAGCACTATTGAAAGGAGAAATGAGTCAATGGATACGTCGAAGAAACAAAACGGATGCAGCTGCATTCCAGGATCTTGCCGTTGCGGAAATGGCATTTGTGCCTGCAATCCATGCACCTGCGCGCCATGCACCTGCCCTGCACTCGAGAAGAGCTCGAATGCGTAAATCCCCGCTGGCAGCGCGTGGGTTGAACCCCAACGCTGCCGGCCGACATCCAAAGCGTGTTCGCAATTATGCCCGGCACTCTGATAACAAACAACTCGAAAACAGCCCATCTCGCCGAGATGCACAGCAAATTCCTCCAATTCCTGCGTCCCAGGATCGGCGATCCGGCCAGCGCGGAGGACATTCTGCAGGCTGCCTATCTCAAAGCCATCCAGCACGAGTCGGAACTGCGCCAGCAAGAGAGTTCGATCGCGTGGTTCTATCGGATACTGAGGAACGTCGTCACTGACCACTACCGGCAGAGCGCAACGCGCTCACGCGCCATCGACCAGTTCACCGCTGGCTGGAATGAAGGCTATGAGCTGGAACTCGAAAACCAGGCCTGCACTTGCATTCGCGAGATTCTTTCCGATCTGAAGCCCGGCTACCGGTCAGCGATCGAGCGCGTCGATCTCGCTGGAGAATCCGTCGATGACTTCGCTGCCTCGCAGAAGACTTCAGCGAACAACGCCTACGTTCGTCTGCATCGCGCCCGTAAGGCTGTAGCGAGGAGGCTCACGGAGATTTGCGGCAGCTGCGCTACCCACCATTGTGTCGACTGCTCATGTAAGCCGCAGAGGTGAAGACACTTAGCTCCAAAGTTCAGAACCTGCGCAGACTCGCCCAAGTTGAAATGCCGTAGAATAGAACCTGCAGCACGAGCCAGCCATTCCGGCTCGCACCGAAAGCAGGTATTGGCTCATCCAAAAAGGAGCCAATTACGACCTTGGGCAATACCCCGAGGTCTCCAACGACAAGTCTTCGTCGTTGGGGTGGATTTGGGGGCGTCACGGTTTCGACGGGATCGATTGCGGCATGGGAGGCATGTCGGGGTGTGGGCACCCGTAATCGCCTGCAAAAACAAAGTTGCCAACGATAATCTGGCACTTGCTGCTTAATTAAATAAGCAGCCGTCTCTCGCGGCTTCGCCTATGGGCTGCGAACCAGACGTCATTCAGTAGGCTGGTGGTTGCGGCTCGGTCCGTGTTGCAGCCACAAGATCATCGGACTAGCTTCAGGCGCATCTTGTCCGTTCTGAGCGTTTGAGGCGAAAACATGCGGAACCGGACTGAGCATGGATTCTCCCGGCTGACAGCGATTTCGGACGCGGGTTCGACTCCCGCCGCCTCCACCAACCTTCGCCACTCTTTGAGAGTGCAACGGCTCGACGTCCCGCGCCTTGCGATCAATTCGGTCGAGCTCTCGATTTTCGAGTAGCCGCATCTTTCATGGACAGCTCGGCTCAGCTATTCACGATCCCTTGCGACACAGCGAAACGCGTTAATTCCGCGATGCTGCGCAGGCCCAGTTCATCCATGAGGCTGTTACGGTGGAACTCAACCGTTTTGGGAGAAATGCCCAGCGAGGCCGAAATCTGCTTCGTTGATTTGCCCTCTGCTACAAGCTGAAGCACTTCACGCTGACGAGGCGTCAGCTTCGTCCCGAACATCTCTGCAGGGTTCTGCTTCGGATTGAGGTTGGCCAGTTGTGCCGCCTCGGCACCCGCGTGCGGTGAGACATAGTAACGGTCTTCCAGCGCCAGCCGGATTGCGGCGACCAGTTCGTAACTGGCTGACTGCTTGGAAACATAAGCCTTCGCGCCCGCTGCAAACGCCGCATGCAGGTACGCCGGCGCAAGCTGCTGGGTCACAAACACGATCTTTGCTGATGGAAGGGTCTTTGCCAGCCGATTTGCCGTTTCGATTCCGTTCAACTCCGGCATGCCCACGTCGAGAACAACTACATCAGGCTTGAGACGCTGCGCCTCTTCCAGAAGCACGCGCCCGTTCGGTGCCGTACCGACAACCTCGAAATCCGTGGCGAGCAAGCGCGTCAGGCCTTCAAGCATCAGGGTGTGGTCGTCCGCAATCAGAATAGTTTTTTTCATGCCCCGTTCGCGGGCACGTCAACTGTAACAGTCGTGCCCTCTCCCAGTTTCGAAATAACTGTCATGCTGCCGCCGGCGATCCGCGCCCGTTCCTTCATTGAAATCATTCCGAGTCCGGGCGACTCCGCTTCCTGTTCCTGGTCGAAGCCGATACCGAAGTCCATCACCTTCAAACAAAGCCGATCGTCTGTCCCCGAGAGAACGACCTTCACGTGAGTTTTACCGGCATGCTTGGCAACATTGCGCAGCGCTTCTTGCGTGATCCGGTAAAGCTCAGTCGCGACGTCCGGTGACCATTCTTCCGGCAGGTTTTGCGTCACGTAGCTCACCGGCATATTTTCGCGCTCTCCGAATTCTGTGACCAATGCCTTCAATGCAGCCGAGAGGCCAAGGTCGTTCAGAATTGCCGGGTGCAGTCGATGCGAAATCTGCCGCACATCGGTATTGATCAGCTGAATCTGTCTCTGCGCATTCTCGATCTTGGTGCGATTGTCCAGACTTGCGTCTTCAAGCCGCACGTCATGCAACAGCATCTCCAGCAGACTGAGGCGCTGGCTGATGTCGTCATGCAACTCCCGCGCCACGTGTTGTCTCTCGTCCTCCTGCACATTGAACAGGTGCGCATTCAGGCCTCGCAGTTCATCCTGCGTGCGCGTCAGGTTGCGCGCCGTAATGGCGATTTCGCTCTCAAGTGCCCGTTTCTGCTTCGAAACCAGCTGTTCCCCTTCGCGCCGCAGCGTAACGTCTTCAATCATCAGCAGCAGCACTCGGCTCCCGTCTGTGGCAAGCGTTCGCCCTGTGATCACCAGGTTTCGGGCCTCACCACTGTGAGATGAGTGTTCAAACTCGATCGTCGACCCCATCGGCGATTGCAGCAGCTCATCCAGCTTCGCCCCCAGGCCATCTAGATTCCAGAGCAGACTGGCCAGATCCGGAAGAGACCTCGCTTCAAGTTCCTTGGGTTGCAGATGAGTGAGCTGCCTAAACGCCTTGTTGTGCGTACGAATGCTGCAATCCCCGTTTAAAACTACAATCGGCACCGGGACGCTCTCTACCACCGAGCTAGCGAAATCTCTCGCGTCCACCAGGTGCTGCTGGCTTCGCCGCAACTGATCGATATCGAGCAGCAAAACGACAAGGCCCTCAATCTTGTTCTCCGAGGTGCGATAAGGCCGTACGCGCAACAGGTGCCAGCGTCCATCGCGATCCTGCACTTCCAGTTCCCGGGTTCCCAGCGTTTCGAGAACCTCGGTCAAAATCGGCTCGATATTCTCGAGGCTAAGCTGGAGGCGAATCTCGCTAATAGCGCGTCCCACATCCGACGAGCGCACATTCAATAGCTTCTGCATCGGCGGCGTGAACTGGCGGATATGCAGATCGCTGGTCAGCATCAGCAACGGAATATTGACGCTATTCAGAAGATTCGTTAAGTCATTTCCTGTCTGCGTAAGAACGTTATTTCGCTGTTGCAATTCGTCGTTGACGGTCTGCAGCTCTTCATTGGCGCTTTGCAGTTCTTCCTTGGTCGTCTCCAGTTCTTCGTTCGTGCTTTGCAGTTCTTCGTTGGCTGACTGAATTTCTTCGTTTGCCGAAACAAGCTCCTGGTTGCGAGCATCGCGTTCTTCCACAAGCGACTGCAGATGAAATCGGGTTGAGGTCAAATCCTGCCGCAGCTGCGCGATCATACGGTCCTTTTCATCCGCCGTAAGATGCCATTGCGGAGGCTGTTCCGCGTTCTTTGAGGCTTCGCCTTGGCTGAGAGTCTGAAAGAGGACCAAAAAGCATTGCGGCCGCGACGAAGCACTGGTAATGGGCAACACGTCGATCTGTATCTGCTGCTCACCTGATTCTTCGTCCACTACTTGTACCAATGCGGAGGTGGGCACACTCTCGCGAATCGACCGCTGTACTGTGTCGCGCACCTCGCTTGCGAGATTCTCCTTGAGGACACGCATCAGGTTCCACGTCACCGCTCCGGACGTAATCTCAATGAAAGGCGCCGTCTGGCCCCGTGACTGGATCACATTCATGTGATCGTCGATAATCAGCCCCGGCGGGCCGCACCGCGCCAGCACAATACGATCGGCGGCCCGCTGCAATTCGAGCTCCGGCCATATATGGCGTTCCATTTCCGGCGAAGCGGCCCTTGCCATGCCGAAGGGCTGGCTCATCGTATAGTTGCGCGGCGGGTTGAAGTCATGCGGGAGACTGCTCCCCGTCTTCATGTATATCTTGTGTTTGCGATCAACAGTGCTGAAGGCCTCTCCATAACCACGCAAGCCTTCCGACATGCCAAGCACCATGTATCCGCCCGGCTCCAGCGCGTAGTGGAACGTGAGCATCGCCTGCCGCTGCAGTGTCTGGGTGAAATAGATCATGACATTCCGGCAAATCAGAATGTCGATATGAGAAAACGGCGGATCGTTAGCAAGATTCTGCCGGGCGAAGATGCAGGCATCCCGCACGCGTTTCGAGACCTGGTAGCCCCGATCCATCTTCACGAAATACCGGCGCAGCCGGTCCGCTGATATTTCACCCGCAATCGTATCCGGGTAAACAGCAGCCCGTGCAGTATCAATCGATCGTTCACTCGCATCCGTACCGAAGATCTGCACCGGCGTATCCAAGCCGTTCTGCGACAGGAACTCAAGAACTGCAATCGCCAGCGAGTAAGCCTCTTCACCCGTCGAGCATCCCGCGCACCAGACGCGAATGGGACGACCCTGCGAGCGATCCTGAACTAAAACAGGAAGCACAATCGACCGCAACGAATCCCACAGACCCGGATCGCGAAAGAAGCGCGTCACATTGATCAGAACGTCTTCCTGCAATGTCCGCAACTCGTCTGCCCTTAGCTGCAGGAAACGCACGTACTCCGGAAGATGGTCTATCCGCAGCAACAGCATGCGCCGCGCGATGCGGCGTCGGATCGTTTCCGGCTTGTACTGCCGGAGATCAAGACCAGAGAGACTCCGCAGGAGCAGCAGGATCTTGTGGTAGGCCTGCTCGTCGTCGGGCCGGACCGCACCTTCTCGGAGTGTTCGCACCTCCGGCCTGCCAAACTGATGGGCCAGGCGCCCCAGTTCGGTGCCGATCTCTGCGGGAGGAACAACAAGGTCAACGTGATCTGAAGCGATCGAACTCAGGGGCATCTCGGTGTGCATTGCCGTGTCCGGACTCTGCACAACTGCAATGCCGCCTTCTCCCTTGATCGTCTTCAGGCCGAGCGCACCATCCCCATCCGCTCCCGAAAGCACGACTCCGATCGCGTGGTTCTTCTGGTCAGTGGCCAGCGAATGGAAAAATCGATCGATGATCTTCGGGAAACGCTCCCGCTCCGCGGGCGGCTCCAAGCTGAAAACACCGTCGCGCAGCGTTACTGATTGATTCGGAAGAACTACATAAAGGTGATTCGGCTCGGGACGGAGGCCTTTTTCTACCGCTGAAACCGGCATTTCTGTATAGCGCTCGACGATTTCCGATAGGAAGCTCTTCTGATTCGGCGCCAGGTGCGTCACCAGAACGAATGACATTCCTGTGTTCGGATCGAGGTTCGCCAGAACCTCCTTGAACGCAGGCAGACCTCCGGCTGAAGCCCCGAACGCAACCACCGGGTAGGGCAGCGAGGGGGACTGACTCTCTTCGGCAGCAGCCTCGATCGTCATTTCAGGAGTGATCGACAACTCTGGTTCGGCTGATTCCGGGAGGGTTGCCCTCCCATTGCCATCAATCCCTTCGATCTCTGATGACGTTTCCTGCGTGCCGCGCTCACCTGAGCCGTCCACCTCTTGCTCGAAATCGCCCGGGAGAAATGTCTCCTCAATCATGATGTTTTCCGATCAGTGTTTAAGCATAATACTTTCCGTAACGGCGCAGCGCTTTAGACCAGCCCTGCACCGTTGATGCGCATCCAAGGGGAAATTCGGAGGTTCGCACCTGTTCTCATGCTGCATCCTGACCATCGTGAACTGATTGAACGCGCAAATCGGGCAGGCGTGGACTTCTTGTTTACCGACATTGAGATGGCATTTACTTTCATCCGTGTTGGAGAGACGAGCACTTCAAGGGAATCTCGCGACCGCAGCTTCGGCAAAGCGCTTAAGGGCTATCACGCCGTGTCACACTTCATGTCGCGGGTCATGCTTTCGCCGAGCCAACGGACAGAATTGGAAGAAAAGCTCCACAAACTGAAGAGTCGGCTAGAGCAGGCGGGTTTCTCCTGCGAAAACTGATCAGTCTCCGTGCTCAAGATCGCGAAACCTCTCCGGCAATGTCGATGATTCAAGCCGGTCGGAGGCTGCCTGAAGGCGCGCTGTAAGCCGCATATCGTATCTGTCGTTCTGCAATTACTCCAAAAGCCCCGAACAGCGTATGCTGTTTGTAGAGGGATTCGATAGCTCCAAGAAATTCGTTCGTCCCTCCTCGGTTTTCTCAGCGCCAGTCAGCATCGAATGATTCCGTCCTTCGCTGACTCTCCGGCTTCGGTTGCAAACGCTCTATAACTGGGAAACGAGGGAATCATGCGTTCTGATCTGGTCTACTCTGCCGGATTGCAGGTACATAACCGCTTTCTTCTGGCTTCGGCCGTTATGCGGGCCGTCCGTAAGCTCCATATTGATTCAACTCGGACAGAAGACACCATCAACAAGGTGTTCACTGAGATGGCGAAGAGCCCTCAACTCATCGAAAAGCTGCCGGAAATCACACCACCGCCCCCGATCGACGCCCTGTTGATGGTTCCCTGATCAAGCCACCAACTCGTTGCATCTCCTTAAGAGTGTGCAAGCTGGGCCAGAGCAGCAATCGCCGTCTCACATCGTGTTACACTAAAAGAGATCGAAGAATCCGATCTGGTCTTCTTGCTTGTTCCGCTACCCCGCTACACGCAATAAATTCCATATTGTGTTCGGCGGTACACCAATCTCAAGGAACAAGTTCAAAATGGAACAGGGAACAGTTAAGTGGTTTAATGACGCCAAGGGTTTCGGCTTCCTCAGCCGCCCCAACGGTGATGATGTCTTCGTGCACTTCTCCGCAATTCAGTCGAATGGCTTCCGCAGCCTCCAGGAAGGCCAGCCGGTCACCTTCGATGTCGTGAAAGGCCCCAAGGGCTTCCAGGCAGAAAACGTTCGGCCTGCATAAGTTGCATCAAAGTCATTGGAGTGGGCGGTCAATCGCGACCGCCCTTTTCATCGTCATACGAAGGAGCCTTTATGAAGAAAGCCGTTGATTCGCGCGTGAAGAAAGCCGCCGCTCCGCGTGATAAATACTTCCTGAAATCTCTCCATCAAGAGATTGACCTTTACGACCGCAAGCTCGCTGATTTGAAGAACTTCGGTGTGTTCGCTACAGAAGCGGATCGGCAGGAGGCGGAAAGCAAAATGCTCACAAAGAGGGCGTCGCTCGAACGCACCGCGCGCGAACTCTCCGCTTCGGGCGTTGAATTCAACCAAGAAGACCTACCGCGTTCATTCCGCGCACAATCGGATGGCGAGCCCCTTCAGCGCGCTTCCTGAATTTCGTTGCCTATTGAGGGTTTGAGCCAGGCTGATCCGGCTCTTTCGTTGGTGGATTGAGCGGATGCTGGATGTCGAATGTCGAGAAACGGTGATTCTGTCCGGTAATCTCTGATCGCAACTCAAGCCAAAGCTCATTCGGAATCTTTAGATAGACTTCAACGACCGCCGGGTCGAACTGCGTACCCGAACAGCGGATAATCTCCTCGCGTGCCGCATCGAACGTACGCGCCACCCGATAGGGCCTGTCGCTTGTAATCGCGTCCAGAGTGTCCGCGACAGCGAAGATTCGCGCCCCGATAGGAATGGCAGAGTTCTTTAGCGCACTCGGATAACCGCTCCCATCGTAGTGTTCCTGGTGCGTGAAAACGATCTCCGCTGCCTCGGCGAGGAACGGAATCTTCCGCAGCATCTGGTATCCACGGGCGCAGTGTTCGCGCATGATCTCCTGCTCTTCGGGCGTCAGTTTGCCCGGCTTTCGCAGGATGTAATCGGGAATCGCCATCTTGCCGATGTCGTGCAAAAATGCACCACGCGCAATCACCTTGATCTCCGCCGGCGAGATGCCCATCGCCCGCGCCAGCGCGATGGTATAAGCGGTCACACGTTTCGAGTGGCCTTCTGTCTCAGAATCCTTGAGATCGAGCGCATCACCCAGCGCTTCCAGCGTCACGTCGTACGAGTGCTCCAGATCTTCCATGGCCTGGCGCAGCATTTCGGTACGCGCCCGGACCACCTGCTCCAGGTTCTGCTGATATGTCCGGCTCTCCTGCAGTGCCTGCCGGTGCTCCAGTGCCCTTTGAACGGTAGCCATCAGATGCTCGCGTTCAAACGGCTTCAGAACATAGTCGTACGCGCCGCGTCGCATTGAGTCGATTGCCACGCTGATATCGTGAATCGCCGTCACCATGATTACCGGCAGATTCGGGCTTTCTGCGTGAATGTGCTCCAGAAGGGCGAGCCCATTCCCGTCCTGCATCACGATGTCGGTCAATATGAGTTCGAAGGACTCCTGCCCCATGGCGTCCATCGCCTCGCGGCCGCCCGAGGCCAGCATGACCTCATAGCCCTGCCGCTCCAGCGTCGCCGCGATCATCGAGCGAACATGTGCCTCGTCATCCACCACAAGGATGCGAGATGCCGTGCGTGCCTTCCTCTTCGTCCGCGACTCCATGCCTGAAACGATCGCTGGCTGGAAGGCGTCTTGTTGCGCCTTTGACGTCAACCCTGTATCCTTCCCGGCTTCCCGCCAGTGCTCAGTCCAACGTCGGCGGGGCAATCTCATTATAGGCACGAGTAATCTCTCAAATTAGTGAAACCGACTCTCTCAGGCTCCAAAGAATTTCATCGTCATCGGGACGTTTCCGCGTGAGAAACTCTGGTTCTTCAACCCGCCTGCCTTAAACTGAGCAACATAGCGGAACCTCACTGTCCCACATCGGAACAGCTTCGTGACAGAACCGTAGAACGTATCAAGAAGTTACGCCCACCCCGGCGGTGGCGCAAGCCCTTCTTGGTAAAGTACCAAAGTACTAAAGTGGTATATCTTTTCAAACTGATTCTGTATTGGTTCAGGACACTCCGTCTGTGATCTTCAATCCTTCTTAGCTTCTCTTCGACTGCGCCGAGCCGCCGCCCAACCCTCTTTCGTGACCTGCCGCGACCGGCCCACCGCCAGCGCCCCCGAAGGCACATCCTGGGTGATGCACGACCCTGCGGCAATGTAAGCTCCGTCACCAATCACGATCGGGGCAACCAGCGTCGAATCGCTCCCTACGAACGCTCCTTGTCCGATCCGCGTCTGGTGCTTGTTTACCCCGTCGTAATTGCAGGTAATCACGCCGGCGCCGATGTTGGATCCGCCTCCTATCTCCGCGTCTCCGAGATAAGTAAGGTGGTTCGCCTTTGCCCCCTTGCCCAGTTTCGCCTTCTTCGTCTCGACAAAATTCCCGACATGCGCGTCCTGCCCAATCTCGCTTCCCGGGCGCAAATGAGCAAAGGGGCCGATTCTCGCGCCATCCGCAACCGTACTCTCTGCCAATACACATGCCTGCCGGATCAGCACGTCATTGCCCAACGTGCAATTCTCAATCACGCTGTAAGACCGGATCTGGCAGTCTGTCCCAATCCTGGTCTTCCCCAGCAGTTGGACAAAGGGCTCGATCGTCGTGTCAGCTTCAACTTCTACATCCGCATCGATTACGCACGTCTCGGGCCTGAAGATTGTCACCCCCGCAGCCATCAGCCTGTTAGCGGTGGCCAGACGCATCCTCGCGTCCATCGCCATTAGTTCGGCGATCGTGTTTCCGCCTCGTACTTCCTCAGCGTTTTCCGCCTGCAACGCGGCAACTTTCTCACCGGCCGCCTTCAGGTGCGCCGCCATATCCGTCAAATAAAACTCGCGATGTGGATTGTCACTTGAGAGCCGGTCGATATGCGCCAGCAGGGGCCGCGTTTTGAACGCGTAAATGCCGGAGTTGATCTCCCTGACTCCGTGCTGGTCCTTCCTTAGCGCCTTCTGCTCAACGATCGCGTCGACATCGGGCAGTTCGGACGACCGGCGAATCACGCGTCCGTACCCCGTGGGATTCTCGGGCACAGCAGTCAGGATGCTCATCGCGGCGCCCTGCGCGAGATGCATCGTCATCAGGTGTTGAAGTGTTATTGCGCTGATCGAAGGCACATCGCCTGAAAGCACCAGGATGTGCTCATACTTTGCCACCGCATCGCGCGCGCATTGAATCGCATGTCCGGTTCCGCGCTGCTCCTTCTGCTCGACAAACTGCACGCCTGTTCCGCCCACTGCCTGGCGAACTCGTTGCGCCTCATGCCCGATGACAACGAAGATATCTTCGCTATCCGCCAATTCAGATGCGGTCGCGATGACGTGGTTTAACAACGCCTTGCCGCCGACCTCATGCAGCACCTTGGGCCGGCGTGTTCTCAAACGCGTCCCCTTGCCCGCAGCCATGATAACTACACCCAGCTTTGTATCGGGCTGATTCTCAATTTTCTTGCTCACTCCTGCTTCTCCGCCTCTCCGCCGCCCGCTGCCGGTGCGCCCGGCTGCGGAATCGTGATGTCGATGCTGTGCACCGGACCCATCTTCAGTGCATCGAGCCCCGGGTTGATCTCGGATTTGTTCCCGACAACGAGCACAGCATACTTGTCCGGATGAATGTACTTCTTCGCCGCGGCATTCAGATCGGTAATCGTCACCTTCTCAAGCGCGGTCTTGTATGTTTCGAGATAATCCGGTGGATAACCATAGAACTCAAGGCGTACTCGCTCCGCCAGCACCTTTCCTTTCGTGTCATACCGGAAGAGGAACGAGTTGAGGATGTTGTCCTTGGCGCGCTTCAGTTCTTCCTCGGTGAATGGTTCATTTACGAGACTGTTAAGCACTTCGTATGTCCGCTGAATCGCCTCAACGGTCTTCTCACTGCGCGGCATCACCACCGCGGCAAACGTTCCCGGATGGTCCCACGCAAACGAGAGCCCGCCGCCTACGGCGTACGCAAGTCCGTGCTGCGTACGAACGACCTGGAACAGGCGGCTCGCAAACCCGCCGCCGAACACATCGTTCATCATCGCCACGCTCGGGATGTCGGGATTGTGCCGATCGAGACCGACGCCAACGATCTGCACACTCGACTGGTTCACATCTTCTTTATTGATGAAATAGACTTCCGGCTTCGGTCCCGCGATGTCGTCGTGGCGCACCGTATTCGGCTTTGCAACTGGAAGCTTGTCGAATGTTGCACGCAGTTTTGCTTCCATCACCGCAGGTTCGAAATCGCCGCTGATGGCAATGATCAGCTTTCCGACAATCGAGCGATCGTGCCACGCCTGAAGGTCCCCAAGCGTCACTTTGGAAATCGTCGATATCTCCGGCTGCCTTGCATAGGGACTGGTCGGTCCATAAACCAGCTTTACCGCCTCGCGCCCGGCGATCTGGTTCTCATCGTCGTTGCGTCGGACGATGCCCGTTGCTTCCTGCTGTTGCGCCAACCGCAGTTTCTGCTGATCGAACTTCGGATGGAACAAGAGATCCATAGCCAGGTCGTAAACCTGGTCCGTGTCTGCCTTCAGCGACTCCCACGAAACCGCGGTAGAATCCAGGTCACCGCCGGTCTCGATATGCGCTGCCTTCGCCTCGAGCAGGTCGTCCATGGCGTCGCCGTTCATCTTCTCCGTGCCGCTCGTCCGCCATGCCTGCCCGTAGATGTCGATCAAACCGCACTTCGCTGGATCCTCATCGCGAGAACCTCCCGGAATCAACACAGATCCGGAGACAAACGGCAGTTCATGATCCTCCTGCAGAAAAATGACGATGCCATTCTTCAGCGCAATTCGCTTCGGCTGCTGCGGCTTGAACTGGTGCAGCGGAGGAATAGGGATTTTCTCCCACGGCCTGCTCTGTTGCGCTGAGAGTGCAGGTGCCAGCAGAACCAGTAACAAGCCTCTAAGAGCAATTTGAGCGAAGCGCAAGGTCAACTGGCCCCTGACCCCTGATCCCTGATCACTGTTCCTCACTTTTCGCCTCCCTCGTTCTTTGCCGGTCCTGCCGGTCCAGTCGGAGCCGCTGTATCGATCTCTCCAACCGTCCGATTCGACTCCACAAACGTCTCATTCGCTACGCGCCGTATATCCGCTTTCGTCACTTTGTCTACCCGATCAAGCTGCTGGAACAGCTCGCGCCAGTCGCCAAAGCGTGCCTGGTACTCTGCCAGCGCGTTCGAAAGCCCCTGGTTGTCTGCCAGTCCGCGCAGCAGGTCCGCTCGCGTCCGCGTTTTGTACATCGCAAGTTCGCCATCGGTTACGTCAGTCGTCTTCAGCTTGGCGATCTCCTTGTGAATTGCCGTCGCCATCTCCGCCGAGGTGTGCCCGGGCAAGGGCGCGGCGAAGAAAAGAAACAGACTTGGATACTTGTTGCCGGGATAGGAGCTCTGTCCGGCTGCAACCGCCGCGATCTGCTGATCACGCACCAGGCTGCGATAGAGGCGCGAAACGCGTCCATCCGAAACGATATCGCTGATCGCGTCATAGACCACATCATCCGGGCTCTTGTAGTCCGGCCGGTGATACGCCTCGACGTAAATGGGCTGGCTGGGATCCTTGATGACCACGGTCTTCTCCGCAAACTGCTTGGGCTCGACTGTCGTCATCTCCAGTGGCTTGGCGCCGCCCGGAACCTTGCTGAAATATTTTTCCAGAATCGGCATCGCCTCCGACGCCTTTACATCCCCTACCACCGACACCACGATGTTCGATCCCACATAGTACTTCTTGTGAAATGCCATCGCCTCAGTGGCTGTGATCTGGCTGAGCTCGCTCGGCCAGCCTACTCCGCTGCGACCGTAATTGTGTGCGACGTATGCCGTCGCCATCAGCTGCTCAAAGAGCCGTCCTTCCGGATTCGAGTCCGTCCGCATATGGCGCTCTTCTTCCACCACCGAGCGCTCTTTGTAGAACTCGCGCGGTACCGTGTCCACCAGCCGGCTGCTTTCCAGCCATGCCCATAGCTCCAGACGATTCTCCGGCATCGACCAGAAGTACATCGTCTCATCCAGACCAGTCGATGCGTTGTAGTCGTGTGCTCCGTTGCGCTGCGCCACTTCGGTGAACTGGTTCGGAACTACGAACTTCTGAGCCGCCTTCTGTGCATCATCGAAGGCCTTCCTCAACTCGGCCACCTTCTGCGGATTCGCTCCCGCAGGATTGCGCAGCTCTGCCTCCAGCGCTTTGTTCGCCGCTTCCACATTGTCGAGGGCAACCTTCTCGCCGGCGTAGTCCTTCGTGCCGATCTCGCTCGTCCCCTTGAAAGCCAGGTGCTCGAACATGTGCGCCAGCCCGCTCTCGCCAGAAGGATCATTCACATCCCCTGCGTCGATAAACGTGGTGTAGCTGAACACCGGCGCCTCGGACCGCTCGCAAATCAGAATCGTCAGGCCATTGGGCAGAACCTTCGTCGTGATGCGTTGCTCAAAGCTCTTCAGGTCCTGCGACAACCCCACGCAGGAGAAAAACACGGCCGCAAAGATCGCCGCCCCAACGGACAGCCTCCCCGGCAAGTTTCTCTGCATCATTGCTCCTCCGGGCACGAGCAGACCCTGCTCGCCCTGTTCTCAAAGCTAGTTGCTGGCCGTGGGTGCGTCAAACCCGCAGTGACGGAACTACACAACTATGATTACGTATGAACTCTAAACAGGTGAAATGATATGCGTCGATGGATCTTCCGTCTTCTATCCCTTCTTGTGATCCTGATTGCCATTGCCTTCGCGGGGATTTGGATCATCCAGATCTATCCCCGCCATGGGTCCCACCCTCCTTTACAACTCGCGAAGGGCACTCTGGCAATCGAACACGCCCGCATCTACACCTCGCCCGCAGATCCCCCGATCGACGATGGAACAGTGCTCGTCCGCGATGGACTCATCGCCGCCGTTGGCAATCAGGTTCAGGTCCCCTCCGACGCCACCCTCATTCCGTGCGACCACTGCGTCATCACTGCCGGTTTCTGGAACGCGCATGTCCATTTCACCGAGCCCAAGTGGACCATGGCCAACTGGAAATCCGCCGCCACCCTCAACCCGCAGCTCGCCGACATGTTCCTCAGTCGCGGCTTCACTACCGTCATCGACCTCGGCTCCAACCCCGCCGACACCTTCTCCACGCGCCGCCGCATCGAGAAAGGCGAGCTGACCGGCCCCTACATCTACACAGCGGGAACTGGCCTCTATCCCCCGCACGGCATTCCCTTCTATCTGAAGGAGACACTCCCCCGCTGGATCCAGGCGCTCATGCCTCAGCCTGAGACGCCCGACGAAGCCACCACCATCGTCCGCCGCAACCTCGCCTCTGGCGCTGACGTCACCAAGCTCTTCACCGGCTCCTGGGTCGAGCGAGGACACGTCCTGCCCATGCCGGTCGAAATTGCTCGTGCGGCCGTCACCGAGTCGCACCTGAACGGCAAGCTCGTCTTCGCGCACCCCTCCAACCTCGCTGGGACAAAGGTCGCAATCGACAGCGGAGTCGACGTTCTCGCCCACGCGGCCGACGACACCCGCGGAGTTGACGCTCAGCTCCTCCAGTCCGCGATCCGCAAGAATATGGCGATGATCCCCACGCTCAAGATGTTCACTACCACCGTCACCAAAGATCCGCACTACATGGACCCCATGCGGGCCGAGGTTGGGCAGTTCCATCAGCTCGGAGGCACGCTGATCTTTGGAACCGACGTCGGCTACATGGCCGACTACTCCACCGAGACAGAGTTCGTCGAACTCGGCAAAAGCGGCCTCGATTTCAAGACCGTCCTCGCCATGGTCACCACCAACCCCGCATCCCGCATGAGCGTCTCCGACACAAAAGGAACTGTGAGCCCAGGCAAACTCGCGGACCTCACCATCCTCGACGCCGATCCCGCCACAGATCTGACAAACTTCTCGCGTGTCCACGCCGTCATTCGTTCAGGCAAGCTTATCTGGCAGCGATAGCAATCACTGGTTTGTGCACCATTCATCGCGATGAGTGGGACCCTGGGTAGTCAGGCTCGATGTCCTATACTTGACAGGTACGCTTTTCGAGGCTTCCGGCTCGCCGGAAGTCTTGTTTTCTGAGGGTTCCGTCTTGAGTACGAGCAAGAGGTCTGGGTCCGCCGAGCACCGCCGCATCCGCTCCACAACCGTAATCTGCGTGCGCCGCAACGGCGTTGTCGTCATGGCCGCCGATGGACAGGTCACGCTGCAGGATCACGTCCTCAAGCATTCCGCAAAGAAGATCCGCCGCCTCTATCAGGAAAAGATCCTCGCCGGCTTCGCAGGTTCAACCGCCGACGCCTTCAACCTGTTCACGCGCTTCGAAGCCAAGCTCGAGCAGTATGCCGGCAACCTCAATCGCGCGGCCGTCGAGCTCGCCAAAGACTGGCGCACCGACAAAATGCTGCGCAATCTCGAAGCACTGCTCGTCGTCGCCGACAAAGGCCAGACGTTCCTGCTCTCCGGCTCCGGGGATGTCATCGATCCCGACGAGTCTATCGCCGCCATCGGCTCTGGCGGCAGCTACGCCACAGCCGCCGCACGTGCATTGATGGAAAATACCGAGCTCAGCGCGCGGGAGATCGCCGAAAAAGCAATGAAGATCGCCGCCGACATCTGCATCTATACCAACGACAGAATCACGTATGAGGAACTGAAATCGTAGCCGAAATCGTTTTGGACTAACCGATGGCCATCTACCTTCCCGCATCCGCCGAAGAACAGGACCTCTCGCTCGACGAGTTGACTCCGCGCGAGATCGTCACCGAGCTCGACAAGCATGTTGTCGGCCAGCGCCCGGCCAAGCGCGCCGTAGCCATCGCTCTTCGCAATCGCCAGCGCCGCCAGAAGCTTCCGCCCGACATCGCCGACGACATCATGCCCAAGAACATCATCATGATCGGCCCCACGGGCGTAGGCAAAACCGAGATCGCGCGCAGGCTGGCCAAGCTCACCAACTCGCCGTTCCTCAAAGTCGAAGCATCCAAATTCACTGAAGTCGGCTACGTCGGCCGCGACGTCGAATCCATCATCCGCGACCTCGTCGAAATCTCCATCGACATGGTCCGCGAAGAGCGCCTCGAAGAAGTAGAAGACAAGGCCGAGATGAACGCCGAAGAGCGCCTCCTCGATCTGCTGCTTCCACCGCCTCCGCCGACACCCGGCGGACAGGAAGGCCAACTCGCCCTTCCGGGTTCCGACGGCTACCAGCGCTCGCGCGAAAAACTCCGCCAGCAGTTCCGCGAAGGCAAACTCGATGACCGCACCGTCGAGCTCGACGTTCGCGAACGCGGCACGCCTCAGTTCGGAATCATCTCCAATCAGAACCTCGAAGACATGGAGATGAACCTCAAAGACATGCTGCCCAACATCTTTGGCGGAGGCTCCAAAAAACGCAAGATGAAGGTCGGCGACGCTTTCGACTACCTGGTACAGGAAGAAGAAGGCCGCCTCATCGACATGGATTCCGTCAACCGCGCCGCCGTTGAGCGCGTCGAATCCAGCGGTATCGTTTTCCTCGACGAGATCGACAAAATCGCAGGACGCGAAGGCGGCCACGGCCCCGACGTCTCCCGCGAAGGCGTCCAGCGCGACATCCTTCCCATCGTCGAAGGCACCACGGTCAACACGCGCTACGGCATGGTCCGCACCGATCACATCCTCTTCATCGCAGCGGGCGCATTTCACGTCTCCAAGCCCAGCGACCTGATCCCCGAGCTTCAGGGCCGATTCCCGATCCGCGTTGAGCTCAAGTCGCTTACCGTCGAAGACTTCCTGCGCATTCTCACCGAGCCCAAGTCATCGCTCACCAAGCAGTACTCAGCCCTTCTCGAGACTGAAGGTGTCCGCCTGGAGTTTGAGAACGAAGCTCTCCGCGAAATGGCCGAGTTCGCCTTCCGCGTCAACGAGACCACAGAGAACATTGGTGCGCGTCGCCTCCACACCATCATGGAGCGCGTCCTCGAAGACGTCAGCTTCCTAGCGCCCGACATCGCCCGCCAGACTGGCGGTGCTGACAAGGTCGCCGAGCTGACGAAGGACGGCGCAAACGAGGCAATTGCCCCGTTGCCCTACGCAGAGAGAATGACCGCGTCAGGTCCGGAGAAGGTTTTCACCATCACGCCTGAGTACGTGAAGCAGATGGTCGCCTCCATCGTCCGCGACAACGACCTCAGCCGTTACATCCTTTAGCACCTGAATCTATTCTCTGCTGAGACCAAGGAGCGTGATGGCGATATCTCCATCCCGATGGGCGATGGCTTTGCTTCTTCTGTATGCGGCGCTCGCAAGTGCGCAAAATCCGAGTCCTTCAGAACCGGCAAAAGATCCCAAAGCTCCATCCGAAACCGTCGTAGTCCTCGGCTCTGCCACTCCCATCCCTCTCGCCGAGTCATCCCGCTCGGTCGATATCCTGCCTGTGCAGCCGAACCTGCTCTCAGTTCAAACGTCCCTCGATCTCCTCCGCAATGACAGCTCCGCGTTCATTGAGCAACGCGGAGCGGGCGGCGCCCAATCCGATATCGTTCTCCGCGGCGGCAGCTTCGCTCAGACACTCGTCCTGCTCAACGGGTTCCGCATCAACGACGCCCAGACAGCACACCACAACCTCGACCTGCCCATTCCCCTCGAGGCCATGGACACGATCCAGATCCTTGAAGGAGCCGGTTCCACCCTCCACGGTGCCGACGCGCTCAGCGGAGTCGTCGACTTCATCACCGCCGCGCCCTCGCACTCCTCTGTCCTTCTGCGCGCAGGGGAGGGAAGCTTCGGCTCCAACGAGGAATCCCTCTTAGCCGGCACCGCCCGAAAACGCTGGAGCGCTCGCGCGACAGGCACACGCAATTTTTCCACCGGCTTCATCCCTGACCGCGACTACCGCAATGAAAATGCATCCCTCGAGTCATGGATCGGCTCGCGACTCGGCGTCACCGACCTCGTCGTAGCCGCCAACGATCGCTCCTTCGGAGCCGATCAGTTTTATGGCAATTTCCCTTCATGGGAACGGACAAAAAGCTGGTTCGCCTCCGCACGCCAGGAACTCGGCCCCTCCACCTCAGCCGCTTTCGGCTACCGCCGCCACAGCGATGACTTCGTGCTCATTCGCGCCAATCCTTCCATCTACGAGAACAACCATGTCGACAGCTCATGGCAAAGCTCCCTGCGCCACACCTTCAGCCTCGCAGCGAATTCACTTCTCCTTGCAGGCCTCGAAGCCGATGGTGACAGTATTTCGAGCAACAATCTCGGCGTACACGCACGCAATCGCGGCGCTGGATATATCGATCTCGATCTTCGCCCTGCAAAGTGCCACTGGAACATCTCACTGGGCGCGCGGGAAGAAATTTTCTCCGTCAACATCGATCCCGTTTTTGCTCCGCAACTCGCCGGCAGCATGCGCCTGCCGCATCAGCTCAAACTCCGCGCTAGCACCGGTTACGGCTTCCGCATTCCTACCTACACCGACCTCTATTACTCCGATCCGTCCACCACCGGTAATGCAAACCTTAAGCCCGAATCGGCTTGGTCTATCGACAGCGGTATCGACTGGAGCCCCTCATCAAAATTCCTCATCTCCGCTACTGGCTTCTACACGCGACAACACAACGCGATCGACTATGTCCGGCCATCTCCCGCCGAGCAGTGGCACGCAGCCAATCTCAGCGGTCTCCGCTTTGCAGGCCTGGAAACCTCGGCAACCTGGACCCCCGCGAAATCGCAGCGCATCCAGATCGCATGGACCAGCCTCAACGGCGCTCAGGGGGCTCTCGATGGTCTCCAGTCCGAATATGTCTTCAACTATCCCGTGAATAACATTCACGCCACCTGGGACGCCTCGATTCACGACAACTGGCTCATCCGCAATTCGCTTCAGATCGCGCAGCGATATCAGCAAACCGCCTATCCCGTCTGGAACGCAGCGTTCTCCCGCAAGTCCGGACATCTCCGTCCCTATCTCCGTTTTGACAATCTGAGCAACACTGGCTATCAGGAGATCAGCGGCATCGCCATGCCGGGCCGCAGCATCACGGGAGGTATGGCGATTCTTCTCGGCCGCGAATAACGGAGAGGAACTTGACCCGGGTCACCTGGAAATACTCAGCGCGAGCACCAGGTGGAATGTGAACGTTGATCCCGCGCGAAAGTTCGCCTTCTGACCGAATGGAATCGGCTCGGTGGTAATTCGGTACAGTCTTCCGTTCACGAAGACCGAGTTCAGTTGCAGTTCGCTGCTGCCCCGCGGTTCCTTGTTCACCAACCCACCCGCAGAGGAGTTCGCCGGAATCACCACAACTCCGTCAACTTGAACCGGATCCTTGACTAGAGCGGTGAAGCCGGTTCCATTGGCTGCTGTCTTGGCGCTCACCGCCTGGTCCAGCTTAACGGTGAGCGGAGTCATCACCGGCGCTGTGATTCTGGCACCATGGGGATTCGCCCCCTCAACCCGGATCGCGAATGAAAGGAGAGCAACCATGGCCAGCGCGGAACAGCTCTTCCGGAACAATCTCATGCGAATCGCCACTCCTCGGGGCATCGTTCAATCATTTACATCTCAGGCGTAGGTCCATGCCATCATGCCCTCGAAGTGCTTTGCAACCGCTTTCCAACTGTGATAGGTTTCCTTCGTACCTCGGCAGCCCGCGACCATTGGTAAATCAGCGGGCTCTACCTGCACTCTCCTGCTTCTGAGGGAATGTGGATGGAGGCGTATCGGAGCATCTGGGAATGGTGCGTTTGCGCCTCAGTTGTACGCCACCGTTCTCGTTACGAAACGCATCCCAACGCTTAGGCAACTTCAGGAGAGACACGCATGAGCGAACCCGCGCAGCATCACGCGATCAACTACATCGAATTCACTACAACCGACATCGCCAAAACCAAGTCGTTCTACGAACGCGCTTTCAGCTGGAATTTTCAGGACTACGGCCCCGACTATGTCGCTTTCGATCGCGATCACGCCGGCATCGACGGCGGCTTCCGTAAAGGCGAGCCAACTCAAACTCAAAGCGAAACCGCACCATTGATCGTTCTCTACTCGCAGGATCTCAAGGCCACGCAAGACGCAATCATCGCAGCTGGTGGCTCCATCGTCGTCCCCACATTTGACTTCCCCGGCGGCCGCCGCTTCCACTTCTCCGACGGGCAGGGCAACGTTCTCGCCGTCTGGTCTGAATAGGTTTCGCGCGAGCCTCCACACTAACGATTCCATCAAAAGAGAATGCCCCGGCGGCCATCAAGCCCCGGGGCAAATGTAGTCTCTGTTCCCCTGTTCTCTCGGTCACTTGGTCCCTGTCCTAATTCAATTCCGGCGCCGGCAGTGCCTTCCGCCTTCTTAGCTCCTCGCGTACCAGCGAAAGCCCAAGCATGCATCGCTCAAATCCATCCGAAAGGCGTGCGAACAGCGGCGCCTCTTTCTCATACTCGAACATGTTGAACTGGCTCACGATGAAGTAGCTCTCTTTGCCTGCATGAATCAGTTCCGTCAAGCTGGGATGAAGTCCTTTACGCCGTGCACCCGGCAGGTTGGCCTCGGGATACATGCCACCGACAAACAGCGCGTAGTCGCCGATGTACTTCCGCATCGCGCGCTCCGCATCAAACGACGTTGCAAATCCGTTCACCGGATCTGCCGCGAGGATCATCGACCCCAGTTCCTCGATCGGGCGCCCCTGCGCATCGCGCACCTGGTACAGCTTGTCTGTTTGAGAGAACTCGCAGAGAAGGTGAGCGACATATCCCGTCACGTCAGGATCATTCAATCCCAACTTGCCTTCGTAGCTGTTGCGAACCACCTGGTTGAAAAACGGCTCAAGAGGATGAGTCTGGTTCGTATGATTCTGGCCTTGCATATAGACCTCCCAAAATGCACTCGCGCGCAATCGACTCCTGCGTTTGCAGTGGCGGGTTCGCGGACATTAGGTCAGCCGGGTAAGACCAGCCACCACACGATTTACATGTTGTTGACACAGAATGTAGCGAAAATGTTGCTCTTTCGGAAGATGCCAAACCAACTTAGTTGGCAGAGTAGAAGGGCAATTGCAAAGCCATAGGCCGTAAATCGTTAACCCCAGAGGCAACTTCATTGCCCCTGGGGTACCGAACCACCAGACCCGCTATGTACGACTGCCTATAACCGCTCGTGCTTTATCAATATGCCTAATGTACCGGTGCTGGTGGATTTATCGTTCGCCACAAATCTCTGCGGGCGATGGCGAGACCAAGAATGCAGTGCTCAAATACAGACGAGAGTTGCGCGTACAGCGAAGCTTCCTTCTCATACTCGAATACGTTGAACTGGCTGACAATGTAGTAGCTTTCCTTGCCAACTCGAATCAGTTCCGAAAGCGTCGGTCGGTCCGAATGCGCATTCGGATCCGGCTCAATTGCCTCAGGACACATCCCTGCGAGAAACAGCGTGTAGTCGCCGATGTACTTGCGAATCGTTCTCTCCGCAATGAACGACCGCGCCGTGCCGTGAATCGGATCCGAAGCCTTCACCATCTCATCCAGTCGGTTGATCAGGCGATTCTTCGCGTCGCGCAGGCGGAACAGGCTGTCAGGTTCTGAGAACTCGCACAGCATCCGCGATACATAACCGGTGATCTCCGGTCCCAGTCCCAACCGCCCTTCATAGCTGTTCCGAACTGCCTGCTGAAAGAACGGTTCAAGTGGATGGCTTTGCTGCACCTGCATAGAAATCCCCGGCAAAGCGAAGCTTGAGTTAGCGGGTCACTGGAGTGCAACGTGCGCAGTCCGGACCCGTGCCCGGCTATCGCTGGATTTGCTTGCTTGGAAAGAAACTTTAGACGAATTGTAGCACCGGAGATGTGAGTGAAATCACGTGACTCTCCGCGCCGCAATCATTGGTAACCAAGGCTTTAACTGCAGCAGAAAGGGCAGCCCGGAGGCTGCCCTGTGGGAATGTGGTTTGGAACTTTAGACCGCCGCGGGAGCGCGCGATTCCAATTCTGCCAGCCTTTTCGCCAGTAACTTCTCCAGATTCACCAGCGCGCCTGAGAATCCTTCAATTCCTTCCTTCAGCTTGTCGTTGGCCATGCGGTCTTCGGTGTGCATCTTCTTGAAGGTAGCCTTGTCCACCACGATCCGCTGTATATCCATTGATTTCGCCTTTTCCGGATCCAGTTTCCTCGGCAGATCGCCTTCGGTTTTTTCCAGCTCCGCCAGTAACTGCGGCGATATCGTCAGCAGATCGGATCCGGCCAATTCCTTGATCTCGCCGATGTTCCTGAAACTCGCTCCCATTACCTGCGTCTTGTAGCCGAACTTCTTGTAGTAGTTATAGATGTTTGTCACCGACTGCACGCCGGGATCATCGGCGCCCTGGTAGTCCTTGCCGGTGTCCTTCTTGTACCAGTCCAGAATGCGTCCCACGAAGGGCGACACCAGCGTCACGCCCGCTTCCGCCGCGGCCACTGCCTGGTGAATCCCGAACAGCAAGGTAAGGTTGCAGTGGATACCTTCCTTCTCCAGCACCTCCGCCGCCTTGATGCCTTCCCAGGTAGAGGCAATCTTGATCAGCACATGATCGCGGCCAACCCTCGCCTTATCGTATTGCGCAATGATGCTCCGCGCCATCGCAATGGTGCCTTCCGTGTCATACGACAGGCGCGCATCAACTTCCGTCGAAACACGGCCCGGCACAATGGCAAGAATTTTCTTGCCGAACGCGACCGCAAGATTCTGGAACGCGAGGTTCGCAACGTCTTTGTCGCTCGCGCTGTCGCCCAGCTCCTTTTTCGCCTCCATGATCACTCCGTCCACAATCGGCTGATACTGCGGCATCTGTGCCGCCGTCGTAATCAGAGAAGGATTGGTCGTAGCGTCGGTAGGACGGAATTTCTCCATCGAGTCGATGTCGCCGGTGTCGGCCACCACGGTGGTGTAATTACGCAGTTGTTCGAGCAGATTCTGTGGCATTTTTCCTCCTGGGGAAGCCCCAGCGCGGTCCGCGCCCGGCTCCAGTGTAACGCTCTTTAGGATGCTCCCGCACCCCCGCAAGTTTCGCTACGAACAGCCGACCCCAGCATCTGCAACTTCTTGATGAATCGAGACCATTTGCAACCATTCCTGCGAAATTGCCAGAGGTCGAACCGGAAAGGCTGTCGCTGGGATCTCGCTACGTGTCATTGAAGTATCTGAGCCCGACTCGAGTCGGAAGGTTTACCAGGTGGACCTGACGAACCATCCGTATCGCGTCGCCGTCTATCTGTGCGAGATTCGACTGCTGGTCTGCTCCGGCCTCATTGGCGCATTTGTCAGTAGATGTCGGCGAGGACGTACAAAAAGGAGACGACTTCGGCCAGGAGGCGACTTACAGAGGAAAGGATTCAAGCATCATAGCCGTCGATGACATGGGCTGAGGCCCCGCCAAACGTGCCGTTTCTGTTTAGGGTTTTCGCCTCTGTAGAGCTGGCTGTATCCACATGGTTCTTCAGCCCAAAGGATTCTGCACCCTCCGGTTCAGCCAGACTAGTTGAGAAACATGGTGCGGTAGAGGGTGTCGCGCTGGACGGGCCTGAAGCCGGCGTCACGGATGATGCGGCGGAGTTCTTCTTCTGTTGTGCAGTTGCTGGTGCCGGCGGCCTTGACGACGTTCTCTTCGAGCATGACGGAACCTACGTCGTTTCCGCCGAAGTGGAGGCCGAGTTCGAGGACCTTAAGTCCCTGTGTGACCCAGGAGGCTTGCACGTTTTCGATGTTGTCGAGGTAGAGGCGGGCGATGGCGAGTACCTTGAGGTATTCGACTGAGGTGGCCTCTTCCCAGCCGCGGCCGCCGAGAGCAGTGTTGCCCGGTTGAAAGCTCCAGGGAATGAATGCGGTGAATCCGCCCGTTTCTTCCTGCAGATTGCGCACGACTTCGAAGTGATTGACGCGCTGATCGAACGTTTCGCCGACGCCGAACATCATGGTGGCAGTGGTTCGCATGCCGAGCTGGTGGGCGGTGCGATGAACGGCGACCCAGTCTTCAGTGCGGCACTTCAGGCGGGCGATGCGCTTGCGGACGTCATCGTCGAGGATTTCGGCTCCGCCGCCGGGGATGGAGTCGAGGCCGGCATCGCGAAGGCGTGCGATAGTGGTTCGCAGGTCGAGTTCGCTGTACTCGGCGATGGCGAGAATTTCAGACGCTGACAGGCAGTGGAGCCAGATTTTTGGGAAGCGCTGCTTGATGCCGGTGAAGAGGCGTTCGAACCAGTTGATTTTGAGGTCGGGATGAAGGCCGCCCTGCATGAGGACGCCGGTGCCGCCCATCTCCTGGGTTTCAGCAATCTTCTCGTAGATTTTTTCGAGCGAGAGGATGTAGCCCTCGTCGGAGCGGGGGATCGTTTTTCCCTCTTTGGGGAGGGGGCGATAGAAGGCGCAGAAGGTGCAGTACTCGGTGCAGAAGTTGGTGTAGTTGATGTTGCGATCGATGATGTAAGTGACGACGCCCTCGGGATGGAGGCGGCGACGGACGGCGTCGGCCTCGAAACCCAGCCCGATGAGGTCGGGGGAGTTGAAGTAATCGAGGGCCTGTGGGCGGGACAGCGACATAGAGACAGTTTACAGGGGAGGGAGCAGGGAACGAGGGGACAAGGGGGACTAGGAAACAGGGGACGAGCGGAGCAAGAGAAAGCTCTTCCAGAAGATCACTGCTTTTCATTCCCTTGCATCGGATTGTGGATGGAGGGGTGCATGGCAACGAAGTCTACGAAGAAACAAGCACATACGAATTCGCATGTGCGGAGGAAGTGGTCAGGTGGTGTGACGACGGAATCCACATATCCCGAGCAGGGGTTGTTCAACAAAGATGCGGCGACGATTGCACGGCGCCTGGCCTCGAAGAAGGTATCGCCGAAGGGGCCGGGATCGGGAATGCGAATGTTGACGTTCTATATCAACCGGGCCGGGCATAACCTGAGCGGGAGTCGGCGCAGGGAGTTGGAGCGTGCGAAAGAACTGCTCCATGAGCGCGTGGCCTCCGCGAAGCGGCGTGCGGCAAAATCAGACTGATTATCTGGATGTCTTACTGCGGAAGAGGAACAGGCCGCGGCGGCGGACAAGGAACGGGGAACGAGGGAACTGCAGCTAGCTACTGGCTCTATCTGGCTACTGGCTTTCAGCTACTTTGAATTGGCGGCACGCTTGGTCGCTGATCTAAACAAAAACAGGCCGCGGCGGCTGACGGGATCGCGGCGGGTGCGGGAGAGGTTTGAGGCGGTGGAGATGCCGCTGAAGAGGACGAACCAGTCCCAGAAAGCTCGCCATGTTTTTTTGGGTTCGGCGCTCATCGATCTCCGTCTCGAACTATTGGATTCCTGGAAGGCGGCAAAGTTGCAGTTGGTTGGGGGAGAGTCAGCGGGTGACGTATTTCTCGGAGTCGCGCTTAAATCTCCCGCGATCGGTCCGATTGCGCAGATCGTATCGGATTTCAGTGACCAAACCCAGGATGCCGATAATCATTTCCCCAACGAATTCAAGTAAGTCCATCGAAAGCCCCGAATCTCACGGCCGTGGTTTAGGTGGCGAGTTGACCGGGGGCTTCCTTGATGAGCTCGAAATGCCGAAGCTCATGAGGAAGAAGCGAAAGCCCTTGCGAAGTGAGTTGAGGAGGGACATGGTTGATCTTCGATAAGAGTATCGCATCGCAGCGATCACAGGACGCAGGTGAAATGAAGGTGTGAAAATAGAGGCAGCAAGTCAGCGCCGCGTTTGCGGCGAAAGAGAGTTTAGCAAGTTAGTGAAAGAACGGGTTCCTTCATGCAGACACTGGAGGTGCGGCCTGAAGGCGACTGCCGCTTCTCGGATTTAGTCCTGGTGGGGTGGTTCGGAGGTGGGAGGATGGGCTGGGGCTTCAGCGGGTGGTGGGGGTGCGCGGTTCAGAATGTCGAGAGCGGGTTGGGGCATGGGCTTGTTGGCATTAGCGAGGAAGAGGCTGACCTGCCACAACTCGGGGTCGCTGAGTTGAGTTTTGAAAGAAGGCATCCCAGTTAGGCGGATTCCGTTGAGGACTTTCCAATAGGTTTCGCCGAGAGGGTCGTCGCTAACTCCGACAACTTCAGGATTATTGTGGTGAGGCTCTAGTAGCTGGGGAGCGTCGGGGTACATGTGAGCTCCGAGAGCCGATGGACGGCTGTGAAGGCCATGACACACAGCGCAGCGATCGACATAGATGCGCGCGCCGGCGGTGAGATTGGAGGCATCGGCCTCCATGTGGGTGCCGACCATTTCGCGCTGGATACGGCCATCGAGGGGCATGTGTACGAGTTGGCGCTCATGAGGAAAGGCTGGGTCATCGACCGCGACGGGGACCTTGCCATACATCAGGTACACGAGCACAGCAAAAGGGAGTAGAACGATTCCGATGACGAAGCCAAGGATGAAGCGCATCAGTCTCTTACTGCCTCCACAGGAATTCATCGTAGAGCATGGAGGAGGAGTTGGCGGCAAAAAGCTGCGGGGTGCGTCCAAAAGAAGTCAGTCTCTTAAAAGTTGCTTTGGGTTCGGTTTGCGATAATTGAGCCAGGCATACGCTCGGGGGGAACAGGCTCGGGCTCGTCAGCGTTCCACCCCACGGATGGGTATCCGAGGGCATCCGTGTTGGAGGTAAGGAAAGTTCGATGTTTTCGTTTCGCCGTGCTGTAGCAATTCTGGCGTTTTTCTGGCTTGTTTCTTCTGGCATTGCAGTATTCGGCCAGGATTCCAGCAGCAATCAACCAACACAGGAGCAATCTGCACCGCAGGCGCCGGCTGATACACAGACCCCGGCGCAAAAACAGGGGCAGGTCAGCGTGCAGGGGCGCATCCGTGCGCGTAGAGAGGCGCGGCGGCAACAGGCGATCCGGGACACCTATGCGCAGCGCTATGAACTTTTCATCGGCGCTGGATATCAACGGTTCATACCGGGCCCGATTTTGCAGCACACGACGATGTATGCATTCGACCTGGGACTGACCCGTTACTATACCGAGCGGCTTGGGTTTACGCTGGATGGCCGCGGAAACTTCGGGACGGCCTTTGTTGGCCTCAATTTCACTTCAATTACGCGGCCGGCAATCAGCACCTACGATGTGATGGCAGGCCCGGTTTACCGGTTCAAACTACGGCCGAAGTACTCGATTGCCGGCCGCGTGATGGGTGGAGCGGCCATGGGCAACTTCACCGGGGACACGAACCGCTTCGGGCAGATCTGCCCTCCGGGCGGACAATGCCTGTTGTATCCAGATGGAACGACGTATGCGTTTTCGGGCGCCATTATCGGCGAGGCGAATGTCTCGCCAAGCTTGTCATTGCGGCTGGCCCCGGAAGCGATGGGGACGGGATTCGGTTCGACGTTCCAGCATGATCTGGGAGCGACGTTCGGGTTGGTGTACCGGTTTGGAAAGCAGTAAAGACAGGGAATAAGGGACCAGAGGTAACGAGAGAGTCGGGGAACGGCGCACCGGGTGGTGCGCCGTCGTTGTTTGTAGGACCGCAGTCGATATGGGCAGCAGGTCAAAAACGAACAGGCACCCATTCGGGCGCCTGTTGTCTTACGTTTTTGAATCGTGTCTTGCACTCCATGGCCAGGTGTCTTACAGACATGGGTTTCAATCACCGCTGTCTTACCGCCAGTAGTAGTATCCGCCGACCGAGTAGTACGGCCGGTAATACACCGGACCGTAGTATGCCGCATACGGATAGGGCCTGTAAGGCCGGTAAGGATAGGCGTAAGCCCGCCGCTGATAGAGCCGCGGACCGCCAGGGTAGAGTCCCTGTGCCAACCGCATCGCTTCGTCCTGCGTGACCGGCTGCACGGACAGGGGCGATGCCAGATGGAAGGTTACCAGCGCCTCAGCCGGAATCCACACACCGGGCCCGGAAGTCGCTCCAGAAACCGCTGCACCGGTTCCGCCACCGGCAACCGCGCCGACCGCAGCGCCGGTTCCACCGCCCACGGCGCCACCGATGATGGCTCCCAGCAACGCTCCACCGACTACGTTTCCAGCCGAACGGCCACCTTTGCCTGAC
>Ga0207641_10000455_pt1 | contig 46777 bp, 37 predicted proteins | sample KBSSwiS62_FD_184306 | JGI IMG/M metagenome (GOLD analysis project Ga0207641, IMG submission 184306) | Switchgrass rhizosphere microbial communities from Kellogg Biological Station, Michigan, USA - KBS Switchgrass S6-2 (SPAdes) (version 2) | ecosystem: Host-associated > Plants > Roots >... | reverse complement strand
GATCGGACCGCCTATTGGATGAACAGCCTGGGGAAAGATACCGCCTGGCTTCGTGAAAAGGGGGATCTCCAGGTCAAGGCTGCAGAAGATTTGCGTGTCTCTCTGGCATCACACCTCGAGAAGTTCAACGGCGACTTCGAACAGATCGGCATTTTCGCGGACGAGCAGGATGCTCGGAAGGCAAAGCATCCATTCAAAAAACGTGATGATCCCGACGAGGTCCTGCCGCGTATAGGTCAAATCGCAGGCGCCGCAATCGCTGTGGAATTTGCTAAGCTGACGGACCTGTTTGTCAAAAACTTCCACTCCAGGAAGCGAGCGGCCAACGTCCTGGACTTCGATGACCTGCTCTTGAAAACTCGCGATCTGCTTCGCGATGCTAAAGATGTCCGGCTACGCTGTCAGAGGCAGTTTGAGACAATTCTTGTCGACGAATTTCAGGATACCGACGAAGTTCAGGCGGAAATCGTAAGACTCCTTGCAAGTGACCCGGATGATGAACATCGATTGGCTCCCGGAAAGCTGATGATCGTCGGCGACCCCAAGCAATCCATTTATAGATTTCGACGAGCGCGGGTGACGGTATTCGTGCGAATGATGGAAGAAATTCAGCGGGATGGCATTCTTGAACATCTCCGCGAGAATCGACGCTCTGCTCCTCCTCTCGCCGAGTTTTCCAATCGTCTTTCCGAATCCATGATGGATGGAGCAGGGAAGGTGGAACTGCAGCCCGAAGTAGATTCCTCATACAGGATTCGTTTTGGTGAAGAGGATGTGCTAAAGCCCATTTCCGACAAGCCTTTTCTGGGGCTTACCTATATTGCCGCCGAGCCGGATGCAAAGGCGCCCGATGGCCGCTCGACAGAAGCAAGGGCAATCGTGCGTCTGCTCAAAGCGTGGCGTGCGGCGGGCTCGATCCGGTCTTGGAGTGAAGTCGCCGTTTTGATGCGGGGAATGACTCACTCCGGTATCTACATTGATGCGCTGGAAAAGGCTGGTATTCCGGTTCACGTTGTTGACGGCGCCTCGTTCTATCAGAAGAGCGAGGTGTCGGATCTGATCGCCCTGCTCGAGTTTGTTCTTCATCCTCAGGATCCGCTTGTCCGCGCGATCGTCCTGAGTTCACCCCTTGCGGGTATGACGTTTGCGGATCTGATCCAGGGCAAGCGCGCTGAAGCCTTCGACTGCATTATTCAACCGTGGATTGAACGCAGAGATCGAGCGACCGCGGCCGAGATTCTCGAAGACGTCGTGCGGCAAACCAATTTCGATGTGGTCATGACAGCGCAAAAAGGCGGTCGTCAACGCCTGGCGAATATCGGGAAGCTTATCGAGATTACGAGAACTCTTGGCCGGCAAGGGACGACGGCACTGGATGACGTCGTTCGCTATCTTCGTGCGCGAGCGAAGGACACCATGGTCCGCGAGTCAGAAGCTCAAACGACTGGGCAGGACGCCGACGTAGTCCGGCTCCTCACGGTTCATGGAGCAAAGGGACTTGAATTTGATTTGGTGATCGTGCCAGACCTGTCTGCGCAGCTGCCGCGTGGATCGACAAGCGACTATCTCTTTAGCGACCGGTGGGGTTTGCTTGCCGGCGCAGCCTACGGACTCCATCGCAGGACCCTGCCCCATGCGCTGATCCTTCGCGGGAAAGAGGAGGAAAAGGACCAGCAGTTCGAAGAAGAAAAACGCCTGCTTTATGTCGCCGTCACACGCGCGCGCAAAATGCTGGTGCTCGGTGAAGGGTTCGCGAGCAAGCGCAGCGGACTGTGGCAGCGCTGGGTGGCCGAGTTGTTCGAGAAGGTTCAACCCGGCGCCCTTGACCGGGCGCGCCAGGGGAAAACAACCCGCGTCCGGTTCCGGAGCCGAGGCCAGGATTTCTCAGTGGAGATACTCTCTGCGGCGGCGTTCACACGGCCCGAACAGTTGCCTCTAAATATCGACATCGCCGCGGTGAGTCAGGAGACCGCCTATCGGGAATTCAAGAAGATGAGCACAGAAATACCCGCGAGGCGCATCACGTCCGTTGAGATGACTCCCTCAGACCTCTCCGCTTTGGACGGCTGTTTCCGATATTTCCACTGGACGCGCGTGCTCGGGCTTGCCGAGCCAGGAACTCCTACCGGCAGGACGTCAGAGAACGCTGCGTTGCGGCTTGGGTCTGCGGCGCATGAGATTCTGGAATACGCGCAGGAGCCTTCGATGGACTTTCTGCAGGAAAAGGCTGTTCCCGATCTTCAGGCTGTTTTCCAGTCGGCCGACTGGCAGGCACTCGCAACCGCAGACGTCGCTCGCGAGCTCCCGTTTATCATGCATATAGATGTTGGAGGGAGCGATTGTTTCGTGCGGGGACGAATGGATGCCGTGGTTTCCGGAGAACTGCCGCGTGTTATTGATTACAAGTACGCACTGTGGAGAGAGGGCGCGGAGATGGAGTACGAAATCCAGATGACGGCGTATTGCCTGGCCGTCATGAAGAAGCTCGGGGTGGACCGGGCAATCGCCGAGTTGTGGTATCTCAAGACGCCGATGAAAATTGTGAAATGGGATCTCGAGCGCACCGGGGCGGAACAGCGCGTCGCGACATTGTTGGAGGGGTACCTGGGCTCGCTTTCCTCCGGTACCTGGCCCACGGCTGACCGCGCCTACTGCGATTCCGTTGGTTGCGGATTTCGGGAGCGGTGCTGGGGGCAATGATCGATCTCCGCCCCGCAGCGTGGGTTTTTGGAATCCTGATCACGGTCGTGCCGTTCGGCTTCCTGTTATTGTTACTGCACAGGTTGCCGCGGGCAATCGTGGCATCGCACCGTCGTTGGCCGCTACTGGCGAATTGCCTTCTGATGACTATTGTCGCCACCTCCACCACACTCTTCCTCGATCGTGCGGCGGTTCGCGCCCATGGGATGCGTGGAATTGTTGTGGAATTTCTGATTCAGGCAGTGATCTACGGATTCGGGCTTGTTTTACTGCTGCGGCAGTTCTGCGGTGTGTATGAGGATTTCATTATTACGGTGGGTGCGGCGGGCCTTCTGCTTTGGAAGACCAGCTATAGCAACATTGCGAAAGCCGACAGCCGGGACACTGGCGGCGGCGAGGCGAGCATTCGCATCGAGACTGCGCGCGGCGGCGTGATGTGGCTGACATTGCCGGCCGATCAGGTCGAACGCTTTTACGCGCAGGTGCGAAAGAAACACGCGGGCGAGTGATACTCTGTAGCTTTTATGGAACATCGCATTGTTCAGTACCGGTTGGAGCAGGGCGCGCTTGAAGTTGCATTCATGGAAGAGATGTTTACGGAGTTTTCGGGCAAAAAGACTGCGGTGGAGATCATGCAGCGACTCCAGGACCGGGAGCATCTGATTCTGATTTCCCTGGGCAACTCGCTGGAAGACCCGACACTGGAAGTCCCCGTCGCATTCAAGGTCGGGCACGAACTCAGGCAGCATGAGACAAATCTCCAGTTGGGGGATCTGGTGTCACGTCTCGGCGAGTCGGTGAAATTTTCAGGACGGAAAGTCTTCTATAGCTGGATCGGCGGCACACGCCGGGAATGGCGCGGGGAAGGGCACTACCGAGCCTTGACCGAGCAGCAAGAGGAGTGGGCGCACCGTCACGGCTATGATGAACTGGTTGTGAAGACGAAGAACAAGTTCTATACGATGCGCGCCACGCTCGACCATCTGCGGTTCGATGTCATCAAGTTTGAGCCACACCGCGTGGACACGACGGAGTCGAAGGTCTATTTGAGCAAGCAATTGAGCCCCGATACGCTGCGGCAGCACCTGACGTCGAGGTCGATTGTGGAAGCGGCGTGATAATTCGGAGGACCCAATGAGCCTTAATCAAATCGGACAAATTGCCGTTCACGCCGACGATCTCGACCGCGCTGTCGCGTTCTACCGCGACACGCTGGGCATGCGATTTCTTTTCCAGGCGCCTCCAGCGCTCGCCTTCTTCGACTGCGACGGCATTCGCATAATGCTCGATGCTGTAAAGGAGAAGGATACCGACGAGCGTATTAGCTCAATGATTTATTACAAGGTTGCCGACATTAATGCGACTTACGAAACATTAGTCTCCCGCGGCGTGACCTTCATATCCAAGCCGCATCTCATCGCGAAGCTTCCTGATCACGATCTCTGGATGGGATTCTTCCGCGATTCCGAACAAAACCTGGTCGGCCTGATGTCCGAGGTTCGGTCGTAGTCAGTCTTTGAGAGGGTTTTCCGCGAAGGCGAAATCCGCCACCGGGCGTCCTTCGATCAGGTGCTCCTGAATGATTCGCTCAAGAACCTCTGGTGTCGCGGAGTGATACCAGGTCCCTTCCGGATAAACGACGGCGATGGGACCTTCCTCGCAAACACGAAGGCAGTTGGCTTTAGTGCGGTAGACACAGTTCTCGCCTTTCGTGATGCCCAACTCTTCCAGGCGCCGCTTGAGAAAATCCCACGATTCCACGGTGATCTCTCTGGCCGCACATTTGGGTTTGGTCTGGTCGGCGCAGAGAAAGATATGGCGTCGCGCCTGCGGTATCGAAAGATCCTGTGCGACTTGTGCGAGTCTTTGTCTGGGATCGATGGAATCTGCCACAAATCAATCCTTGCGTGACTGGTTGGCCACGGCTTGTGTTGCTTGGGCAACGGCTTCCGGATCGCCGAGATAGAAACTCTTGATTGGCTTGAGATCGTCCGACAGCTGATAGACCAGTGGAATCCCCGTCGGAATGTTCAAGTCCGCGATTTTTTCGTCCGAGATGTCATCCAGTTTCTTGACCAGGGCGCGCAGACTGTTGCCGTGAGACGCAATCAGAACGCGCTGTCCGGAGCGGACCATCGGAGCGATCGTGCCTTCCCAGTAAGGAAGCACCCGCGCAACGGTATCCTTGAGCGACTCGGTCAGCGGTAAGCGCGACGGATCGACGGAGGCATAACGGGGATCACGGTGAGGGGCCCGCTCGTCATTAATGGACAAGGGCTCCGGAGGGGTTGCGTAACTCCGGCGCCATACGTGCACCTGGGCTTCGCCGTGGCGCTCGACTGTTTCTTTCTTGTTCAACCCCTGCAAGACGCCATAGTGACGCTCGTTCAGGAGCCAGCTGTTGTGAACAGGAATCCACATCCGATCCATCTCTTCCAGGGCGAGCCATAGTGTCTTGATCGCGCGCTTGAGCACCGAGGTGAATGCCACATCGAAGACATACCCGTCGCTTTGAAGAATGCGGCCCGCGGTGCGCGCTTCCTGGACCCCAAGTTCCGAAAGCGGGACATCTGTCCACCCGGTAAAACGGTTTTCCTGATTCCAGGTGCTTTGACCGTGACGCAGCAGGACGAGCGTTTTCATGACGGATCAGGTTACCACGTTATCGGATAGAATTAGGTTCACGCAGGAGGAAGAGAAACGATGCCGTTCACTTTTAATAAGATCGATTACGTCATGATAACGGTCTCCAATATGGCCCGATCCGTCGCTTTCTATAAAGACAAGCTGGGTATTCCCATGAAGTTCGGAACACCGGAATGGACGGAATTCCAGACAGGTACCACCACTCTCGCGCTACACGGCGGCGGTCAGGCGAGAGAAGCCGGCGGCGACCCCAACGCCCACTATGCCGGCACCTGCTCGATTGGGTTCAACGTTGATAATCTCGACCTCGCCTATGAACAACTTCAAGCCAAGGGTGTTGTGTTCGTAATGCCGCCCACGGCGCGTGCTGGCGAAGGGATCAAGCTGGCCGTCGCTGTGGATCCGGATGGGTTCGCAATCTCCTTCGGCGAATCGGCGAAGAAGTAATCGGGTCCACTCCACCACCTGGCCCCGATTCTTCAAGGGGCCTCCTAACCTCTTCCCTCTCAGCGAGTAAGTTGGCGAGATCACTCCGCGTGTCCTCACTATAGGCTTGAGGGCGTGAGCATGCCGAAATCGTAGAGAACATTTCCAGGGAGTGCGAGAGCTGTACAACAGCGTTTTGCGAAAACAATGAGCTGGCCAACCACAAAAGATGTCTCAAAGTATGTCTACAATCAATTTAAGGGAAACTTCCTCGGTTTCGCCGTTGGAACACTGGCTGCCAGGTTGGTCTCGACCTTCTTTGAAACGCGAAAACTATCAAACTTGTGGGGTCTCACTGCCAGGAAGACTGTCGTCAGCGGCAGAACATTCCACTTTCTGGAGTGGCTTTGTGCACTTCTTGTCGGGTTCATTGCGTTCGAAGTAGTGAGCAAGCTGGTAAAAGAGAGACTCGTAACAAGGATCTCATCTTTCATTCGGGATCGTGGTTGGATAAGCGCCTTGGAAGAATCGGTTCCGGGTGTTTCCAGCACCATCAAGCTGATCGCCAACGTCAGAAGCAATGGCGATTCCGGAAAAGAAGACCATGAGCCGATGCGCCAAACGGAAAACACGGATTAACAGAATCTCACCTCCTCGCCAACCATGTTTGCTTGACCGCGTCTAACGGCAGATCGATGATAGAGCGCAAATCCCATGACCAACTTTCTCGTCGTCGTATTTGCTCTGTTCTTTCAGACTCCGCAGGCTCAGCAACCTGAACACGGGTCAGCGTTGGAGAAGGTAAAACGACCACGCTGGACATCGGGTTGATTCCGGCGAGAAATAACAATTGACGAATGAAAAGCGAACAGTCAACCTCCAAAGCGGCGTCGATGTGCAAGACCATCAAGCATAAGGTTCGCTTCAAAATTCCTCCGAAGACGATCTATGACCTGCTTGCCGACTCGAGCAAGCGGACAGAAGTCACCGGCAGCGAAGCTCTCATGAGCAACACGGTCGGCGGCAAGTTTTCTACGGACGCGGGAGACGTCACCGGAGTGAACGTGGATCTCGTGCCGGGACGACGCTTGGTCCAGGCTTGGCGTCGTAACGATTTTCCGGAAGGGATCTATTCGATGGTGGCGATTACGCTCGCTCCCACCCCCGGCGGTGGGACGGAACTCGTACTCACACATCGCGGCGTGCCGAAGCCCCTTCTCGATGAAATAGAAGATTATTGGCGTCTCGGCTACTGGGCGCCAATGAAAGAGCGGCGGTAGCGGCTAGCTCCATATGCGACCGATACTTCTTTTCGGCGCTACTTCGATTCTCGGCCACAGTTTGGCGCGACAATTCCCGGAGCGATTTGAACCCTACGGGACGCCGGGCGATGGAGCGCGCTCTCTCTTTGAACAGCCGGCGCCCGACATTCTGATCTATGGTCATGCGGTCTGCGACGTGCCGAAATGTGAAAACTCCCCGGAGTGGGCGCAACGAATCAATGTCGGTCATGTGGGCCGGGTCCTGGCCGCGCTGTCGGCTCAGACGCGAATGGTCTATGTATCCTCTGATCACGTGTTCGGCGGTGATGGGATTTACGATGAAGAGGCTGAACCGTGTCCGATCAGCGTATACGGCAGAACGCGCGTCGACGCGGAGCGGCTGGTGTTGCAGAGATCTGGTTCGTTGGTAATCCGTGCCGGCCTGCCCATAGGTCCGTCAGTGAATGGAAGGACCGGGCATTGGGATTGGTTGCGGTACCGCAGCCAGCGCAATTTTCCGATAACAATCGTCAGCGACGAGTATCGCTCCGCGGTTTGGGCCGATCATCTCGCCTGCCGCGTTGTGCAACTGGCGGACAGTTCCGCCGTCGGCATCCGGCATGTCGCAGCCACCCGCGTGGCATCGCGTATCGAACTGGCTAATCACTTGCTCGCGCTGCTCGACAGACCCACAGCCTATTTAACCGAAACCCGGCGGCAACGCTCAACTCCACACCTGGGCCACGTTGAACTTGCGACTGTCTACAAGGATGCACTATCGAGCCCGCTCATCAGCGTGCTCGAGTGCTCCTCGTCTGTCTAACGCGCCTGCTCCGAAGCCGCAGAGGCAGCTTTGCGTGGAGGCGGCAGTGAAGCGATATACGCAGCGACTGCGAGGATGTCGTCAGGAGTGAGTTTCGCGATGGTTATCTTCATCAATTGCACGGCGTCTCCGTTTCGCGTGCCTTGCTGGATGTCCCACAACTGCCGGGCGATGTAGCTTGGCGAACGGCCGACGATCGGCGGGCTGTCGACAGCGCCCATCAAATCCTCACGATGGCACGTAATGCAGGGAGTGTTCTTGCCAGGAATGAATTCCGTTCCGATTGTTCTCGCTCCCCCGGTGGTGACAAGGTCCTTGCCCTTGGCGACGCTTCCCGGCGGCACGTACGCGATAAAACCGACGCGAGGATTCCGGTATGTCTCCGTTTCCTCCTCGTCTTCCGGCATTTCAATGATGCGTGACCCAATCGGTTCGGTCCTGGCCTGCTCAAGGGGCAGATAAAGATTGCCGACGATTCGTGTCTTCGGCACCAGGTCCGTTTCGACGACACGGATCCACTGCGTCCAGGGCAAAGCCGAGAAGTACTCCGCGGCCTGTTGCAATTCTGCATCGCTGAGCGACTTCGCGAGGTCGATCATCGTGTTGGTGTTCGGCTTGCGCAGGTCTGCACTATGACGTTTACCGCTGCGAAAATCCTGAAGCTGACGCAGGATGTAGGGCAACGGAAGTCCGGCAACGCCGGCATTCTCCGGCCGACCCTTTCCGTTCGGCAGGTGGCACGAGCCGCAACCACGCTTCTTTTCTCCCAGCGTGGCCGGGCCATGCTTGATGACATCGGGCATGACTGGATGATCCTCTGGAAACCAGTCGATCACATTCTGACCATCGCGAACGTCCACCAAAGAGTATTTCGCGTTACTGCCTTTCAGGGCGCGCAACCGTGTCTGTTCGCCCGCATCTTCATTCGGGCGCAAGTTTCGGTTGGGCGGTGCTTGCGGTTTGGCGGTCTCGCCCGGCTCAGCCGGTTTCTCGAATCCGTATGCCCACAACGGCTCGTGTTGCAGATCCACGGGAGTAAGTTTCGCGACAGGTGGAGCCTCTGTCGGCGTAGTTGCAGGTCGATGGATGTCATAGTAGCGTGTCACCGCTACTCCCGCTATGAAGGACGCCGCAATGACGACCGTCGTTCTCACGAAATCTTTCAAGATTCCCCCTTGAGAAGCAGAGAGGGGTTGTACAACAAATGGAGAAATGTTGTCGAGAGGGCATCCGAGCTAATTTCTGAATTCTTGTGCAAAGCGGGGGCAAGACCATTCAAATCCCGCTCTGCCCTGTTATCTACTGGGGTACCGAAGGGTCACGACGTGCGGTTGATCAAACAACGCCGGTCCGACACTCTAGGCCACGTCTGGGAAATCATTTAAGCTGAACTCATGGCAATCAAGCTCAACCACACGATCGTTCATTCCAAAGACAAACGCATGTCGGCGGAATTCTTTGCCACCGTTTTCAATCGCCCCGCTCCAGTGACGTTCGGCCCGTTCCTTGACGTTGAAGTCGACAACGATGTCACGCTGGCATTTCTGGATGCCGCAGACATGGACGTGCAAATGCAACACTATGCCTTTCTCGTGAGCGAGCAGGAATTCGACCAGATTTTCAGCCGCGTGAAGAAGCAGGGTTTGACGTATTGGGCGGATCCATATATGACGGAGAAAGGGAAGATCAACACCCACGATGGTGGCCGTGGCGTTTACTTCCAGGATCCGAGCGGGCATCTGTTGGAAATCATTACGCGGCCGTATGGTAGCGGAGGCTAGCGGAATTTCGGGGACCAACCCGAACTCGGCTGGCCTCAAGGAAGGCGAAGATCTTAAGGCATTCCGAGGCGGGGCCTTTTGACGCTTACAAGCGATTTGGAGGTCCGATTGGACCTGCAGGCGCGGCTTTTTGACCGCGCCTGTAGCAGTCGAACTGTCGAGCTTCAGAACGTCATACGTACCTGAGCTTGCATGACACGGTTACCCGGACCACCCTTGCCCGTCGTTCGTCCGAAGTTCGCACTCTGGATGCTCAGCGTGGGCTCATTCCAGTTCGGATGGTTCAGCACGTTTGTCGCATCGATGCGAATCTGCAAGATCTTGTTCTCATCAATGCGGAAGGACTTGCTGATATTCGCATCCAGTGTCTGGCGACGCGGGAGCTGAAGTTGGCTGTGGCCCAAATTCCCCTGGGTTCCCGGTTTGGAATTCTGCAGAGCGTTGACTGCGTATTGCCCCGTGGGATTGCCAGACGCGTCAAGCACAGGATAGGCGCCGGGGTAGTTGGCGGGAGCAATAATGGCAAGACCGGTCAGGGTGCAACTCGCACCGAAATTGAATTGCCCTGCGCCTGTTCCCGAGTCCGGGTTCGATGGAATGATTCCGTTGGCGACGTCGTTGATACATTGCGGGTCCTTGAAATTCGTAAAAAAGTCGGGGCTTCCGTATATCCATCCATTGTTCCCGATCCATTTCGGGGCCAAATGCGGACTGGTCCAGGGTCCGACGATATCCGGACGAGGATAAGGCCGGTCACCTCCGCCAGGCCTGAACATCATTTGTGCGCCATACGGATCGCGGGGTAATCCCGTCGTGTTGCGTTCGATGATACTGACGGACCAGCGTTCCACCGCCCGCGCGAGCCAGCCCGAGGAATTCCCGAGGAACAGTTTGTTCGGACCGATCGGAAGCTCAAACGTGCCGCTGATTCGGAAATCGTGTGCCGTTGTCGCCCAGTTGACGACGTAATCGTCCTGCGGACGCTTCGGATCGATGAACCACGTTGGATTGAAATAGGGCGCAGCAAAGTCGAAGATTTTCTCCCATGCCCAGGTCGCCTGGAAACTCGTGCCCTGCGTAGGCCTCATCGTAAATTCGGTTTGCAGTGCGTTGTAATCGTTATAACCCGCGTTGGTATGCAGCATCGCGCTGGAAGTGCCGAAGTTGAACCCGGAGAATTGTGGGTTGGTGATCATGTAATCTTCCGGGAAGCAACGCAGCGGTGTTGCGTTCGAAGCATTGAATCCCGTCGTGAACGTACTCTGTGAGGGTTGCTGAACATAACTGAAGCCATTGGCCAATCGATCGCATCCATTCCGTTGAACACGACCATTGACCGAAACGCCTGCGGGGAGCGGCTGCAACAATCCCGATGTCGTGCTGGATGTGCTGCTCAGGTTGTACAGCGATTGGATCACCGCGGCGAAGTTGCCGTTCGCAAGGTTACCTGTGAACGTTGCGTTTCTTCGCAGGTGGGCCGCACCCGTCTGGTACACTCCGCTCACAACGCTTCCAACGGGCCCATAACCCGTGCCGGCAGTTCCATGCAGATCCAGCCCTGCAAACATCTGATCCAGCAAAACGGGGTCCTTTCCTGCCCGCGTATCGACAAGAGCCTGAAACAGCTCCTGGTTATAGAAAATATTCAGCGTGTTCACATCGAAGGTGATATCCCGTCGACGCTGGAAGGATCCCACGTAGCGGACATCCAGAGTCATGTTTCGCCGCAGCGAACGCGTAACGGACAGATTGGCATTCATGACGTAAGGCAGCTTGTAATTCGAATCCCATGCCTGAGTATTGGCGAGCTGGGTGCGGCCCGTGATCGGGAGAGGCAATCCAGGGCCTCGAGCCGGTATCGACGGAACCAAGAGCGGTACATCCGTGAGGCCCGGAAGCCTTCCGCTCCCGAGAATGGGATCGAATTGTGGGTCGCTTGTATTGGTTATTGCGGTAATCGTAGATCCGGGTGACGAGCCGAGGACCGTTTCGAGGTTGCTTCCGAAACGGCCAGGGGTGACATAGCTCATGCCGAACCCGCCGCGCACCGTCGTTTTGCCGTCTCCCAGCCATGGAGGCGTCCACGCGAAGCCGACCGTCGGGGCAAAGTTCTTCCAGGCGGGTGGAAGAGCCGACTCGTGGGGATTGGGAGTGTTTGGTCCCACGAATTCACTCGACGTCAACAAATTGGGATCACAGGTTGATGTGGGAATTCCATTCGGATTTACGGTACCCGCGGTGCAGGCAAGAGCGGCCGTCGGACTCACGCTCGAGCCATAACCAGACAGGTAAATGCGCCCGGGTGAAGTGAGCCAGTCTGCCAATGGATTGTTGGGATCTGCAGGTTGATGCACGCCAAACAGACCCAGACCCTGGTTTGTGATTCGAGATGTGAAGCCTTCCTTAATATACGGAGACGCGTAGCCCTCCCAGCGCACGCCAAGATTGATCGTCAGACGACTGTTCAACTTCCAATCGTCTTTCATGAAGAGCGCGTAGTCATTCGCGACTTGACTTCGAATCTTCTTCCCTGTGCTCTCGATGTCCTGCCAGATTCCGCTTGATGCGTCCGCGGCAGAATTGATCCAGTAGTTCGTGCTTGCCGTCGAAACGGATCCTGTGAGCAGGTAGAGCATGTTCGAGGCAATCGTTCTTCCCGCTGTGACACCGGAACCGTTAGGAGCCTGTCCGAGAAAACCCGGCAGGACATTCGCGAACTGCGTGGTGCTGGACAGCGGGGTTGTATTCGCGGCCCATGCACCAAGGGCAACGCTGGGATAGGAATCGCCGCTGTAGCTCTTGGAACGACTGAGGCGAATCTCGCCACCAACCTTAAAGGAGTGTCGGCCATGCGTGAAGCTGAGCGTGTCTGCGTATGTCCAGAGCGGAGAATTCTGACCTGAACCTGCGGCCGTTGAAGTTACTCTTCCGTTCGGCGGCATTCCTCCGAGGTTTGTCGTCGTGTCGATAGCAGCGAGGTAGGTCAGCGTTCCCGGCGCAGCAGGGGAGAAGGAACCGAGCGAAGCATTTGTACCGCCAGCCATAAACCACTTGTTGGCTTCATCACGAACGGCAGAATCCTCGCTTTGCCAGGGAGGAAGAGTTTGCGACCAATCCTTTCGTAATCCGAAACGAAACTCGTTGAGGACACTCGGGGACAACGTCGAGGTGACACTCGCACTGAAGGTCTGCGGATGTCCCAGCACTTGTCCGTAGAGTCCGTCCGGCCAATTCGTGACGCTCGTTGCGCTCGTCGCTCGCTCAATACTCCACTCTCCCGAGATGCGATGCTTCGCCGTGAGGTTCTCGTCGATCTTGACCGTGAACTGCTTGCGGTCTACACCGTTCGGATCGGCGAGAGCGGCAGCGTTCCCGCCATTGAGGCCACCTTGCCGGCTGCGTTCCCAGGAAAAGGACGCTGTATTCAGTCCGTCTCCGGCGTTGAACGCATTCGCACGCGGCATGGCAGCCAGGAACTGCCGGATGTACCCGCTCGCGTCCGGTGTTTTCCGAAGAGGATCCCAGGTCCCGCCTGTTGAGGGGCCGTAAACGAATGCTCCTCCCGCGCAAAAATTTGCTGCGTCGGCCGATGTAATCGGAACCAACCCATTGGATGCCTCGTCGTAACGTTGATTTCCAAATACGCTGAAGCATGTCAATGTCGAGTTCGTCGGAGGTGGTACAGGTTTGCCGTAAAGGTCTACCGAAGGCGCCACCTGGGTGGTCGCGCTGCCCGTGATCGGATTTTGGACGGTAAACGGGTTCCAGGGATTCCATCCAGGGAAATAACGGTAAATGCCCATGCGCCCCGTATCGGTGAAGACCAGGGAATTGATGTGAGTTCGGCTGTAATTGAGTTGTTGATCCCATGAGGCGAAGAAGAATGTTTTGTTCTTCACGATGGGGCCGCCAAAGCTCAATGTGTAGGAGTGCCTGTTCGCCCAATCCAAAGGCGTGCTATTCCGTACGACGCCGGTCCCGGGATCCGTAAACGGCGTGTGGTTGTTTGTCCAGGTGTTCGAGTCCAGCGCCGTATTGTGGACGCGCCAGGTCGCGGAGCCGCTGTAACGGTTCGTTCCGGATCGCGTCGAGATTTGAATCTGGGCATTGCCACGATACTCGGGATCGATAGGCGACAGAATCAATCGGATCTCACCGACGAGATCGGGATTTATGTTGGTCGTCGACTGCAGTCCGTAAATGTTCGGATCGTTACGTCCGCTGTTCACGCTCAATCCGTTTCGCGTGACGTTGACGGTATTCGCGTACTGACCTGTGAAGGTATCAGTATCGAAAGCGCCGACTGCGGTGAAATTACCTGTCTTCATGCCAGGCATGACCTGCATGAGATCGAGGACATTGGCACCCAGCAACGGAAGCTGTTGAGTACGCTCCTGCGTGAGGACGTCACCAATCGATGCGGAGGTTTGTTTCAGAAGCATGTCTGCCGGGACTGAGACTTCGACAGAGGTGGTTGCTGTTGCCAGCTCCAGGGTGAAATCCTGTCTCAATTGCGTGCGGCCGATATCTAAATCTTTGAGCGTCGATGTCCGGAATCCGGGCAAGGATGCCGATATGGTGTACTTTCCCGGAGCGATGCTGGGAAAGCCATACGCACCCGCTTCGTTGGTGATCGTCGTCAACGCGACTCCGGTCTCTTGATTGGTCGCCGTGACGCTCACTCCAGGCACCAGGGCTTTAGTCGGGTCCTGAACGATGCCGCTGATAGAAGCATTTGAACCTTGCGCAAATGCGGCGTTCGAGTAGACGGCGAGCAAAAACATTACAGTCAACGAAAAGAAAGGCGATCGCGTGCGGTTCATACTCCCCCTTTCCGCAAGTAAACCGAACATCTTGAATCGGTTCAGTCTTTCGCGGGAAAACTACGGCCGACGGATTACGAAGAATTGCGTGCAGCTTATGTCGTGAGAACGTGGCGTCGTCAAGCTTAATTTGAGGAGCAACGAACGCCAACCTTGAGATCTGCGCAGCGGGGGATTCGATTACGCCATTTGGATCTCTTCTAATTAGCCGCCGTCATGGACTGAGAGACCGTCGAACCGGAAAGGAGTCTGCGCTTGCAAGTCCCGGTTCCTCCGCCGCACGGAATAGGGGCATGGCAATTCGGCCAGCGTTACCCCATGAAACGCATGCGCACAAGACTAGTCTAGTTCTGCTGACCGCGGCCGCGGGCACCTCCAGCGCCTCGCGCCGCCGGTGGACCTTCCGTTTCCTGGCGTTTGAGCTCGTTGTTAAAGGCCGTTTCCTGGATCGTGAGTTCGTCCTGATAGCCCTTCGGATCGATGTAGGGATTCGCGCCCCCGGCTGCGAGCTTCGCGTGCTTTTCGGTCATGTTGTACATCCCAGGGTGCGACCCGAGCGGAACATCGACGTGCTGCGCGTGAAGCACCTTGAAGCTTTGCCGATACTGGGCCACCTTTGCCGGATCTCCGACAAGATTGGTACCGTTGTTAACACCCACGCTGCCGATAATCAGGACGTCATAGGTCCGTCCGCCTTCCTGCGCCTTAAAGATCCAGGTGGTACAGCCGTTGGTATGTCCAGGCGTCAGGAGAGCGGTGAGAGTCATGTCGCCCAGCTTCACCTGCTCGCCGTCGTGGAGGATGCGATCGATGGGGTGTTCTTTCCCGCCGGGTTTCATGTTTTGGAGCGCCTGGACATCTTCAGCCATGGCCATGACCTGCGCGCCCGTCTGCTGCTTCATCAACGCGTCGCCCTCCATGTGATCACCGTGAGCATGGCTGCCGAGGATGATCTTGATGTCTTCGAAACGGAAGCCGAGTTTTGTCACGGAGTCGCGGATCACCGCGTTGTTTCGCTCGTAGGCGGTGTTGATGAGAATGTGCCCCTGGGGCGTCGTCAGCAGGAAACTGGCGAGCGTTTCTGTGCCGACGTAATAGACGTTCCCGATAATTTTGTGCGGTGGGAACTGCTTGTTCTGTTGCTCGGTCGTCCCGACGTTCCGGGTGAAAAGTTCGGACGATGTCCACACGCGCGGAGCCTGAGCGTTCATTGCTGCGGAAACGAGTGCGGATAAGGCGATCAAGAGAGTGCGTTTTGAAAGTTTCATAGGATTGCGGGAAGTATTTTTAAAATGGACGTCGGGGTCAAGGGATTTGGGGGATCTGCGGGCGCGTGGGAGCTAATGGGCCCTCGCATTCTACGGTTGCGGGGTGACGCCTATCGGGGTTGCTCGCTGACACCCGCAACCCAGGCTATTGTCCTTTCACGTTTTGGCGTGAGAAACGCGCAGCCGAGAGTGGTCAAAAGCTCCATTTCACGCCGAGTCTCGCCGACAACCCTTCATTGAACAAATCATCCATACCGTAGCGGGGATCATAAGCATCCGCCCCATCGGACGTTGCTCGGATCAGGGTGTTGTAGTCGTATCCATTCCGTAAATTCACATTCGAGAGGTTCATCGAAGACGACGGCACCGCCACGCCGACGCCGCGATTGAGATTGTCGAAGCGGTGGCGCGAGGTCTTCTGGTTGAACAGGTTAAGAACGTTGAGTTCGACCCGCACCCGCTGGCCTTCAGTGATATTCACAGTGTGGGCAACCTGCAGGTTTGTCGTGCTGAGCATCGGTGTGCGTCCCATATCTCCGCGTCCATTGACAAGGACGGCAACGCCCTGAGTCGTATTCACGCGCGTTGAGAGTGGCGTGCCACTGGCGAGAATGAAAAATGCGCCAAGATCCGTGTCTCCAAACTTGCCCGGATGAAATCGGTATCCGCCATTCCACTTGAAGACATGGGTGCGATCGGTTGCGAGGGGGCCTCTCACATCCAGGTTTCCCTTCGAATCGAATAGCACCTCATCAAGATCCCAGGCCAGGCTGGCATACCGTGCGGGATGCGCGATGCTCCCGCCCGCTTGCTGAGCTGTCGCCCAGCTCAGTCCGGTTGTCGGCGTCAGGATCTCGTCGGAACTGCCGAGTCCGGAGTAGTTGCCGAACAAACGGCTCCACGTGTAGCTGAAGTTTCCGAACCAGTTCCGCGAGAAGCGGTGCTGTAGTCTCAGTTCGACCGCGTCATAGTTGCGCATTGGTTTTGGATAATGCAACGGCAGTGTTGTGAGGCCAGTTGTGAATGGCGCATTGGTCGCGATCCCCTCGCCAGGATTCGCGTAAATGTATGCCGCGTTGCCTTGTGTCAGTACTGCTAGATCTTCGACGGCGCGTCGCAAGTTCTGATGAACGTATCGAGCTCCGACCAGCGTGTGCGACTTCCATTGATAGTCCACGCCCCCAGACCATTGATCCTGAGATGTCGGTTTCAGACTCGGATCCACGCTGTTGAGACCCGCCACTGCGCTACGTCGGTCACGGTATTCCGTCACCCCGGGATTCCAGAGATCGCGGCCTGGCATGTTGCTCAGACTCAGGGAGAATACGTCTGGTGAGTCGAGCGAGCGATAGTAGGTCTTCCAAATCTCTCCGCCGAAAACTGTTCGTGCAAGATCAAATTTGGTCCAGTCGAAGTAGCGCCCCCAACTGCCAAACAGCCGAACCTTCCCGTCGCCGAACAGGTCGTAGCTGCCCCCGATCCGCGGCGCGAGTCGATCCGTCCAGCCGAACTCTATCGCCGTTTTTCGAATATCCTGGCGGAACGACGGAACCTTTTCGTTCTCCAGTCGCACGCCGATGTTGAGAGTCAGACGTTGGGTGACGCGCCAGCGATCCTGGGCATAGAGCGAGTGGATCCCTGCGCTGGTCGATCCGAACGTTTTGAAATCGTTTACCTCGTAGTAGCCGTACGGGCCCCGGTCCGGAACACCAGAAACTCCCGTGAACGAACGATCCCACCAGACGAGCACATACCCGCCGGGATAGAAGCGATTCACATCGTTCGTCGTCTTCTCGATGCCGTAGCCCGCTTTAAGGTCATGAGACCCCAGGACCATGCTGACGTCAAAGTCGGCTGTCGCACGCGAAATTCGGTCATGTTCCGCTTTGAATGTCCTCGGCGTGTTTTGGAAGCCCACAGGGCCCTGAAACTGGGGCGGAACAAGCGGGCCTTGCGCAGGCGTCTGATATTGGACGCTGGTGACGTCAGAAATTCCCGTGTCTTTATAGTTGTCCCAGAAATAGTTCACACGCGAACTAACGAGAATTCGAGGCGTTAGAATAATGTCGACGCTTCCACCATAGTTCGTCTGGGGATTAAAGAAACCCCGCTGCGAATTCGAGACGCTTGAAGCGGCCGAACTGCTTAAACAGTTGGCGCAGGCGCCGTTATAGGCAGGCAAAGTGCCTTCGGCGGAGAGGGGACTCCAAAGCCATGAGAGGTGCCCCCGAATGCGTTGTGAAGGTTCAAAGGAGATCTTGTTGAAGCCGCTATAGAAGGTTTGATCGCGTCGGATTGTGCCCGTCTCCGCGCCGTTGCTGAAGTTGAACGGTGTGTCCTGCTGTCCCCATCGCGGGCTCCACGACGTGAAAAAGTAGAGTTTGTTGCCCTTGATCGGACCGCCCAGTGAGAAGCCGGGTTCATAAGCATGCGACGCGCTTTTTACATCCTGGGCGTACGTCACTGTTCGATTGTCCTGCGGATTGAGAACAAGGCGCCGCACCGGAGCGGCGCTCAACCCGCTTCCGCTGTAGTACACCCATGCGCTTCCGTGAAAGCGCCCGCCGCCGGATTTCGTGACCGCGGAAATCACCCCGCCGAGAGCGCCGCTCTCTTCGGCTTCAATGCCGGCAGTCTTGATTTCGACTTCTGAAAGGTACTCGAACACTGCGTTCTGGCGGGAGCGGCCATCGATACCACTCGTGGTTGAAACTCCGTCGATAATGAACGCACTCTCCGCTCCGCTCGCTCCGTTGATTTGGAGTCCGCCCTCGATCTCACCGGCTTGGATCGTCGGAGCGAGCACGGCAAGGGACTGGAACGTCCGGGATTTAGGCAGGCTGTCGAATTCTTCCTGCGGGATGTGCTGCACGACCGTCGAACTCTGAAGATCCAGCAGAAGGGTACTGTCGACGACCTGGATCGCTGCAGTGACGGCGCCGGGTTTCAGCGTGACATCCAATCGAAGCGCTTGAGCGCTGAGAATGTCCACGCGGGGATACGCGGAGCGGGAAAAGCCGGGGTGTTCGAATGCAACGGTATAACGGCCGGGTTCGACCTTGCGGAAAATGTAGTTTCCATAAGCTCCCGCCGTTGTCGAGAACACACGATTTGTCGCCTCGTTCGTCAAAGTGACGGTGACCCCCGGGAGAACTGCATCTGTGCCGTCGGAAATCGTCCCCTGGAGGGCGCCGAAGTTTTCCTGCGCCAGGGCGGCCGGTACTCTCCAGGGAAACAGCATCAGAAGGAACTGCAGGAGTAAAATCTGACTCAAGGCATTCCGGGAAGAGTGGGAGGAAGCTATGTCATCAGCTCTCTTAACCTTTGTGCTCATGCAATATGTCGTCTCCGTTAAGGCCGGCCTCGTGAATCATGTCCAGGGCGCTGCGAATGTCGTCGAGATGGAACAGGTTCGCCGAGGCCGCCCCATCGAGACGGCTGATCACGGCTACGCCGAAGTCCTTCTGACTCCTGGCTCTTTTTTACGGATCGGTGAAAACAGTGCTGTCGTTTTAGACGGTGTCGAACTTGAAAGTGTGAGCCTTCATGTACTCGAGGGCCCGGCGTTGATTGAGGTTGTCGACATCAGTAAGAAATATCCTATCAAGGTCACCACAGGAAATCTCACGACGAACATTGTAGCCACTGGCGTTTACCGGTTTGAGGATGGTGTTGCGACCGTGATTGACGGCAAATTAAGAACAGCCGATTCGGGTCTGACTTACGAAAAGGGGTGGCAGGTTTTCGTCAAGGACAACTATAGAGCAAGGAAGATGAAGAGGGTTCAGCCGACAAGTCTTGATGTTTACAGCCAGGCCCGGTCGCAAACAATAGCCGAGGCGAACGCCGCTCTGGCCGCGTCGCTTAGCCCATCGTATGGCTTGACTGATCCTTACTGGCTGTTTGCGCCAACGTTTGGTCATTACACATTCATCCCTGTCGCGCGTTGCCGGTCACCGTATGGCCAGTACTATCATGCTGCCGGCACCCGTCCTGTGGCTACGCCGAGGTACTCGACCTCGAATGACTCGGGTGGTACGACGAATCCACCTGTCAGTTCCGGTGGGAACACGAACACCAGTTCCGGAGGCGGAACTCCTGCACCCGTCACCGTCGCTGCCCCGTCGGGTGAGCGGACCGCTCCAGCTGTTTATATCGAGTCAAAGAGTACACCGGTCGGCGCCACTCAGTAACGGTTCGAGCCTGACCCGACTTACGCGCCGGCTCGCTGGAGCCAGTCGATCATTTGGCGGTGATCTACGAGGCCGGGTTGTTGGTGTACCGTACGGCCATTCTTCATGACCACAAAGTTCGGAATGCTCATCACGCCAAATCTCTGGGAGAGCTCGGGCCATCGTTCGGTGTCGACTTTCAGCACGATTGCTCGTCCAGCCATCGCTGCAGCGGACTTTTGTACTTCAGGCGCGGCCATGCGGCACGGGCCGCACCACGCTGCCCAGAAATCGATCAGGATAGGAACCCGTGCTTTAGAAGTGATCTCTTCAAATGTCGATGGATCGGCGTCAATGGGTTCCGCAAACGGCGGCAAGGTTGTCTTGCAGGCTCCGCAGCGTCCGGAATCCGCCACGTGCTCTGCAGGAATTCGATTCTTTTTTCCACAGCCCGGGCATTGGCGAATCATAAAGACAGCATAGCGCGTCCCGACAGTGGGCGTCAGCCGGCAATCGGTTAAGATCTCTTCATGGGATTATTCGATCGACTCGTCGAAGAACGGATCCGCGAAGCACAAGCCGACGGCGTGTTCGACAACCTCCCGGGTAAAGGCCGCCCGTTAAATCTCGATGACGACAACGGCGTGCCGGAAGGCTTGCGCCTCGCCTACAAGGTATTGAAGAACTCCAATTGCCTTCCCATCGAGATGGAGCTTCGAAAGGAGTTCTTCAATCTCCGCAACTTGCTCAATGCCGCGATCGACGAGCCGACGCGCCGCGAATTGCGGCGCGAACTGAACATGATTGCCTTGAACCTCAACCTCAAGACAAGGCACCTCGCTTCGCTCGACCTGCCTCAAGACTGATTCCTGCTTTCGAAGAGCCATCTTCTTTGTGGTTCTGGATCCTCGAGGCGCAAAAATGCGCCAGGCCCGCGACCCAGCCGTACTTCAACTCCGTTTGACGGCACGGTTCATCTGGCGATGTCGAGGCTTTCCACCACATCGACGCAAGGCCTTCCCATCCGCTCGGCTGAAACGACTTTTGGGGCATCCAATAGCAGGAATAGGTGCAGCCGCTGCATTCGCGGCGGTTGCTGAAGTCTGCAGTGCGGTATTTCTCGTCGAAGTCGGGATCGAGGAGATTGAGGTGCGTTTTGCTCGGATGATCCTGGCAGATCCAGAAATCACCGTTGGGCTTGATGTCGAAGAAGAACTCTCCTGCCAGACATCCCCAGTTATAGATCTCGTTGTTGTAGTAGTCCTCGCAACCCTTGGCGTAGACGGCCGGATTGAGCAGTGTCGGCGACTTCACACGGCGCAGGAAGTCAGGGTTCACTTTCTTCTGAGTCGCAACGCGAAGCTTCCCTTCACCAACCACTACGGGGTTCAGCCACAGTCGTGCTCTTGGAAACTCCCGTGTGCAGTAGTCCACGATGTTTTCGACCTGCTCGTAGTTCGCATGGGACACGGTGATGTTCAGAATCAACTTCTTGTCACGCGGCAGGTGGTTGTTGAGGAATCCGATCGATTGAAGGACTTTCGGTCCGACGTGGGCGTAGGGCAGTTGATCGCCTCGGACACCGTCGAGCGAAATCGCGATCTCGGAAACGCCGCAGGCAAGCAACTCGTCGTACTTAGACTGAGGCATCGTGCCGTTCGATGTCAGCTTCACGTACATACCGCGCGCGGCGGCGTGGTTCAGGATTTCGGCAAAGTCTTTACGAATCAAAGGCTCGCCGCCTCCGGAAATGCTTAGGTAAGCGATACCCATCTGGTCCAGCTTGTCGACAACCCGTTTCATTCCTTCGGTGTCCAGTTCCTGAACCTTATATTCCGGGATGTGGCAGAAAGTGCAGTGCAGGTTGCAGACGTGCGTCAGCGCCAGGTGTGCAAAGTACGGTCGTTTGCGAAAAACGAAATTTCGTAGCGTTCGAATCCAAAATTTGCGCGTCATGGTTCACCTCCGGTCCGCAAGGGTGCGGTAGGGGGCGCCATGCTCTCAATGCACGGGAGGTTAACGGTGGATTAACGCTGTCTGATCTGTTTCTAACCAGGGAATTAGGGAGCTTTATGATTGATTCACTATGAGTTGAGATTTGTTATCTGCGAAGGCACGCTTCTCGAAACGTAACAAATCTGAACTCACCGTTAATCAATCATAAAGCTCCTAATTTCCCTAGTTGTGATTCGATACCTGGGCTTGTCCCGTTTCGATGCTGCGCATCAGGGTGCGCTGGCCGAAGATCAGCCAACCCATAAGGATCAGTCCTGCCCAGGAGAGGAGCGGGCCCGCTCTCTGGACGAGAAGCGGGGTTGCGGCCCACAGCCCATCAAGAAAAAGCAGGAAAGGAAACAGTTTGCGGTATCGCGGGCCGGCGTCGGTGTGGCCCCAGCCGACGAGCCCGATCAGGTAGATTCTTACGGCAAAACCAATCAGGGCGATCATTTGGAGGCAGAATCGGGTGTAGTCCACCGGGGCCGCGAAGGCGCGCATCAGCGCATCATCAAGGTTGTACCAGTTATAAAAGACCGCCAGATATGTCGCGACATAGGGGACCTGCGCCAGCAAAAAGAGAATCCGGCAGTGCTTGACGCTGATCGGCAGGACGAAACGGTCTTCAGTTTGAACGGGTTTTGACGGCGTGGCCTCGACTACGGCAACCGGCGGCGGCGCAATGACATCAACAGATGCGATGAATCGGTAGCCCTTGCGAGGCAGGGTTTCAATGATGCGCGGCCTGTCGCTTGTATCGTCGAGCGCCACACGGATCTTACGAATCGCCGTGTTCACGGCGTGCTCGAATTCGACGAATTCCCCGTCCTTCCAGAGCTCGCGCTGGATCTCGTCGCGGGTGACAAGCTCTCCAGGGCGGTTAGCAAGGAGCGTGAGCAGGCGTGTCGGCTGATCCTGCAATTGAACGCGAGTGCCTGCTTTGCTGAGTTCTCCGGTGTGAAGGTTCAGTTCAAAGGCTTCAAAGCGTATTCGATGCTGCCTCATGCTGCGGACTCGATCTTATAACCCACGATTTATCAATCTTCCAACAGAAGTTACCGTCGGGTTACCCGGTGGCTAGCCTCTGTGCATTGAGGGAGCCGCTCAGACGGCTCACACTGGCCCGCGTTGCATCGCTCAAAAAACGGAGGGCGCGATGGTCGAAAGCGGGTTGCCGTGGATGATTCTGTCGTACTTCGGGCTGGCCGTCGTCAGCGCTGTCTTTCCCTGGGTCAATGCGGAAGTTATCGTGCTTTCGCTTCCCGCGATGGCGCCTTCGAAGGCCGCTCTGGTCGTGCTTCTTCTGACCGCGACCGCAGGGCAGATGACAGGGAAATGCTTCCTCTACTGGGCAGGACGGAAAGGCAACAAAGTGCTGTCCGGCCGGGCGGGGAAGGCCCTGACCCGGTGGCGCGAGAGCCTCGAATCGCGGCCTGCCAAAGCGGTACTTCTGGTGCTGATCAGCTCGATCGTCGGTCTTCCTCCCTTCTACGTAATGACTATTCTTGCCGGTGCTCTGCGAATGAACTTTCTGGTTTACCTGGCGGCGGGCACGACGGGCCGGCTGGTCCGGTTTGGAGCCCTCGTTATGCTTCCACAATTTGCGCTTTCCTTCTTAAAGGGAGGAGGGTAGAAAAGGACGGAGATTATGACCTATCGCAACTTCAGAATCTTTCTCGCTCTGTTCCTTGTTGGCCTCACCGGGGCGCCCGAAATGTCTGCCGCTACGCTCAAGGCGAAGACACTCCGAGCCTGGGAGAGGTACGAACAATTGACGGAGAAGCGAATCAATAGCGAGATCAGTGGTGGCGGAGCTTTTCTTGTGCTGGACTTCAAGAAGCCCGAAGAACGGCAGCGCATTCGGAAGGTTTTGAAGGAAGGCGGCGTCCATATTGAGAAATTGCAGACTCGAACTGCAAACGGCACAGAGATTGCGGGGGATGACGGAATGATTCACCACTGGATTGGAGCGATCTTTGTGCCGAAGGTCACACTTAAAACGTTGCGTGTTTGGCTGCAGAACTATGACCGCCATGCGGACTACTTTGCCGAGGTCGAGAAGTCGAAGCTTATCTCGCGCGACGGCGAGAACTTCAGGATCTTCCTGCGATTGGTGCGGAAGAAAGTTGTGACGGTCCGCTACAACACCGAGCATTCCGTGGTGTACCGCGATCAATCCGCAACGCGCCTCTCAAGTCGAAGTGTGGCGACGAAAATCGCCGAGATTTCCGATGCGGGGAGTCCGTCCGAGAAGGAGAAGACTTCAGCAAATGACAGCGGGTTCATGTGGAGGCTGAATTCCTACTGGCGGTTTGAGGAGACAGATGGCGGCGTGATCGTGGAATGCGAGTCGATCAGCTTGAGCCGGTCGATTCCGTTCGGGGTTGGGTGGCTGGTCGGTTCATTTGTGGAGTCCGTCCCGAAGGAATCGCTTAGCGATATGTTGGTTGCGATCAGGGAAGGGGTGAACCGGAAGAGCGAGTAGGAAGCAACGATCACCTTCTGGGAATTCTCAACACCGTCAGTGCAGCCGTCTGATTGGATCGCGGCGCGATCGTCACTGCCGCGGCGCGGTCGGCGTACCCTTCCAGAAAAACCTCATCCAGGTAGTCGTCGTCTTCGTTTCGGTCAAATGCAAACAGGTCATAATCACCCGGCGGGATCGCCGTCAGCCTGAACGTACCTTGAGGCTCGGCGGCCGTTGTGCGGAAATTTTGCTGTATCCGGCGGTCCTTTGGCGCCAGCACCACAAATGCGTGACCCACCGGACGTCCAGCCTCATTGACGTTTCCTTCGATTGTTCCTCCGTCTGTTTTCAGCATCAACTGAAAGGGTTCACCGCCGCCAGTCACTTGAAACGGGCTGGCAGGCAGTTCCTGGCCAGCCTGGCTCACCGCCGCGATATATGCGTTGGAAGGCAGGGACCTCGGGTCAACCGTCATGCTGTAGGTTTCTCCCGCGACGACACGTGCAATGCGGAATTCACCCGTCGCTCCAACGCTGCCGGTCATCGGTCCTTGTATCTTTTCCGACTGAAGCGTGGCCGTTGCGCTGGGGCGAATCGCAGGATCATCGATCTCTACTCGGCCGGCGAGGAACGCCGGAGGCGGAATTGAGACAGCAAGCCCACGGAACGTCGCGCCCCCTACGGTCAGCGGTATCAGAATCCGGCCGACTTGAGCCCCCTCACTGGAAGCATCCACTATATAAAGCCCCGAGGGTACCGGGCCGATACGGAAAGGATCGCCTACTCGGCTGTTTATTGTCAGGGCATACAATCCCTGATTCGCGAGCGTAATGTTCACCGGCGTTCCCATTGGCGCGGTCGTGGACGGAACAGTGGTGCCTTCGACGACGGTGCCCGGCTTTTCTTCGAAGACGATGTTAATGTTCGGTGCGTTTAGCGCGCCACGAACGTCTATGGCAGAGCGTGCATCCGGCGCATTCACTCCAGGATAGAAGACGGCAAGCGCAAGGCGCGGCACGCCACCCTCCGCAAATCTGCCGGCCGCGTCGAACCCACCAAGGAATGTCGGTGGAGCAACCAAGAGAATGTACCGGCCAGGCCTGAGATTTCCGACGACGAACTCTCCTCGATCGTTTGTCTGGACCTGCGGAATATCACCACGGGGGATCGGTTTGCCGCCGCGCACGCCAAACACTCGAACCTGAGCGCGCGCCGCGACTTCTCCATCCTGCCAGCGCACGATGCCCGAGATCTCGCGCTTAGCTGTCAAAACAATCTCAGGAAGAAGCAATGGAGATGAAGCCGTGATATTCAGATCGTAAGATTCCGGAAAGTAGCCCGCCTTCTCCAGCGTCAAGCGATAGCTCCCGGGTGGTGCCGCTACCGTAAGTTCACCCTGGTTGTCCCCGTTTCCTGTGATGCCATCGAGCAGCCCGCGGCCCGTTAGAGTAAACCGCACGCGTTGAACCGCGTCACCCGTCAAACCATCGATGATGTGCGTGCGAATCTCTCGGTCTGCTGCGGGTTGCTGAGTAAGAGAAGCGTGCGCAGTTAACGCGACAAAGAGGAGAACGGCGCTCAGGCGAAGGCTCAGTTTGCTCATGGTATCTATTGTTGAGTATGCGTCAGGGATAACTCCAGGGATTGAATCGTGTAGGGACCGACGGTTATGGCTTTCCCGCCCGCCGCATAGCGGCGAAGGAAGTCTGCGTTGTAGTAAATGTCTTCGTCATTCCGGTCAAAAGCGAAAACATCGTACTCGCCCGGCGGAATATTGCCGATCTGGAACGTTCCGTCACTCATCGTAAAAGCGCTGCGGAACCAGTACTCGATACGGCGGTCGCGTGGCGCCACAGCGACGAAAGCGCGCCATGGCGTGTTGGACCCATCAGTGACTTTCCCTTCCAGCCTGCCCCCATCGCGTTTGAGCAACACGTGAACGGGATCTCCGCCGGCGATTACCGGGAGGCCTCCGGCGACGAGGTCCTTCGTTCCTTGCGTGTAGCTGGCGACGTATGAGGGGCCCCAGTTGGCGCCGGGTCCCGGAATATACCCCTGTCCCTTCACCACTCCTTGAATGCGAAACTCGCCCGTATCGGTCACGTTGTTGTACAAAATTCCGTACTGCGACTCGATCTTGGGATACCACTCGAATCCGATGTTGACTCCACCCGCGGGAACAATCTGAGGCGGTGCCCCCTGTGTGGCGGCATCAATTTCCACTTTCCCCTCGATAACGGCTGCTGCCGTCAGATTCAGGTTCATTCCCTGAATCGGCGTCTCTCGATTGACGATGATGGGAATCGCGGTGACAGCGGGATCCAATGGGGTTCCGGCAACCAGCACAGTCGGCGCGTTCGTTGTGGCTGATGTGATGGTGGTGACGCCGGCCTGAGCGGCCGTGGGCGCAGGCATACCTCGGGCGAAGAGCAGGTAAGAACCCGGAGGAACAGGATAAAGGCGGAAGGGTTGGCCGACACGTGTTTCCGTGCCGACCATGAAGGGCGAAGGAATCCCAGGGATGATCAGTCCCATCTGAACAGGAACTCCGGGCATCAACGTTTCGGAGGTAACCGTTCCTTCAATCGAAACGCCTCGTTCCTCTTTCATGGTGAGGGACAAGCCCGGGAACTCCCGATTCGTTCTCAGGTCGAGCATTTGAGCCTCTTCCGGCCGGGCGACTCCAGGATAGAAGACAGGGAGGGCCACCCGGACGGCTGTGCCGGGAGCGACTAGTTGCGGCCGCTGGTACGTGAACACCAGATAGCGTCGCGCCCGAAGACCTTCGATCTTGAATTCACCGCGTTCGTTAGTCGCGACGGTGCCAACGAAGGGAGAACGAGAATAGGCGCCTCCGCGGAAGGACATCACATGAACGATGGCATTGGTAACCGGCTCGCCGTCATCCCAGTTCACTTTGCCGGAGACAGATCTCTGAGCGGTGATGTTCAGATCACCCAATTCGACGGCTGCATTGCCGATTGCGCCCGGCAATACGACGATGTCCGGGAACGTCTGCGGAAAGTATCCTGCCTTGTCGATGGCGAGGTTGTAACGGCCTTCGGAAAGCCCAGCGAACTGAAAATTGCCCCCTCCGTCGCCGGTCACCACAACCGGATCCCGGAGGCTCGTTCCTGTCAGAGTCAGACGTACGGTAGACACACCTTCGTGAGAAAGGTCATCCGTAACCCGCGCACGAATCGCCGAACTGAACTGGGTTTGTCGCGCGGAGACAGGATGCATGGCAGCTGCAGCCAGGAGGACCAGCAAGAAAGTCAGTGCTGCTCGGACTCTCATGAATAAAACTCCAGATATGGCTATACGAGCCTTAGGCGAAAACCTTAACAGTATACGAAACTGACGGCACGCAATTTCACGTAAGGGAAATCGGGAGCTTTGTGAATTGATTAACTATGAATTGTTATTTGTTAGCTGAAAGCGGACTTCCCAAAACTTAACAAATACCAATTCATAGTTAATCAATCACAAAGCCCTCGATTTCTCTTAGGTGCGGGCCAGGTACTCCGCGACAAGTCTCACGGCCATTGCACCTTCGCCCACGGCTGACGCGACGCGGTTCATGGCGCCTGCGCGGACGTCACCAGCGGCAAAGATGCCCGGGACACTTGTCTCGAGCGGTGAGGGTAGTCGTTCTTCCTTCCAGATGCGCCGAAACGCTTCGTGGAGCACTGCATCGTTTCCGGTCAACACGAATCCCTTTGGATCCCGCAGGACCGGTGCAGGCAGCCATTCGCTGCGCGGCCGAGTTCCGATGTACACGAAAACGGCATCTACGTCTTCGACAACAAGAGAATTGTCTGTGGCGGACCTCAGCCAGACACGTTCGAGGCGTCCGTTGCCTTCCACACGTTCGATGGTGGTCTGGGTTCTAATCCGGATGTGTGGAATCGCGGCGATCTGGTCGACCAGGTAGCGGGACATCGTGTCGGCAAGACCTTCCCGCCGCACAACAATATGAACTTCGCTGGCGTAGCGTGAAAGATGAACCGCGCTCTGTCCGGCGGAATTGCCACCGCCTACGATGAATACTCGCCGTTGGCGGCACGAATGAGCTTCCGTCATCGTCGCGCCATAGTAAACTCCGGCGCCCGCACATGCGGCGATTCCTTCAGCGGAGTGCTGTCGATACGTCATTCCGGTGGCCACGAGTACAGCTCGTCCCAGAAGTTCGCGTCCATCAGTTAGTGCTACCCGTTTGTAGTTCCCTTCGGTCGCCAGGCCCGATACCGTCACCGGCACGACGAACTCCGTGCCGAGACGTTGAGCCTGCGCGACAGCGCGCCGGGTTAGTTCGCTCCCACTGATTCCCGCCGGAAAGCCGAGATAGTTTTCGATTCGCGCACTCTCCGCTGCCTGTCCGCCGGGACCGTGTCCGTCGAGCAACAGGGTCCTCATTCCTTCCGAAGACCCGTAGACCGCTGCCGCCAAGCCTGTTGGGCCGGCCCCGACAATAATGAGGTCGTACAGATCCCGCGCCGTTGTGGTGGTCAGTCCGAGGCTTTCGGCAACCTGGCGCGAATCGGGATTTCTAAGAACGGCTCCATTTTCCAAAACAATTAACGGCAATTCGGTGGTTTTTACTCCCGCGGACTCGATCAGATTTCGAGCCGAGGCATCGCGCTCCACATCGAGCCATCGATACGGAATCAGGTTGCTCGCGAGGAAAGTTTTTACATCGTGAGAGCGCGCCGACCACTGGTGGCCAATCAATCGAAGGCCGGTTATCTCCGGTTTGTACTCGGCCTGCCACGTACTGAGCAGGTCATCGATAGCCGGAAATAGCCGTTCCTCAGGAGGATCCCAGGGTTTCTCGAGATAGAAATCCACCCGAGCCTCATTAATGGCGCGAATCGCGGCGCGAATATCGGAATACGCCGTCAGCAAAACGCGACGCGCGATTGGATACAGTTCGTTGGCCTTCGAGAGCACATCCACGCCGAGTATGGAGGGCATTCGCTGATCTGTGATCACCATCGCGAGCGCATCGCCGCGCATTTTGAGATCGCGGATAACTTCTAACGCCGATTCGCCTGAACTGGCGGCGAGGACTCGATAGTCCTCGCGGTAGCGTGATCGCAGATCGCGGCGAAGAGCGGACAAGACCTGAGAGTCGTCGTCAACAGCCAGAATGACGGGTTCGCTCACGGCAATGTCACTCGGAACTCTGTTCGTCCTGGATTCGATTCCACTTCGATTTGTCCGTTGTGGTGTTGGACCAGTCGCCGGACAATATCCAGCCCGAGGCCGCTGCCTTCGCCGACGGGCTTCGTTGTGAAAAACGGGTCGAAGATGCGATCTCGTATCGCCGGCGGAATACCCGGGCCATCATCAACCACACGAATGACGACACCTCGCGCATCCCCAGCCTGTTGGGCTTTCACCTCAACGTGTCCATTTTGGCTTACTGCGTCGATGGCATTGCTGATGAGGTTGGACCAGACCTGGTTAAGCTCGCCGGCAAAGCCATTGATGAGTGGAAGGTCCCTGGCGATATCCAGATTCAAACTAACGGCTTTATCCTTCGCCTTACCCCGCAGGACGACGAGAGTGTTGGTTAGCCCCTGCGAAACATCCACCGGCTCCGACACCGATTCGCGATCCATTTGCGTAAAGCCCTTGACGGCATCCACAAGGTGAGAGATGCGGGCTGCGGCTTCCTGGATTTCGGCAGCCATTCGTCGCGTTGTCGCGCTTGCTGAGATCCATCCGAGTGAAGCGTCGAGGACGTGTGGCGGAAGCGATCGCGCGAGTTGATCCAGGGTGTCTCGTGTAAGACCCATTTCTGCGAGTGCGTCCGCTCGATCGGGATCAAGGCGCTGTTCTGCCAGCCACCGTGACAGCGACCGCTCAAGCTCTTCCTGCTGAAGCGGCGACAGAACGCTCTGTGCATTGCGCGCAAGACAGGAGTCGCGGACACTCTGGATGAGATCTATGTGTTCTGTGCTGAGATCCGCTGCGCCCAGCTTTCGCGATGACCCATCGGCCTCTTCAAGGCTGGATGCAAGCGAACTCGCGCTGCGGGCAATAGCGGACGCGGGGTTGTTCAGTTCATGGGCAAGCCCGGCCGCGAGCTTTCCAAGCGAAACCAGTTTTTCATCGTGGAGAAAGCTTGAAGTGAAATGGCGCGCGCGGTCCAACATGACGTGAACCAATGCAGCAGTGAGTTCGGTGCACTCGCGAATCATCTGTGGCATGTCCGCGCGATAAATCGTAACCAGGTCGCTGGGCTCCTCCGCAGCGACGTCTCCTGGAGGGGACACAAGTCGTGAGTACGGCATCAGGCCCGTAACGTCTCCTCCTCGCCACTCCATGATTTTGCGCCGGCCCGCTCCACGATCGACGTAGATGGAAAAGTGTCCGTCGAGAACGATGTGAAGCCCTTCGACCTTGCTGTCTTTGGCGGTAAGCACTTCTCCGGTTTCAAGATGGCGAAGCGTTCCATGCTGCGCCACCCATGCGACTTGTTCGTGAGGAATGGTTGCGAGAATCCGGTGCTGCGTCAGACGATCGAGAAGTTCCTCGGACATAGCCGGATACGATAGCACGGGCTAAAACCGGATTTTCCTCGCCGCTAAGCTGCGCTTCTCACTTCTTCGCTGCCTCCGGCGTCGTTGACATACTGCCGTTCATCCAGGCCTCGACGATCTTTTCACCATTCGTTCGGAAGGCGCAAAGGTAATTGGCCGAAATCGATGCCGCAGGCGTCGTTGCGTTAGCGGGAATCAGCGCGCTCGACTCATAAGAGAGGACGAAGAGGTTACCCTCGCCGGACAGGTACTTCCAATTCTGCTTCAAGTCCGAGACCATCGCGCGTCCCTGCTGGATGTAGTCTTCGTGTGCCTTCCAGCCCTTCAGATCCATACCGGGCAGATGATAGACAACATCGTCGGACTCAAGAGCCTTGAGATCGGTGACATCGCCAGTGCTCCACGCCTTGTTCTCCGCTTTGATAAAGCGGTCCGCGAAAGCGACGGGCGAGGCTTGCGTGCAGGAACTAAGAATCGACAGAGCTATCGCAAGGAATGCCAGCGTGAGCAATCGTCGTCTCATAGCCTGCAGAAAGTAGCGGCTTACGGGGAACGCGTCAAATCAGCTGTTTTGATCGGAGTATAAGTCGGTGTGACTGGAAGTGTGAGGTTTCTGGCTCGAAACGCGCATTCTGCTTGGGGAGAGCGGCAATAGGCGCGCTCTGCGAGCGCGCACGGACGTGAATCCAGCAACGTGCGCGGTCACAGACCGCGCCTACAGTTCCCGTTCTCGATTACTTTGCCGTGGTTAAAGCTTTCGAAGTTGCACAGTCGAAACCGAATGGTCTTTGCCCTTCTCGATGATCAGGTGAGCGCGCTCGCGTGTGGGCAGGATGTTTTGTCGCAGGTTCACCGCATTGATCGATTCCCAGATTTGCACGGCGGTCTGGCTGGCTTCTGCTGCACTCAGACCGGCATAACGGTGGAAGTAGGACTTTGGACTCTGAAAGACCGTCTTCTGGAAGGTAAGAAAGCGATCGACATACCATTGCCGGATATATTCCTCTTTCGCATCGAGGAAAATCGAAAAGTCAAAAAAGTCTGAAACGAAGGTGCGCGGTGCAGGGCCGCCACGCCCGTCTGTGGTTTGGAGCACGTTGAGTCCTTCGACGATGACGATGTCCGCTTGGCGGATCGTCTTCCTTTTGTCGGGCACGATGTCGTAGGCCTCGTGAGAATACACAGGAACTTCCAGCGCCGGTTGCCCGGATTTCAGATCCCGCATGAACTGCAGAAGCGCGCGCAAGTCATAACTCTCCGGGAACCCTTTGCGGTTCATAAGGCCGCGCGATTCGAGGACGCTGTTGGGATAAAGAAATCCGTCCGTCGTAACCAGATCGACTTTCGGGTGATTCGGCCATCGTGAAAGCAGTGCCTGAATCACGCGTGCGGCGGTACTTTTGCCCACAGCGACGCTGCCGGCAATGGCGATGACATACGACACGGGTGCTGGGAGCGTTCCCAGGAATGTATCCGTTGTCTGGCGCAGGCGCTGTGTGGCGGCAACGTAGAGATTGAGCAGCCGTGACAACGGTAGGTAAACGAGAGTGACTTCTTCAAGCGAGATACGTTCATTGATACCGCGCAACTCGACAAGGTCGGTTTCGGTCAGCGAGAGGGGCGTCAGCGCTCGGAGTCTGCCCCATTCTTCTTTATTGAATTGAAGGTAGCGCATACGCGCGACGCTCAATTGCGCCGCAGCCCTGAAGGAAGGATGGTCGTGTCGCTGGTTATCGCGGAGTCCACCTGCTTTTGTGTGAGATTCGTGACGTCCGAGAGATTCGCGCCCTGAAGATCGGCCCCTTGAAGAATGGTGTCCTTCATGTCAGCCATCCAAAAGTCCGCGTTGCGCAGGTTCGCGCGTCGAAGGTCGGCTTCCATCAGATCAGCCACGCTGAGACGGGCGCCTTCAAGATCGGCGTCCTGAAGATTCGCTCCGTGGAGGTCCGCTTCCTGGAGGCCCGCATTGTGCAGGGTGAGACGCGTGCCTTCCTTACCCTCGGTCGAGACCCACTTCTCATGCATCGCAAGCACTTCTTTTAAAATGGCTTTCAGTTCCACGCGAAAAGTATAAGACCACCGGTCCCTTGACGCGACCCCGTTTTGGCGTACATTAGCGAATGACTGTGAAAGCGAGGAACTATGAGTAGTCGCGTACGCGACGTTAACGAGACTGAATTTGAAGACGTTATCCTCCAGGCGGAGCAGCCTGTTCTTGTGGACTTTTGGGCACCCTGGTGCGGCCCATGCCGGGCAATGGCGCCCGTGCTCGACGAGGTTGCCGAGCATTACGGCAAGACCGCTATCCTTTTGAAATTCAACGTGGATGTCGATCCCAATGTCGCGGTTCGGTACAAGGTTCGGGGCATTCCTACCATGATCCTGTTTAAGGATGGCAAAGAAGCCGGACGCCTGGTTGGCGCCCACGAAAAGGATCAGGTGCGCAAGCTGGTAGACAGCGCGCTGGTAACGGCGTAACAGCAGACTGCCTTACCCTCTTTCGGACCTGACCTGTCCGTAACTCTAAGTAAAAACAACAAGCATGGAGTCTTTACGCTTTATCCATGCTGCGGACCTGCATCTGGATAGTCCCTTTCGGGGGCTTGCCAATACCTCTACAAAACTTCGCGATGAGCTGCAGGCAGCCACTCTGGGCGCGTTCGCGCGCATCGTTGATCACACGATCGAAGCAAAGGCGGATTTTCTACTTTTGGCCGGCGACCTCTACGATTCAAAGGATCGTAGTCTCCGCGCGCTCGTCGCGTTTCGTCGTCAGATGGAGCGCCTCGCCGAACGAGATATTTCCGTCTATATCGTTCATGGGAATCACGATCCGTTGAACGGTTGGGGCAGTGAATTTCAGCTGCCGCCCAACGTCACCACGTTTAGCGGAAAGCCCGCTGCGGAGCCGGTCATTCGCCGCGGCAAAGAGATCGCGCGAGTGACGGGCATCAGCTACGCCCGTGAGCGCGTCACGGAAAATCTAGCCGCGAGTATGAAGCCCGATTCGGACGCACCGTATTCACTCGGACTTCTCCACGCCAATGTCGCAGGGCAGACAGGCCACGCGGACTATGCTCCAGTGACGCTCGATGAACTCACGTCAGGTGGATTTGATTACTGGGCGCTGGGGCACGTGCACACGCGATCTGTTCTTGCCGACGGCCCCGCAATGGTTGTTTATCCAGGCAATCCGCAGGGCCGCAATCCTCGGGAGCCCGGACCGCGCGGCTGCCTGCAGGTGGACGTCAATCGAAACGGTGATGCGCACCTGAGTTTTATCGAGACCAACCTTGCTCGCTGGACCCATCTGGAAATTCCGATACAGTCGCATACGCGCATGGACAGCCTCGTAGATGCGCTGCTCGAGCAGGGACGTGCCGCAGCGGCATCATTCAACGGACCCACTGTCGCGCGCTGTACGTTGCGTGGCAACGGACCGATGCACGGAGATCTTCAGCGCGACGGAATGGCCGAAGAACTATCCGAGCAATTACGAACGGCCTTGCCCGTCGAGTCTGTGCGCATCGCCACAGGCCCGGTGCTGGACTTCGATGCGCTCACACGAACAGAGACACTCGTCGCGGATTTTCTCAAGCTTGCAGATCGCGCGCTCGAGGATCCGGAACTGAGAAAGAAGCTTTCCGACAGCCTCGATCCGCTATTTCGCCGGCGGGAGATGTCCCTGCCGGACGATGGGAAGCTTCGTGAATGGATGGAGCGGGCCACAGCTCTAGGCGTTGACCTGTTGATGGAATCCTAGATGAAGATTGAAAGTCTCCACATTGATGGTTTCGGAGTATGGAACGACAAGACATGGGCGCCGTTATCTGCCGGCCTGAACGTCTTTCACGGGCCCAATGAAACAGGGAAGAGCACGCTCATGGCGTTCATCCGATCTATTCTTTTTGGATTGGATCGCCGCGGCCAGGCACGCCGCTATGAGCCTTTGAATGGGGGCACTCATGGAGGTTGGCTCGACGTCAACGTGGACGGGCGGGCGATCCGCATTGAGCGGAAGGCCGGGAAACACGTTCGCGGAACAGTTACTGTTTATGACGGTGATTCCACCGGTGGGGACGTCGAACTCGAGAGACTGCTGGGAGGCACAACGCGGACTCTCTATCACAACGTGTTCGCGTTTGGGCTCGAAGAACTGGAGCAGTTTCACACGTTGCAGGACACCGAGATCTCACCGCACATTTCCGGCGCCGCGCTCGGTATTGGTGCTGCGCGCTGGACAGCGGTTCAGAAAGATATCGACGCTCGGCAGCGATCTCTTTTTCTTCCACACGGACAGAACGGCGTAATCAACGTTGCATTGAAAGAGCTGGAGTCTGTGAGGGAAGACCTCGATCGGACAGAACATCAACCCGAGGAATATTGGGCCGCGCAGGAAGCTCGAACTCGTCTTAGTGCAGAAGTCGCGGGGCTGGAAGATATCGTCGCTGATCTCAAGACACGCTTTACCTATTACGAAAAACGGCTTAAGTCCAGGCCCTTGCTGGAACGCCGGCGCGTCATTGAGGCGAAGATTCAGGCGATGCCCGCGGTCGAAACATTTCCGGAAGGCGGTTTGGAACGGCTCGAACTCCTCCGGAAACAGTTTCGGGCCCTCCATATCGAGCGCGAGACTCTTCGGCGCGAGATTGAACAGCGGCGCCTTGAACGCAGGGATCTCCATCTCCTTGCGGATCCTGAGGAGACGGCGCGTCGGACTCAAGTGATCGAAGCGCTGCGGGGACTTGTGCCTCGCATGGATGCCGCGCGCCGAATCTATGACTCTTCACTCGAGCAGCGTCGCGCAGTCACACAGGAGCGCGCTACGGTTGAATCTTCGATGCACAGCATGAGACCTCCCTCCGCGGGAGCGTTCTATACATTCCTGGCGTTGTTGGCCGCAGGCGCATTCGGATTTATTGCCTCGGGATATCCATATGTCGCTTCGGGGGTTTTCGCCGCCACGCTGTTTCCGATGCTGTGGTATCGAAAGCGTCTTCGCGTGTTTGAAGGTATGGCGAAGCAACTGCAGTTGTGTGTGGCGCGAATGCAGACGTCTGTTGACGAAGTTCAGAAAGTCGAGACAGAGGCGCGAGAAATCGAGACGGATATCCGGAAGCTCACGGGTAAGACCGATATCACTCAGGAAGACATTGATGCTCGCGCAGCCGATGTCGAGGCGCGAATGAAGGTTGCCGATGACTTGCGGCGTCTGGACGAATCTATCGAACGTGGACGTGTCGATGTCGATCGGTTGAGCACGCAGATCGCCGAAGTCCAGGACGGGATTGATGTGCTCTTTACCGAGGGAAATTCAATTGACGAAAAAGAGTTCATCGAGCGGGCGGAAATCTACAAGCAGCGCATGCTTCTTATCGCGGAACTGGAGCGGCTGCCCATGGAGAATCCCGAGCCTGGTTTGCTTTTCGACATTCGGCCAAACGAGGAAGAAGCCTTCGAGACGATTCAACGAGAACTCCTTGAGGCTGAGCGGCGGCTGGCTGAAGCGCGCCACGAATCCGGCCGCGTCGCCGAGCGCATCACGTTGATGGAGCGGAGCGAGGAACGGTCCCGTGCTTTGGCAAAGCAGGAGGTTGTGCTCGCTAGGATTGATGCATCCGCGGAGATGTGGGCTATCGTCACGCTGTGCAAAACACTGCTGGACGAAACGCGGAAGGTTTACGAGAACGACCGTCAGCCGGATGTTCTCCGGCACGCATCGCGGTTCTTCAGGACCATGAGCGCGGATCGGTACTCGCGCGTTGTGGCTCCGCTGGACGGCACGGAACTCCAGGTTGAGCGGCGAGATGGCGTACGTCTTCTGCCGCAATTGCTAAGCCGGGGAACAGCCGAGCAGTTGTACCTTGCCATGCGGTTCGCGCTGTTGCGCGATTATGCCGGCCACGCCGATCCACTTCCCGTAGTTTTCGATGACGTGTTTGTCAATTTCGATCCCGAACGAACGAGGAATAGCTTTCAGGCTGTTGCCGAGCTCGCCGAAACTCACCAGGTCCTGGTGTTTACGTGTCATCCCCACGTTGTCGCACTTGCGCAGGAGACCGTGCCGGCGGCCAGTATGTTCTCGTTAGAGTAGGCACCTTCGGGGAATTTTGAAATTGGACGAGTCCGGGGATCTCAAAACCGAAATTACAAAATCTTAAACTGGACGGTCATTTCAACGGTGACCTGGCGCCGGGACCATCATGCACACCGACCGTGGCAGTCAATACGCCAGCGCCCCTCACCGGCGCCTGCTCAAGGACTACCTTATGGTTCCATCGATGAGCCGGAGAGGTGATTGCTGGGACAACGCAGCAATGGAGAGCTTTTTCAAGACACTGAAAGTTGAACGAGTCCATCGGACGCATTCACTCGTCGATCGGTTACAAGACCCCACTCGGCGCTGAATCCCGACTGATGTCTGCATGGAATTGGTGTACGTCAAGTCGAGGCAGGATCAGTCATTTCCGGAGGTCTGCCGTCCAATTAGAGATTTTGTAATTTCGGTTTTGAGATCCCCGGACTCGTCCAATTTCAAAATTCTTTCAGCCTGCCGCATTCATGAACTTCCACGTAAGCAGCTACGGCGTCAGGACGTGGTAAGCGACGATCTTCCATTGACCGTTTTCGCGACCCCAGATAATCCATAAGACGGAGGGCTGCTCTACGGCTTTGGCCAGTTGAAAGGCGGTCGCGTAATACCCGCCGTAAATTCTTGGGGCCGAAGCCGGGATCGCAACGACTCGATCGTCCCCGGGCTTCATCTTTGAGCAGTCGGCTTGCGCAGCCATGGCATCGGGGATCGCTACCATCACGTATCCCGCGGAATCTGGCTGCTGGACCAGCTTGAGATCGGGATGAGATGGTTGCGGCGCGGTGATCGCATCTTCCAGCTTTTTGACCGAGCCTACAAATTTCGCAACGCGCCCCATTCCTTGCTCGATGAGCTGGGCGGCTTCCGCTGGAGATTTTGGTTCCGGCACGTCCTCGGCACGATAGAGATTCACGCAGGGATAAGCGCGCGGCGAGAGGTATTGAAAGGCTTCAGTCACGCGTTGGCGGACAAACCATTTTTGATAAAAGTCCCTCGAAGTGGCGATCAGTTCCTTGTCGCCCGGATAAACCTCCAAAGGCGCCACCTCAACGGGCGGCGCTGTCGCGACGGCCGTTGCCCGGTTCGAATCGTCGTCGGGATCGGTAGTGTACGAGACCAGTTTCCAGTACTTATCCGGCTTTGCCCACAACGTCGCGACGGTTGCGCCTTTCAATCCGTTCGGCGACCGGAGGTAGAAGATCGCGCCAACATACTTGCCGAAAGCCGTGGACTTTGCAGCCTTCGCGGATATCTGCGAAGGATCCAGTCGATTAGCGCAGCTGAACCGCTCGGCGAGATCCTCGCGTACGTCGTAGAGAGCGAAAACGTTCTTGTAGGGCTGATCGATTTCCCGCAGCTCCGGCTTTTTCATGGGCGCGGCTGTGACGGCCTGGGAAAGATCTGCAACCGATCCAATGGTCTCGTTGAGCTGGCGAAGTCCCATGAACATCGAGAATCGCGCGACACCGCGATCAAGAGGCCGGCCCTGTTCCAGTTCCATGCAGGAAAATGCGGTCTCACTAAAATAGCCTATGATTTCCTGCGGTTTTCGGTCTACGAGCCACACTTGAAGGAAATCCTGAATGGCCTCGGCAGGCTTTCCGCTTGCTTTGATTTTCGGCGGATCCTGGAAGACCGGGTTTTCCTTCCCTTCTGGGGGCGCGCCGCCGAGGGGCAGTCCGAGAAGACTCCGCCACCAGCTGGACACTCCCGCCCAGCGGTCGTTATGGCGCTCATCATTGTTCCCGGATCGGATGTCGGAGTTGGAGGCGGTGAGGTGCCCATTTATGAGGGCAGCGGGAAATTTGCTGGATCGGTAATCGACATCGATGTCAGCCCGCTTGCCGTCCCGGGTCATCGAAAACTGAATCGAAGGTGTGCCCTGGCTTCGAAAACAGATGGGGAAGCCCTTGTGATACACGGTGTTGTCGGCCCCCCGCTCGAACTCCTGGGACTTCTCCAAAATCTCGAGCGCGTCTGGTCGAAGTTGTATATAGATGCGGAACTGCTTATCGCCGCCCGCGCCGTCGATCTTCCCCAATACCCGATCGATCCTGTCCACCAATACCATTGCTGAACTGCCAAGAACGGCACCTGACTCGTCGGTCAGTGGGGTTCTCAGCAGGGCGTGGGTCACGGCGCTGAAAGTCGTCTTGTCCGAGATCGGGAGATTGTCGTAACCCTCTTCGGGGGAGACTTGTTGCTTTAAAACCTCGCTCAACCGGCGGAACCAATCATCTACCAGGCGTTTTTGTTCCGGATGAAGATCGGAATACTTTCCGCTCAAAACGACCGGGTTAACGGTTTGTTGTGCGGCAGCGGAACCAGAAATCAGCAGCAAGGCTACAGAAGTGGCAAACAGGCAGGCGCGAGCGCGCCTCATCATCGAATTCGTCATTGTGTCGAGACTACGAGGTCTTGCCTGCTGGCACAACTGTTAAATGGGGATCTTACGGCCGTTAGCCACACGAATTTTCCCGATCGCGTCTGCTTTCCTTTAGAATCTCGCCTTCAAGATTATGGAAGTTATCAGTCTCGACTCCGTCGCCCGCTTCTCCGACGAGAAAATGCAGAAGGTTCCGCTGTTTGATTCCGAGAAGTACTTTTGTGACTTATACTGCCTGAGACCTGGCCAGGATCAGCGGGTTCACACTCATGCAGAATCCGATAAGATCTATGTCGTGGTGCGGGGATCGGGATTGTTCCATGTTGGCGGCGAAGAGCGCGTGCTGAACAGCGGCCAGGCAGTAGTTGCCCGTCCGGGAGAAGCGCACGGAGTACGGAACGCGGGAGAACAGGACCTCGTTCTTCTCGTATTCATGACCCCACGACCATAACTTTCAGGGAAGAAGAGGAGTTTCCAGCCGATGGGGCGCAACGCGCAATTGATCCGCCAGTGGGCCATTCTCAAGCAGATCGAAACGAATCGCTGGACGACAATCTCGGATCTCGCCGAAAGCCACATTGTTTCGACCAAGACCATCCGCCGCGATCTCGCAGCGCTGATGGAAGCCGGATTTCCGCTTTACGACGAGCGATACGACGGAAAGGTTTACTGGCGGCTCAACGAAGAATACAAAGGCCTCACACTGGCAAACCTCTCGCTGTCGGAGACGGCCGCTCTCTATTTCAGCAAAAAGCTTGTCGTGAATCTCGCCGCTCCACCGTTCTCCAGCGATATCGCATCGGCCTTCAAAAAAATTGAGAGTGCGCTGCCTGAACGTAATATCCAGTTTCTCGACAGCCTGGATTCCATGATTTCCGTACGCGCCGACGCGCCGAAGGATCTCGACGAACATAAGCAGGTCATCCGCACCCTGCTCGAAGCTATCGCGGAGCAGCATCGCGTCAAGATGCGGTACTACTCGGTCCACAGTCAGAAGCGGAAGGAATACCTTCTGGATCCGTATCGTCTGATGCATTTCCGCGGCGGGCTCTACCTGTTCGGTTATGTCGCGGAATACAAACAGATTCGCACGTTCGCCATCGAACGAATCGAGTCCATCGACAAGCTGCACGATCGCTTTGAAAAACCGTCCGATTTTTCCGTCGAAACCTACCTGGAGTCCTCATTCGGCCTCGTCAAGGAAGATCCATTCGATGTGGAGATCATTTTTGGCGCCGACGTTGCGGAATATGTCCGCTCTCGCGTGTGGCATCCTTCGCAGCAGTGCAGGGAACTGGAAGGCGGACGCATTCGGATGACGCTTCACGTCGGCGGAGAGTTTGAACTGGTATCCTGGATTCTCAGCTTCGGCCCTTCGGCACTGGTCATTTCTCCTGAACGTTTGCTGGGCCGTGTCGAGCGCGAGCTTGCCCGTGCCCTCGAGAACTACAGAAAGGAAATTACGGTAGCTCCTCGGAAAAAAGCGCGGAAAGTGGAACCCCGGAAAGCCGCCGCACGTCATTAGGCCATGTGGCACAACAGCATTCTTGAGATCATCGGCAACACACCGATGGTCCGGCTCAACCGGATCGGCCGAGGACTGAAACCCATCCTTCTTGCCAAGCTCGAGTACCTCAATCCGGGCGGAAGCGTGAAAGACCGTATTGGCGTCCGGATGCTTGAAGCCGCCGAGCAGGAAGGCCGCATCAAACCCGGCGGTACCGTAATTGAAGGCACTTCCGGAAACACGGGTATGGGACTCGCGCTCGCCTCCGCCATCAAGGGCTATCAGTGCATTTTCACGATGCCTGACAAGATGAGCCAGGAGAAGATTGACGCATTGCGGGCTCTTGGCGCCGAAGTGATCGTCACGCCCACACAGGTAGACCATCACGATCCCCGAAGCTACCATTCCGTAGCTCACCGCCTCAGTCGTGAGATTCCCAATAGCGTCTTTCCGAACCAATATCAAAACCCGGCCAATGCCGATGCGCATTATGAGACAACGGGACCTGAAATCTGGGAACAGACGGAAGGACGGGTTACCCACGCCGTAATCGGAGTGGGAACCGGCGGAACAATCACGGGTGTCGCCCGCTTTCTCAAGGAGAAGAATCCCGCCATTCGGATCATTGGCGCCGATCCGCAAGGTTCGATCTTTGCGGAGATGTTTAAGACGGGAAAGAAACCTCAGCCGCAGCCTTATAAGGTTGAAGGAATCGGGCAGGATGAGATGCCGGGCAATGTGGATTTCTCGGTAATCGACGAAATCCATGCAGTAACCGACAAGAACGCGTTCGTGAGAACTCGCCTGCTTGCGCGCACCGAAGGGATTTTTGCGGGTGGATCTGCGGGCGCCGCTCTACACGTTGCTCTGATGACGTGCGAGAGTCTCAGTGAGAACGATGTTGTCGTGGTGATCATTCCTGATTCGGGAACGCGTTACCTCAGCAAGATTTACAACGACAATTGGATGAAGGAGAACCAGTTCCTCGAGCCCGCGGTCCAGGTTAAGGCCGGCCAGGTCGTCCGCGAAAAGGCTCGCCGCACAAAGGATTTAGTGTTTGTGCCGCTTGGGATCACGGTTGAGGATGCCGTCAACCTCATGCGCGAGCACGATATCTCCCAGGTTCCCGTGATCGAAGGTGGAGAAGTCGTCGGGAGCATCAGCGAAGCAAGAATTCTGGATATTCTTGTTTCTAACGCCGCGGCGCGCGGGAAGCCCGTCGTCGAGTATATGGAGAAGCCTTTCCCGGTTGTTTCCGATGATGCATCGCTGACCGAAGTTGCCCAGCGAATGCACCGCGAGATCTCTGCAGTTCTTGTGAAGCAACAGGGCGGCTTCGACATCATCACGAAGTCGGACCTGATCTTCTTCCTGACCCGAAAAGACGGCGGAAAGGGATAAAACCGGCTACTCGAACTCCAAACTTACGGCTCGGATTGGTGACCCGAGAATCGGTATTGAAAATTGGACTCGTCCGATTTCAAAATGCATTTGCGTTCGTGCCGTGGCATTTCCGAGACCCGTCTTTTTTCCAGCATGCTATAGTGAATGGTCGACGGGTTATGAGTGACCGGCCGATCTGTAAATCCACGGACCACCTGTTTGTTCCGATTCTCGAGGTCTCTATCCCGTTATTGCGTTGTATTCACTGCAACGCTTTTGCATATCACGATACTGTGAAAGAGCTCGCTAAGAACCGTCGTTACCAGCCTGATGCGGAACCCCACTCCGCGCCGCCTCCAATTTCCACCTGGCAGAGGCTCTGGCGGAGTCTTCGGCGCAACCTGGGTTTTACATGAATCCTTTTGCCACGATTCCTATCGACGATCGATATCGCGAATTCCACAAACGCTATCCTGCACTGAACCTGATCGGGAACACCCGAATGGTGGAGATCCTGTGCTTCAAGGACGAGTTCCCGGAAGTATCGATCTATGCCAAGGCGGAGTATGCCAATCCCGGCGGAAGTCTCAAGGACCGGCCTGTGCGCCGAATGCTTCTTGAAGCTTTCCTGGAGGGAAAGATCGGCAAGGGACAGGTTGTTCTTGATTCGAGTTCCGGGAATGCCGGAATCGCATACGCGATGCTTGGCGCGATGATGAACGTGCCCGTGCAAATTGTCGTGCCGGGGAACGCGAGCAAGGAGCGGAAGATGCGAATTCAGGCTCACGGCGCCACGCTCGTCCAGACGGACCCAATCGAAGGCTACGATGAAGCACTTCGCGAAGGCCACCGCATTCATGAACGCGAGCCGGACCGCTTTTTCCACTCCGATCAATACGCAAATGCGAACAACTGGCTGGCGCACTATCACGACACGGCTGGCGAGATCCTCGTGCAGACGGATGGCAAGCTGACGCACTTCGTCTCCGGTATCGGAACGGGCGGTACGCTGACCGGTGTCGGGCGCCGGCTCAAGAAGGAGATTCCGGGTGTCGAAATCGTTCAGATTGTGCCCGAAGACTTTCCCGGTATTGAGGGGCTGAAACCCCTCGAATCTCCCGGCGACATCATTCCCAAGATTCTCGATTCGTCGGTTGTGGATCACAAGGTCCGCGTATCCAGTACGGATGCGCAGCGACGGTGCGCTTTGCTGGCGCGATTCGGGATCTTTGCAGGCCAGTCTTCAGGTGCTTATCTTCACGGCGTTTACGAAACGGCAAAGCGAATCCGCAAAGGGACTATCGTCACAATCCTCAATGACATAGGCGAGCGCTATATGAGCACTCGCCTATGGGAGCCCGACGGGAATTCTTAACAAGTTTTTACGGGTCTGCCGCCACCACGCTCTATAATCCACCCGAGATCACTTATGGGCTTGCGTTTGTCCGTAGCCTTGTCGCTAGTGGCGCTATTGGCGCTGGGAGGGCTCCAGTATTACTGGATCGGCCAGATTGCCGTGGCTGAGCGCCAGCGTTTGCAGCGAGGGGTGGCAGAGGCTTCCGGCGATCTTGCGGAAGACTTTTACAGCGAACTACGTCAGTTAACCGGCATCTTTGAGCCGCGATTTTCTCCGGCCGTTCCCGATCCTGTTTCCATCGCGACGCGCTATCACTACTGGGCCGCCAGCGCCGCGTACCCCGGTCTTCTGAAGTCCCTTTATATTGTCCGTTCTCCGACCGACGTGTTGCGTCTCGACCGAGCGACGGAGATGTTTGTTCCGGACTTATGGCCCTATGTTTTGGCGCCACCGGCAGATTTTGGAACCGGGCGAGGTTTTGGTCCGCGCGGCGTGGACGCAGACCTCCTCGTGTTGCCGCTCAACCGCCGGCCTCCCGGAGTTCGAGGAGGGGGCCGCGGACCGGGCGGACCGGGCGGGCCGGGCGAGGTTCCTCCTCCGCCAGCGAGGGAAAATTTGGCGACCACGGAGCGGGATACCAACGACAACTCCTGGCTTGTGGTCCAACTCGATCGCCAAGTGGTCGTGAAGCAGCTGTTTCCCAGGCTGGTCGCCCGGCGTTTTCCGGACGATGAAGGCAGAGACTATCGTGTTGCCGTCGTCGAGTCGCGGCCGGATATGGAACCGCAGACGGTGTTTACATCAGGGGACGCGTGGAGCCAGAAAGACCTCGCTACCCCGGATTATGCCCTTGACCTGTTTGCCTCAATGGGTCCGCCCCTACGCCGGGGTGGTAACGCTGGGGCCGCGGCAACTTCATCTGCGGCGCAGCGAGGTGGACGCGGTGAGCGAGGCCGTGGGCCCGAACAACGCATTTCGCTCGCCGGCCAGAGCTGGCAGTTACTGGTCAAACACCGGGCTGGATCGGTCGAGACAGCGGTTATGGAATTTCGCAGACGGAATCTGGCCATCAGCTTTGGAGTACTTGTGGTGCTGGCGGTCAGCGCCGTATCCATTGTCATCTCAAGCAGCCGTGCTCGCCGTCTTGGACGGCTTCAGATGGAGTTTGCTGCCGGCATTTCTCACGAGCTTCGGACACCATTGGCCGTTATTCAATCCGCCGCGCACAATCTGGGCGCCGGGGTGGTTAAAGACCGCGAAGACATTGAAGAGTACGCCGCCATCGTTAAAAGCGAGGCAAGACGACTGACAGAAATGGTCGAGCACGTTATGGCCTACACCGAGACGCAATCGGGACGTAAGCATTACGATCTGTCTCCCGTGGACATCGGAGACGTTACTGAGATTGCAGTCCGCAATATGTCAACCGTGCTGCAAGAGGGCAATGCGATCGTAGAGAAGAATCTCGACCCCGCGCTTCCCCCTGTGCTCGCCGATGCCGCCGCTCTCACGCGATGCCTGCAGAATCTCCTGAGCAACGCGATTAAATATGGACGAAACGGCCACGCCGCTCGCGTCGAAATTGCCGGACGACACCTTGCCGAAACCGGAACAGCGGGCACAGTGCAGTTAAGCGTTACGGATCACGGGACCGGCGTACCCGAGCGTGATGTCCCCTATTTGTTTGAGGCGTTTCATCGGGGAGGAAACGCCAGCACCAACACCCCTGGAAATGGGCTGGGCCTGCATCTGGTGGATCGAATCATGAAGGCGCAGAACGGATCTGTCACCTATGAACGCGCCGCCGATGGCGGGGCCATATTCACCCTCACGTTGCAGATCGCCGAGACTCCGGCATGATACGGCGCAGAATCCTCCTTGTCGAAGATGAGCCTGGTCTTCGCCGGACCTTGAAGGACTTGCTGGCAAGCAGCGGATATACCGTCGAAACCTCAGGCGACGGAGCAGAAGCCCAGGATCGTGCAGAGCGCGAAACTTTCGATCTGATCGTGCTCGACGTCATGCTGCCTTCCCGCAGCGGTTTCGATGTCGCAAAGGGATTGCGGCGTAACGGCATCCAGACTCCCATTCTCATGCTTACTGCGCGGACCGAATTGAACAATAAAGTGCAGGGATTTAAATCGGGAGCCGACGACTATCTCACCAAACCCTTCGAGGGGCCGGAATTGCTGGTCCGGATGGAAGCGCTGCTTCGCAGGGCTCAAGCGGGAGCGCGAAAAAAGGTCAGCAAATGGGACTTTCAGGACATTACCGTCGACTTCACTAAAGCGCGCATGGTTAAAAAGGGCGAAGAGATCACCCTGTCCGAGCGTGAATGCCGATTGCTACAGCATCTCATCGAATCGCAGGGAGAAGTTGTGACACGGGATGAGTTGCTGGAAGAGGTCTGGGGCTATGAAGCCGCGCCAATGACTCGGACCGTGGATGTGCACATTTCGTGGCTGCGGCAGAAACTCGAAGAAGATCCGGCCAATCCTCGGTTCATCGTGACCGTGCACGGTCAGGGTTATCGATTCGTGCAGTAGTTCCTATCGCCGGCACCGGTACACAAGCGCGGGCGGGATGTTCATCCAGACAGTGCGGCTCTTGCCGACTTCACGGAAATACGCGGGAAGGCGATTGGCAAACCTGCGTCCCGCCGGTAATGGAAGCCCGTGCAGGTACGCAAATGTGACGAACTGCCCGCCCGGACGCAGCACCGTCATCATGGAATCCAGCAGTCGTCTCTGAAGGTCTCCGCTAAATGCGGCCCACGGTAATCCGCACACAATGCAATCTACGGAATCGATTCCTGCCTTGTCGCAAATCGCCCTGACGTTCTCCACCGAATCCTGAATCAACTCGACGTTCGGCAGCTTCGCCCGGAACTGTTTCGCCAGGGCGGCGTTTCGCTCGATTGCGAGAAATCTGCAACTGCTTCCAATCCGCTTCAGGATGTGCGGGGTAAACGGGCCTGTGCCGGGGCCGTACTCGAGCACAGAGCGGGCCGCGCCAAGATCGAGCCAATCGACCATCGCCTCGGCTAGATAGGCCGAGCTTGGCAAAATCGCGCCTGTTTGCGACGGGTTCCGTAGAAATTGAAGCAGAAAGTTCGTAGAGGTATCTGACATCCGATAAC
>Ga0207641_10000448_pt1 | contig 47082 bp, 45 predicted proteins | sample KBSSwiS62_FD_184306 | JGI IMG/M metagenome (GOLD analysis project Ga0207641, IMG submission 184306) | Switchgrass rhizosphere microbial communities from Kellogg Biological Station, Michigan, USA - KBS Switchgrass S6-2 (SPAdes) (version 2) | ecosystem: Host-associated > Plants > Roots >... | reverse complement strand
TAAGCCGGCACGCATAACGTTTGCAACTGAACCACGTTGTTTGTCGCATTCTGCCATTGCCGCATCTACATTCCTATTTGCAAGATGATATTGCACTTTGCGAATAAAATCTGCTATTGAACCGCTGCCCAATGCTTTACTGATCGTAAGCAAGCGTTCAATTGAAAAAGTAACCACCATCAGGAACATACCAATGAGTACCGGGATAATAATTCCTCCCATATAAATACCACTCATTGCACCCTTTGGCTTGTCATGTTTCGGCCAAAAGCCACCGCTTTTATCGGGCTGATTAAATCCATCAGCGTCTCCAAGAATAAAACGCCAGATAAGGTAACCGGCAATAAGACAAATAATAGGGGCAAGCCATGAGATGGCATTACTGCTTTTTTTCGCTTGTACTGAAGTTGCTTTCACACTTGCTGCAGTCGGTTTTGTTTCAGCCATGATCTTAATTTTTAGTGTTTAAAATTTTTAAAAAAGATTTGATTTTTTTCAAGGACACAATTCTAAGGAAAAAAAAACTAAATGCCCTAAATGCCCCTGCAAAAATTTTTAATCAGAGCGTTACAAGTTAAGGATTTTTTGTTCCGGAACAAGAAGCTGTTATTTTTTTATCCTTGCCCAAACAAGAGTTAGTGTCAGACTGCCAATATCAACAAACTGCTACTTGATTAATTTGTGGGATCATTCGTACCGAAGTGCTTCGATGGGATTCAACTTTCCAGCTTTTAATGCGGGATACAGACCAGCCAATAAGCCTGTAACAGAACAAATGGCAATCGCTAATATTACCCAGTTCCAGGGAATAACAAATCCTGTATTTATGGCAATAGATATAAGATTGCCAATTAAAATACCAAATATGATCCCTAACATGGCTCCCAGAACACTAATAATTATTGACTCCATCAGAAATTGAGCCCTTACGGTTTTGCTTTTGCCGCCGATCGCTTTTACCAATCCAACCTCTTTGGTTCTTTCCGTAACGGCCACAAGCATGATATTCATTAAACCGATAGCAGCCCCGATCAAGGTAATAAAGCCAATTACTAGGGCAGATAAAGAGATCATGCCAAGGCTGTTCATTGCTTTTTCAGCAATGCTATCATTTCGATCGAGCACAAAATTGTTTTCTTCTGTTGTTGCCAGTTTTCTCACTGAACGAAAAACGCCTTCGGCCTCGCCCATAGCAACCTGTACTTTCTTTATATCATCAGTCATGATAGCTATTACATAACTTATTCCTGAACTGAATTGTCGGTGGACATTTGTATAACTGGTAAATATTCGGTTATCTAAACTCATCCCAAATGAAGAACCACGACTATCCAGCACTCCAATAACCCGATAAGGAATATTTTGTACCCGTATAATTGCATTAACAGCCCTGTCTGGGTTCTCGTTGAATAATTTTTTTGCTACGTCATAACCTATAATACAAACATTTCTTGCAGATTGAACATCTGCCTGGTTAAGATTTCTCCCTGATCTTAATTTGTATCCATTCAGGATCATATAATTCTCATCACCACCAAATAAAAAAACATTGGGACTTGTTTTTTTTGTATCGTAAGATGCGATCGCATTTCTCGTTGCAAATACCGAAACACCTTTTGAAGAGGGAAATTTGAAATTCTGTACAAACATTTCCGCTTCTTCTTTTCTTATTATTTTACCCAGGTTTGACTGCTTTTCTTTCTTGCTTCCTTTCTTTTCTTTTTTTATTTCAGACCCACCTCCGCCGCCGAAACGAATATTCCTGTCTTTATACCGGATAGTAAACCCGCTGGCTCCCATTGTAGAGAAACTTTCCGTAAATTTTTGATTAATTGCTTTAATAGCAGTGTTAACGACCACAAGTGCAGTAATGCCTAATGCAATGATCAGAACAGTTAGCACCGTGCGAAGCATATTACTTCGAACAGACCGGAATGCAATTGATAGAATATCGCTGTATTTCATTTGTCCAATGCAAAGTAAGGAAGTCAGTCAATCCAAAGTTATAAAATTTGACAACTGGTTATATTAAATAAAAAAGGGCAGCTATAAAGCCACCCTTTTCAATTACCGGCAAAAATTATTTTTTCGGATTCAGTGTTTCGTCAATTCTTTTTGCAATATCCTGTAAATGGTATTTGCTCATTGGATCAGCGATAGCAGCAGCCGCCGCAGTTACTTCTGCTTTCAAAGAAGTAAGATGTGCCCGAACCAAACTTTTAATATCTGATTTATCAGTATTTACTGAAGGCCCTAAATTGAAACCACCGCCGCCAAGGTTTATTACTATATCCGCAGGGTTCAATAAATTACTTAACACGTTTACATACGACTTTTGAAGATTCCGACGATAAACATCAATGGTTTTCCTAGTGCTTAACTCTGACCATACGCCTTTTTTCACATCGCTAAAAAGATCGGTCATTTTGTAAGCATTGTTGCCAAGTACAGTTTCCGCATTTATTAGCTTATTCAAAGTGTTTGCACTAAAAAAGCGGTTCAATGTATTATCCTGGATATTTCCAATAACTGTTAATGGACTAGCTCCTGTCTTTGTATAAATATCATTGTTGATCAGCCAGGTTGGCGTAGCAAACAATTGCTGATTGATAAATGCGACCGCTTCAGCTTGTTTTGCTTTTGGTTCAAATTCATAAACAGGCTCTGGTCCATCTTCAACTACTTTTGGTGTTTTATAAATGCCACCAACGTTTCTTGAAACATGACCCATATAACGGCTGAACTGAGCTGTTACCTGGCTATATACATCTGAAAGGTTTGTATAATCTTCGTTATCTTGTTTTGTCCATTTCATTAACTCCGGAACAATTCGCTTAAGATTTTTAATTCCATATTCACTTGCTTTTACTGCATTATCACTTAAGTCTTCTGTTTGCGAACGTGGGTCATCCTGGTTGCTTTCACCATCACCCCACCATAAACGATGGTCTTTAAGTTTTTCTCTCGTCCATTGATTCAATTTCCCTTTTTCAGCTTCAGGGGAATTGAATTCATAAAAACGCCTGTAGCCCCACTCAATTGCCCATTTATCATAATCACCTATTCTTGGAAATAAACCAACAGGTGAAATGTTATCCTCTGGTTGTGCTACATAATTGAAACGGGCATAATCCATAATAGAAGGAGTATGACCATTTGCTTCCACCCATGCTTTATTCCTTAAATTTTCAACAGGCACTGATGAACTTGAACCAAAATTGTGACGAAGTCCAAGTGTATGACCAACTTCATGTGACGAAACAAAACGGATCAGCTGCCCCATCAGTTCATCGGGAAAAACCATTTGTCTTGCACGGGGGTCGCTGTTTGCAGCTTGTATCATATACCAATTGCGGATAAGCTCCATTACATTATGATACCAATTAATATGGCTTTCCATTATTTCGCCACTTCGCGGATCGGAAATACTCGGGCCGCTTGCATTGGCTATGTCAGACGGTTTATAAACTATGGCCGAGTTACGGGCATCTTCCAAACTCCATGTACTATCCTCTTCTTTTGTTGGCGCCATTTTTCCAAAAATTGCATTCTTAAAACCGGCTTTTTCAAATGCAACTTGCCAATCGTTAACTCCCTGTATTAAATATGGTATCCATTTTTTTGGAGTTGCCGGGTCAATATAAAATATAACTGGTTTTTGAGGCTCTACCAACTCACCTTTTTTATATTTCTCCATATCCTCTGGCTTTGGCTCCAGTTTCCAGCGTTTTGCAATTGTAATATCTCTCACGCCCTGGGGATTTGCATCAAAATCTGTATAGCCAACTGTGAAGTAACCAACTCTTGCATCAAAATATCTTGCCTGCATTGGAGTTTTTGGAAGCAATACAAATGAACTGTTCATTTCTACAGTAAGGTTGCCGCTTGGTTGAGGGGCACCAAAACCACCTCCACCACCCGGAGGCGCAGGAGTTCTTCCATAAGTTTTTACTGCTTTGATCTCAATATTGATAGGGTAAGGCTTTACACTTACTATATAAGATTTATCTGTTTGCAATGAACCAATACGTCGTTGACTTTTTGCAGCGTTGCTAAAGAACAGAACATCATTATCTCCATTTACAAAATCAGTAATTTCTATAACTGATGTTGCAGAATCTTTTCCGAAAGCTTTTATATCAAATGAAAAAGAAATTGGTTGAAGATTTGAATTTGAAACTGATGAGAACATGGGCGACGTAGAATCTTTTGCATAAACAGCGTAAGAAATTGTTCTGAGAAATATTCGATTGTTTGGCCCTTTGTCAAAACGAACAACATTCTGTCCTACCTGGTCACCGCCATATCCTGTACCAGCTTGTGTTTGAGAAAGACGATTTACAACAAGTATATCACGCAAAAGAAGATCGTTAGGAATTTCAAAATAATACTTGTCTTCAACTTTATGAACTTTAAAAAATCCATTTTTTGTAACTGCTTTATCAGTAATGATTTCTTTGTAAGGTCTAACACCAGCTGGAGGTCTTTGTCCCCCCGGTCCACCTGGTCCTGAAGTTCTTGTTGAGTCGGCAGTTTGTGGCCTCACCTGGGCAATGGTGATCGTACTAAAGCAAAGCATCGTGAAGCCGAAAAAAATACGGCAAGTAGTTTTTCTCATGATGAAGTTTTTTTTAATCCCGCTAGTTATCGGGAAAACAAAGTTATGAGTGAAAAATTCCTGACCAAGTCTAATACAGGAGCGGCGGAAATTTTTTCGAAGAATTGATTTTCCGCAATAATACTTACTAGAAATAAAACCAGTTGAATAAAAGTTGAGGATATACGCCGAGTAAGATAACCAGTGCGGCGACCACTGCTATCGTCCATTTAAAACTTGAACTCACTTCCATTACTTGAGCTTCACCTTCCTTGAAATACATTGCCTGTATGACACGGAAATAATAATACACGCTGATAGCAGCCATTAGTACTGCAAGAATAACGAGCCAAAGAAAACCTCCTCTTGCGATCACAGCATTTATCATATAAAATTTTGCAAGAAATCCGGCTGTCAATGGAATGCCTGCTAATGATAAGAGAAAAATAACTGCAACGGCGGCAAGTAAAGGTTGATGTTTTGCAAAACCATTAAAGCCTTCAAATGTATAATCCTTCATCTTAACCAAAATGGCAAAAAGGCCAATGGTAGAAAGACAATACGCTGTTGTGTAAAGTAATATTCCTTCTGAACCAATGCTGTTCAATGCAAGAACAGCCATCAGCATAAAACCTGCTTGTGCAATACTTGAATAAGCTAGCATTCTTTTTACGCTTTGCTGAAAAACTGCCGTAATATTTCCAATGAATAATGTAAGTGCTGTTATCACTGCAATAATAAATTTCCAGGTATCATGAATGTCACCAAAGGCACGATTGAATAACCGCATGAAAGCAATAAAGACAGCTGCTTTTACAATTGTCGCCATAAAAGAAGTGAACACTGTTGGAGCACCATCATAAACATCCGGTGTCCAAAAATGAAATGGCGCAGCAGAAACTTTAAATGCCATTGAAAACATTAACAATAATAATCCGGCTATTAGCAATATGCCAGGCTTAATTTCAGGTTTTGAAATACTTTCAGCGATAACCTCCAACGAAAATGAACCTGAATTACCATAAATAAGTGTGATGCCCATCAGCATTAAACCTGTAGAAAATGACCCGAGCAGGAAATATTTTAAGGATGCTTCATTACTTTTTAAATTCCTTTTATCACTGCCCGTTAAAATATACAATGGTATTGATATGATCTCAATGCCGAGGAAAAGTATAAGTAATGAACTGAAAGATGATGAAAGTATGATGCCACAAAGAATAAAAAATATCAGGGAGAAATAGTCCGAGTAATTCAATCCTACTTTTTCCATTTCTTTAGCAGAAAGCAAAAAGAAAATAAAAGTGCAGACCATTGCAATTGTATTGAAGAAAAGCGAGAACCGGTCAAAGCTCATCATACCAGTAACATTGATCCTGAATAAATGAAAACCATAGATCTGTGCTACATTCAAAACAATGGAAACGAAAAGCCCGGTCAAAGCCAATCCGCGAATAGTCGATCTTTGTTTCAGCAAAACTCCGCTGAACATCATTACTACTCCCATAATTGCCGAAATGATCAATGCGTTCATTATTCAGTCCGTTTATTTTTTAAATAAAGGAAAAAGGTTTGCTTTATTCAAAATAAAATCCGTTGTGTCTTTTGTCAGATCAAGAAATGGTTGCGGATAAACACCCACCACTATTATCAATATCACAATTATCCCCAACACCAATTTTTCATTTACTCCAATATCAGTTCCTGTCTCCGTTAATGAATTTGTATTACCATAAATAACTTTCTGCACCATCCGCAAGATATAAATGGCGCCAAGTATAATCGTAATACCCGCAGCCGGCACTGTTAACATCTCATATTCCGAGATCTGCGAAGTAAATATTCCCGTGAACATCATGAATTCTCCAACAAATGCATTCGTTAATGGCAAAGCAATATTTGCTAATGCAATAACTACAAAAAATATAGCCATCGCTGGAGCCTTTTGTGCAAGCCCTCCTAATTCAGATAGTTTTCTTGTTCCATATTTTCTTTCCAGTATTTCAACAATTACCCAAAGCCCGAGAATATTGATACCATGATTGAACATTTGTATCATTACTCCCTGCATGCCTATTTCTGATTCAGAAAAAATGGCAACAACCATTAGTCCAAGGTGTGCAATAGATGAATAAGCGATCAATCTCTTCATATCATCTTGCCGCCATGCGAGCAACGAAGCGTAGATCATTCCAACAATTGCCCACATGGAGATCATTTTTTCTCCAAAGGCAAAAGAGGCAGATGGTAACACAGGAAGTAACCAGCGAATAACTGCAAACAATCCCATCTTCACCATGATACCACTCAATACCATTGTTACAGCTGTGGGTGATTGCTCATACGCATCAGGCTGCCAGCTATGAAATGGAAAAACCGGGATCTTAATTGCAAACGCAAGAAACATTAACCAGAAGATCCAATTCTGAGTTTTGCCATTTATAGCAAGAGCATAAAAAGATTTAATATCAAATGATCTGTCAGGGGTTAATGATTGCAGGTAGATCAACCCCACTAACATTAGCAGCGAACCAACAAATGTGTAGATAAAGAATTTAAATGTAGCTGCAATTCTTCTTTCCGCTCCCCATATAGAAGAAAGAAAATAAACAGGGATCAACGCTAACTCCCAAAAGAAATAAAACAGCAATGCATCCATCGCCAGAAATACTCCCATCAATCCTGCTTGAGAAAGGAGCATCAGCGCAAAAAAGTTGTGCGCATTTTTATAAGTACGATTCCATGTTGAAATAAATATTAATGGAAATGAAATAGCAGTTAATAAACAAAGTAACTGACCCATACCATCAAGGCGAATTGAAAAACTGCTGCCAAGTCCGGGCAACCAGTCACATTTGAATTGAAGTAATTCCGTTTTATTTAAAACAGTTAATCCAAGTAATGAAATCGCAAGAGTAACTATTGAAGAAAACAAAGCCCATGACTTTGCTGCATTTTCTTTTTTAAAGAAAAATGTAGCAACGCCGCTTAATAATGGAATTAATATCAGAAGTAATGAGATCATCTACTTATTTCTTAATAAAAAATTGATACAACAATAAAAGCAGAATTGATAAAACCATCAACAACACATAACTGCCCACTTGCCCGCTTTGCAATAATCTTAATTGACGGCTGCTATAATTTACTGCTCTGCCAACACCGTTTACAATACCATCTATTATAAATCTTTCGAAAAAATTATTCAGAAATCCTGAAAGCTTATTTAATGGATTTACAATGATCTTATCATACAATTCATCCACATACCATTTGTTTTCCAAAACTTTTCCAAATCCCTTTTGTTCCTTTGGCTGATAATTTTTAAACCGGAACCACGTAAAGATTATTGTTGCTACTACCAAAACGCCTGACAGGCCCATTAAGAAAAATTCAGTTGAACGACTTACTGGTTCATGATTTGTTTCAATAACAGAAGAGAGAAATGGCGTCAACTTATCTCCACCTTTTACAAACACTTCAGGAATTCCTACAAACCCACCGAGCGCCGCTAACACTGCAAGAATTATCAAAGGAACAGTCATCAATGCCGGGCTTTCGTGCAGATGATGCTCCTGTTCCCTGGTGCCTCTGAATTTTCCAGTAAATGTGATAAACAGCAAACGGAACATGTAGTAGGTTGTAAGCAGTGCTGTAAATAATGAGATAGAATAAAGGATCAGGATTTTTCCCCTTTCGTCATGTTCAAATGCTGCTAATAATATTGCATCCTTTGAAAAGAAGCCACTAAATGGCGGAATACCGGTGATAGCAAGACAGCCTATTAAAAATGTGAAGAAAGTAATTTTTAATTTTTTACTTAACCCTCCCATGTTACGTATATCCTGCTCACCTCCCATTGCATGTATGACACTACCGCTGCCAAGGAACAATAATGCTTTAAAAAATGCATGTGTCATTACATGAAATACAGCAGCCGTATATGCGCCTACACCTAAAGCCAAAAACATATATCCTAACTGGCTAACTGTAGAGTAGGCCAATACTTTCTTAATATCATTTTGTTTTAGTGCAATTGTTGCTGCAAGCAGTGCTGTAGCTAATCCAATATATGCAACGATGTTTTGTGTTACCTCACTTAATGAATATAGCAGGTTGCTTCTTGCGATCATGTAAATACCAGCTGTTACCATCGTTGCAGCATGGATCAATGCCGACACAGGTGTTGGACCAGCCATGGCGTCAGGTAGCCATGTATATAATGGTATCTGTGCACTTTTACCCGTGGCACCTACAAAAAGTAAAAGAGTAATGATCGTTGCTGATGGTGAAAGTTTTTGTAATCCTTCCGCAGAAAATACATCACTAAAATTTACTGAACCCACTTTTGCAATGATCATAAATATGGCTATCAGGAAAGCAAGGTCGCCAATGCGGTTCATCACAAATGCCTTGCGGGCTGCATAATTATACTCTGTATTTTTAAACCAATACCCAATAAGCAGGTAAGAACAAAGACCAACGCCTTCCCAACCAATAAAAAGAATAACAAAGTTGCCGCCCATTACCAGCAGCAACATAGAGAATACAAAAAGATTCAGGTAAGAAAAATAGCGGGCAAAATGTTCTTTGCTTTCATGATGCATGTAGGATGCAGAATAAACATGGATCAAAAAGCCTACACCGGTAATTATTAAAAGAAATAAAGATGACAGCGCATCTATCTGGAATGAAAATGGAATTTTTAAACTGCCGGCCGAGATAAAATTGAAATAATTAACTACACCAGAATTACCTTCCTTTACCTGGAAAAATATCCAAACACTAATCAGGAATGAAATCAGAATAACGCCACTTCCAATTATACCTGTGAGTGGTCTGGATAAATATTTCCGACCCAATCCGATGATCAGAAAACCGATCACCGGAAAAAGAGGAATTAAATAAGAAAATTCTAAAACATTCTTCATTTGCTCATCAATGTTTCAACCTATTCAAAAAGTTTATGTCTACCGAATGAATATTCCGGTACATCATTACAATGATCGCCAGCCCAACGCTTACTTCAGCAGCGGCAACTACCATTATAAAAAACACAAATAATTGTCCATCACTACCAGCTGATGTATTCACCGCGGCATTTTTTAAATGATGCATTTTAGAAAATGCAACCAGCAACAAATTCACAGCATTCAGCATAAGCTCAATGCACATGAATATGATGATCGCATTCCTGCGTGTAAGCACTCCCACTATTCCTATACAGAAAAGTGCAAGAGATAAGTATATATAATAATCGATCTGCATACCCCAAACCCCTAAAGGGGCTTTTAAAATTTTAATATTTTGAAATTTTCAAATAATAAAGAACTGTACGACCTAAGTCACTCCTTCTTCCCAATCACCACCGCTCCTACCATGGCGCTTAAAAATAAAATGCTGCTTATTTCAAACGGAACCACGTATTCATTAAACAATACTTTTCCTAAATTTTCTATCAAACCAATATCGCCGGTTCTTGTTTCTGCAAACTGGTTTGCTAAATCAGCTCTTTTTAATGCTGCTATTAACACTAATAATAAACTTCCACCCGCAACTGCACCGGCTAATTTCAGCCAACGGTTTTTTTGTGGCTCTGTTTCTTTTTTCAAGTCCATAAGCATTAATACATACAGGAACAACACCATGATGGCGCCGGCATATACTATGATATTTACAATGGCTAGAAACTGCGCATTAAGAAGAAGATAATGTCCAGAGATGGCAAAGAATACGATGATCAGCCAGATAACACTGTGCATTGGGTTTTTACTGGTAATAACCATCAATGCACTGAACAATGCAACTATAGAAAGTATCCAGAATAGTATTGGAGTAACACCCATTTCTTATAAACAGTTATTCTTCAAATCAACAATTATTAATTAATAACTACTAATTATTAATTTTTTTTCTTTCACCCAATGCCTTTGCATACGCTTCAGGATTTTCCTTAGGATGAGGGATCAACAGATCTTCTTTTTTATAAATAAACCCTTCCCGTGAATAATTTGCCTGCGCAAAAGTCTGTGATAAATAGATCGCATCTTTGGGACAAGCTTCTTCACACAATCCACAGAATATGCAACGCAGCATATTGATCTCGTACTTTGCTGCATATTTTTCTTCACGATATAAATGTTCTTCCGTTGGCAAACGTTCAGCTGCTTCCATTGTGATGGCTTCAGCCGGGCAAGCAACAGCACATAAACCACAAGCTGTGCAACGTTCACGACCTTCTTCATCACGATTCAAAATCTGTAAGCCGCGGAACACAGCGCTAAAACTTCTTTTTTGTTCCGGGTAATTGATCGTCGCCTTCTTTTTAAAAATATGCCGGAATGTGATCATCATACCTTTCAGAATATTCCACAGGTAAATTCTTTCCAACGCCGTCATGGGCCTCCGATCAACCAATTTTGCCCTGTTTGTTAATGCCTGCATATTATCATTTCAAAAGTTCGCAAATATATATTTAATTAAGTCGGAAAGTCCATTGTCAGGAAGTCAGAAAGTATTTGCCATTTTTATTAGTTCTCTTTCGGTCTTCCTGACCTTCCTGTCTCTCCGACTTTTATTTATTTCAACAACAAGATCACCACCGCCGTTATCACCATATTCAACAATGAAAGTGGGATCAATGATTTCCATCCCAAATTCATCAATTGATCATAACGGAAACGTGGAATTGTCCAGCGTATCCACATAAATACTAAAACAAAGAATATTGCCTTAGTCATTAATACGCCAAACCCAACTAATCCAACCCACCAATGATCACCCCAATTGGCTTCATTTACAAATGGAATATCATAACCTCCAAAAAACAAAGTTGACATCACCACACCACTGATAAACATATTGATATATTCAGCAAATAAATAAAATCCAAGTTTCATTGATGAATATTCCTGGTGATAACCAAAGTTCAATTCATTCTCCGCTTCCGGAAGATCAAATGGAGTACGATTACATTCTGCCAATGCACAAATAAAGAATATAATAAACCCTATGGGTTGGTACATGACGTTCCAACTAAACATGCCTTCACTTTGCTGACTAACTATCACACTTAATCTTAAAGATCCTGTCAGCATTAATAACGCAATTAAACAAAGCCCCATTGCCAATTCATAACTGATCATTTGCGAAGCGCCACGAATAGCAGCCAATAAAGAAAATTTATTATTGGAAGCCCATCCACCAATCATTATTCCATAAACACCAAGACTCACTACACCAAAAACATATAACATTCCAATATTAATATCAGCGATCTGAAGATTAATATTCCTGCCAAATAAATGAACCGAAGGCCCCCAGGGAATTACTGCACTTGTCATTAACGCAGTGACCATTGCTAATGCAGGCCCCGTAATAAATAGAAATTTAGAGGAAGCGCTTGGAATGATCTCTTCTTTCATGAAAAGCTTTAATCCATCAGCAAGAGGTTGAAATAAACCAAATGGTCCTGCCCTGTTTGGCCCGAGACGATCCTGCATAACTGCAGCAACTTTTCTTTCGGCCCAAGTTGCATACATGGCAATAACAAGTGATACAGTTACTACTGCTAAGATCAAAATTGCTTTCTCCAATAAAATTCCCCAATCGATCATTATTGCGCTTATTCGTTTTTAAAAGTATTACTTGTCGCCGGTCCTTCAATTTTACTTAAATCAACATCCGGATTATTGACGCCACTTATACTATGAATATCCATTAACAGGTTTGGCGATTTACCTCCCATTACTTCAGCTATCGTTTCCTTCGGCATTTGCAAACCTGGATATTTTCCCTGGCCGATCACAGAATGCCTGCTCACATTTTTCAATCCTTCGATCTCCCAATCATATTTATGCTTTTTATGAAAGCGGCAATCATTGCAGATCCAACCAGGTTTACCATCATAAGTCTGCACCTCGCCCCATTGATCTTTCCTTGCCGTAACTCTTAATACATCATCACCACGAAGCCACAATGTTACTTTGCCACAACATTTATCACAATTGCGATGTGCATCCATTGGTTTAGTGAACCATACGCGGTTCTTAAATCTGAACGTCCTATCGGTTAATGCGCCTACCGGGCATACATCGATCATGTTTCCGGAAAAATCATTATCGATCGCTTTTGATATATAAGTTGAAATTTCAGAATGATCACCCCGATCCAAAACTCCATGTACACGATGATCAGTTAATTGATCCGCAACATAGGTGCAGCGATAACAAAGAATGCACCGCGTCATGTGCAGTTGTATGTATGGCCCTATATCTTCCTTATCAAATGTTCTTCTCTTAAAATCATATCTCGTTCCTTCTTTCCCATGTTCATAAGAAAGATCTTGCAGATCACACTCACCGGCCTGGTCGCATATCGGGCAATCGAGTGGATGGTTGATCAATAAAAATTCAACAACTCCATTCCTCGCATCCAATACTCTTTCACTTGTAATACTTTTTACCACCATTCCATCCATTACGTTGGTGCGACAACTTGCTACGAGCTTTGGCATTGGCCTTGGATCAGCTGCGGAACCAGCGGCAACTTCCACCAAACAGGTGCGACATTTACCACCACTACCTTTCAAATGTGTATAATAACACATAGCAGGGGGAGTTACATCACCACCAATTTTCCGTGCAGCTTGCAGCACAGTTGTGCCCGGCTCTACATCAATTGTAATGTTATCAATAGTTACTTTAAATAGTTTTTTTTCTTCAGCCATAATTTATTTCTCGCGGCGAACGCAAGAGAAAATTGCGACGCAACGGTTTATACGTTATTTGCAACTCTTTTTATTCCGTCCTTCAACAATACTACATTGAAGTTCACAATTAAACCTAATTTCAAATTTGTCAGCTTCAAATATGTAAGAACTTGTTTAAAATGAATATCAGCTAATGTCTCAATACTTTTTATTTCAAGAATCACTTTGTCACCAAGAATGACATCTGCTCTAAAGCCAATCTCCATCCTAACATCTTCATGAATAAGTGGAACACCTTGTTGTCTCTTAAAAGATATTCCCGTTTTCGCCCATTCGTGACAAAAAATTTCTTCGTATACACTTTCAAATAACCCCGGCCATATTGCCTATGAATTTTAAAGCAAATATCTAAAGCCAAAGTTGCTATCTCGTTCTCAGTCATTATCTGTTTTATTTCTCGCTGCGTTCGCTCTACCTCTGCGACCGCTACGTGAAACCCTACGCCACTATTTCCAACGGCTTGGCATAATTCGCCAAACCATAATTTTTTCTCAAACATTCATCAGGATTCAATACATGCCATTCAAATTCATCCCTGAAATGACGAATAGCTGCTGCTACCGGCCATGCTGCTGCATCTCCTAGCGGACAAATTGTATTGCCTTCTATCTTTCTTTGTATATCCCACAACAGATCTATATCACTCATCTTGCCTTTACCATTATCAATGTTCAATAGGATCTTTTCCATCCAACCAGTTCCTTCTCGACATGGAGAACATTGACCACAGCTTTCATGACGATAAAATCTTGCTAATGTATAAGTATGTTTTACCACGCACTGGTCTTCATCCATCACTATAAAACCACCGCTACCCATCATTGAACCTGTTGCAAAACCACCATCAGCCAAACTTTCATAAGTCATCATTCTCTTTTCACCTTTGGCAGTTTTCAATAATAAGTTAGCGGGCAATATCGGAACTGATGATCCGCCAGGAATACAAGCTTTTAACCTTTTACCATTTGCAATACCACCACAATATTCATCACCATAAATAAATTCTTCAACAGAAATATTCATTTCAAGTTCATATACGCCTGGCTTATTAATATTGCCACAAGCAGAGATGAGTTTAGTTCCTGTTGATTTGCCAATACCGATCTTGGAATATTCATCTCCGCCATCATTCACGATCGGGACAACTGCAGCGATCGTTTCTACATTATTAACAACGGTCGGACAATCCCACAAACCTTTTACAGCAGGAAAAGGAGGTTTAATTCTTGGATTCCCTCTCTTGCCTTCGAGTGATTCAAGCAATGCAGTTTCTTCTCCGCAGATATAGGCACCGGCGCCACGCTGTACATAGATCTCACAATCAAAACCACTGCCCAAGATATTTTTTCCAAGAAACCCATTGTTCTTTGCCTCTGTGATAGCTTGTTCAAGTATAGCATCTATCCATGCAAACTCACCTCGTATGTATATATATGAACGATTTGATCCAATTGCATAAGATGAAGTAATAATTCCCTCGATCAATAAATGCGGAATGAACTCCATTAAATAACGATCCTTAAAAGTTCCTGGCTCCGATTCATCAGCATTGACAACAAGATAACGAGGCACACCTGCAGGCTTTGCAAGAAAACCCCATTTCATACCTGTAGGGAAACCTGCACCACCCCGACCACGCAAACCGCTTTTTTTAACTTCATCTGTTACCTGGTCTGGGGTCATTGTTTTTAATGCCTTCTCTACACTACGATAACCACCTTCACGACGATACACATCATAGAGCCTGATGTTTTCAACATTGATTTTATCTAATAATAATTTTCTTCCCATATTATTAATCCCATCTAAAAAATATTTTAAAAAAACTCCAACCCATAAAAATTCCAAGTAACACTGATCCAAACACTACTATCAAAACAAATACAATAAATAACTTCAAAATTTTCGGTGTCGTTTTACTCATCATCAATCATTCAAACAGCTTAAAATCTTTATTGCTTTGCACTCTGCCTTGCAATCAACTGCCAACCCCTTTTTGTTTTTACCCAAAACTGCATTATATGCAGTTTTAAATTAAATGCCGTGCCATTTACCACTCCTTCCGCATTTGTATTCGTTTTCACAGTAGCGTATTCTTTCGTGATAATAATTATTGCCGAACTGTTATTCTCAATTTTACTATAAGTCAACTTGCCACTTGCAAAATCATTCAATATATCACCCTTGCTTTGTATCCATCCGTTTGAATGACCATAGCTGAGATCTTTATGCAAAACTGATTTCAAAACAGTTTCATCCTTTTGTAAAAGAGCTTTATCTAATTGCTGCATCGTATTTTTTAAACCAAGACTATCTATTTGCGCAAAAGAACTATTAAATAAAAAAAGAACAAGAGATCCAAATAAGAACTTCTTCATTATTAATTTTTAATCTTAATTATTAATTGACGAACTCTTTCTGCATTCTTCAATGATCGCATCCACTTTTTCTTTTGTCAAATGCTCTCTATAATTCTTTCCCAACTGCATCATTGGCGCATATCCACAAGCACCCAAACATTCAACAGTTTTCAAAGTAAACATTCCATCCGATGTTGTTTCGCCGGGTTTTATTCCCAGCTTTTCAAAAATGTACTTTATGATATTATCGCTCCCGTTCAGCATACATGGACCGGTCTGGCAAACTTCAAATAGGTATCTGCCAACAGGTTTTAAATTGTACATGCTGTAAAAAGTCGCCACTTCATATACTTCGATCGGTTCAAGATTTAAAACAGAAGCAACATAATCCATCGTCTCAGCACTTAACCATCCACCAAACTCTTCCTGCGCCAGATGCAATACAGGTATCAAGGCGCTTTTTTGTTTGCCTTCAGGATAACGCTGAATGATCTGTTCAACTTCCTTAAGTTTCTGATCGTTAAATTTTATCATGTCAAATCCAAAAGTCAAAGTAAAAATTCAAAAAAAACACTTTTTACTTTTTAATTTTTACTTGTTTATGCGTCCAATTCTCCCGCAATCAAATTCAAACTACTCAATGTTATAATGGCATCACTCATCATGCTTCCTTTTGTCATTTCTTCATAAGCCTGGTAATAAATAAAACATGGACGACGGAAATGCAAACGATACGGCGTACGGCCACCATCACTTATTAAATAATAACCCACTTCACCATTAGCCCCTTCTACACAATTATATACTTCACCGGCAGGAATATCTATTTCACCCATGATGATCTTAAAATGCCAGATCAATGCTTCCATCTTTGTGTACACATCTTCTTTCTCCGGCAAATAATATTCAGGAACATCCGCATGAAAAACTTCTGCTTCAGCTCCTTTGAACTCTTTTACTTTTCTATATGCTTGTTCAATTATACTTAATGATTCCCACATCTCTTCATTACGCACCTGCCAGCGGTCAAAATTATCGCCTGTTGTACCTACAGGAACATTAAATTGAAAATCTTCATAGCTTGAATAAGGCGTATGTACTCTTACATCATAATCAACTCCTGCTGCACGAAGATTCGGACCGGTGAAACTATAATTCAATGCTCTCTCAGCACTGATCGGTCCTGTGCCTTGCGTACGTTCCATAAAGATTCTGTTGCGCTCAAAAAGGTTGATGAACTCTTTTAACACAGCAGGGTATTCAGCCAGGAACTTATCCAATTTTTGAAAAGCGATAGCATTAAAATTTCTTTCAAAGCCTCCAATACGTCCAATATTTGTTGTCAATCTTGACCCACAGATCTCTTCATAGATCTCATAGATTAGTTCACGGTATTGCATTACATAAAGAAATCCTGTGTACGCACCAGTATCAACACCAACAATAGAATTACAGATAAGATGATCTGAGATCCTGGCTAGCTCCATAATGATCACACGTAGATAATCAACCCGCTTCGGAATTTTTATTCCTAATAATTTTTCGCAGGTAATATGCCAGCCCATATTATTAATCGGCGAAGAACAATAATTCAAACGATCGGTTAATGGAGTTATCTGGTAAAGTGGTCGGCGTTCTGCTATCTTCTCAAATGCACGATGAATGTAACCGACAGTTTGCTCTGCTGATACAATTTTTTCGCCATCCAGCTCCAATATATTTTGAAACACACCATGTGTAGCCGGGTGTGTAGGCCCAAGATTAATTGTAGTCGTATTTTTTTCTATTGAGCCTTCCGGTAATCTTATATGTTCGTGTTCTGTCATACCCAAATCCGCCCAAGGCGGAACTTTTATAAAATTCTTATTAATTTAAACTTTTTCTTCAGCCTCAATTTCGATTTTTATTTTCCCAAGTTTATTACTACCATCATCGTTTGTTGCGTCGCACTCTTCATCTTCTTATTATTCTATTCAGCAATTAATTAGCATATCATCAAATCATCACATTTGCATATTATCCCCTGCCAAACATCTCATCATCCTTATCTACTCTTGTTTGATCTTCCAATGGGAACTCTTTTCTCATCGGGAAATAATCCATTTCATCAACATTCAATATTCGCTTTAGGTTTGGATGGCCAACGAAATTCACCCCAAAAAAATCATAGGTTTCTCTCTCCATCCAATTGGCCCCGGAAAATAAACCTGTTGCCGTATAAACATCCGGTGTATTAACATCACTAAACACTTTAAAACGAATACGGACATTATCAACCAGGTTATGCAAATGATAAACAACTGCAAGTTCTCTTCCTTTATTATCCGGATAATGTACTGCTTGCAGATCGGTAAGAAAACGAAACTTCAATTCGTCATCGTCATATAAAAAATTAAGCACCTTCAGATTCAATTCCTTTGGTGCTTCAAATGTTAACATGCCGTAAGGTTCAGAAAAAGCAGAAACCTGTTCTCCGAATTTTTCAACCAATCTTTGTTTTATTCTTTCGTTTGTCAAACTCATACCCCAAACCCCTAAAGGGGCTTTAATACTTTAATTTAAATCAAACATTAAAGGAACGCATCAACCTAAGTCACCCCTTTAGGGGGACAGGGGGTTTATTGAATTCCGTAACTCTCTAATAGTTGTTTATACCTATCCCCATTTCTTCTTCTCAAACTTTCTTTACCGATCAGGTCCTGTATTCTCATTACTCCATCGATTATCGCTTCCGGTCTTGGAGGGCAACCGGGCACATATACATCAACCGGTACCACCTGGTCGATACCCTGCAATACGGAATAAGTATCAAAGATCCCTCCCGATGAAGCACATGCTCCAACAGCTATTACCCATCTTGGTTCTGCCATTTGCAAATAAACCTGCTTAACAACCGGTCCCATTTTTTTTGCAATGGTTCCCATCACCATTAATAGATCACATTGTCTTGGCGAGAAACCCACTCGTTCACTTCCGAATCTTGCCAGGTCGTAATGTGATCCCATTGTTGCCATAAATTCAATTCCGCAACATGATGTGGCAAATGGTAATGGCCATATAGAATTTTTTCTTGCAAGCCCTACTACATCATTCAGCTTTGTGGCAAAGAATCCTTCGCCCTGGTGCCCATCAGGCATACCGGCAATGGAAATATCTTTTTCCAACGGCTTGACGTTTACATTATATGATACAGGACGTCCCATTCTTAAATTTTAGATTTAAAATTTGAAATTTTAAATTCATTTAATCTTCCCACTTTAGTGCACCCTTTTTAATGATGTATATAAACCCGCAAAGAAAAAATGCTACAAACATCATGACTGCCCAAAAACCTGACCATCCTAAAAATTTAAAATTTACCGCATAAGGGTAAAAAAATATTACCTCCACATCAAACAATACAAACAAAATTGCTACCAGAAAATACTTAATTGCCATGGGATGACGAGCCTCGCCATGTGATTCGATACCACTGGCAAAATTCTCCAGTTTATCTGCTGTTTTTCTCTTGGGACCAAGCCAATGTGTCACTCCTAATAGCAAACTTATAAGTCCAACCACCAATATGACCTGTATAGCGACCGGGATATAACTGCCCGAACTATTCACATCGTTCACTACATGATTTAGGTCAGTTTGAAGGAGTTGGAACATAGTTGTGTGTCTGGGCGGCAAAAATAAGTCAGCAAAGTCAATTTACAAGCTAAGAGTTCAAAAGAGAGAATCACAAAAGTGAGAATACAAACATTTGCACCTACTATAGTTATGGCTTTTGAATCTTTATTCTTATCTCTTTTACTCTTTTCTACTCTTAGCAAAAAAAATCCCTCCCAAACGGGAAGGACTTTCGCTATAAATAAAGAAAACCTAAACTCTTCTTTCTTATTTAGCTTTTATTACTTGGCTTTCTAAGTGCTGCAGAGGGTTTACCAGTTGTTTTTCCTCCGGGTTTTTGAGTTCCTTTTACTGGTTGTTTGTCAAAAATTTCTTTAATGCTTCTTATTTGTGCGTTTGTGCTGTCAATCTCAAAACCTTTTAAAAGATATGCATAAGCTGAGTCCCTGTTTGATTTTACATTATTATAATAACCGGTTAATGAAAGTGCAGCCCTAATTCCTTGACCCCTATATCTTACTTTATCCGTAAGAGCAATGTCAAGTGTTTTTTGATAATTTGAGACAAATCTTGAAACATAAGGTTCAATACTCATAGTTGTATCTATTGAAAAGTTTACTCTTCCCCTCCAATCATAACCGTAAATACTATCAGGGTAATTTGCTATGTAGGCCGTTAGTAATGTATCAGCTTTAGGATATTCTCCAGCTTGTGAATATAATATTGCTATATTAACAAGACCGGCAGGATTAGGACTCTTTCTGGTATTGTAAATTGCCCAACGCATATCAGCTTCCTGCTTTGTGCATTTTTTTGTTTTAAAATAATCAGCAGCCTTCGTCATAAAATCGATCTTACTCTGAAGAACGGTATCTGCAGCTGCGCCTTGTATGTATAAAGCATACACATCTTCGCAAGTTGCCCCACCACCTGTATAAATATCCGCTTTCAACTGGTAATCTGACGGCAAAAGACTTTCTTTTTCTCTTGCAAAAAAGAGATCCACATTAGTTTTAGCATTGGCAAAATCGCCTTTTCCAAGATAAGAATATGCCAATTGTCTGTAGGCCCTTGGTTTTACTTTTGCACCCATTGCAGCTTTTACACTTTCTGCCTTAGCTATCGCACAGTCATAATCTTTCTTAGCCCAGCAAAGCTGTGAGTTCAGATAATCATCTTCGGTAGGATCTTCCCCTTTCCTTGTTGCTGCATACTTGTTAAAGGTATTCGTAGCATCATCATACTTCAGGTTGAAGAAATAGTAATAAAACATTTCATAATATGCCAGGCTGAAATTGGGATCAATCTGTATTGCTTTATTCAGATTTTCCAATACAAGATCCCATTGCTTTTGGGTTTCAAATAATTTGGCAATACGTACGTAAGGATATGCAAAGGCTGGATTTAGCTGTGCTGCCAATTTGTATTTTTCATAGGCTCTGCCACCGCCTTGTCCCGGATCTTTTTTACGATAGGCATTACCTAAATTAAGAGCTATATCAGCATTTTTAGGATCACGTTCAAGTGCCTGCTCTAAAACCTGCACCGCATAATCAAGGTTGCCTTCTTTGGCATCTACATTGGCACGACCAACAGCATTTAAAATATTCGGATCATTTCCTTTTTTGGTAGCACTAAGCGTTATGGCCGATTCAAACATTTGCCTTGCTTCATCTTTCTTTTTGTCAAGCAATAATACATGGCCTTTACCTGCCATTATTAAGGGGTTGTTGCCATTTGCAGCAAGTGCTTTATCATAAAGCTGGCGGGCGGCATCATTATCATCCTTATCAAGATACGTTTGTCCCAGCCAATAAGTAGCATCAGCATTATTAGGGTTTGCTGCAAGCAATTTCTGAAATGTTTGCTCAGCATTTTTAAAGCGATCAGCATACAGGTGGTTAATGCCCTCCTGCAGGGATTGTGCCCCTAAATTCGAAAGCGCAAATACTGTGCATAATGTAAAAAAGGTCTTCTTCATTTCTTTCACTTTATATGTTATTAAATATAGCCAATTATTCATCCCGGAGTCTTGTTGGTCGAATGATAAATGGAAGATATCCGGGTACAAGGTATGCCCTGCGGAAGATCAATTGCCCTCTCTCACTTGTCATAAAATTTGAAAATCCGTGTCCAAGGCCCTTGTAGTTCTCTTTCAAAACAAATACCAAACCTCGTTTCAAAGGATATAAGCCATTATAAATGTTTACCTGTATCGGTTGAACATATTGACCAGGTAATCCTTTGCACTCTAATTCGGCAAGTCTCACTTTTGTCAAAAAACTTTGTTGTTGCGTATCATCTTTATTCCCGATCCAGCTAACTCCTATAAATCCAATTGCAGCCGGGTTTTTTGAGACATAATCAACAACTGCTTCGCTGCTCCTTGCTGCAAGTGCTTTACTTGTCAGCGTATCACCATGTAACACTGAATCGACGATAAAACGTACCGTACTGGTTGCTTTTAGCCCATCAAAAACAGGGATTAAATTTTCCCTAAATTTCCCCTGCAATATTTCCCTGATATCTTTCATTGTAAAACGATGAATTTCTTCATCAGGATGGGTAATTACAGCAATTGCATCATATGCCATCATCATTTGGTCTGGCGATATTTTCAAAGAATCTTCGAGAAACCTTTTTTCATCCGGGCTGATGTATCTTGTTACGATGATCATTCTAACTGAATCAACCGTAAGATCATTCAGACAATCAGCTTCAGGCTTATAATGAACATTTAGTTTTACATCAGGATAATCTGCTTCGTACACTTGCACCTGCGCTTCAATTACAGGTTTGAATGACTCATCTGCACTTATATTGATCCTTCCTTTTGCACGGGTATCAAGATTTGGATCAACAGTTTTATTTGTACCACAGGAAAGCAATATAAAGAACAAAAAATATATACACAGATCTCTTTGCCTCAACATGCTTTCTTTTTACTGATTATTGTTTTTTAAAACCCCTGTATACCCGAAACAAACCATACAATACACAGCTTACGCCAAATATATTTTGTAAGATCGGATCAAGTTTGAGATCGTAACCCCATTTTTTATGAAACAAAACAAAAACCCCAACTCCCAGCCATAACACACCCATCGTGTAATTATAAATGCTGCGAAGCAGGGATGAAGTATTTCTTTCTTTATCGCCAAACAACATAAATGAGCCTCATATTTAGGGGAACGGCAAGATAAAAATTTTTACTGTTCCTGCCCGATAAAAATTACGGGTTGCTGATAGGCGACTGCAATAGGTCTTCCGGCCTGGAGTGCTGGTTCCCATTTGGGCATTTTTTTCATTACTCTCAATACTTCTTTATCAAATACACTTCCTCCACTTTTTATGATCTCAGCTCTTGAAACACTGCCATCTACATCTATCCAAAAACGTACATGAACTTCTATTCGTTCACCAGGTTCCACATCAGCCGGTGCTTGTAAATATCGTTGCAAAAAAGTAAGCCATGCAGCAGGACCACCAGGAAAACTTGGCTCACGGCTTGGAAGAGGAGGGTCATTCTTTTCTTCAGGCTCTTTTACAACAGCGTCACCATTTCCACTGGATTCAGTTTTTGTATTTGCGAAACCATCTGGCTTTTCACCATCTAAAGTTTTATCGCTAATAACGGCGTCATCGATGTCTTTCGTTGTAACGATTTCTTTATCCGCTTTGTCATCTTCTACGATCTTGAATTTCTGATAATCCACTGTTGCCACTGGTGGTTTTGGTTTTTCTTTTGGAGGATCCGGCTCTTTGGGTTTATCTTCTGGCAATATAAGCGTTGAGACCTTCACACCGTCCTCTCTGTTTCTATCATAATTTCGATTTTCTTTTTTATTAATAAAAGACATAAGAATAAATAATAAAACTGTTGATAATGCAACGCCAAGTGCTATGCCGAGGCGGTGTGAATATGTTTTACGCAATGCATAAGCACCATATAATTTGTTACGATGCTCGAATAAAATGTCGAGCAGATCTGCTTGCAGAATTTCCTTGTTAGTCATGGCAAATAATTTTAGAATGAGATGCTATTGTGAAAGAAATCCATAAGGCACAAAAACAAGGAACAAGTTTTGTTTGTGACATGTACCTTGAGCCTTGTGCCTTTTATATTACTTTTGCCTGCATGAAAATTCTGATGGTTTGTTTGGGTAATATTTGTCGAAGTCCGTTAGCAGAAGGCATTTTACAGGATAAAGCCTGGAAGGCAGGTTTGAAGTGGAGTGTAGAAAGTGCTGGCACCAATGGTTATCATACGGGAGAAGCGCCGCATCCATTATCACAAAAAGTGGCACGCATAAATGGAGTTGACATCAGTAAACAACGATCAAGAAAATTTGTTGCCGAAGATTTTCACCACTTTGATAAGATCTATGCAATGTCTGATGATGTAGTTGATGATATGAGGAGAATAGCAAAAAACAATTTTGAAGAAAAAAAAGTTGATCTGTTATTGAATGAATTATTTCCTGGTCAAAATGTAGATGTTCCTGATCCATGGTATGGACCAGAGCCGGGTTATCATGATGTGTATAAGATGATCAATGAGGCATGTGATGTGATCATAAAAAAATATACCCCCCAACCCCCTAAAGGGGGAGTTGGGTCAAACATTATCGAAAACAATTTTCAAAAATAAAAACTATAAAGCCCCTTTAGGGGTTTGGGGCATGAAACCATCATTACCACAAGGAACAAGAGATTTCGGACCGGATGTTGTTCGTAAGCGTAATTATATTTTCAATACGATAAGGAATGTTTTTGAGTTATACGGCTTTCAGCCGCTGGAAACTCCTGCAATGGAAAACTTAGAGACATTGATGGGAAAATATGGAGAAGAGGGTGATAAACTGATCTTTAAAATTTTGAATAATGGTTTAGACAATCCGGATAAAGAAAAACAAATACGAGAGGATATCGAAAAAGTATTAGAAGGAAAAAATGTAAAAGGAATTACTGAACGAGCCTTAAAATATGATCTCACAATTCCTTTTGCAAGATATGTGGCGATGAATCACAACCTGCTTACATTTCCATTTAAGCGTTACCAGTTACAACCGGTGTGGCGGGCAGACAGACCACAAAAAGGAAGATACCGCGAATTTTATCAATGCGATGCGGATGTAGTAGGAAGTAATTCTTTATTGAATGAAGTTGAGCTTACATTGATCTACCATCGGGTTTTTGTACAATTAGGAATTAAGAATTATGAACTAAAGATCAATCACCGAAAAATCCTTACGGCACTTGCTGAATTATGTGGCGGTGCAGAAAAAATGACTGTTATCGCAATCGCCATAGATAAATTGGATAAAATCGGTTTAGAAAAAGTAAAAGATGAATTAAAGCAAAAAGGGATAAATGAAAAACAACTTGGATTAATTGAAAAATACCTGAGCATTAATGGAAGCAATGCTGAAAAAATAGATCAACTAAGCGACCTGATCGGTTCAACAGAGCCAGGAAAGAAAGGAATTGATGAAATCAAAGAGATCTTCGGAAATTCTCATCTATCATCTATCAATTATCAGCTTGATCCAACTCTTGCCCGCGGTCTTAATTATTATACGGGTATCATCTTCGAAGCAAAAGCTCCTGCTGAAGTAAAGATCGGCAGTATCGGCGGTGGCGGTAGATACGATGATCTAACGGGTTTGTTTGGCGTTCCCAATATTCCCGGTGTGGGAATTTCATTTGGCGTTGATCGCATCTATGATGTAATGGAAGAACTAGATCTCTTTCCTGCAAATGTGCATGTAGGTACTCAAGTTTTATTTTTTAACCTCGGAGATAATGAAAGTAAAGCTGCATTCAGTTTAATGCAACAATTGAGAAACAAAAATATTCGTTGCGAACTTTACCACGAGAATGTAAAGTTTGATAAACAATTCAAATACGCTGAAAAGAAAAATATTCCTCACGCGGTTATCATTGGCAGCAAAGAACTGGAAGAAAAAACCTGCACAATAAAAAACCTGCGGCAGAGCAGTCAACAAACTATTCCGCAGCAGGGGTTGCTCAACTATAATTTCTGATCATTTTTTTACCAGCAGTTCTCTGTTCGGACGCAAATAATAAGTGAATGACCATGCGCCACTGCTTTGCTTTTGCCCGTCCAATACATAGCCCTGCGCTTCAATGTGAACGGCATTTACTTTTTTATCTTCCCCTCTTTTGAATATTGCCACCCCGCTAAATTCAACGATTGTGAATGTGTCTCTTCCTAATTCCGTAAGATTTGAAGAACCGGCAGCAGATGTCATAGTTAATGCTTCCCCAGCTAAAGCAACAGTCACATCAGGTACTACACTGCCCTCAGGAAAAACATACCTGCCAACAAAATCGGATGGTGGTGGTTTAGGTGCAGGATCTGATTGGGCATAAACACTTATAATAAATATTGATGACAGGATGGATAAGATAATTTTTTTCATAACTGGTGTTTTTAATTTCAAAAGAAAATTATTGCTTAAACAAATATTTGTCCGAAGTGGTGTTCCATATGTGCAACGTAATCGCAAATGATCCATCCCAGTGTTTTCATTTCCCTGTTTTCATATTGCGGATCAACAGGATATTTTAATTTATCTGCTGGAATTGCTTTTACCACAAAAATTATCTGCCTGTTCAATGATTGCCAAAGCTCCAGTAAATGTTGCAACGGAAGATCCTGGTAATTGTTTACAATTATCAATTCATTTTGCTGGTAAGAAATAACAGTATATGGCTGGGGCAAAAATTGAATTTCGGTAAATCGCTTTAGATTATTAATGGCAGAATCGATCAGGTGTCCAAGTATCTCTTTATTTGACCATTTTCCCTCGGCAGGTCTTTTTAATAATTCTTCTGAAGCAAGCTTTTTCAATTTTCCAGGAAATGTTTCAATATGAATTTCCAGTCGCTGCATAGCAGCAGTTACATCAATAGATTCCTGGCCATATCCCTTTTGTAAGTTCATAATAAATTTTATAAAGATTCATAAATAATTGCAGTACCCTGTCCTACTCCCACACACATTGTAGCTAAGCCGTATTTTATATTTTGATTTTTCATTTCATATAATAATGTAGTGGATATTCTTGCGCCGCTGCAGCCAAGCGGATGACCTAAGGCAATAGCTCCACCGTTTACATTAACTATCGAAGAATTCAAATTCAATTCTTTTATACAAGCAATACTTTGTGAAGCAAATGCCTCGTTCAATTCTACTAATCCAATGTCCTCCATTTTTAACCCGGCTCTTTGCAATGCCTTTTGTGTAGCTGGTACCGGGCCGATGCCCATAATTGCCGGATCAACACCAGCCGATGCCATTGAAACAATTTTTGCAAATGGAGTTAATGAATATTTTTTTACGGCCTCTTCACTTGCAAGTAATAAACAAGCAGCTCCATCATTAATGCCGGATGAGTTTCCCGCTGTTACAGTTCCATCTTTTTTAAATGCAGGTTTTAACACAGCCAGTTTTTCCAAAGAAGTTTTTCTCGGGTGTTCATCAACAATAACCCAATTAATTAACCCTTTATTATGTATTTCAACAGCAGCAATCTCATTATTGAACTTACCGGCATCTTTTGCTGCAAAATATTTTTCCTGAGATTGAAATGCAAACACATCTTGTTCTTCTCTTGAAATATTCCATTGCTCCGCCACATTCTCTGCAGTTTCACCCATTGTGAATGGATAATACATAGCCGCAAGCTTTTCATTAATAAACCGCCAGCCCATTGTTGTATCAAACATCTCACTTTTTCGGCTCCATGCTTCATTCGATTTACCAACAACAAACGGTGCTCGTGTCATACTCTCAACTCCGCCCGCAAAATAAATTTCTCCATCACCACACATAATAGCTCTTGATGCATCCATTATACTTTGCATGCCAGATGCGCAAAGCCGATTTACAGTAACACCACCAACGCTAACTGGTAACCCTGCAAGCAATGCAGCCATTCTTGCCACATTACGATTATCTTCCCCAGCCTGGTTAGCAGCTCCTGCGATCACTTCCTCTACTTCATTCATGTCAATAGAAGAATTTCTCTGCATCAATGCATGTATAACGATCGCCAGCAGATCATCAGGTCTTACAGTTGATAATGTACCGCCGTATTTTCCTATCGGTGTTCGGATCGCATCTATTATAAAAACATCTTTCATTGTGTACTAAGCTTTTGAGTTACTTTTTGGTCCCGATAGCTATCGGGATTGCGACGCTCCTTTCATCTTCCTTCGCTACGCAGCTATAAGTGCCTGCAAAGGAACATAAAACCAACTTATCAGCGAAATCTGCTCATCCATCAATCGATGATTATCTTTGCACGATGTTGAAAGCAGAACTAAAAAATATCAGGCATCTGAGTTTACAAGAGCTGGAAGAATATTTTGAAAGGCTCGGTGAAAAAAAATTCCGCACAAAACAGGTTTATGAATGGATCTGGCAAAAACATGCACACAGTTTTGCTGACATGACAAACCTGAGCAAGGAACTTCGTCAAACTCTTGGAGATAATTTCACATTGCCTGCTCTAACAATAAATGCAACTCAATATTCTGCAGATGGCACTGTAAAGTCAGGTTTTAAAACACATGATGGTCATTTGGTAGAAGGTGTCCTGATACCGACAGAAAAGAGAGCCACAGCTTGTGTATCTTCTCAAATCGGTTGTTCGCTCAGTTGTAAGTTTTGTGCCACAGGTTACATTGATAAAAAACGCAACCTGACCTTTGATGAGATCTATGATGAAGTAGTGCTGATCAATCAGCAATGTGAAAGGATCTACGGTCACAAACTCACTAATATTGTTTTCATGGGAATGGGTGAGCCATTGCTTAATTATAAAAATGTTCTAAGAGCAATTGAAAGGATTACATCACCTGATGGTTTGGCTATGAGCCCAAAAAGAATAACAGTTTCAACAGCCGGTGTTGCCAAACAAATAAAACAGTTAGGTGATAATAAAGTAAAATTCAAGCTGGCGTTATCACTGCACGCAGCTACGGATGCCAAGCGTCACCAGATAATGCCGATCAATGATAGTAATAATATCAAATCACTGGTGGATGCATTAAATTATTTTTACAGGGAAACAAAAAATGAGATCACGTTTGAATATATTCTTTTCAAGAATCTTAATGACTCACTCAAAGATGCAGACGACCTGATAAAACTATACCGCCAGGTGCCGGCCGATCTTATTAATATTATTGAATATAACCCCATAGATTTTGCCAAATTTGAAAAGCCTGATGAAAAAACGGTGGAGGCTTTTATGAATTATTTGGAAAGGCATAAGGTAAATGCAAGACTTCGCAAAAGCCGGGGCAAGGATATAGATGCCGCCTGCGGACAGCTAGCCAATAAGAATTAGCCTTTGATCAGGAATTTTGGCCTTCTACGAAGAATTTCCTAGATTTGATTAAACTTCACATTGTTGTTTTAGTCTGTATACCAACTAAAAAATAAAATCATGAAAAAAATAATTGCATTGATGCTGGCAATGGCAACGATCGTTGCTGCCCAGGCACAGAAAGAAAGGGTCCCGGAAGATCAAAGAGATCACCGGGATAAAATGATGGCTGAAAAGCTTAAACTTTCTGATGAGCAAAAGCAAAAAGCCAAAGCATTAAATGAAGATTACAGAAAAAAAATGGACGAGCTTAGAAAAAAGGACGACATATTGGTAAAGGATTGGAGGAACCAGATGATGGAGCTTAACAAAAAGCATCGGGAAGACATGCAGAATCTCCTGAGCAAAGAACAAAAAGCTCAAGTTGAAAAAATGAAATTGGATAGGAAAAAGATGGCTGAAATTGATGCTAATGCAAGAATGGAAAAGATGAAAGTTCAACTTGATCTGAATAACGATCAAATGGAAAAGATAAAAAAACAACACAGTGAAATGCGTGAGAAAATGAAAGCAATTCATGAAAATAAATCTCTGGATATGATGAAAAAAAGAGAAGAGATGAAAGCATTAATGCAAAAGAGAAATGAAAACATGAAATCAATTTTAAATGAAGAGCAATTAAAAAAAATGCAGGAAATGAGAAAGACTATGCCTCGCAAAAGACGAGTCCTTTCCTAAATAATTTGTTGATAAGTGAGCCCTTCCATAAAAGGAAGGGCTTTTTATTTTAAACAACTGAAAACACTGTTATTACTTATCTTTGCGCCTCCTGTTGTAAAACAGTAAAATCTTCACATGAAAAAGAAATCATCTCCCTTCGATAAGTTTTATAAAAAGAAAAGCAACGCTGCAATTAAAGAGCAATTTCGCCAGGAAAAGAAAAAGGTAAAAAAAGAAAGAGAAGAGTATTTTGACAAGAAAAGAGCGGAATTAAGAATTCAGAAAGCTGATCCAGTACAGAAACAATCGCAACCTTCTATTTCAAGACCCCAGAGTACAGAACTTATGCCCTTAAATAAATATATTTCCCATGCTGGGGTTAGTGGTCGTCGTGAAGCTGCAGAGATCGTAAAAAAAGGTATTGTAAAAGTGAATGGAAAAATAATCACCGAACCGGGACATAAGATCTCGCCAAAAGACGAAGTAGATGTTAATGGCAAAAAAATCTTTCCGTCAAAAAATCTTGTTTACATCTTGCTTAATAAACCAAAAGATTTTATTACGACGACAGATGATCCGCAGGGGAGGAAGACAGTGCTAGATCTTATTCGCCGCGCCACAGATGAAAGAGTTTATCCTGTTGGAAGATTAGACAGGAATACTTCAGGACTTTTATTGCTTACCAACGATGGCGAGCTTTCGCAGAAACTTACTCATCCAAGCAATGAAATAAAAAAGATATACGCCGTTACTCTTGACAAAGCTCTTGAGAAAAAAGATTTCGATAATATATTAAAAGGTGTTGTATTAGAAGACGGTCCGGCATCAGTTGATAAACTTGCGTACGCGGATACAAAAGACAAAACACAACTTGGTGTGGAAATACACAGTGGCCGTAACCGCATTGTACGTCGCATTTTTGAACATCTTGGTTATGATGTAAAAAATCTTGACCGTGTAATGTTTGCCGGATTGACCAAAAAAAATATTGAACGAGGCAAATGGCGTTTCCTGAATGAAAAAGAAGTTCGTGAACTTAAATACTTTGGAAAAGGAAAATAGCTCACAGATTACACGGATGAATACGGAAAAAGCTTACATAAAAATTTCAGATTACACTATTCTTGATACGCCGGATCTGATTGCGTTAAATAAACCATCTGGTTTACTTTCAATACCCGACCGTGAAGGAAAAGATATTTCCCTTAAAAAATTATTGATCGAAAAATATGGTACCATCTTTACCGTGCATCGTCTTGATAAAGACACAAGCGGTTTAATTGTGTTTGCAAAGAATGAGATCACTCACAAACATCTTTCACAGCAGTTTCAAGAAAGACAAACTGAAAAAATTTATCTCGGCCTTGTTTTAGGTTCGCTTACAGAAAAGAAAGGAAGCATTAATACTCTCATATCAGAGCATCCCCTGAAAAGAGGATTAATGACAGTGTATAAAAAAGGAAAAGAATCTTTAACTGATTACGAAGTGCTGGAAGATTTTAAAATTTTCTCCTGGGTCCAATTTCAAATTCATACCGGCCGTACGCACCAGATAAGAGTGCACGCAAAACATATTGGCCACCCGGTAGTATGCGATGAACTTTATGGCGATGGAAAACCAATTTTACTTTCTACACTCAAACATAAATTCAAACTTTCAAAAAATGAATTGGAAGAAAGACCGATCCTCAACCATCTTGCGTTGCATGCTTTGAGCTTACAGTTTACAAATACAAATGGCGAAAAGATAAAGCTGGAAGCCCCAGTACCAAAAGACGTAAGAGCATTGCTTCAGCAATTAAGGAAAAGGAAATAGAACTTTTATAACTCGCCTCTCGATACAGCGTACAATTCATACCAATCCTGCCGGTCAAGATTAATTTTGAAAGCTTCGGCTATGTTTCTTATTCGAAGCTCATCAGTTGTACCAATGAGTGGCAATGCGCCAAGCTTAACCAACCATGCAATAGCAACTGATTCAAAATGTGAATTATATTTTCCTGCAAATTCTTCGAGTTTTCCTCGTAAACGCAAAGGAATTTTTTCATTGCTATTAGCGATCTTTCCTTCTGCTAATGGCGAAGTTGCCAATGGCCGCATGTATTTTTGTTTGATATAATCAACCTGGCCATTATCAAATGCAGACGTATTGAGTAAATTCAATTCAATATGATTGGTAACGATCGGTATCCGCAAATAAGAACTCAATAATTGGTGCTGAAAAACAGAAAAGTTAACAACACCAACATTTTTTATTTTCCCGGAATCTTTCAGTTTTTCTAATGTCAATGCTGTTTCTTCTAAATTAGATAATGGATCAAGCTGGTTGAGTAAAAACACATCTATATAATCGGTTCGGAGATTGCGCAAAGAGTTTTCCAGGCTGTTCGTTATATGCTCCCGTGAGGTATCATAATGTTTTACCCGATAATCAGGCCGGGCGGGATGCGGAATATTGATACCGCATTTTGTAAAAAGAACAATACTTTCTCTTTTAATTCCGCTTCTTTTTAAAACATTTCCAAATATTTCTTCGCAAGTATAATCACCATACGTATCCCCATGATCAAATGTGTTGATATCAAGTTCAAGACAAAGATTCATCATCTGCTCCATTTTGTCTTCATTTACATAATTGCCTTTCCACCTGTAAAAACCATATACGGCTGGCGATACTTTAGGGCCTGAATCACTTAGATAGATCTTTTCCATTATACTTTATTAATAAATTAAAATTATAATTCGATCTTTTCGATCATTACATCCCAATGTGCGATTAATAATTCAAAACGATGCTGTTCATCTTTCTTTAGTTTTTCAAGATCAGGGTATAACTGTTTTTCGTATTGTTTCGTAAGGTTGGGATCAAATGCAAGTGCAGCATTTTTGAAAACAATGGTTACTTTAAAATCAAACCGGGTGTCTTCGCCACTGTGAAGTTTGGGTTTTTCTGCTTCTACACTGATGATATCACCTTTATCAATTGCCTTTTTTAATAAAGGGTAATGATTCATTTTCCAGAGATTAATAAATTCATCAGCAAAGCCCCATTTTACTTTATAATAATTCTCAATTGTGAAATAATCTTTCTTATCCTGGGCTTGCAGGGACTGAAACATGAAAATAAAAACAGTGAACATTAAAGTTTGCAGCAGCTTATTTGATTTCATAAAAAGAGTTTATTTTATACTGTTAAGATATGACAGTTCTGAATATCAAAAAGGCATCCCGAAGAATCGGGACGCGGCCTTTTCAACGATTGCTTGCCATATGAAAAATCCTTCTCTTATGCTATTTCCTTTTTAATAACCCGTCAACAGTGATCGCTACATAATATAGTCCACCAATCGTGGGACCACCGGCATATTGGAGATAACGATGATTAAGAATATTAGCCCCACCAACTTTTATCTGTGAATATAATTTTGGCACACGGAACGTAACCTGCGCATCAATAGTGCTGTAGGCAGCAATACTTCCTGGCACCAAGGGGCTTTCCCATAAGAAAGCATCCTGCCATCTCCAGGTAATATTGAATCCAATATTCTTTGTGACTTCACGATTTCCAAATGATAAATTTGATGACCACTGTGGTGTATTAAAACCAGTAACAAAAATGTCATAGGTTTCATTCGTTTTCATTTTATTGAAATTGAGATTGCCGGAGATAGTATACTTTTTATAAATATTATAAGTGATCCCTAAGGCAGAACCAAAATTGTGATAAGTGTTTTTTGCATTTGTATAAACTCGATAGCGTTCCTGTCCTTTGCTTGCTGCATTGCTTCCGCTTGCAGTTGTAGCATCCCTGTTACGATCAAGCATTGCGATCACAGCTGCATCTGAACCCACCGTTTCACCAACGGGAACAAATACCTGTGCCTGTCCAAGAAATCCATTATAGACATTGCTGTATGCATCGATATCTATCACCAGTTTATTTTCAAGTAAAACGGATTTATATCCTACTTCCAATGAATTTATTTTTTCAGGACGAGCATCAGGAAGATTAGCCCAAACAAGTAAGTTTTTATTTGCCAATGCTGCCGCATCCGTATTTCCCTGTGAACTGACTGCAGCATTAAACGCAATAACTGATGTTTGGGTGTAACTATTTTCAAGGTAACCGAGTCCTTGATTTATATATGGTAAACTGCCTACACGTTTTACCCGTCCATTATTTACATAAGATAATGCTTCAAACAAAGCGGGGAAGCGATAACCTTGCTGATATGTAAACCGGAAATTATGTTTTTCTTTAACAGTATAAACAGCTGCAAGGCGTGGTGTAAACTGTGGCTTAAATTCAGAGTTGTCATCAAATCGCAACGAACCAAACAATTTTAATTTTTCATCAAAAAAAGTCTTGGTTACCTGTGCAAAGAATCCAACTTTATTATAATGAACATTTTTGCCAAAGCTTCCATCTTTCAATGGTTTATTTCGTTCACTGATAGGGCGGGAAAAGTCAACAAAATTATTTCCATCAGGAATGATCTCATATAAACGATAGTCCCCACCGATAAGAAGGTTAAATACTTTAATGTATTTCGTAAGATCCCATTGCGCTTCGGTATGGTAGAGACGGCTGTTTTGTACCAATGCAGATCCACCGGTTTCAGGCGCATCCGGAATAGTACTTGACTTGATATCCCAGTTATTAATGCTTGTAATAACATTTACCAATGAATCAAAACGAACAGTGCCTGGCTCTGCACGACCTGCATCAGCTATTGTCCGTGCATATTGAGTAGCAGCCGCAAGATTTGCATTTGTCAGCGGACCATTAGCTGCCACATAAGTATTCAGTGCATTTTTATATTTTGTTCCCCAGGCTGAATTTGAACCACCACTGTATAGATCCAAATTATCCGCAGTTGGTTTTACGTTATACGAATTGCCTGTATTTTCTATAGAAACATAACTGCGGATAACAAAATTGTCACCTTTTAATTCGAGATGATGATTTTGCACCAACACATCATCCAATCTTATTTTATTTCCTCGTTGAAAAACTCCATCCAGTTTACCCACACGATAGGAATAAGATAATTCAGCTTTATCGCTGAGCTTATAATGTAAAGCAGCATCAAATTTCAGGTTATCAACTTTAGGACTCACGAGATCGGTTTCCCAATAACCCGTTCTTGCAACCCGCAATGTTTGATTTGTATTACCATTAATAGTAAGTCCGCCTACCGATACAACATTACTTCCAGCCAATGCATCATCACCATATTTATTCCAGCCATCGAAAGCAACATTGTTCTCTCCATTAAGTACAGGAAAATTCGGATTGGCACTTTTTAAATTATTTGTATTCTGATCAAGTCGGGTATTAGAACGCCAGTCAATACCCTGCATGTAACTGAAATTAATTTTAAATGCAAACTTATTGTTGAATGCTTTTGCATAACGAACAGCAGATTCAGTTAAAAAAGCAGGATCATGATCAATGCCATCTACATGGTTAATCCCTGTTTTTTGATAAAAGCTTAATCCCTGATGTATGAATGGATCTTTGGTGATCAGGTTTGCCATTCCATTGATCGCATTCATACCATACAAAGCAGAAGCAGCGCCGGGAGTGATCTCCACACTTTGGATATCGAGCTCAGTTGGTCCGATCGCATTACCAAGTGGCACACCTAACGTGGCAGCTTGCATATCCACTCCATCCACTAGTTGCATGAAACGAAAATTGTTTGGAATATTAAAACCTCTTGTATTAGGTACTTTAAAAGTGAGACTTGATGTTATCATCTGCACTCCTTTCACATTTTCTAATGCGTCATAAAAACTTGGAGCAGCAGTTTCTTTGATGGCACGAATGTCTAACTTCTCAATTGCGACAGGAGATTTTAAAATACTCTCAGGCACTTTTGATGCAGTAACAACTACTGCTGTTCCTAACACAGCTTGTGTTGCTAATGCAACCTGCACATTTGATCCAAGTGATTTTACTTCAAATTCCTGTGGCTGAAAGCCTACAGATGAAAATACTAATGTAAAAGGCAATTTTGTTTTTGTACGCAAAAAAAAGCCGCCCGATGAATTAGTAATAGTACCAGCGATTGTTCCTTTCACCTGCACACTAACATCGGGCAATGGCAGCTGTTTTTCCTGGTCAGTAACCCGACCTGAAACTTCAATGATCAAATTGTCTTGTGCAAAAATGAAATTGCTAATAAATAAAAGTGATAAAGCGGCGAATAAATTTCTCATCGTTTGATTTTTCAGTTGATTTAAAAGTTTTCTTGTAATAATTCCATTCGCAAGCAAAAACTAAAAACAACATCGTTTCATTAAGTTGTTTTTTTGAAATGGCGCATTCGTTGATGAGTGTTTCATTTTATGGTTTATTAAAATGATAAAACAAAAATAAGAGGTGTTTATTATCCTACCAAATTAGTAGACTAATATTTTATAAAAATATTTCCATTCATGAACAGTCATTAGTTAAACTATTTTAATAAGGATTCGTATGCTCCAGATAATAACCAGGATGCCCAATAATAAATAAGAAGTTTTTTTAGGAAGCTTCCCGGCAAGCTTTGCAGCTATTGGCGCAGCTACCAGGCCTCCTATTACTAATGCAAGGATCGTTTGCCAATGGCTGACACCGATCATTGTAAAAAAAGTAAACGCACTAGCGAGTGTAACAAAGAACTCTGTGAGACTAACTGTACCTACTGCATATTTGTGGCTTCTTCCCGAATTAATTAATGTACTTGTAACGATAGGTCCCCAACCGCCGCCACCAAATGAATCAAAAAAACCACCTACACCAGCAAGTAAACGATATCGCTTAAATTTCTTTGGTGCCTTTTTATCACGGAAAGCATTTAGAATAAATTTTACTCCAAGAATTAATGTATATCCAGCAATAACAGGGCGAATATAATTTCCATATTTATTGCCCATGATCACCAGCAATATCGCTCCACCGATAGCCCCTAATATTCCAGGTATCAGCAGAGCTTTGAATAATTTTTTATTTACGTTACCAAACCTGTAGTGGCTATAGCCCGACGCACCACTTGCAAACATTTCGGCCGTATGAATGCTTCCGCTAATAACAGCAGGATTAACACCAGCCGATAATAAAATAGTTGCACTGGTTACGCCATATCCCATTCCTAATGCACCATCTACCATTTGTGCTAAAAACCCAGCAAGCACCATGATGGGAAAAGCCTTATCTAATGTTTTATACCATTTATATGAATCGCTAGCCATTTCTTGCAAGGGCAGATAGGAAAAAATAAAATAACCAATAAGCATAAATGCAAAAGCCAGCAAAGAATAAGTAGCTATACGCCGCCATCGGGAAGCGTTGAAACTATTATCATTCTCAACCAAGGTCCTGGTAAGTTTATTGAGTTTTTTTACTTTATACTCAAAGTTGCCATTGAGTTTGCTTCTTACTTTATGCAGGTTCTCGATCACATCATCCAATTCACCCGGCAACGCTTCATGCAATACTTCCTTTATACGTTTGGCTGCAGTGGGGGATTTGCCATTAGTTGAAATTGCTATTTTTAAATTTCCTTTTTGCACAATACTGCCGAGATAAAAATCACATAGATCGGGAGTATCTGCCACATTTACCAAAATACTTTTTTCAGTTGCTTGTGCTTTTATTTCTTCGTGTAATAACCTGTTGTCAGTAGCGAGGATAACAAGATCTTTTCCATTTAAATCATCGTATTGAAACTCCCGCTGAAATATTTTGCAGGTAGGATGCCTCAAAACAAGTTTCCTTATTTCATCTTTTACTTCGGGTGCCACGATCGAAACTTTTGCTTCGGGAGAATTCGCCAGTAAAGAATGAAGTTTTTCCAAACCAACATTCCCACCTCCAACCAGCAATAACTCCAACTGATCCAATTTTAGAAAAACGGGAAATAGCTGATTTTTTTTATCCACCTCAGAAGAATTATTTTCTATATGCTCGTTACTATCCATCAGCTTGTTTTAATATTCCATTTTATCGATCCACTTTTTTGCATTCTTCGCGGCATAAGAAATAATATCTCTTGTATCGTCCTTATCAACCACAGCAAATTTATTTGCACCAAAAAAATGTTCGCTGCTCATATCTTACTTCTAGTATATGTAATGGAATGTTTTGTAAAGCATCCCTTTTACTGCTGCGTGCAATCACTCCCACTTTTAAATCAGGAAATGAATTTTGAATTTTTCGCTTTACAATATCAACCTGCAAGAGCGACAGCCTGAAACTCCTGCCAATCGGTTTGATTGTCTCCATGCAAAATCTTTTTAAGGCTATACGCCAGGTGATTGATATGTTTTGGCAAATGTCTTGCTGTAATGATGATCCGCAGGCATTCTTCTCCAACAGGCACAGTCGGATAATTTATCGGTTGCAGGTAAACACCATGCTTCTCTAATAGCTGGCTTGCGATCTGCCTGCATCTCGTAGCGTCATCCATAGGTATAATAGTGATGTGTGAATCGTTTTGCTTGAATTCAATCCCATTGTTGGCAAATGCAATTCTTAATTGCTTTAAATTTTCAAAAAAAAGCTTTCTTAACTGGTCGTTTTGCTGAATGAATTGAATGCTTTTATTAGCAGCAGCGCAAATTGCAGGTGGTAATGAGGTGGTAAAAATAAAACCACTGCCAAAGCTTCTTATAAAATCAATAATGATTGCCGACGCCGCTATATACCCGCCAAACACACCAACTGCTTTTGATAAAGTGCCATTGATGATATCAATTGAATATTGCTGCCCTTCCTGCTCCAATATACCTGCGCCGCTTTCACCATATAATCCCACACCATGCACTTCATCCACATAAGTAAGTGCATTATATTTCTTTGCCAGCTCAGCAATTGCTTTAACCGGTGCAATCGTTCCACTCATTGAGTAAACTGATTCAAATACGATCAGTTTTGGTTTATCGAAAGAAACAGTTTTTAGTAGCTCTTCCAAATGCCCAACATCATTATGCTTAAAAATTTTCTTTTCATTTTTACAACCACGAACGCCTTCTATTATAGACGCATGATTTCTTTCATCAGAAAAGAAAATAAGACCGGGGATATTTTTACCGAGTGTCTGCAGTGTAGTAACATTGGCTTGATAAGCACCATTGAATAGTAAAGCTCCTTCCTTCTTATGCCATGCTGCCAGTGTTTTTTCTAATTCTTTATGATGGTTCGTAGTTCCTGAAATATTTCTTGTTCCGCCACTGCCGGTGCCACTTCTATGTGTTACAAAACTCAATCGCGAGATCACCTCTTCATTCGTACTCATACTGAGGTAGTCATTACTGCACCAGTTAACTGCCGCATGCTGCTGTCCTTGTTCATCTGTATAATAAAAATTCGGAAAATGTTGTGCACTCTTGTTCACTTCAAGAAAATAACGATAACGTCCTTCTTCTTTTAGTTGTTGCAATTGGCTGGCTATATATAAATGATAGTCAAACATACTATACTCTGACGATGTCAAAGATATATATTTCCCACTAATTTGGTAGACTAATGGCTTAAAAATATCTAATTAAATGTTAGTATTTAACAGTATGAACGATTGGTTGTTTAGAATTCTGCCTCAGTCGATTCTGCTTTTTCGGTAATACTTGCTTTAACTGCGGCAGTTTCACCATGATATTTATAAAATGAAAGAACGGCCCTGCGCAATTGCTCAGCTAACAAAAATTTAGGATTATCCTTGCTGAAAGCAAATGCTGTCCGTTCATTGGGGTTAAAATCTTTAGCGCATAAAATATCATAAAGATGAAAAAAACCCATTCTACCGATCCTGATAAGAGGTTTACGACGGACCAGGATACTGCTGAACACCTCACTCTTCAATCTTGTTTTTATTCCAATGCAAACGCCAAATGTTCTGGTGTCATCATCATTAAGGTATTTAACAAGATGATTCTTTAATTGCAGTGCAACCAGGCTATTATCATCCACCTGGAAGTTGAGTTCATTCTGTGCATGCCGAACATTTATCTGGTACTTATCCAGCAAAACATTCAAGTCCTGCCTGTTCTTTTCCTCAATATTTTTTATAATGATTGTTTTCCAGGGCGTAGAACATATTTCCTTAATTCCAGTCTGCAGGCAAAGCATACAAACTTCTTTCAAAAATTTTATACTGAATAGTTCATCCCGCCTGTAAATACCAAGCCAGTATTTCTCGTTATAACGGTTCAATCCCTCATAATAAGGAAGTTTAAATTCTGGCAATGAGAGTGAGCCACCTGAAGGTTTTTTATTCAAGTCATCGGTCCTTACCGATTCATATAATTCATCTCCACTGGCTTCACTATTATCATAAAATTTTACTTTTTGCTGCAAGATGGCTTCTTCAACCCGTCCTGACATTGCTGCAATACTATTTGTATGCACTACATCTTTCCATTCATATATTACATTTGTTTTGGGAAAACGAATAAACAGGTGCCAGAAATTTTCAACTGAAGGAGAAGCCACCCAATTAACATTGCCTGTAAGTAGTGGTGTGAAGCTTTGGTTACTATCACTGATATTTATTTTCAACCGGGGCAAATAATCAATTGCTCTGAAAATGTCCTTGTAAATAGCTTCTGACAGCCAGGTGTTAATAATAAAAATTTCCTGTGCCGGATAGGAGCTGACAATGTTCGGATATTCCTCGCTGTTTAATTCATAACTGATTCCCAGCATTTCTAATTCAGCAGTAATATTTTTGATCTCTTCGATCGCCACATCGAACAGAAGTTGTTGCCGTAATCCAAACCGCACATAAAGGATTCCGGATTTTGAAGCCGCCAGCAATATGTTGTAGAGATCATCAGGAGGAATGATACCCCCCTTGAAATTGACTTTAATTGTATTAATGTTTTTCATACGAAATACCAGTTTGATTCTCCCAAATATCATTATTTATCTCAAAAACATCTCTCATTACCTTTTGGTTGTGACCAAAAAGTTCATTTCTCTAAAACTAACACTTGTAACGGGCAAGACATTGTCAGAATTTTCACATAATTGTTTATCTGTTTTTTGCCATTCAACTCCGAATTGATACTTTTGTATAGTCTACCTAAAAAGTAGGGTTTTTACCACACGAGTTGCTGCTGACGATATAAGTTTATAAACGAAATCAACGACTATGCAGAGTTTCCGCACCGAGTTAGAGAATCCGATTGTTGAAAAAGATATTCTTGAATTAGAAAAAAAGATCCGTCTTTTCCGTGAAGGAAAGATGGATGAAGAAAAATTCCGCAGCCTGCGATTGGCCCGTGGTGTATATGGTCAACGCCAGCAAGGTGTGCAGATGGTGCGTATCAAATTACCTTATGGTAAAATGACATTAGCACAATGGAAACGCATCTCCGATGTATCTGATGAATATTCAACCGGCAATCTTCACTTAACAACAAGACAAGATATCCAAATACATTTTGTAAGTCTTGATCGTACTCCTGAAATGTGGAGTGAATTAGAAAAAGATGATGTGACCATTCGTGAAGCATGTGGTAATACAGTTAGAAATATAACAGCATCAGATATTGCAGGCATCGATCCTGATGAACCATTTGATGTTACTCCTTATGCACATGCAATGTTTGAATATTTTCTTCGCAAACCTGTTTGCCAGGAAATGGGCCGTAAATTCAAAATAGCATTTAGCAGCAGTGAGAAAGATACAGCACTGGTATTCATGCATGATCTTGGTGCTATTCCAAGAATAAAAATTATTGACGGCAAGGAAGTAAGAGGATTTAAGACTGTAGTTGGCGGCGGACTTGGCGCACAACCGCATCTTGCTATCACTACTCATGAATTTTTAGAAGAAGATCTGCTGATCCCTTATCTAGAATCTATATTAAGAGTATTTGATCGTCATGGCGAACGTAATAGCCGTCATAAAGCAAGAATAAAATTCCTTATTCAAAAAATCGGTATTGATGCATTTAATGAACTGGTAGTTGAAGAGCAGTTGGCATTAACTCATCAGAGATATAAAGTTGATGTTGAAGAATACGGTCAGAAAGTCGGAAAGACCGAGAGTCTAACACATTCTTCTACACTTTCCGACTTCCGGACTTCCGAACTTCCGGACCCATTTAGATACCAGCTCTGGATAGCCACCAACGTTTTTGCTCAAAAGCAACCCGGCTATTTTGCAGTTTATGTTCGTGTGACAAATGGAAATATCAGTTCTCATAGCAGTCGAAGACTTATCGAAAAATTAAAAGACGTAATTGCAGATGATGTTCGTGTTACTATTAACCAGGGTTTACAATTCCGTTTTATAAAAGCCGAGCATCTTGAATATGTATACAGTGTTTTGGATGAAGAAGGTTTTGCTGCTGCAGGTTTTGGATCCGTGGCTGATGTAACAAGTTGCCCCGGCACAGATACATGCAATCTTGGAATCAGCAATAGTACAAGCACTGCGATCGCTTTAAGTGAAGTGATCGAAGAAGAGTTTCCGGAATTTTTATACAATAAAGAAATTTCAATCAAGATAAGTGGCTGTATGAACAGTTGCGGTCAACACGGAATGGCTTCTATCGGTTTTCATGGAAGTTCATTAAAAGCAAAAGGACAAATACTTCCAGCGTTACAGGTTTTGATCGGTGGCGGTGTTTTAGGTAGCGGTGAAGGTCGCATCGCTGATAAAGTATTAAAAGTGCCAAGCAAACGTGGACCTGATGTAATAAGAATAGTATTGAACGATTACAAAACCAATGCAACAAGCGGGGAGACATTTTTGAATTATAGTAAGCGTAATGGTGAGAGATATTATTATGATCTATTAAAACCATTGGCAAGTCTTGAAACATTACTTGCCGAAGATTATATCGATTGGGGACAGGAAGAAAAATTTGCAACTGCAATTGGCGTGGGTGAATGTGCTGGTGTGATGATCGATCTTATCTCCACATTGATAATGGAAGCTGAAGAAAAAATTGCAGCAAGTGAAGATTGCTTATCCAATTCAAAGTGGGCTGATGGGATCTATAATGCCTATGCAGCGCAAATACATACTGCAAAAGCATTATTATTGCAACAGGGTGTGCAATGCAATACACAACATGGTATATTAAAAGATTTCGATACTCATTTCAGCGATAAAGGATTATATATACCCGGAGGTTTTAAGACCGCAGTAATGTATATGAATGATGTAACACCTTCTGAAACATTTGCTAATGAGTATTTACATCAGGCAAAAAAGTTTGTTGAATTTGCAAAGATCTTTCGTGAGCAAGCTGTGCTTGCAGAAAAATAATTGACATTTATGAATTAAAAACTAAGAAAAGCACTCAATAGAGTGCTTTTCTTTTTAAGCAGGTTGAATACAGCTAACTTTTAACAAATGAGTCCTGCACTCTGCTATTTCGGATTATTGACAATTGATTTGGACTTGGCACAGTTTTTTTATACTGATTGAAAAATCAGCTATGAACAATTTCTGGAGATCATTGATCGCAGGCTATGCCGGATGGAAATGGGGAGGTGGTTGCCTTGGAGGTATCGTTGTTTTTATTATTGTGTTTTGGTTGTTGGGTTATATACACTGCTAACCCTTCGACAAACTCAGGGTGACAATAGAACGATGATAAATTTTGTGTTGAAATTTTTTCTCATAATTAATAAATGAATTGAGATCACGGCGGGTACGGTAGTGACAGGATCTTTGCCCGCTGTGGTTATTTTTATATCAAATAAGCCCAATAAAATAATCAATAATGTCATCGCCTATCCCTGCACTTAAAAAAAGCACATTAAAGAAGTTGGCGCAGGACCCCGTTGCTACTGCTGAAGCAATACACCTGGTATATGTAAATAGCAAGGACGAAGGAATTGAAAGAGCAGGTGGAGGAAAAGGGTTTAAATATTTATTTCGCAACAAGATCATTAAAGATAAATCAACACTAAAACGCATACGTTCATTGGTCATTCCTCCTGCATGGAAGAATGTTTGGATATGTAGCATTGCTGAAGGTCACCTGCAGGCAACCGGTCAGGATGTAATGAATCGAAAGCAATACCGATACCACCCATTGTGGAATGAGCTACGCAACAAAACAAAATTTTATCGCCTTCCTGAATTAGGAAAGCTGTTGCCCGTTATTCGTAAGCAAATCAATGCTGATCTTACATTGCCAGGTTTGCCAAAAGAAAAAGTACTTGCTGTCGTAGTGAGCTTAATGGAAAAAACCGGCATTCGGATTGGCAATGAGTTTTATGAAAAGCTTTATGGTTCATTTGGACTTACGACATTAAAGGATAAACATGCAGAAATAAAAGGTAATCAATTGAAATTTTGTTTTCGGGGTAAGAAAGGTGTTGAACATACTATATCATTAAGAAGCCTTAAACTGGCAAAGATCGTACAGACCTGTCGTGATATTCCGGGCAAAGAATTGTTTCAATATATAGATGAGGAAGGTAATCGTCAATCAATTGATTCAGGAATGGTAAATGAATATATCCGGAAACTTGCAGGTGAAGATTTTACTGCAAAGGATCTCCGTACATGGTGTGGTACGTTAGCAGCACTAACAGCAATCTCTGAAAATGGTTTAGGAACAGGAGGCGATCCAAAGAAAAAAGTAATTGCAGTGCTAGATAAAGTGTCCGAACAACTGGGTAATACAAGAACTGTATGTAAAAAATATTATGTGCATCCTTCGTTGCTTGAACTATACGAAAATGGTAAGCTGGATAAATGGCTATCAAAAAAAGATAATACTGCTAAACCAGAAAATGGTTTATCCACTGTCGAAAAGACATTGGTGAATATATTAGAAGACCTTTGATAGTTTTACAATTCCTTTTGTATCATTGATACTATCTAAATAACTTTAGAGTCAACAATATCTCCGACCTGTGATTGCAAGTGTATCATTTCTTTTAGCGATTCTAATTTTTGTTTAAGTAATTTTTTTGCCATTTCGTCTATTAAATTTCCATTCTTATCGAATTTTTTTTCAGCCTGCGCCACTAATACTTCAGGTTTATACACTGGTTTCATATCTAAATAAAGAAATACATTATGAAAGGCTAATTGCATTCTTGTTGTACCCCATAACCCCGTTGTAGCACCGATCACTGCGATTGGTTTTCGCAACAAAGGGGAATCTTCTCCCCTTGAGGCCCAATCGATCGCATTTTTCAATCCGCCGGGAATGGAATAGTTATATTCTGGTGATGAAATAAGTATTCCATCCGCATCTGTCAGCATTTTTCGAAAATGTTCTACTGTTTTAGGTCGTTGTTTAGCAGCCGGCAGATCAAGATCAGCATTATATAAAGGAATATCTTCTATTGAAATAATTTCCATTGAAACATTAGGGGGCAATAATTGCAACGCAGCTTTCAAAAGCATTGTGTTGTATGATCCTTTTCTCAAACTGCCTGACACGCCAACAAGTTGAATATATTCACTCATAAAATGTTTTAAATCCATGTACAAAAATTATTCCTGTAAAATGCGTCGGCATAAACCTTGTGCTGATGAATTATAAAATAAGATGTTATGATCAGGAAACTAAAATCAGGTGAATACAGGCTTTACTCAAGAAAGAGAAATCCAAAAACAAATAAGCGAAGGAACCTTGGCACTTTTTTATCTTTAGCGGCTGCAAAAAAACATGAGCGGGAGGTGCAATATTTCAAACGCCATTAATAACACCTAGTTTCCTTTTCGCTTTGGATTGAGTTTTGCAATTTGCATAGCTAATGGGTGCCTGGGAAATTACCACGTTAATAATTGGAGAAGTGTTGCTGACGCTTGCTGTCTTCTCTGCTATTATTGCTCTAATAGTTTTTTTAATCCGCAAACCCATAAGAAAACATAAGCCGATAGATATGCTGATTTTTGATAAGATTAAGCCCCGAGTAAATGAGATCAACAATAATATCATGTTGTTTATTACTTTTTTAGGTAAGCACCAGTTTCTTATTCCCGCTAATCTTATTCTTATCTTTTATTTTTTGCTTGTAAAAAAACAAACATGGTTCTCCATCCGGGTTATCACTATCGCCATAAGCAGTTTAGTGTTGATGTTATTATTGAAACAACTATTTCAGCGCAATCGTCCTCTATCTCCTTTATTGAAAGCAGCGAAGGGATTAAGCTTTCCAAGTGGTCATGCGATCATGGCTGTTACGTTTTATGGGCTATTGATCTATATTTTACAACACAGCGTTACAATTGACTGGCCGAAATGGCTTGTTACTGTTTTGGTAACTGTGTTAATTATAATGATTGGATTTAGCCGTATATATCTCCGTGTGCATTATGCAAGTGATATTGCAGCTGGTTTTCTTATTGGCTTATTGTGGTTATTAATATCTCTTGCGGTTTTAAAATGGCTGGAAGGGTATGTTACTTCACTATAAATTCACTTTTCCATATCATGAAAAACTGTCCCGGCTTCAGTGCTGTTGAACCAATTAAATTGTTCATGCAATTTAACCACATCTCCGATTATAACTAATGAAGGTGAACTGAAAATTTTCCCTGCAAAATCTTTTGCGCAATCTATTAATGTAGTTGTATGAACTTGCTGATGAATAGTAGTTGCCTGTTCGATAACTGCAAGTTTCATGGCAGGTTTTTTAGAAAACCGTAAAAGTATTTCGGCAAGATCACAAATATTTTTTGCCGCCATATAAAACACTAATGTATCCGCTGAATTAGCAAGATGTTTCCATGTCTCAGGGTTATAATAACTATTAGGATTATAAGTTAGGAATTGAACACCTTGTGAATGTGCTCTTGCCGTTAAAGGAATTCCTGCATAGGCTGATGCGCCGGATGCTGCAGTGATCCCGGGAATAATTTCAAAAAGTATATTTTTTTCTGTTAATGCATGCAATTCATCCAATACATTGCTAAAGAATGCAACATCTCCACCTTTTAACCGTAACACTCTTTTTCCTTGCTGCGCATGTTCAATTATCAATGAAGTTACTTCTTCCTGTGAAAAAGAACTATCATTATACCCCTGCTTGCCTGCAAATAAGATCACTGCATCCTTTCTTGCATGAGTTGAAATAATATCTGGATTTACTAAACGATCTGTAATGATGACATCTGCCTCAGTTAATCGCTTTTGTAGTTTTAAAGTAATTAATTCTGCATCTCCCGGACCTGCGCCAGCAAGAGTTACAAATCCTTCGCTATTTGTATTTTGTTCTGTCATTTCAATCACGATTTAATAAGAACTGCTGCAACTGTGCTATTACTTGTTTCATCAATTAAGATCGCACTTCCATTTTCACTCAATGTTTCATAGCTATCATATACTAACGGTGAAGCAGTCTTAATAGTTGCTTTCACGACCTCATTCAACTTTACATTACCTTCAACAGGTTGTCTTTGCAAACTATTTACGTCCAATTTGTATTCAACATTTTTTACTATTGCTCTTACCTGTCGGCTATTATGTTGTAATAAATATTTATTGCCTGAAATAAGCGGTTTATCATCTAGCCAACAAAGCAATACTTCCAATTCATTTTTTATTTGTGGATTATTGTCAACTTTAACTATAGAATCTCCACGGCTGATATCTATATCATTTGCCAATTGTATCACGGCACTTTGTGGCGCAAAAACTTCCTCTACTTCTTTACCGGCGATTTTAACAGTAGAAATGGTTGTTTCA
>Ga0207641_10000441_pt1 | contig 47526 bp, 41 predicted proteins | sample KBSSwiS62_FD_184306 | JGI IMG/M metagenome (GOLD analysis project Ga0207641, IMG submission 184306) | Switchgrass rhizosphere microbial communities from Kellogg Biological Station, Michigan, USA - KBS Switchgrass S6-2 (SPAdes) (version 2) | ecosystem: Host-associated > Plants > Roots >... | reverse complement strand
GCAGCACTTAAAGCGAGAATCGCGGGACAATGTCATTGCCATCCGGGTGCTCAATCCGGAGTCAAACACCAGGTGGTACGCCGGTTCGGGTCTGTACCGCGGAGTGAGTCTGCGTTCCCATGCGCCGCTGTATGTTCCGACCTGGGGTGTACAGGCGGACACGGTCTGGCTCAATGAAAACAAAGCGCAGGTACAGGTTCGAGTCGAGGTGCGGAACAATCTGGCCACACCTCAGGACGTGGCGCTCGAGGCTGAACTCATCAGCCCTCGCGGAGAGCGGACCCAACACGCTCTCGGGATGCTCCGGATCAGCTCGAAAACGACGGAATACATTAACCAGACGATTGAGGTCGCAGCGGTGGCGCCCTGGAGTCCAGAAACACCACAGCTGTACCGGGCCAACGTGAGGTTGTTTCAGGGCGATCACACGGTTGACCTCGCTCAAACGGCCTTCGGCATTCGCACCATTTCGGTCGATGCGAAAACGGGGCTACTGCTGAACGGGAAACCCATCAAGCTTTTCGGAGCCAGTCTGCACCACGACAACGGCTTGCTGGGGGCTGCCGCGTTTCCCGATGCGGAGCGGCGTCGGGTGCGATTGATGAAAGCCAGTGGGTTCAACGCCATCCGCACCAGTCACAATCCCCCGTCGGCCGCGTTTCTCGATGCATGTGACGAGGAAGGCATTCTGGTGATCGACGAGTTCGCCGATACCTGGGAACTGCCGAAAAAGCCGAATGGGTATCAACGCTATTTCGATGCGCACTGGGAGAGCGATCTGCGCTCCATGCTTGCGCGCGACTTCAATCATCCGTCCGTGATCATGTGGAGCATCGGGAACGAGATTGCGGAGCGGTTCAACCCGCGCGGTATCGTGATCGGTACGCGGCTCGCGGCGTTCGTCCGTAGCTGGGATGCGCGGCGACCGATCACTAATGCGATCAATTTTCCCTGGGAGAATGACAATCTCGCCACTCGCTGGGAGGGTAACGATCCCGCCTTCCCGTTCCTCGATGTGGGAGGTTACAACTACGCCTGGAAGAGTTATGAGAGCGACCACGCGCGCTTCCCACAACGCGTCATGGTCGGTACCGAATCGTTCGCCCGCGAAGCGCTGGAAAATTGGCGGTTGATTGAGGCTCATCCATACGTCATTGGCGACTTTGTCTGGACTGGCATGGACCACATCGGCGAGTCGGGCATCGGCCACACCACCTATATTGATTCGAGTGCGGATCCTCAGACCACCGGACCGAAGGACTGGGGACCGATGCCGTGGCCCTTCTGGCTGAACTGGGCCGGTGATCTCGATCTGATTGGTAACAAGAAGCCGCAGTCGCTGTACCGCGATGTGGTCTGGCGTCGGAGCGCACTGGAAGTCCTAGTGCATGAACCCGTACCGCCGGGAAAAAAGGAAAAGATTGGCGCCTGGGGTTGGCCCGCGGAGCTGCCCACGTGGAACTGGTCCGGCAACGAACAACAGCCCCTCGAAGTGACTGTGTATTCGCGCGCCGGGCAGGTCCGGCTCGAACTGAACGGGCGCGTGATCGGCCAAAAGACAATCGATCAATCCAGGTCCGTCACTGCAAAGTTCACGGCTCCATGGGAGCCGGGCGTGATCACCGCCAAAGCGATCGAAAACGGCAGGGTGATGGCTGTGAAGGAACTGCGCACCAGTGGGGCCGCGAAACGGCTTCACGCGACTGCGGACCTGATGCGCGCGCCGGCTTCGCGCACATCGCTCGTGTTTGTGTCGATCGAGGTTGTCGACGGAACAGGAGCCGTCGTGCCGGACGCCGGGGTGGACCTGACTGCCGCTATTAAAGGCGAGGCAGAACTGAAAGCGTTCGGTAGTGCGAACCCGGAAGACCTGCGCTCATTTCTCGACAACCAGGCAACCAGCTTCCGCGGACACACGCTCGCGATTCTGCGGTCGACGGGAAAGCCCGGTAAGGCGCAGATACTCGTGTCTGCTTCGGGGCTCGAACCTACGTCCCTCACTGTCGACTTCACACCCTGAGCAGCACGGTTCGCCTTCACAAGGATCGTTGGTGATTGCGCTACGCTGGGCCGCTTCCAACATGTGAGAAAGGTAGTTGTCGAGGCGTGCTTGCGCCTCATCGTCACTCATAGAGGAAGCGCTTCTCGCAGAACCTTTTCGCGCGACCGTTGAGGTAGATCGCCGGGTGTGAGCAAGTCCACTCGTATGCCCAGCAGGTCCTCAAGAGCGACCTGGAGCCCGCCCAAATCAAAGAGTGTGGCGCCAGGGAGGGGATCAACCAAAAGGTCAAGGTCGCTGTCCTCGCCGTCACGTCCGTGCAGAACAGACCCAAAGATTCGCGGATTTCGGGCTCGGCGCTCCTCGACCAAGCGTCGAACTTCGTCGCGATGGAGGTGCAAAGCTCTGGACGGCTTCAAGGGGATACCCGTTAACGATGACCTGAGAGCATTTTACCCCGCGACCTCCGGTCGCGCGCTGGTTCCTTTCACATCCTATAAGTAATTGATTTATAAACAAATTAACTCAAATAACCAAAAATCGTAGAGGACCATCACCCAATGATGGTGCCGATTGAACTTCGAGGTATCCAGTTGGTTGTGCTTCCAGTCGACCGATCGTTCACCTGGGACAGAAGGGCAAAGTTATGGGTAGCAAATGGTTCACTGGCGGCGTCGCTGCCGCGCCCCCACGGCAGAATTCAGTTCGATTTCATCTTCAATGACGTGCGATATCGTCCTTCGATAAAACGCCCTCCGTCAGAAGCCAACCTTCGTCGAGCTCGCGAGCAACTCGAAATCATCAAACAGCAGATCAACCTGGGGGTCTTCTCCTTCGAAGAGGAATTCCCCGACTATGGCGGCAGCAACGGTCAAGTCGTATCGGAAGATCCTCGACTGCATCTGGCGCCCGCACCTCGGCCAATTCGTATTCTCACATATCAGATACTCTCGCCTTATATCCATCGCAGACGGCCATCGCTGGAGTAAGAAGACATATAACAACACCATCAGTGTCCTAAAGCGTGCCTTCGAATTCGGATACCGAGATCGGCCCGCCCATGAGAACCCAGCCGTAAACCTGCGGTGTGCGCGACTTCGTAAAGCTGACCGACCAAAAGTAGATCCGTTCTCGATGCACGATGCTGAAACGCTCATCGCCGCAATCCATCGAGATTGGGGCGAGGCACAAGGCAACTACGATGAGTTTCGTTTTTTCACGGGCTTGAGGCCGTCGGAGCAGATCGCGCTCGTTCTATCGGACATTGATCTCGCAAACGGAATCATAAGTGTAAATAAAGCCAGAGTTGCGGGCGTCGATCGGAATAAGACAAAAACGAGCGAGGATCGCCGCGTTCAATTGTGCCCCCGCGCCCTATCGGTTCTGCGGCGACATCTTCAACTTCGAGCAGCTCTCTCGGCCACTGGCAAGATCGATCACCAACATGTCTTCTTTGCGGAGAATGGAGAAGCCTTACTCTCGCTGCAAAATCCGCAGCGTCGGTGGCGTAAAACTCTGCAGTCGCTGAAGGTGCGATATCGACGTCCTTACACTGCACGCCAGACATCAGTGAGTTGGAATCTGATGGTCGGCAAGAACGCGCTCTGGGTTGCCAAACAGCATGGCCATAGCATCGCGACCATGCTTCGCGTGGGCGGAAGGGACGGCGGAGGTCGATATCGAAGCAATCAAACGGTCAATTAACGCGAGCGAAGCTCCGCCGATGATCAATCTGGCAGTAGATCTGTCAGTAGCCGAAGCCCTTCAGACGAGAAAGGCCTCCACTATATGCCCGATGCCTATTTCTCGACCATGGGCTAACGGATTGTTTGGCAACGGAAAAATGACCGTGAATGCGGTGGCATAGGAGTTGGCTGGGGTGGCAGGATTCGAAACGAATGGCATGCCGTCTCTGATTCCGAACGCCGTTGAAGACGCCTTGCGGTTGGCGGGATCTGTACTTGCCTGGCGCTGTCTGACAAAGCGTGAGGTCAGTGTTGGCGGAGTCCTCATCCCAAGCGGAGCCAACGTGCTGTTGTCCTTTGGAGCAGCCAATCGAGATCCGCGGTTTTCAAACAATTTCGATATTTGGCTGATGCCCGCGCTTGGCTCGTCGGCGCTTCCGCTGCACGGCGGACATGCGCCATTAGGCGCTACGAAGTGGTGTCGGCGTGATGTGGAAACGCGCCTTGAATGCGCGATTGAAACTGCTGATATTTCCAAACTGTCACTGACAGAATCCGCGGGTTGAAAACTGCTCGCCGTGAATTTTGCCCCCAGAAATAAAAAGGTCCCAACCCGCACTCAATCCCTCACCCCGTGCCCATTCCAGACTCCCATCTACCGCTGGCGCCGTCATCGTTCCATCCCACCGAACCACCACCTCCAAACTGATCCACTACGAACGCATTGGCTACATAGGTACTCGCGTCGGAGAACCCAGGCGTCGCATCGTTTACCTGTATTCCCGGCTGAAATACCCGACGTCACAGCGGCGCCTGTCTCTATACCACCGAGCACGCCCAGCTGAAGGCGCACGGTCGATGACCCAGTAGCAATACGCTATGGAATATACTTCGACATATTCGAAATGCCTCGCGAGCAGCGATCGACCAGCAGTTGCAGTCGGGAGGCCAGCCAGTCGGCGGGCGTTGGATTCGGCGTTACCTCGGTGTACTTCAGTTGCACCTGCCAACCCATATCCATGATTTCCGGGGTGTCGAAAGCGAACTGTCCGGGCTTCGGGCCGAACTGCTTCTGCAACGCAGGCACGATCACGTTGGTGGCGAAGGTTTGATCATAAGCGAATGGACAGACGTAGTTCCAATAGCCGCTGTCGAACGACTTCGCCACTCTAATGCGCCTGCTGCAGGCGACGCCGAGCGAAATCGAGCTCGCGTGCGCCTTGCTCTTGTCGGCGGAACGATCACCTTCAAACCGGAGAGTGCCGGGGTCCGGTGAGCCCAATTTGGAAGACACCACCACCACGTTGGGATCGGGAATCGACGGCTCAGGGCTGCCTATCCGCGCTCGCATGCCATCGCTCGACATACAGGAATGGTTATCCAACGTAATATCCAGCGTCTGTGAGTCGGGCAGTCCTGTGCCAGGAGAATGCCAAACTCCGCCCAGTTCGATGGAGTTGATGGGGTCCATATTGTTCGAACTGCCGAGCCGGCCTGACCGCCGGCGCCAACTGTGTGATATCGAATTTCCTTCCTGCACGAAGTCATCGAGACGAATTCTCAACTGTTTGACCAGGTCCTCTGGTTTGATCGGTGACGATTGCACGGTCAGCGCCCATAATCCGTCAGCCAGGCGAGGACTGACGTCCTGCGGCACCGGCCTCGAGCGCATGACGGGCTTCAGAGTCGGGTCGGCATGCGCCAGCACTTGCTCAAGCTGTTGTCGTATCGAGTCGTCGGCGTCGCGTTGCTCAATTGCCGACACGAGAGCAGGCGCCAGCTCGAGAGGAAATGGCTTCACACTCGCGACCGCCGCCGCAGCCATGTAGTCGCCGATCCCACCGTCAGCATGGTTCAGCTCGTCCAGTACGACCTTCAACACCGGGACCGAGTGCGCGTCGATGGCAATTAACGCCGAGACAACATCTGCGCGCTCCCGGACGTCAATATTAGGCACATTGAAGCGGTTGACGAGTGCCGGTACGGCCGCCTTGGCTGCCGGTCCGATTTTGCCCAGTGCCACGGCTGCGGCATCCGCCTCGCCCGGTTGATCGAGCAGTGAAATCAAAATCGCAACCGTCGGGCGCGTATCACCGACGCGCCCCAAAGCAGATATAAGCGCGTCGGCGATCTCATCCTGTCTGGCTCGCACCGCCGCCGACAAGTTGTGGCGCAGGGCGTTCTGCGCCGTGCGCGCCGGCTTGCCGATCCTCTCCAGCGCTTTGGCCGCGGCCGCAGCGTGGTCCCGCTCATCCAGCAGATGTATGAGATGCGGAATGATGCGCTCGGGAGCGCGCGAAGAAAGCTGTCCCAGAGTTTCAATAGCCCGATCGCTTTCCGCCGCGAAGCTGACATTCACCCCTTCTGACTTCTCGATGAGAAGCGGGATTGCCGGTATCGCTCCCTCACCTACGCAGACCAATACCGGGTAGGCGCCGATAGCGAACGACAGACCGCCCGCGCGAAGGCGGCGCTCAATGTACGGAACGGCGGTTGCACCGGAATGCCCCGTACCGCAAACCGCTCTCAGGGCCAGTGACTCAACTGTACGATCGTGGGTATCCAGAAGCGTGAGCAACGTTGGGATGACCCTTGCATCCTTGCGAGACATTGAGTCGGCTGCACAGCCGGCAGTCCATCCCGCATTCCAATCGGGTCCGCTCGCTTGTTTTACCTGTTCTACGAGTTGAACGATCGGCTCGGAGTCAAAAGATCCGGGACAGGGCGGTGGTGGAGCAGGTAGCGTGGCATGAACTGGCGATAGCACCATTAGCCCCAGAGCGGTAGCCGAGGCGACAACACCCTTCTGGTTCCACAACCCTTGCACAGCCTCCCTCCCCCATGCCTACCAACCTATCTTATGATAGTCGCCCGCATTTGTAATGGCGGAATGCGTGGATGTGGGGCACAGCTCGAGATCACCATTGATCTGCGCGCAGAAGGAACGCGCCCGCTCATCACCTCAGCTGTGCGAGCAGCAATTGCCGAGCACGCCACAGCGATACACGCGCGCAGCTAGAAACGTGCTTCGAGTCCTTCATAGTGCCCGCAACCGAGTGCGCTAACTGGGAGTTGCTTCTCGATCCGTCGCCGAACCTGAGGTTCGATCGACCAGCGAGTCATTTCGGCTTCCCACGACGCGCGCGTTGCTGTTGATACTTTCGCTGTCGCTCCTCCACCAATTGAGTGATCTGCGGCCACCGCTTCATTCGAAAGGCAGCATGATCAACCGTCTCAATGGGGACGGCTGAAAGTATGTCGATTTCGTAATCCAACAACACGCTGGTCAGCCGTTTATTGGTCGCGATCTGGCCGATACGCTCAATTGCATCTAACACCTCGCGGAGGCTTGCACCCTCCGCGATCCTACGGGCCTGAAAGGCATTAGCGACTCTGACCGCCAAGTGTGCCTGGGCGATACCGGCAGCGTGACGCTTCTCCGGAATGAGTAGCAGGTTTTGCAAACGACTCTCCAATACATCCAAGGGATGCAAAACCCGCAACTCAACTCCGGAGGTTAGAGTGATGACCACCGCTCGACGCTGGACAGCGGCGGTATCGAGACCTGCGATGGCGCCAAGAAAGTCGATCTGTTTGACCCCATCCTTCACGGTACGACTGAGCTTGGCGGTCTGCGGAGTGGCGTCGTCGAGCGTCGGTTTCCAAAAGTCCCAGCCCTTCAGCGCCTCACCGAGCTTGCGGGCAAGTGTGGCGTTGCCGATGAAAACGGCGTCCGAGCTGATCGAGGCGGCAAGCACTTTGGGTGGCGTCACCGCATACACTGAAGCCCACAGCGCAAGCGCTTGGCCGCCTACCAACAGCGCATGCGGTCCGCACTGTGCAAGAATCTCCCGCACCTCATCAGTGGTGAGGGCGATTTCGTGGATCGGCTCAGTCACTCAATTTCGCTGTCGGCCAGCGAATGCTGGCGCCCCGTAAAGCCTTCGGCTTGATCAACATCACGTCCTCGGCCGAGAGAGCGCCCCTCGCTGTAAGCTGCCGATCGCGCGCCTGCGACGCGCGCTTCATCTGCCAAAGGCGCCTGCCGGAAACGACGCGCGCCCCGCCGCTTTTCACAGGAAAAGGCAGCCCTCCTGCTCTGACGACCTGGCGCAAAAACAGGCGGATGGCATCGCTCATTTCGAGTCCACTGTCGGCGAGCACAGCAGCCGCCCGCGCCTTCAGATCGGTCTCAATCCTAGCCCTGACCACTTCGGTTTTCATGGGAATAGTGTAGCTACATTGGGCTACAGTGGCAAACGCGCATCAGGCAGCGCACCGACTCCATTGGATGCCATTCGTGTCCTGACAAAAATCGTGGACGAGGCATTCCAGTTCATTAAAAAGCATGCATGGCACTCGGCCACTGTCATGTATGCAGACTATTCCCAACAGGGCGCACCGATCAGGTTTGCCATTCACGATGAAGCTTCGTTATATCGAGCAATGGGGTAGCGGAACCCGCAGTGTCATCCAGAGCCGCCTTGTCAACTTATAAGGATGCTGGATTCTGATCGAAACAAATTGCCGAGGTGGTTGGGCTGACCACGCGCGCAATCCGGGCCAGAATGACCGTGCTGGCTAAAACAGGATTGGTGACCGCCGTAGGGCGAAGTGCGCGGGACCCCATGAGGAGGTATTTTTGGAAAAACAACTAGGAAGCAAACAGCTTCCTAGTTAACAGTGAGCGTCTTTCCCGACAATTGAGAGGAGCTGCCACCAAGCTGCCACTAGAGTGTGGAAGGCGACACAACGCAGCGCGGGTTCTTTTCAGCTTAACTAATTGATCTGAAAGGGATAATTGGCTGAGGTGGAAGGATTATTCGGCCCGAGGACGGGCCTCACCCCTTCGGGGCCGGCCACGGTGCGTTGCAACGTGCAACGGCACAAACCGATCGACCACGATGCGGCGCGACTGATATCACGGGCCCCTACACCGAGTCACCGCGGCCGTTATCCTGCCACCACGCCAAAAACGCGAAAGCCCGCCGGTCGGCGGGCTTTGCATTTTTGGCTGGGGTGGCAGGATTCGAACCTACGAATGGCGGGATCAAAACCCGCGATAGTGACCAGCATAATCAACAAGTTAAGTTACTGAAACTATTGACCGTCTGGTTCCCCTTCCCACCCCTCGGTTCCCCATCGCTGCCACCAAACCTCCCACCAGCGGTTGGTTAACGGCCGCCGTAATGGGCCCGGCTCGCGGGCCGACGAATCATCTTCTGCTGCCTGCAATTCTGAGCCGTCCAACGGCACCCACTCGCGTTACACCATTTCGGCCACAGACGCGTCACCCGGAGCGATCCGAAGGAGTCGCGGAAAGTCGCACTTCGTCTGAAGCAAAACCTCATAGATCCGCCGAGCGGAGACTGTCCTTGGAGCGTTTAACTTCGGGCCCCGACGCCCACATCGGCGAACTCGCGAAAAACTCCGCCAGAGTCCCCACACGCTTCGTCTTGCGCTCCCATTCCTCTGCGGCCGCAACGGCCTTGCGTCCGTTGCGATTGATGATCTTCTGTCGGCTTCGCTTCACTTGAAAGCCCTCGGCAAATTGGAACTCGGTGCAGCAATCATTTCAATCAAGAGCTCGAGAGTCTGATCGTGCCACTCGTGTTTGTTGAGCAATCCGATGTGCCGCGCCCGACTCCATATTGTTGGGTAACTACGAAGCCACCAAGGCAACGGAGTGCGACAGCTCCCTTGAGCCGAGTGTGTGCGCTCACGAGCGAGGTCAGCAGTGCGCCAATAGCGGAAACGCAGCCAAACAGAAAGCCGCAATCAAAACGAATATGCTTCTCAAGCCGGTCGGGCGGTTCCACAACTCATCACGCGAGCGGTACATGAGTTTGAAACTCGGGACAGTAGCGCAACAGAGCGTCTGCTCAGCGCCAATGATTGAGCACATGAAAATCACCAGCAACAGTCACCGCCGAACGTTCAAGCCGGCGGATCGCCGCCGCGATCTGCGCGTGATTCATGTTCTTGCGCGGATCAGCGTCGCGAAAGACAGCCATGATTCCCCGATGCTCCGGCCGTTCCCTGTGTAACTCGTGAAAATCTTCAGTGTTGTGAGTCAACAGCACGCGCTCGAGCAATTGGGCGAGCTCGAATATTTCGGGGTCAGGCGTCCCATTCTTATCGAGCTCGCCGACGGCCACCACATCGTGCCCGTCGCTGCGCAAAATGTTGAGTTGAGAACGAGCCTGCGAATCCTCATCCACCAGGATTCTCAAGCCGGTGCCCTGGCAGTGACGTCGACGTTCGCTCGCTTCAAACGTTGCCGCTCTTCATGTGCCTCGGCTTCGATCAGCGCTTTGTTCGCCCCGCAGTACGCAAAGATCTCCTCACAGGCTTCCAAAGGCAGATCCCAATTTTCCGCGGCCTCGCGCGGGCCCATGCCGTTAGTCAATGCGTCGAGCCATACAGCCGATGCCAACAGCTTGCGCCCCTTGACCCAGAGCTGTCGCCGCCAGGGATGGGGACGCTCGACAAGCCAGCGCCACTGTCCGTGTGCGCGAGCCTCCAGCTCTGGGATCGCCAGCCGCACGGCAGTAGTTGGGCTCTTACCGACGAAGAGACGATTGCCTTGCTGCACCTCGTCCAGCAGCAAAGTGACCAGCTGTACCGCCCTCAATACAGCCTCCTTTGTGCTGGAGGCGGAAAGTTGGGCACGTAGGTTCGCGAGCAGTTCGTCCTGCTCGGGAGACAGGTCGAAATTGGCGCGTTTGGTAGTTGTGGTCATCGTAGTGCAGCCGGTCTAGGGGAATGAGTATATTATACTCATTTTCCGAGCAGCCACTATCGCCGCCAATACGAAGGCTGCCATCAAGTTGCCACTACGAGGCCACCAAGGGCGCATCAAGGGTCTTGCTCAGCCCTGAGAGACCTCGTGCGCTACAGGGCTGGCAGTAAATCTGTCAGTAGCAGAAGGCGCTCACAGTCTCGGTGCTTTCGCTTTCGCAGTGCCCGGCGTTCCAAGCCAGACGCTAAGTGGCTGTTTTGATGTGAAAAAAACTGCCAAAAACTGGATCGTCAGTTATGGCTGGGGTGGCAGGATTATTCGGCCCGAGGACGGGCCTCACCCCTTCGGGGCCGGCCACGGTGCGTTGAAACGTGCAACGGCACAAACCGATCGAACACGATGCGGCGCGACTGATATCACGGGCCCCTACACCGAGTCACCGAGGCCGTTATCCTGCCACCTCGCCAAAAACGCGAAAGCCCGCCAGTTGGCGGGCTTTGTCGTTTTTGGCTGGGGTGGCAGGATTCGAACCTACGAATGGCGGGATCAAAACCCCTCATTTTATTCAGTATTTTCAGTAAGTTACGGAATTTATTTCGTTGCCGATCCCCTCCGCTCCCCCTATGTCCCCACCGCTGCCACTAGAGCTGCCACTAGGTCTATCGGTCGAAGTGGAAATCCCTTTCGATCCCATCGGCGGTCCCCAAAGCTGCCATTGATGCTGCCCAAGCGACGCCCGACCGATGCATAACTGTCTCAGATGGTACACGCCCTTAGATCGGGGTGGGCGCGCAAGAGCGAGCCTCGCGAATCAAGCGCACAGCCAAACCCCACGACGGTAGCGAAGCCGACAGTCGTACCTCCGGTCGTGAATGCGAAAGCCGGAAACCTGCCTTCGATTGTGGACACAAAATCTGCCGTGCCCCGGATCAATGCCGTGCGGCGTCCCGTCCCCGATCTGGCGTAGTTCGTGGCGGCTCGTCGCATCCGATTGCCATCCGTTGCATGCAGTCGCCTTTTTTCCCATACGTCAGCTTGCTTTTCGCTGTTTCAGTCGCCACCGTTTGTTGGGGCAGCGGAGGGAGGTCATGCATGGCGAAATTCAACGAAGGGAAAAGTCTTGATGCCGTTCTCAAGATCCTTGAAGCGCGGCACGGTGGAACCCGAAGCGGGCTCATCCGAGACACGCCAGGCAATCGAGGAATCGAGCTCGTCTGCATGGTCGGCGACCGCCGATTCGCTCTCGAACACACTATCATCGAGCCGTTCGAGGATAACCAACGAGACAACATAGCATTCGAGCGCGTCTTCGATGACGCGGTTGAGGGCGACGTCGCGCAACTACTCAAGCCATACCTGGCCTACACCGCTACCGTCGACGTATACGCGTTCGACGAGAAGCACCGCAAAGATTTGGTCGCCATCCGTCAAGATCTGCTTAACTGGATTCGCGGTTCGATTCCGCATTTACCAGAACCTACTACTTTCGCGGAGACAGCGCTCTACGGTGAGCCACCAGCCACACCTGTTCGAATCAAGCTTGCTTGTCATCGCAGTAATGGCCTGGGGGGTCGGTTGATCGCGCAGCGATTTGCACCTCCGGATCTAGAGCAGCTTCGGGACAAGCGTCTCCTCAAGGCGCTTCACGACAAAGGCCCAAAACTGAGGGCCGCGAAAACGGCAGGTACAACGACAATTCTGATCCTCGAAAACATCGACATAGCTCTCACAAACGAGAGCGTAGTGAGCGATGCAATCGACCGGCTCGGTCGCGACCTGCCATACATGCCGGACGATATTTACCTTGTTGGTACCTACATCCCCTCGCGATTCTACGTGACCCAGGTGCGGGTCGAGGGGCGTGCCTGCGTTGCAATGGGTACGCCGGCAAAGCCGTGGGATCTAGCAGCCGATGACCTGGCGGAAATCTGAGGGAATATTCGGAAGGTATCCTGACAGTCGCGGCGAGAACGTGACCTTGATTTGGCAAAGGCTTTACCATATGTAGTTCATTGGCAAATTCGAGGACTTGGTCGATGGACTTTGGTTCAAAGATCACGTTGCTGAAATCTGATGCCTCAGCCCCGCGAGTAGCGCATTGATCTGTGTCTCAGTGAGCACGTACTTTGGAACGTAATGCATCCCGAGTGCTTCCACTTCTCGGCAGCGCGCGAACATCAAACCCCTTTCGAGTCCGAAATTCGACTCCACGAACGACTTAAGCCTGCTAGACCGATTGATCGTCCGCGCCGTTCGGAATATCGAGATGTCCCCGATCCAGCCATCAATCTCGATCCAACAATGGCCGTCCCACATCTGCTTGGTTGAGCCCGCCCCCGGATCGGGAATGTTCCGGTCACAAAGAAAGATCGTGAAATCGCCGATCTTCAGATCGCCCGCCACCGCGACCGCATGGAGCCTGAGTCGATCTGACAGCAGCGCGGCCCACGCCGCGCTCATCGGCGCGCAGGCGCCGTGGAACATGGGTGTGTGCTTCAGAATCTCGGCACCGATCGCCATGACGGCATCGGCGTCAGACACATGGCACTTCTCGAACTCCGCCGCATCCTTGTAACCGCGGGCGCGGGCAACCAAATCCTTCAATGTGGTCGCTCTTGTAGTCATTGCGCATCCTCCGACATTTCTTCCCAGGCGCACAGTTGATCCTCGGATTTTTTCAGCGTGCAAGAGCCGCGAGATGAGGTTCCACTGTCCCGCCATCGTCCCCTTGGGCACAAAGCGCCTGCCGATCACGTGTTCTTCGCTGATGGTAGCGGCGACCAGGTTCTCTCCACAGTAGTGCAGGTGATGTTGGATAAAACCAGTCTTTTCACCGCTCGCGGCTTTGGCAGGCGACTGCAAGGCTCTTCACGGGGCGACCTCACCGGGAAATGACTGCCAGTCGGGAAAGTAGACGCCGCCGAAGACGATGATTTCCGGCAAAGGTTGCGCAGTCATCTGCCCTTGCCAGTATCGATGCGGATTGCCGTTCCAGTCTGGCGCCTGCGCGTTCAAGAGCACCGAGTCTGCTTTGTGTCGGACCGCGTTCGTAAACAGGCGGCATTCGAAGATATGGGTGGAAGCCTCCGCAAACCATGTTTGCTGTGCACGGGCCGCGTGCGCTCGATCATCGAACACAAACATAGCGCCCAATCGGGTGGGCCGTACAGCGTAGGACTCAGCACGGACCAGTTCGAATAGCTGCTCCTTCTCGCGGTCCCGGTGTGCGGCGCAATACGGCGTCACCGCTCCGTGCAGGCCGTTGGCCACCGCCGCCGAGACCGACTGCAAGCAGCCTTGGGCAACGCGGAGGTTGTTGTGAAACATGAAGGCAGCAGGATCGCCCCGACCCACTACATGCCAGTATGGCGCTTCGTCGATAGGAGTTGGTCCGAGATAGGTGGTCACTATAGGCATGGCGTTGTAGTTGCTTCAGATTGCGGCCTGGATATACTCCATACTGGATGACCGTCGCCAGCCGCATACATCCCTTGAGGCACGACGAAGTCGTTCCTCGATGCATGACTCACTGGTTCCAACCGCAGACTCGGATTCTCTCCCTCTATACGGTTATTGAATACAAAGTCAATCGGCAGATTGTACGGATAGCGCCAAAGCAAGGAGGTCAAGTGAAAGGCCTGGACGACGACAAATTGCAGATCGGCGACATCATTCTAACCACCGAGAATCACCTCACCAGCAAGGCGATTCGCTTCGCGACGAACAGCGACATCTCCCATGCCATGTTGTACGTGGCGAGAGGGTCGGTCATCGATTCCACGCCAGAAGGAGTGCACGCGCGGAGCACCGGCCGGATGTTCTTCGACGATGACTGCGCGGTTCATGTTCGCCGAATGCGTCGTGCTCTTACGACTGCGCAGACAGACGTGATTGTGCGTTACGCGCGAGCTCACATTGGCACGCGATACTCCGTGCCGGATGCGGTGCGTTCTAAAGTAGGCACCTCGCGGGCGCCGACGCGGCAACAGTTCTGCTCTCGGCTCACCGCTCAGGCTTACTCAGCGGCCGACATCAAACTGGTAGCAACACCTGACTTCTGCACGCCCGATGACGTGAAGAACAGCTCGCTCTTGGAGTCTATCGAGGACGCCGTGATCAGCATATCTGAAGCGCACGTCGAATCAATCGAACGTCATTTCGATACGACTGTGCACATGCGTGAGACCACGAACCGGCTGCTCTCGATGGCACGAAACGCTAGTCCGACGATCGAGAGTCTCAACGATATCAACGCGTACTTGATTTCTCATCCCGCCGAGGATGCAGCGATCGGCCAGCTCTACGAACAGTCTGGTTACCTCACGGCGTGGAAAGTGCAGTTTGAAAGCGAGCGTTGGCAATACGAGCTCGGATTGCTCACCGCCATGCCAGGAAGCAACGCTGAGAAACGCGACTATTGCCTCGGTGTGCTCCGGGATCACGGGGAGATGCTCGTTCGACGCGATGAGAATCGGGCCGGATACTTCATCCTGTTCGACCAGCATCGTCTGAACACATTTTCCAGGCTGATGGCCATGTACGAACACCTCGTCACTCTTCAGATCGCCCGACGATACGTTGCGCTTCAGTGGTTGGCGCGCTTCGCCCCCGAGGATCTGCCTGCGGGTGCAGAGGGAGCCGCTTCGCTCCGGCCGCACACAGAGGAATGGTTTGCGGTCCTGTCCCGGCAGAATCCGCAACAGGCCAGTGTGGTTCGGACAGTTCTCGAGGCAGTCGGATCGACCGAGGTGTGCACGTTTTGTGGGGACGATCCCGCACCCGATTATCGTCTAATCGAAGCAGGCGCTCCAGACTCCGTTATGACGGTGAAGCTGTGCGATGACTGCCGGAGGATTCGCAAGGATCATCATGGCGAAACGTTCGTGCCGCTAACACAGGCGGGAAGCGAGTAACAACGCAGCCGCGGAAAATGGGTGCGAACGGAGATAGGCCATTCACATCGAAAACCACTACGTCCCACGCCTCTACCTCAAACGCTGGTCGCAGGACGCCAAGAAGGTGTGGACGTATCGCCTACTGGTCTCGCATGAGAATGTCCCACTGTGGCGGGCTCAGTCGTACGCCGGTCTTGCGAACCATCAGCATCTATACACCCGCCATCTCGCCTCGGGAAAGGCGGACGAGATCGAGAACTGGCTCGCACGTGACTTCGAGGACCCGGCTGAACCGGTCATCGACAAGGTCATTTCAGATTCTCGCATGTATCCGGAAGACTGGGAGTGCCTCGCCCGATTTGTTGCCGCGCAAGACATCCGAACGCCGGCGCGCATGATGGAACTGGTCGCGCGCTGGCAGCAGACGCTGCCGGACCTGGTTCAAAACACACTTGAGGAGTCGGTGCAAAAACTGAAGGACGCTCAGGAAAAGGGAGAGACACTAACCGTCACGCCGAATCCGCTCGCACGGGAGTTTCCGTCGCGGGTTACGACGCACATCGAACCCGGCGCAGAGGTAGGTACACTCCGGCTGGAAACGGCTTCTGGGAGAGCCATGTGGCTCTTCCTTATGCGCTATCTCCTTACCAACACGGTCACCGCACTTCTTCGGCATCACTGGACGATTCTGCGGCCCCCGCCAGGCGTCCGCTGGCTCACCAGTGACAATCCTGTCATCCGGCTCAATTACTACGGATCCGGCAATTACGATTTCAAAGGTGGCTGGGGTCGCGAGGGCGGCGAGATCCTGCTTCCGTTGAGTCCCGAGCATATGCTGTACACGAAGGTTGGCAGCAAACCCCGGCGAGATACGGTGTTGCCTGAGATGGCCCAGTTGATTCAACGGCTCACCATCGAACACGCGCACCGATTTGTGTTCGCGATTGAACCGGATCCCGCGGTGGAGAACTCGGGGCCCAGACTTGTCGACCCGTCGGCCTTCAAAAAGGAGGCTGATTTTTGGACTCGATGGCAGGACGAGCAGGGAGAAATCGAGCGCGCATTGCTTCGAGGGCGCTAGACCGTCTCTACGCGCCCTGCCGCCTATCTGATCCCTACGTGAGATGAAGACGTCACCCAAACCTCGCTCGCTGCGTTGCACATGTCTATGCTTTGCGAGGATTACTCCGACATTGCAGTAGAGTCTACGGGCAGCAAGTGGTTCACGGGCGGAGTCGCTGCGGCGCCCCGCGGCAGGATCCAGTTTGATTTCCTTGTCGATGGCGTTCGCTATCGTCCCACGATCAAGCGGCCACCGTCGGAGGCCAACCATGTAGCGGTGATCGAGCGATCGATGATGCTGACTCGGACCCCACCGCGCGACCGACCGCGCCCGCTTCCCCGCTCCGGCGGCCGACTCGCCACGGAGGCAACGGCTGCATCGGCACTCGTTGGTGGCCTGCTTAAGCTCCGCGCTGCCCTGAACGTCGGCCGCGACATCGGGATGCGTAATCGCACGCAAATAACGAAAAAACGGGATGCCGATAGCCTTCACCGCCGCGGCAATTTTCCCATCCTTCGGCTTTTTTCAAGTCGCCGCGACACCGTCTCTTTCATAAGCCGGCCATAACGCTCTGGAGAAACCTTCCGCAGCCCGTTCGCAACCTTTGTGTTGTGCCTTGCAAGCGAGATTAGAAGCTCTTCCTTGCCATTCATTCGCGAACCATCATCGTATGTGTAGGTATCCCTGGCAATACTATCATTCAACAGCGTGTAAGCCTGGGCGGCGATGTCAATCGCGCGGGCTGCCTCTTTGAGGCTAACAGAATCAAACTCTATCGGTGGATCACTTGGATCGATGCGTTCGGTTCTCGCGTTGAATTGACGATAGATAGGACCAACTCCAATGCGATTGAGCCATTGATTCTTGGAGCAATACTCCACCATCTCGGCGGGCATTGCTGAGAAGAGACCGTTAATGTCCTTCTGCAGGATTGGTTGATATAAGGTCACACAGGACTTAATCAATCCAGGCATAGGTGGATGCACAATCCGAGTGCGCCGCGTGAATTGATCCAAAACTAACGCGCCTTGAGACTCGATTGAATGTCGTATCCATTTTGGATAGGAGAATTCACACCGGCCCGAGCACATCCAATCCCACGACGCATTCAACAAAAGGGTATTGTTGATCCGGAGCGAGAAAACAGACGGCTTCCAATAAAAGAGCCGCGACTCGGCGCCGTATACGTTTAGACCACGCTGGTGGTCTCCTATTGTATAAACAGCAACCATTCGATCTTTCGCTGCGATCCGCGAATTGATCGTAAATGAGGGAGGCCAAGATGCACGTTGTAGGTATCGATGCCCCAACCAAACGCCAATCCGAACCTTGTCGAGCCAGTCCAGTAAAAGCACGTAGTCATCAGGGGAAATCGCGTTTTTTGCACAAAGAGCAATCACAACGCGCTTCGCCTCATTCTCCATGACCGAATACTGGTCGTTGCACGTCGAGCAGGAGGGAAACTTGAACGAGTCAAAAGCAAACTCTATCGGCTCCCCAGTACGCCAGTTGTATCCATGAGTCACAACTCGAGCGGGATCGCCCGTCAGTTCCAATAGCCAACGGGGCAGCGGGTGTTCATTGTTTTTATTTTGTGGCGGTTTCCCACAAAAAAGACAGATGCGATCCATTCGATCACGGTCAACCACAACAGCTCCATTCAATTACTTCGGTCTGAACTATGCGCCGTCGACAACGCAGTACGCCAACGCGAAGCGGAGCCTCAATGACTTTGCTCGGCCGCTCGCCCATATGCTGAGGCGGGTGATTTTCCGATCTCCGACACTTGCTATAGGAGAAATTAGGTCCTAAAATAGGTCCCAATTCGAATAACGGAGGTGCCCAGTGACCGCTTCGCCGTCAGCGTCCTTGTCGTCGACCTCGTTTCCACAGATCACTACTCACGTTCACGAAACATTGGATGCCTGCCCAACCTGTGAGCAGCCCATTCCGAAGGATCGCGCCGAAGAGATCAATCGGCGAATAGCAGCCCATCAGCAGGCCCAGAACGAGGCGCTCACCAATCGGCTGCAGCAAGCCTTCGCACGCGAGAAGAGCGCTGCCGTCGACAACGTCCGCCGAGAGGCCGCGACGGCCCTCGAATCCGAGAAGAGCGAGGGAGCCGCGCGAATCGCAGCCGCACGTGAAGAGATTCGACAGCAGATCGAAGCGAGCATGGGAGAGCGCCTTAAGGCCGCGAATGCTGCCGCTGCAGAGCAAATTGCGGAACTACAGCGCGCGCATGAGGTGCAAAGCACTGCCTCAGAGGAGCGTTTGACCACCCTTCAGTCGCAACTGCGCGAGGCTCAGGAACAACACGCCGCGGATAAGGAACGCATTCAGCTCGAGGCGCGACGAGCGGCGGAGAGCGCGGTTCAGGAGCAACTTGCTACCGTTAGGCGCGAGAAAGAAGAGTCTGACTCAGCATTGCGCGGCCAAATCCAGAACCTCGAATCCGACAAAACAGCTACCGAAAACCAACGGGTAGCGCTGCAGGCAAAATTAGAGGCAGCCGAAAACGCACACGCCACGGCAATCGAAAGGATGCAAGAGGAATTCGTCGCGCGGGAAACGTTTGCTCGCGAGCAAGGAGCTACGACTGCTACCGCAACAATGCAACAGCAGCTTGCGCAGAGCCAGGAAGAGAAAGCAGAAGCGCTAGCGCGCGCAGAGTCGGTACAAAGTGATCGGGCGGCCATGGCAGAGCAGTTGCAGACGGCTCTCGGTCAGCTCCAGACACAAAAGGAATCCCACAATGCGGAGATTGCGCAAGCCGTGCAGGAAACCCGCGATGCCCTTGAGAAAGACAAAACTGAGGCGTTAAACGCCGAGCAAGCTCAGCGACTACAGGAAACGCAGAAGCTCAGCGCTACGGTCGATGACCTCAAGCGTCAACTGGAAAAAAAGTCATCAGACGAGCTGGGAGAAGGTGCGGAGCTGGATCTCTTCGAAGAGCTCAAGTCGCGGTTCGAACATGACCTCATCCGCCGTGTGCCGCATGGAGTCTCCGGGGCGGACATCATTCACGAAATCCGGGAAAACAATACCGTTTGCGGCAAAATCGTTTACGACTGCAAGAATCGGAAGGATTGGAAGCACGAGTATGCAACCAAACTGCGCGCCGACAAGATCGCCGAGAGGGCGGATCACGCCGTCCTCTCGACCAACAAATTCCCGGCTGGCAGCAAACAGCTTCATGTCCGCGAGAATGTCATCATCGCATGCCCCGCGCGGGTAATGGTGGTGGCCGAGATCCTGCGCGAACAGGTGGTCTTGATGCACACGACTCGGGCAAGCCTCGAAGCTCGCGAGGAGAAGAGCCTTGAACTCTACACGTTCATGACGTCAGCGCAGTCCGCCGAGCTGTTTAACACCGTAGATACCCAGCTTGGAAAACTCGAAAAAATTGATGAAGACGAGCTACGCGCGCATCAGACGGTCTGGGATCGACGCGGCAAAGTCATCAAAGCCCTAGAAAAAGCACACGGCAATTTGCGCTACGAGGTCCGCCGAATCGTCGGAGCGTTAGATCCCGATAAGAACGAATGAGCTCAAACCTCGAAGGCAAATCAGACGCGCCTCGCGTCGTCGGTATCCAGGAGCGTCGCCTCGGTGGCACGCTCCTGAGAACATATCGGACCAAAGCGAATCTCGATACGATCGCTCCCAACGAGCGCCAGCCTCGGACCGGTAACAAGGTCGATGAGGAATTGCAACGGCAGATCGAAGCGAACGAAGGACTGTTCGAGCCACTGCTCGTCGAACCACACCCCGAGAACCGGGACAAGTTTCGCATCGTCGACGGCGAACGGCGATGGACTAACCTTCAAATCCTCGTACAGCAGGGTCGCGAACAATATCGACAGGTACCTATTGAAGTCGTTGATCGTACCCTAACGGAAGAAGAACGCCTGCGCGTCTGGATTTACATCCACCGGCAGCGTAAAGAATGGGATGCTCGTGAGAAGGAGATGGTGGCATACCGCCTCGTAGAACTATCCGGCAAAGCGAGCGCCGCCAACATTCTCGGTGTATCGCTTCGCGAGTTGGAAAAGCTGATCCAGGTCTTCGAACTGTCGCAGCGATTTACAAAGCTGCGCGATCCGAATGCCGCAATCACCTGGGCACGCGAGCTGAATGGGCTGAGCCGTAAACTGTTAACATCCAGCGTCATCGACGCGGTCGTCACGAAGGTAAACGAACAGCGAATTACCAATTCAAAGGATTTGCGAAAGCTCCGCACCATCGTTCCTGATCCAGTTGCGCGCGATCACTTCCTCAGCCCTCCGGGCGATATTGAATCAGCGATGCTGCGAGTGGCTTCGATTAAGAGGCCCTCTGAAGGCGGCCTGCCCGCCGACCTTGACGCGATAATGGAATCCGTGAAAAAGATTCCCTGGACGAAGCTACAAGATCTCAAAGGCGACACCGAGCTCCTCATGAAAATCGATGCCGCAGAAGCTATGTTGAAATCCCTAAAAAAGGCGCTCTCGTGAGATGCGAGTGGATGCATGCAATCTCGTCAGATTACTTCCCGAATTGCTCCGTACCGCTTTTGTTTGAGAGCGATGTCGTTGATACCCCTTAGGAATTGGCTGTCATCGGCCCCGACGGTTGCCGACGTAAACTGAACGCGATGAACTCGGTTTCGCCTTGCCTCTCTCCGAATCGCGCGGGGCATCTCTTCAAATTATTAGATATCCTAACAATGAATCTCCTTTGCACGTCAGATACAAATCGATGGTTTCGCTGTGAAAGCGGGCATTTTCGAGCCGTCGATGAATCCATCTCCCTGCCGCGCCATCGGTTTTGAGACAATCGGAACGATAACGTTATGGAGCGCGGGTACGTGTCGGAGCCCACGAGTCTTCCTGGACTTACCATCGCGAGCTTGCTCAAGCGCACGACCCGCCCCGTGCTGCTGCTCGGCGCCGGCTGCTCGGTTCGATCCGGTGTTCCAACGGCAGAGACGCTCGTTGGCCAAATCGCGAAATGGGGTTACTGCGTTGCGAACGCCCGGAACATGGATGACCCCACGGTCGTCAGAACTGACTGGTGGCCTTGGCTTCAGAAGCAGCCATGGTATCGGCACGACCTGGCGCTCACTGACCAGTACCCGACCGCCGTCGAGTCTGTCCTGCGCCCCCAAGAGGACAGAAAGGCCTTTTTCCGGCGAATCCTGAATCCAGGGCTGCCGACCAGTCGTGGCTATCAAGTCCTCGCTCAAGTGTTGGCACGCAAGCTGGTGCTTACTGCCCTCACGACAAACTTCGATCAGCTCCTGGCTGGCGAGTGCCGATCCACTGCGGCGGTTCATCACGTGGAGGAAATCCGCACACCGAGCGACTTCCGCCTGATATCGACCAGCCCCGAGTATCCGCAGATCATTTATCTGCACGGCTCAGTGGATCACTACACAGATCAAAACATCGAAGAAGAGACCAAGCGACTTAACCCGGAACTGGTAGAGAAAATTTACCCGCTGTTACGTGATCACCCTCTCGTCGTGGTCGGTTACCGAGGCGGCGAAGCCTCCATCGTGCAACACCTATTGTTAGATCAGGTGAAGAAATGCTCCGGTTACCGCCGCGGCATTTACTGGTGCCATCGCAAAGGCGATTCTCCAGAAGCCGGCGTGCCGTTACTCGGCCAACTCAGAGCAACGCTGGGCGCCAATTTCTCTTTCGTGCAAATTGACGGCTTCGACGAGCTGATGATTGAGATAGCCGCTCAGTTGCCTGATCTGATCGCAAGCTCTGCAAGTGTTCAGCATAGCGCGCCGATCTCAGTCATCGAGCGAGCGGTTCATGACTTGCGCCCCGCTGAGGTCTCGATCGACCAGCTGGACCAACCCCTTCTGCGGGCGAAGCTCGTGGCCTACTGTGAGGCGGTGCGCCTCCCGACGCCGACGCTCGGAACCGCCGACTCATTATTTTCGGCCATGAGTGAACGAAATCTAGCGCTTCAGCGGGCGGATCAATGGACGCCGACGAAAGGGGCGCAATTGCTGTTCGCCCAAATGGCCGGGGATCAACTATTGGCGGCGAAAATTGAGGTCGTTGTCGATGGCGATCCAAAGTGGGTTGCCGCAGTGCTGCATCAGGACCGCACCGCCTCGGTAAGTGGCCAGCCAGAAGAACTGACCGTGAGCGGTAATCTATGGGTCCAGCTGGAAGCAATTCTCACTTTGCTTGCGCGTGTAAATCGCCCCTTTCGACTGAAAGGCCACGCGTCGCGGGAAATCTATCCCTACCCGCCTCTGGCGCTGAAAGAAATTGCGACCAATCTCCTGGCGCATCGTGATTACGAGCACAATTCAGCCGCGCGGATAACCATTCGACCCGATTACATTCTCTTCGAGAATCCCGGCGGGCTCACAGATCATGTGCGCAGCCAATTGCACGATCGAGAGATGCAATCAGTCATTCAGTCTTCGGCGCGCGGCATCAAGGGTTACAGAAATCCAGTTGTGGCGGATTTTTTCTTTTCCGCGGGAGCCATGGATAAAGAAGGATCCGGCTTGCCCGACGTGGTCAGTGAGGCCGCTAATAACCTCAATTCGCTCTCTTTCGGGCCGACATCCGACAACAAACTGTTCCGAGTTCAGATTTCCGCGCGGCCCGAGGCGTTGTCCATTGACCCAAAGACGCGCACATCGCGACCAATTCAGCGTGAGGTGCGGTTTTCGCCGAATTTGCTGTCTGTGATGGCATGGCCTGAGCAGATCTGGAAAGTGCCGGCGTACGTTCCGCGAACAGAGTTACGAAACTTGCGCGAACGCGGCACGCCACCCTTTTTTCACACCGATGAGGCGCTCTGGACATTTGTCCCTCCAACAAGTGAAGCCGCCACTCCTTTTCTTTACTTGTCGTCATCAGAGATAACTCCGTCTGACACAATGGAGTTTCTTCGCCGGGACATTTCAAGGAACGCCATTCCCCGGTTACTCAACAGTGCATTCGAGCAACGCTTACAGCACTTGTCTTTGAGTTATCGATTTATGGCGAGCAGCATTCGCGCCTACTTCCCCGCAGAGGACTCGGTGGACCGTTCAGTGAGTTATCGTGGCCTATTTAAACAAGCAAAGCGGACGGTCACCAAACCCGTCGTTTCGAGAACTTCAGGGCAAGTGTTGTTTTGGGAACATAAAGCGGTGGCACTCCGCTTCGAGCAATTCGGAACAGTCTGGGGACTATCGCTGCTCCCAACGTACGTATTCACGACGGATGGCAGGCAAAACTGGATTGACGCCAGGAAGATTGGTCCGCGCACGACGAAACGAACCGCCCGTGACTATAACCCCACCGTTCTCCATAGCCTCGTCTTCTGGTCGCGCGTGTTGTCCGGCACGGTCGATGGCTCGTTCCGACTTCCATTGGATGGCATCACGACTATGCCCGATGCGTCCGACGTTTCTCGTCCCGTCCTCGAGATCGCCAGCCTCATTCCGATCGCGACTTTCGAGGAACAGGCCGAAAATGTCATCGGCGTGGGTGAGGAAATCTCGTTCGACTCTGCCGACTTGACCGAACCACCGTCCGATGATGAGGGGCTGGCTGATGACAGTGAGGACGAGGATGTCGATTAATCTGCAGTTAGCTCGACTGCCAGAATCGGATCTGGAGTTTGGCGGCTCCGGGTACTTTCGTGATCCGCGCCGCGGGCTTCGCGAGGCAGGTCCATTTGATTTGCGATTCGGGTCTGCGCATCGCATGCAAGTCAGGCTCGCGATCGTTGGAAGTTCGGAGATGGTCGATCTCGCTCTAGAATGGTTCGACCGATGCTGCAAACCCATTGGATACCCGGCCGGACATTCTGGCCCGTCCACTGTCCCGTACGATGGTTTCAATGCGATTTTCAGGAGCGATCTGGTCAGCGACGCCTCAAGCACACTTCGTCTCGATCAAACTGCGCTGGACAAAGCGATGTCGCTCGCGCCCTATGAATGCTTCGTCGAAGCGCTTCGCATTTTCGGAACGGCGATCTTGGAGGCTAAGCGGGATTTTCGCCCTGACGTTGTGATCTGCGCGATCCCCGAGAATTTGGCTAGACGCATTTGGTCGGTCAAATTGCCTTTCGAGTCGGCCGGCAGAGAGACGTTCCGCCAAGTCAGTGAGGACACTGCCGAGCGGCAAATTGAGATGCCGTTTGACTGGGAACCGGAGGAGACACCGGAAGATCTCTTAACGAGAGACTTTCGACGGGCACTCAAAGCGGTAGCCATGCGCTATGAGATCCCGATTCAAATCGTGCGGCGGAATGCGCTACTCGACTTGAGATCCAACGAACCGGCAGCGATTCGAGCATGGAATCTGTGTGCGGGCATTTACTACAAGGCGGGGGGGATTCCTTGGCGCATCCCTGCACGCGGTCCGGAGACGTGTTACGCCGGCGTCACGTTCCATCACTTGCGCACGACAAAGCGTGAGATTGTGTTTTCCTCTCTCGCCCAAGCGTACTCATCCAACGGCGAGGGCTTCACTTTAAAGGGCTCGATGTTACAACCCACGGGGCAACGGCGACGCACTCCGCACATGAGTGGCCAACAGGCGCAGGATTTGGCGCGCAAGGTGCTCGACGAATACACCAAGCGAAACGGTGCAGCGCCAAAGCGAATGGTGTTGCACAAGTCCTCTCGATTTACGCCCGAGGAACGGGAAGGGTTTGCCAGCGCACTGTCAGAGGTGCCCGTTGTTGAGATGGTCGCCATTGCGCCCACTAGCGTTCGTCTGGTTACACATAGCGTCTATCCTCCAACCCGAGGTACGCTGCTCACCATCGAGGGTCAACGACATTATCTCTTCACGTCAGGATTCGTCAGCGAACTGGGTACTTACCCGGGTCCACATGTGCCCGCGCCGGTGGAACTTCAATTCGAAGGGCAACCTGGTCGGAGCACCATCTACGAGGCTGCGCAGGAGATCCTTGCGTTGGGGCGTCTGAATTGGAACACTTCAGATCTTCGAAGCAGCCAACCCGTCACCCTCGGTTTCGCGCGACGAGTGGGAGGCATCATGGCTGAGTACGGGCAGATGGCGAGCGAAGACCCGGACCCAAACTACCGGTACTACATGTAAGCGCAAGCCATGCGTCTTTCCGAAGAACATACATACAAAGTTAGGCTACATCACCAAGATCTGGGCGACCTCGGCGAGGCGAGGTTGACCTTTGGTGGCGAAAGGTCGGTAACCGCCGACATCGGTCTCCTGAGCCGAAATGCAGCACTCGAAGCACACGAATCACTCGAGTTTGTCAGTGCAAAGAGCGAAGATGGCCGCACGTTCACGCTGTGCGATTGCACTGTACACGGGTTCGCGATCTATGCCGTCTATCTGATATGCGGCGACGTCACGGCTAATTGCTTCCAGCAAATTGATGTTCGATACAGCGACATATCCGAGTGGTTTCTGCACAAACAGAGAATTGAAGGAAATGTCGGCGAGCAGCTCGAGTGGACCGCGATGGCGCAACAATTCTCCGTCGAAATCGCCGAAGACACCCGGCAATTTGTCCTATCGAGCAACTACGTTAGCAGTAGAGATCAGATTGGCGAAGACCACATCCTGCATGAGCATATTGAGTTTTCCTTTCAACCACGCCAGGGCGACTTTCGCCTCGAGGACATCAGCACCAAAACACGAGAGCTCGGCGCGCTGCTCTCCCTACTGATCGCATACCCCATTTCACTCATCAGCGTTACGGTGTCTACAGAGCCGGACCGGTTCTATTGGGTGTATTTCGCCACCTTCAAGCCGCTCGCCAGGAAGGCTACCCAGGATTTCGCGTATCAGTGTTTCTTGCAGAAACATGTCCTCGACGGGCGATGGGAACTCATCCTCCAGAACTACTACCAGAACGCCAAGCGACGGAAGCTGTGGGTGCGCCTCGCCGGCATGCAGCGCTACGAGGGATTTTGGGAATTCAGGCTCTTGGGCTACGTGAGTCTGCTCGACAAGTATGTGAGTCGGCGCGCAAGTAATGCCTCATTCCCAGGTAAGCCCGACGAGTTTGAGGCCGAACTCAGGAAAGTTTCACCTGAGCTGGACACGACAACGATGAAGGCAATCGTGGCGGCCGCCAGGAGAATCTGGCCCTACCAAGACTCAACATTCGCGGAGAAATACGCTTATTCAGTCGAACAGACGGATAACGATGTCATCAAGTTCATAGACATCACCGAGAACGACTTCAAACTGATCAAAAAGATACGAGACCGAATTGCCCATGGCGAGGAGCCTGGGATTGCGGATGGAGAGTTTACCCGAATCACTCATATCGTCGGGAAGATCACACTGCTGCTGACCTACTGGAGCCTTATTGACCTAGGCTTGATTGTAGATGACTTCTTGAAAGCATTGAACACGACTCGCAGCAAGATGCGATTCGCGGCTGCTTTCAACGAGCAGCATTTGGCGCGGGTTACAAATCCGAAGATCTTTCTGCGCGCTTCAGAGAAACAGTTTCAGATTCTGTTATCACGCAAAGACCTTCACGCCTTCCCTTGCTTCATTAAGGACCAAGCCGGTGAAGTTGAGATTTCCGAACCCTACTCGGGAGTTTGGCGCGCTTGGCATATGACTCCGGCGCGCAATTCGGCGATGACGTCCTACCATGATATTTTTCAGGTCGACGAGGGGGTCGTTGAATTCGAGCAGACGGTGTATGTCGAATGCAACGCCGAAAGCATGAAGCTACATACCGTGTGTCTGTTTGATAAATCCAAGCTGGCACCAGTCTGAGACCGCAAAGTGGTCTACAAAATCAACCTCACCGCTAAAGAGGGGCGCAACTCGCTGGACACGTTGCTAAGCGCCAAGAGTGGGCCGCGCCTAGCCGCCGTCTGGAATGCATGCGCAATTGGCCGCCGTCAACAGATGTTGATCGCGCCCACCAAGGACATCTGGCGCACGGCACCCACTCGTTGACGGATTGATGAGTTCGTATTTATCGAGCGACGACAGGGAGGCACTGGTGGTCAGCCCAAGCGGTATCAAGACGCATCAGCTGAGCTAGAGAAACGAAGGCGAGATTCTGACTCCAACATTCGATCTTCTGAATCGCGAGGTCAATCCTCATGGGCAGCAAGTGGTTCACTGGCGGCGTGGTCGCTGCCTCTCGCGGCCGAATTCAATTCGACTTCCGGATAGACGGCGTCCGCTATCGACCCACGATCAAGCGCCCGCCCTCCGAAGCCAATCTGCGTCGCGCTCGCGAACGCCTCGAAGTCATCAAACGTCAGATTGAGGACGGCACCTTCTCCTTTGCCGACGAATTTCCGGACTACCGATTCCTGTGCCGCCTGGGAGGTGCCGGCAAAGTTCGGTTGTGCAATGACGTCTTCGACGAGTACTTGGCCCACTGTGAAGCACGCATGCGGCGCGACGATTTGGCCGCCGCAACACTGCACGGATATCGGAAGGTGCTCGACGGCGGTTGGCGACCTGCCTTGGGTCAGCTCCTATTCTACGATGTGAGCTACTCCCAACTGGTCGCAATTGCGGATCGGCATGAATGGAGCAAGAAGACCTACAACAACGCGCTAAGCGTACTTCGACGCGCCTTTGACTTTGGCTACAGGGACCACCCACTCGAAGCAAATCCCGCGCGCAGTCTGCGCGGCGCGCGCCTACGCAAAGCCGACCGCCCGAGGGTTGATCCCTTTTCCATGCACGATGCCGAGACTCTGATCGCGGCAATTCATCGCGACTGGGGCGAAGCGCAGGGCAACTACGACGAGTTTCGGTTCTTCACCGGCTTGCGCCCCTCCGAACAGATCGCGCTCGTTTTAACCGACATTGATCTGGAAAACGGCGTCATCAGCGTCAGCAAGGCGCGCGTCTCCGGAGTGGATCGATGCAAGACAAAGACCGGAGAAGATCGACGGGTGCAACTGTGTCCGCGGGCGCTGATGGTCCTGAAAAGGCAGCTTGCTCTGCGCGAGCGTCTCATCGCAGCCGGGCTGATACAGCACGACCATGTGTTTGTATACGCGACCGGCGAGCCGATTCAGGATCTGCAGGTAGTCACCATTCGATGGCGAAAGACACTGCTGTCTCAAGAGGTACGTTATCGGCGGCCCTATACGGCACGACATTCCTCCGTGAGCTGGAACCTCATGTTAGGAAAAAACGTGCTCTGGGTTGCCAAGCAACACGGCCACAGCATCATCACGATGCTGCGGATCTACGCCGCATGGACCGAGGGCGCGGTAGAAGCGGACGTAGCAGCGATCGAGCGAGCGATGATGCTGACCCGGACCCCACCTCGCAACCGACCGCGCAAGCCTCCGCGCTCGGGCGGCCGGTTCGCATTTCAGGAGAAGGCGGCGTCGACAGTCGACGATCTGGCAGTAGTTCAGTCAGTACCCAAAACAATTTCGGAATTTTTCGCCGCTTGCGATGCGCGAATCCGGCGTCTAACTGCTTGTACAGCCAAGGAAAAACGAAGTTGGCTGGGGTGGCAGGATTCGAACCTACGAATGGCGGGATCAAAACCCGCTGCCTTACCACTTGGCGACACCCCAGCACATCAACCGAAAATCAACCCGAGCGACTCCGCGTGCGGAGCAACTCGTGCACGGGGGAGGTATTCAGCCCCCGCGCAACGTAACTCGTCCACCGGTCCGGCACGCGCGCCGCGATGCGTTCCGCGTCGATCGCGGTCGCGCACGGCGCGAAGATACAGGAACCCGTTCCAGTCAGCCGGGCCGGTGCGAATTGCCCCAGCCAATCGAGGGCTTCCGCGACCGCGGGGAAACGCCCGCGGACCACTGGCTCGCAATCGTTCCGGCCGCCCGACTCCCGAAAGGCGCGCATTGTGATGATGGGGGAATTTCGTGTCAATTCAGGGCTCTGGAATACGTCCTTGGTTCCCACATGGACACCAGGATGAATGACCACATACCAGACTTCCGGGAGCTCCAGGGGCTGCAAATTCTCGCCGACGCCCTCCCCCCACGCGGAGGAACCTCGAACAAAAACAGGCACATCCGCGCCCAACGGCAGCCCCAGCTTGGCCAGTGTATCAATGGACAGCCCGCAGCCCCACACGTCGTTCAAGCCGAGCAGCACACTGGCTGCATCCGAGCTGCCGCCGCCTAGGCCGCCGCCCATGGGGATGCGCTTACGAACGCGCAACGTAGCGCCTAGCCGTGTGCAGCCGGTAGCCTGCTGTAGAGCACGGGCGGCACGGACGGTGAGGTCCGACTCGGGATCAACGCCTTCAGGACCATCCGGTCGCTCGATGCGACCATCTGAGCGCACGGAAATAGCGATAGTGTCGCAGAGGTCGATGAGCTGAAAGACGGTCTGCAGCTCGTGGTACCCGTCAGGCCTACGGCCAGTGACGTGTAAGAAGAGATTCAGCTTTGCAGGCGCGGGCCACAGCGTTTCGTCGGTCACGAATTCCAGCCGTCCACAACTAAGCGCACCCGAATCCCCTGTCGCTGGAGCGTCAATTTTGAAGGCAGCCACTCGCCGCCCACAGACATATAGTCCGTGTACTGTATCTGCCATCCGTCCTGCTCGAGCGTTGCCAAACGCTGCTGCGCATCCAACGTTTCCTGAGCAGGATGGCCAGGCTCGGGCACACCGAGTACCCAATAACGCAGACTGTCGATTGGTGGATCAAACCCCAGTTTGTTTGTCAGTTCGGCCTTGGCGGCATCATTCTCGAGTCGATCGCCACGCGATGTGACGATGCTCACTGCCGACCCGTCCGATGTAACTTGCACTCCACCTGCACCCAACGGTCCATCGAGCGACATGTGAGTCTGTTTGCCGCTCTGCGTCCAACGCAAACGTGCATTGAAACCGTCACTGCCGGTAGCGACAGCCACACGTCCCTTCAACTGAAATTGATCGCGCGCTTGAAGCTGCGGACGGCGAGTCTCCCAGGATTGCGCAGACGCCGGCGGCGCCTCGTGTTGAACCGGTACGGTCCGACAACTAGCAAGCATCACAACAACCGTCGCCCAAAGAAGCTTACGAAGCATCTTTGAGGAACCGAGACATCGTAGCCTTCAACAACGAAGCATTCGGCGCCCGCGCAATCGCAGCCGCCCAAACACGACGCGCATCCTGATGCTTGCCACTAGCCCACAACACCTCGCCCCAATGTGCCGCAATATCAGCATCGTGTTCGAGGGAGTACGCATGTTCGAGGTGAGGAACCGCCCCTTTGGGATCGCCCTGCCGATACCGCACCCATCCGAGACTATCGAGCACGGCGGGGCTGTCAGGCGTTGCGAGCAACGCCTTGTGAATGAGGCCTTCGGCACGCGGGAGGTCGATGTTGTGATCGGCAAGCGTGTACCCGAGCGCATTCATCAACACGGGATCGTCTGGACGCTCCTGCAGTAGCTTTTCGAGGACTTCCACGGATTCTTTGATGCGCCCGGCGCGCTCGAGAATGACCGCACGGTCGTACTCGATAGCCGGATGTTTGGGGTGCTTTTCGAGCGCAGCCGACAGCAACTCGAGCCCGCTGTCGGCCTCACCATGATCCGCGAGCAATCGCGCTTCTGAAAGGCGTGCCTCAAACTCCGAGTCCGGATGATCCGACACATAGTCGTCCATCAACAGCATCGCCTCGGCACGCTTGCTTCGCGTCAGCAGAATCGACGCTGCCTTCGAACGCGCCTCGAGTGCTACCGATGAATCTCCAAGCCGACGATATCCTGCGAGCGCAGCGTCAGTATCCCCATCTCGTTGCGCAATATCAGCGAGATACAACAATGCCGCGTCTGACGACTCCCCTTTGGTTGCGATCTCGGTGAAGCGTTGTTGCGCCTCTTTGAAATCACCAGCGTTGTACGCGAGCAGAGCCAAACGCCTGTCGATCTCTCCGTGCGAAGCCTTGGTGCTCCTGAGGCGCTCCAGTTCCTGATGTGCCTCCTCATTCCGATCGAGCGCGACCAGGACTTCCGACAGCTCGAACGCGCCCCGTGTCGAATCTTCCTGCATGATTTCCCGCGCGGTCGCTATGGCTTTCGCCGCGTCCCCACGCATGACGTATGCGCGAGCCAAAACCCGCTTGGCGCCAAACTGCTTCGGATCACGGTCGAGCGCCATCTGGGCATACCGTTCCGCCCGCTGCGCGTCGTTCGCGTCCAAAGCCAGCTCGGCAAGCAGCGCATCGGTATCAGGGGATATCGTTGCGGGGTCCAACGCCCCACTCATCGCCGCGAGCACAGCGGGCGGGTCCGACTGCATCATGAGCAACCCTGCGAGCTCGCTCAGACCTGAGGAATCCTGGGCGTTCTGCAGCTTCGCGAAATCGACGATGGCAGAGCGGGCGTCGGCGATCTTGTACAGCTTGATCGCGACGGTCGCATACATTGCCGACGCTTCCTTGTCACCTGGGGCAAGCGTCCGCCATCGAGCCGCAGATTTCCACGCCGCTGGAACGTGTTCACACGCCAGCGCAACCTCGCTAGCGCGCCGAGCAAGCGGAATAGCGCCGTGCTGAGCTGCCTCCGCATAGCTTTCCGAGGCCGTCTTGCAATCGCCCCGCGTCAACGCAATCTCAGCGACGACGGTCAGAGCGGCGGGATCGTGGCTGACCGGATCGTCTTTGGGCGCCGGGGAAGCCGCACATCCGGCAAGCAGCGCTAAGCCCGTCGTCAGGAGTGAGAGAGTAATTCGATGCACAGCGGCTACTTTACGGCAACACCCGGGCGTTGTGTGCCTTGTCATAGGCGGCAGCCATCCCCGAGAATGCCGCGCCTCGAAACAGCCTGGACCCCATGAAGGACTCAATCCGCCTCCGCCTCGAAAAGATGACCGACCGGTTTGAGGAGGTTGGCCGACTGCTTGCGACCTCCGACGTCGCGGGCGGCTCGCAGCAATTCCGTGATCTGTCCATGGAATATGCCCGTCTGGAACCGCTCGCAGAGGCGTTCCGCGGGTACCACGGACTCGAGCGCGACCTGGCAGCCGCCCAGGAGATGCTGGGCGACTCCGACCCGGATATGCGCAACCTGGGGGCGGAGGAAGTCGGCCGCGTCCAGCGCGACCTGTCGTCCGCCGAGGCAGACCTGCGCAAGCTCCTCATCCCGAAGGACCCGCGCGACGACAAGAACATCTTCCTGGAGATACGCGCAGGTACGGGCGGCGATGAAGCGGCGATCTTCGCTGGCGACCTGTTCCGGATGTACTCACGCTACGCCGAAAGTCACGGGCTGACGGTCGAAATCATCAGCGAGAACCGCGGTGAGCACGGTGGGTACCGTGAGGTCATCAGTCGCATGGCGGGCAAGGGCGTGTTCGCGAAGCTGAAATTCGAGTCGGGCACCCATCGTGTACAGCGTGTTCCGGCGACGGAGGCTCAGGGCCGAATTCATACGTCGGCATGTACCGTCGCCATCCTTCCGGAGCTCGATGAAGTCGAAGAAATTGACCTGAATCCGGCCGATCTCAGAGTCGACACCTATCGTTCCTCAGGCGCCGGCGGTCAGCACGTGAACAAGACCGATTCGGCCATTCGCATCACCCACATCCCGACGGGCATCGTGGTCGAGTGCCAGGACGAACGCTCGCAGCACAAGAACCGCTCGCGGGCCATGGCTTTGCTGAAGGCGCGACTGCTGGCAGCCGAGCAGGAAAAGCAACAGAGCGCACAGGCGCAATCCCGCAAGCTCCAGGTTGGAAGCGGCGACCGCTCAGAACGCATCCGCACCTACAACTTCCCGCAGGGCCGCGTCACCGATCATCGCATCAACCTGACTCTGTACCAACTTCAGAAGGTCATGGACGGTGATCTCGATGAGTTGTTGAATGCACTCCAACAGGAATACCAGACTGAGCAGCTGAACGACGAGGAATAATGGATCGAACTTCGGACCTGGCGGTTGACAGCGTCACCGGAGTTGACGTGGCGCTGCCTGTGGCCGGACCCGGAGCACGATCTTTCGCGTTTCTGATCGACTGGACCATTCGCACCATACTGTCCGTTGCCTGGTATGTCGTGGCAGCGATGGTCCACAACGCCAGTTGGAGCCTCGCAGCCCCGTTGACCCCGGATGCCGGCTGGTTTGTCTTTGTCGTCGCTCCCCCGGCAACAATTTATTTTCTCTATCACCCGGTGTGGGAAGTTGCGACACGCGGCCTGACTCCTGGAAAGCGCACGGCAGGCGTGCAGATCGTGAGCCGCGATGGCGGCGCGCCGAGCGTTGGCGCACTCCTCACTCGCAACGTGTTCCGCCTGGTCGACAGCTTTCCCGTCGCCTACGCACTCGGGTTGTTGACGGCCCTGTTCACCCGGAACAATGTCAGAATCGGCGATCTCGCCGCCGGCACTTTGCTCATCTACACCCGTAACGATGCAACACTGGCCCGCTTCCCAGGCAGGCAACTCGACGCCAGTTCCGCTGAAGTGTTGAGTGAGCTGCTGCGGCGCTGGCCGGCGCTCGACAGCATGGCCCGGCGGCGGATTGCGGCCACGATCCTGGCAGATGCACCGGCCGAGACCGATGCGGAGTTGCGACTGCAACTCGAAAACCTGACAAAGGAAACGCAGTGAGCGAATCTACTCGCGAAAATGCGTTGCGCCTGACACTTCTGCGTCGGTCGGGGCTGTGGGAAAAGGCTGCCGCCCGCATACGCCGCCTCTCGGGAAAACGCACCGACGACGCCGCGGATGCAACCGCGATTGCTGATGACTATCGAATGCTCGCCCATGATGTCGCGAAAGTCCGGCGGTTGCTGCCTGACTCGAGGGCACGCGAATATCTCGAGGCAACCTATGCCCAGGCCCATGCGAGCTTGCACAGACCCGCTTGGCACCCGGGATATGCCATTCTCCATCTGTTCAGGGACGATATACCGGCCGTGATGCGCTGGCTCGGGCCGCACGTGTTCTGGGCTACCGTACTGTTCATTCTGACCGTTGTTGCGGGATACTGGATGGTGCATACCTACCCGGATCTCATTGCGCTGTTTGCATCACCGGAGTTGATAGCGACTGTCGAGCGCGGGCAGCTATGGACCGAAGGGCTGTTGAATGTTGTCCCCTCCTCCGTCCTGTCACTGCAGATCCTCACGAACAACATCGTTGTCAGCCTGTTCGCCTACTGCGCGGGATTCCTGTTTGGCCTGGGAACCGTCTACGTATTGGGCCTGAACGGCCTCATGCTGGGAGCGGTGTTCGCATTCACAGGCCTTCACGGCCTGGATGATGACCTTTTCAGATTCGTCGTGGCACACGGTTGCGTTGAAATTTCCGTAATGTGCCTGTCCGGCGCCGCCGGAGCCGCGGTTGGCGAGGCATTGATCCGGCCGGGCACGGCAACCCGCGCGGAATCATTCCAACGCGCCGCCCTTCAGTCAGGCAAGCTCATCCTGGCGTGCGTGCTGCTGCTCGTGGGATCGGGATTGATTGAAGGTTATATTTCGCCAAACCCCACATTCTCGCTGCGTGCCCGAATTGCCATAGGCCTCGGCTACTGGCTCTTCATGATCGCGCTGTTGAATGGCTGGCTGTTCCGATTCCGCCGGCTCAAATCCGCCGCGACCGCCTGAGCAACTCATACTCCGCGAGCACCTTCTGCTCGAGGACATCCTCGGTAGCCGCAATGACCGGCGCCCCGAGCCTTCGCAGCAACGCACGCTGCGACTCGGCCCGACTTTCATGCTCTTCGGCCGCAAGTGATACCCACGGATCGAGCCAGTCGTGTGCCTCGCGCTTCGCCAGAGCTGGGATCTCCGAGCTGCGAATTCCGGCAACGACGACCAGGTGAGGTGGTGAAAGAAGCTTTACTGCCCGCGTCAACTGGTCAGCAACACTTGCGTCGTCCAGATCGGTCAGCAAAACCACCAGACCGCGATGCTGCAGCATACCGCGAATCCGAACCGCTGCAGCGAGTGGATCTGACTCGTCGGACTGCACCGACAGCTGAGCGAGAGTCCTGCGGATCCGCGTCACCGCGGGCAGCCCGCGATCCGGCGCACACACAGCCAGCGGCCGATCCGCAAACACCATCATCCCGATCCGATCATCATTGGGAACTACAATCTCCGCAAATCGCGCCACCACGTTTGCGTACACACCGAATCGATCCAGCCGCCCTGCCCGTACCTTGCTCAATCGACCGGCGTCGATTGCGACCAGCACATCCAGATGCTGGTCCTCACTGAATTCCCGGGTTACCAGCCGCCGAGCGCGTGCGGTTGCCTTCCAGTCGATCAGCGCAAGCGAGTCACCTCGTACATACTCACGAAGCTGATGCAATTCCGACCCGGCACCGATCAGGCGACGCGGCCGGGCGCCGGCCGGGTTACCGCGCGGTCGGCCGCGAACCCGAACCAACGTGTCAGGTGCGACTGCTATTTGCAGCGACGGACGGAGCTCACGTGACCACCAGGCAAGTCCCAACGGACCCAGGAGTCTCGCTGGGATGACAGGCCACCGTTGTGGCCCCATTCGAACCGCCACCAATGTGAACGGATCGCGCTCTACGCCGCCGGCGGGGGCAAGGACCTTCCGGGTATGGTTGCCAATCGCCTCCACGCCGATGGGTGTTACCGGCGCGTACTCAACCGCTACCGGGCGGGACGACTGGTTGTGAAATGCGTAAGCTGCCGTTTGTTCGCGGCCCAGAAAAGCCCGTGGAGCGGTTTCGACTTCCGCCGTCACGGAGGCTCTATGAATAAACAGTGCCTCGACCGCCAGACCGATCAACAACAGCGCGGCGGGAATTCGCCACAGGTCTATCAACGCCGGATCCGTTGACCAGATGCCGGCAATCGCCAACACTGTCGTCAGCAGGATCAACAGATAGGCGCGCTGGGAAAAGTGCATTGCTGTCAGCGCGGGACCGGTGTGTCGGCAAGCAGGCCCCTGACCACCTCAACGTCAGTCAGCCCTTCCAGGGCCGCCTCAGGCGTGAGCACCAACCTGTGAGCCATCACCCAGGCAGCAGCTTCCTTGACGTCATCCGGAGCGACGAACTCGCTACCCCGCAGCCCAGCCGTGATCCGCGCGGCCTTCAGCAACGAAAGGGCGCCGCGAGTCGACAATCCAAGCGTCAACCGAGCATGTTCACGCGAAGCTCGCGCAATATCCAGAACATAACCGGCCAACGCATCGGAGACATGAACTCGATCAGCCTCGGCGCGTGCCCGCGTTAGTAGCACAGGGTCCAGTGTTCCAACATTCTCCAACGTCGTCTGCGCGGCCGTTTGCATCCCACCGTAGCGGGCCAGAATCTCCGCTTCAGACTCGCGATTTGGATAATCGACATCAATACGCAACATGAACCTGTCGAGCTGCGACTCGGGCAGTGGGTAAGTGCCCTCAAACTCGCGCGGATTCTGGGTCGCGAGCACCAGAAAATCAGCCGGCAAGCTCAGCACTTCCCGCTCGACGCTGACCTGCCGTTCCTCCATGGCCTCGAGCAGTGCCGATTGTGTTTTCGGGCCGGCACGGTTGATTTCATCGACCAGCACCACGTCGGCAAACAAGGGGCCGGGACGGAAGACAAAGTTGCGCTGCGTCTCGTCAAATACATGCACACCGGTGATGTCACTGGGCATCAGGTCCGGTGTGCCCTGGATACGCTTGAACTCACCGCCCAGCGTGCGAGCAAGTGTCTTCGCCAACAGCGTCTTCCCGAGACCCGGAACACCCTGAACGAGAACGTGCCCGCGCGCAACGAGCGCAACAATGAGCGCGCGCGTAGGCCCTTCAGCGCCCACCACCACGCGCCCCAGCTCGCGTTGCAGCAATGATTCGACTTCCTGGATCGCGGAGCTCATGTATTGAGTTGCCTGTTGATTTTGATCATGAGGTTATGCAAACGGACGAGCGGCACCTTTGAAGTACCCAACTGGGAATACCACGCTTTCAGTTGCGCCAGATCATCGGCAGCAATCCGGGGCTGACGCTCGAGGAAATCCCACGGCCGGTGCTTCAGAAAGTGATCGAACATCCGGCGGGCCGCCGCTGCCGGCGTCATTACACGTGCAAGAAATCCCCCTGTCGCGCGTACCAGCTCAGCCTCGCGTGGCACAGGAGCTCGCGATGTCGGCAGCCGTAACCGGGTTCCACCCAGAACCCAGGACAGCCACAAGGCGGCAACGATTGCGATTGTCATATGCAGGCGGGGGTCGCGATAAAACTTGACCGGGTCGTAGTTCGCGCCGAGCCCCTGATGCACGTCATCGAACAGCACCGCGCCGTTCGACCCCCGGTTGATTGCGACGATGTTGGACAGCAGGCGGGCGTTGTCCGCGAGCCCGAGAGCACGGTTCGTGAAAATTGAGCCGAGCCCACTGACGACAATACGACCGTTTCCGAGAGGCCGGGTCCAAAAAGCGCCCTCGCCCGTCTGCCGCTCGTGGGCCAGTGTCAGCACGAAGCCCTCGTAGGGAACTTTGACCGCCCAGGGCTGCGACTCGTAGTCGGTCAGTGCAACTACCTGATGCACACCGTTGAAATAGGGGTGCTCACGATTTGGTATCAGTGTTTCGCGCCTTGGCTCTGGAAAGTGCAGCGGCAAGCGCACGATTGAATCCTTGGTGTCGGCCGCTTTTTTAGCTCGCAGATCGCGGCTTCGGGTGGACTCAAACTCGAGTCCCGTCAACAGATTGAGGTCGCCGGGGGTCATTCCACCCAAGGCAAATGCCCAGTCGGGGGTGTCGGACAACGCCGCCAGCACAACGAGCGTGTTACCTTCACGAACCCAGTGATCCAGGGGTCGGAACTCTTCAGTCTTGAAGACCGCCGTGGCAGGCAATGTAACAATCAACACGTTGCCGGTGGCCGCCAGATTCTTTTTCGACAAGCGGTGATACCGGTCACGCAGCGAGATCGTGCGAATGTGCTCGCGATCCAGCCATTGCATGGCGGCCTGGTAACCGTTTGCTCCGCGTTCTTCCGTAGTGGGTCGCGGCACTTCGGCACCACCGAATCCGCCGGAATCTTCATGCAGAAACATTGTGAAGAACAACGCCAGGGCGCCCAGCGCGCAGATGAAAGTGATGAGACGCTCTTTCACCCTGGGGCGCTCGCATGCAGGCCGCGGGTGTTGGTCCTCAGTCCACCGTCGGCTTCCAATCGATCGAGCAGCGCACGGCCACCGGCGACAGACTCTTCGAGGCCCTCCGCTTGCAGCTCTGCGCGAGAGAAGCGCACACGCTCCGCCGCAAGCGCCAGTTCCTCCAATCGCGAGCGGTCTGCAGCTTCCGGCAGCCTGGCAGCGCGCGTCAGTTCGCGGACTGTCAGTGCGCCAGCTGGTGGGAGCGATCCGTGGTCGGTCAGCCGACGTATGATCAGCTCCAACAGCATACGAGGCCTGTCGCGCAGCTGCGCCTGCTCGATATCGCTCCAACTGAGACCCGGTGTCGCACCTGTGTTTCGCGAGCGCCGCTTACGGGCGGCGCGCCGCCGTCGACCGAACAAACCTGCTGACCGAAGTTCGTTCACTACGATAATGCCCGCCATGATCACGACCACCGCGAGCGCAGCATAGGTGACTATTCGGATCACCGACTGGGAGATGCCGACATGGGACACCATCCGGGAGAACCAACTTTCGTCAGTTGGTTGCTCGCGGCGCTCGAGGAGCGACCGCAACCAGGACTTGAAGCGCGACCAGCCTGTTTCGTCGCGGTTGCCGGCCAGGGTAGCGAGAATGGGTTGCAAACTGCGGACGTCAGGCACTTTCGCCAGACTCGATTCCCGCGTATTGTTCTCGCGAGCGACCAACTCGCGCAACTCCTTCAGGCTGCCCGCGGAAAGATCATTACCTGGTTCCTTCCAACCATGCGGCAACCACGGCGCCCAGGCGCCTGCCTCCAACTGTCGCATGAGATCAGGGCACCGCGCGGCAATCCTGTCGTAACCGATATCGAGTTGGGGATCGAGGCGCGCCGCACACGCGTCAATGTTGGCCATTGCGTCACCCACCGGCGCATGCCCGGGCGCGGAGGTCAGCGCCGGCTGTGCTGTCGGCGCATGTCCAGCCACGGAAGTTGGCGCCTGCGGCCGTTCAGCCGCCACTGCGCCAACAGCCACTGCGCCAATGGCCGCCGAGCCAATAGCCGGCGCCGCCAACATCCCAGCCGCCAGCGCCCCCGCAAACATCGCGTTGAAGCACCAGCGATTCATGTTTTCAGCCGGCAGGCGCGCCTGCAATTCGTCGCTCCAGATCGGCGCCATCCTTGCGTGACCGCAGGTCGCCGTAGAGCGCCAGCGACATGGACGAGACAAACGGCACGAACACCGCCCCGGAGGCAACCACCATCACCGCCGAAACAGCCGTGCTCACGGCTAGATCGCGAGCGGCTACCAATTGTGTCAGCACACCGACGATCAAACCGGCTGTCACCGATAGCACGATGATCATCGTTAGCACGACCAGATAAACCATCACCGTGCGCCACCAGTTCCCTCGGACCAGGTGCGCGCTGTAGCGCAGGCTTTCGATCGGGCCCTTGCGGTCGACCAGCCGTGCGGGCCATGAGCACAGAAACAACACGAGTAGGTAGAAAGCCGGTACTGCGAGCAGCGCACCGCTCCATGATCGGTAGGCAGCCGGGATCACCGCCAAGGGCACGAACCAGATACCCACGAGGACTGCCATGACGATTCCCATCAGGACGACGGCCGGGACGTTACGGAGTCCCTCCTTCAAAGCCGTCATGCTCGCGGACTCTGAACCCGTAGCGATCGCGGCCTGTCGGACGATGATTGCATTGATGAGCGCGGCACCTACTACCGTTCCCAACAAATAGACCGTCCACCAGCCAGGATCGCTGTTGCTGAACGGGCGGATATTGCGGCCACTGAGGATGATGTAGATGTTCTGCAGTTGGCCGGCGACCGTGGCCAACACGCTGAAGGGCAGAACCTTCAGCAGTGTGACCTTGAAAATCCGGACCGCCGAATCGAGCACTTCGCCGATGACCTGCGGCCGCGAGGGGGGATACAAAACGGATGGCATCCGCGAATATTACGGACTATGGCTGCCAATCTCACGATCGACGCACTTTTAGCCCGCGGGGCCAATCGCCTTGCCGCCGGCTGGCCCGCGGGTCACACGCGAAAGGCCACTGATCGCCGCACTGGCATGCCGCCCTCACCTCATGAGCCCGCCGGTGTGGCTGCGCGCGACGCTAGCACCATGCCGGTCAACCACGGCGTTGACGATCTCGACGGCGGCACGGCGCGGTCCTGCGGCGAGCGCGCGCTGTCCGCCGACGATGGTGTGCTCGACGCCGAGCTCCTCCTCGCGCACGTACTGGGCAAAACGCGCACCTTTTTGAAGGCACATCCAGAGCAGATCCCGACGCCACAGCAAGCTCACCAGTTTGGCGAGCTGCTGGAGCGCCGCGCCGCGGGAGAGCCCATCGCTTACATCGTGGGCTATCGGGACTTTTGGACCCTCACGCTCGCCGTGAACCCTGCCGTCCTGGTGCCGCGCCCAGAAACAGAACTGCTTGTAGAACGCGCCTTGGCGCTGGGGTATGAAGGGCCGGTCAATGTCGCCGATCTCGGCACGGGCTCGGGCGCTATCGCTTTGGCCCTGGCGAGCGAGCGTCCGCAGTGGAAGGTGACTGCTGTGGATTTATCAGCAGATGCCCTCGCCACAGCGCGCGCAAACGCCGCCGCGCTGGGGCTGACCCGCGTCGAATTTCTCGAGGGCTCGTGGTTTGCTCCGCTGAAGGACCGAAAATTCCACGTCATTGCCAGCAATCCACCGTATGTGTCGGAAGGCGATGAAGCATTGAAGAACGCAACGCTGCAGCATGAGCCTCAGATGGCTTTGGCGTCGGGGCCAGACGGGCTCTCGGCAATCAGGGAAATCGTACGTGCGGCTCCCGATTACCTGGAGCGTCACGGCTGGCTGATCCTGGAGCACGGCTTCGATCAGGCTGCCGCCGTTGCGCATGAGCTTGTCGGGCGCGGCTTCGGTCACGTACGCTCCCACCGCGATCTCGCCGGCCACTGGCGCCTCACGGAGGGGCAGTGGGAGCCGGCGCGCACTCCATAAGGACCCATTTAAATGATTAAATTCGAGACATCCCACGGCAGTTTCACGGTCGAGCTCTTTACCAAGGAAGCACCGATCAGTGCCGAAAACTTCCAGAAATACGTGGATGACAAATTCTTCGATGGCACGATTTTCCATCGCATCATCCCGAACTTCATGATCCAGGGCGGCGGCATGGACAAAGAGTTCGCGAGCAAGGAAACCCGTCCAGCGATCAAGAACGAAGCCAAGAACGGCCTCAAGAACCAGCGTGGCACCCTGTCGATGGCTCGCACGAGTGACATCAACAGCGCGACCTCCCAGTTTTTCATCAATCTGGTCGACAATGCCTTCCTAGACAACGGATCACGCGACTACGGTTACGCAGTGTTCGGACGTGTCACTGAGGGAATGGACACCGTCGACAAGATCGCCGCTGTGAAGACGGGTCGCCGCAAGGGCTATCAGGACGCTCCGATGGAAGACGTCGTAATCATTTCCGCAACCACAGTCGGGGACAAGTAACCCCGCGGACAGACGCTGCCCAGCAAAATGGGTCGCTTCCTCAAATGGATCGCTCTCGCGATCCTGGCGTGCGTAGTTCTATCGATCGTCGTCGTGTTGACCTTGCGATGGGTCAACCCGCCGACGAGCGCGTTCATGCTGGCTGCCCGCATGAATGCGATGTCGGAAGGCGACCGGAACTATCGCACCGAATATGAGTGGGTGGATCTCGAGAACATCTCACCCCACGCGGCCATCGCGGTGGTCGCTTCGGAAGACCAACAGTTTCCCTTTCATGCCGGGTTCGATCTCAACTCCATCCGGGAGTCGGTCCGTGCCAGTGAGAAAGGCAAAAAGAAGCACCTGCGCGGCGCCAGCACGATTTCCCAACAGGTCGCCAAGAACCTGTTCCTCTGGAACGGCTACAGTTTCATCCGCAAGGGGCTCGAGGCCTACCTGACAGTCATCATGGAACTGACCTGGCCCAAGGAACTCATCCTCGAGGTCTACCTCAACATTGCGGAATTTGGCAAAGGCATCTACGGCGTACAAGCCGCCTCGGAACGTTTCTTCCACAAACCGGCCTCTCGACTGTCGTCAGGTGAGGCCGCCACCCTGGCAGCCGTCCTCCCCAACCCGATCAAGATGCACGCCGAACGACCGTCGGCGTACGTGTCAGAACGCAGGGAGCAAATCCTGGTGCAAATGCGCGCCTTGGGCGGGGCGTCATACCTACAGGCGCTGGAAAAAGAATCCCACCCCGTAGGCAAAACCGCCGGCCGCCGGTAGTACAACGCCAGCGGTCCGGCCGCATTCCTGCTTCTTACGAGGGCTCATACCCCAGGTTAGGGGACAACCACCGCTCCATCTCCGTCAGGGGCATCCCCTTGCGGGAAGCGTAGTCCTCGACCTGATCCTTATCGATCTTGCCGATACCGAAATACCGCACATCCGGATGGGAGAAATACCACCCGCTGACAGCGGCGGTCGGCAACATGGCAAACGATTCAGTCAACTGCACGCCGGCGTTCTTCTCGGCATCCAACAACCGGAACAGCTTCGCTTTCTCAGTGTGATCAGGACACGCGGGGTAGCCCGGTGCAGGCCGGACACCCTTGTATTCCTCCTTGATCAACTGCGCATTGGTTAACGCCTCTTCAGGCGAATAACCCCAGTGCTCGCGCCGCACGCGCTCATGAAAGTGCTCGGCAGCCGCCTCGGCAAACCGGTCAGCCAGAGCTTTCAACATGATGCTCGAATAGTCATCATGAGCCTTCTCAAACCGCGCCACATGCTCCTCGATCCCAATACCCGCGGTCACCGTAAACCCACCAATGTGGTCCTTGACCCCACTGGACTTGGGTGCAATGTAGTCGGCCAGACACTCATGCGGCTGCCCCGGCGCCTTGCCTTTCTGCTGGCGCAGGAACGAGAGGGTTGCTATTACCTTCGACCGACTCTCGTCCGCGTAAACCTCGACGTCATCCCCGACAGAGTTGGCCGGGAACAATCCAATGACCGCCCGCGCCTGCAACCAGGATTCCGACACAACCTGCTTCAACATCCGGCGCGCATCAGCATACAGATTGCTGGCCGCCTCACCCTTTACAGGGTCCGACAGCACATCCGGAAACTTTCCGGTGAACTCCCATGCATTGAAGAACGGCATCCAATCGATGTATCCCAACAAATCCTTCAAAGGATAGTTGTCGAATACAGTGATGCCTGGCGCGCGCGGCTGCGCTGGTGAATAGCCTGCCCAATCGATACGACGCTTGTTGGCGCGTGCCTGAGCAATCGTGTACTCGGGAGACTTGACCTTCTTCCCCGCGTGAGCCTCACGGCGCTTTTCATGGTCCTCGCTGACCTTGATCAGAAACTCCGCTCGTGCAGTGTCTGAAGAAAGCGTCTGACAGACACCTACAGATCGTGAGGCATCCTTCACGTAAATGACAGGCGACTTGTATTGCGGAGCAATCTTCACCGAAGTGTGCGCTGGCGACGTCGTCGCCCCGCCAATCAACAGCGGAATCTGAAAGCCCTGCCGCTGCATCTCCTTCGCGACATTCACCATCTCATCGAGTGATGGCGTGATCAGCCCCGACAGACCGATGTAATCAGCATTCTCGCGCCGGGCCGTATCCAGAATCTTGTCCGAAGGGACCATCACACCGAGATCAATAACCTCGAAGTTATTGCACTGTAGTACGACGCTGACGATGTTCTTGCCGATGTCGTGCACATCGCCTTTGACCGTCGCGACAACTACTCGGCCGTTCGAGCGCCTTTCACCGCTCTGCTCTTTCTCAATGAAGGGCACCAGGTGAGCCACCGCACGCTTCATGACACGCGCGCTCTTCACAACCTGAGGAAGGAACATCTTGCCGGCGCCAAACAGGTCGCCGACAATGTTCATGCCATCCATCAGCGGCCCTTCAATCACCTGCAACGGACGATCGAAAGTGAGCCGGGCCTCTTCGGTATCCTCGATGATGAAATCATCCATACCCTTGATCAGCGCATGCTCGAGGCGTTTCGCCACCGGCAGGCTGCGCCACTGCAGATCCACCTGTTTCTTGGCCCCGGCCTCGCCCTTGAAGCGTCCGGCGATTTCCAACAGCCGCTCGGTGGCATCCGGGCGCCTGTTCAGAATGACATCCTCGGCGGCTTCGCGTAGCTGAGGCTCGATTTCCTCGTAAATCGCCAACTGGCCGGCGTTCACGATTCCCATGTCCATACCCGCCTTGATCGCGTGATACAGGAACACCGAGTGCATGGCTTCGCGAACAGGATCATTGCCGCGGAAAGAGAATGAGACGTTGCTGACGCCTCCGCTCACCATCGCGTGGGGCAACGATTCCTTGATTAGGCGAGTCGCGTCAATAAAGGCTTTCCCGTAGCCGTTGTGCTCCTCGATACCCGTTGCAACCGCAAAGATGTTGGGATCGAAGATGATGTCCTCGGGCGGCACTCCGGCACGCTGTGTGAGGACCTCGTAGCACCGCTTGCAGATTCCAATCTTGCGCTCGATGGTGTCAGCCTGGCCTTGCTCATCAAATGCCATGACGACCATCGCGGCCCCGTAGCTGCGGACCTTTTTGGCATGGGCAATGAAGGCTTCCTCGCCCTCCTTCATGCTGATGGAATTCACCACCGCCTTACCCTGGATGCACTTGAGCCCCGCCTCGATCACCGTCCATTTGGACGAGTCGATCATGATCGGGACCCGGGCAATGTCCGGCTCCGCCGCAATCAGATGCAGGAAGCGCACCATCGCAGCTTCCGAATCCAACATACCCTCGTCCATGTTGATGTCGATGATCTGCGCACCGCTCACGACCTGCTGGCGCGCGATATCGAGCGCGGCGTTGTAGTCGCCCGCCTCGATCAGCTTGCGGAACTTCGCAGATCCGGTGACATTGGTGCGCTCGCCAACATTGACGAAGAGCGAATCTTCATCAATGTTGAGCGGCTCGAGGCCCGACAGCCGGCACTTCGGCGGCAACGCCGGAATCTGACGCCGAGGATAATTACCCAGGCTCTCGCGCATGAGGCGGATGTGATGCGGGGTGGTGCCGCAGCATCCACCGACGATATTCAACAGTCCGGAGGAGGCGAAATCTCGCAGGATTTGCGCAGTCTCCTCGGCAGTCTCGTCGTACTCGCCGAAGGCATTCGGCAACCCGGCATTGGGATAGGAGCAGACGTAGGTATCCGCCACGGAGGAAAGATCCGCGATGTACTGCCGCATCTGGGTGGCACCCAGTGCGCAGTTGAGTCCCACTGCCAGTGGCTCGGCGTGCCGGACTGAATTCCAGAACGCCTCGGTGGTCTGGCCTGACAACAGGCGCCCCGAAGCATCCGAAATGGTGCCCGAAATAATGATCGGAATCTCGACCCCGAGCTCTTCAAACAGTCTCTGCACCGCGAAGATGGCGGCCTTTGAATTCAACACATCGAAGATGGTCTCGATGAGGAACAGGTCCACACCGCCCATCAACAACGCCCGGCCGGCCTCCATGTAGGCAGCAACGAGATCATCGAACGTAACGCTGCGATATCCCGGGTCGTTCACATCCGGCGAAAGCGAAGCCATCCGGGTGGTAGGACCCAGTGCACCGGCCACAAACGCGGGCCGCCCCCTGGACTGCGCAAACTGATCCGCCGTCTCGCGCGCAATCCGTGCCGCCCGGTAATTGAGCTCTGCAACCAGCGCCTCAGTCCCGTAGTCCGACTGCGAAATCGAGTTGGAGCTGAAGGTATTGGTCTCAATGATGTCCGCGCCTGCGTCGAGGTACTCGCGATGAATACCTGCAACGACATCAGGCTTGGTCAACACCAGGATGTCGTTGTTGCCCTTGAGATCCTTGCCGTGAGTACGAAGGCGGTCGCCCCGAAAATCCTTCTCTTCCAACTTGTGCTGTTGGATCATGGTGCCCATGGCGCCATCGAGGAAAACGATGCGCTCATCGAGCAGGCCCTTCAGGCGTTTGATGCGCTCCTGGCGTTGGGTCTCGTCAATGGGCGTAACACCAAAAGGAACTGCCGCGGCCTTGGCGATGCCATCTTTGGTCACCTCTGGCTGCAACGCGGTTGGCTCACTGCGGCGGGCTCCATGCGAACCGTGGGCCTGATGATCGTGGCCACACCCATTCATGCTACTGCCCTCTGCCTGGCAGGGCGAACTCCCAGCGCGTGACAGATCGCATAGGTCAGCTCAGCACGATTCAACGTGTAGAAGTGGAACTCCCGCACGCCTTGCCGCGCCAATGCCTGCACCTGCTCAATAGCCACGCTGGCGGCAATCAGGCGGCGTGTTTCCGGATCGTCATCGAGACCGTTGAAGCGATCCTTCAGCCAATCTGGAATGGAAGCGCCGCACATGGAGGCAAACCTCAACACCTGCGGGAAGCGGGTGATGGGCAGAACTCCCGGCACGATGGGGGCCGTAATGCCGGCAGCCTCGGCACGATCGCGGAATCGCAGGAACGCGTCCGTGTTGTAGAAGAACTGCGTAATCGCGCGGGACGCACCAGCATCGACCTTGCGCTTGAGGTTGTCCAGATCAACAGCCGCTGACATCGCTTCCGGATGAACTTCCGGATACGCCGCAACCGAGATGTCGAAGTCGGCGACACCCTTCAAACCGGCGACCAGGTCCGACGCGTAGGCGAAGCCATCGGCACGTGGAATGTACTGAGTGGTCCCCTTCGGCGGATCGCCCCGAAGCGCTACCAGGTGGCGAATTCCCTGATCCCAATACTTACGCGCGATATCGAGGATTTCGCCACGGCTCGAGCCGATGCATGTCAGATGCGGTGCGCTGACGAGCGGCGTTTCGCGCTGCACACGGGTCACAACATTGTGAGTGCGCTCGCGAGTCGAGCCGTCTGCTCCGTAGGTTACGGAAACAAAGCGCGGCGCGAGCGGTGCGAGCCGCTCAACCGACTTCCAGAGCGTCGCTTCCATTTCGGCATCGGCCGGAGGAAAGAACTCAAACGAAACTTCGATTGGATAGTTCAGGTTGTTCATGCGCGCCTCAAAGTGTGCCTTTCCATATTTGACACGGCATTTGCCACCGGGGCGGCAACCGCAGCCAGGACATGTTCCTCACCCTCTTCAATGGGGCTCAGGCTCTCGCAGCTCAGACCCTGCTCCACCAACAGCC
>Ga0207641_10000438_pt1 | contig 47782 bp, 42 predicted proteins | sample KBSSwiS62_FD_184306 | JGI IMG/M metagenome (GOLD analysis project Ga0207641, IMG submission 184306) | Switchgrass rhizosphere microbial communities from Kellogg Biological Station, Michigan, USA - KBS Switchgrass S6-2 (SPAdes) (version 2) | ecosystem: Host-associated > Plants > Roots >... | reverse complement strand
AAAGCCCGCGCAGCATCGTGAAGATGACCGCGCCCAGCACGCCGAAGGGCACCACCAGCAGCACCGCCAGCGGGATCGGCCAGCTTTCGTAAAGCGCCGCGAGCAGCAGGAACACGACGACCACGGACAGGCCGAGCAGCAGCCCGATCTGGCCGCCTGCTTGCTTCTCTTCATAGGCAGTCCCGGTCCATTCGTAGGACAAGTTGCCGGTCAGCACTTTGCCGGCGATGCGCTCCATCTCCGTCAGGGCCGCGCCGCTGGATTGGCCCGGCGCCGCTTGGCCCGACAGGGTCATCGACGGATAGCCGTTATAGCGTTCGAGCTGCTGCGGACCTGCCGTCCATTTGACCTGAGTGAAGGCGGAGAAGGGCACCATCAGCCCCTGGTCGTTGCGAACCCGCAGGGCCGACACATCCTCGGCGCGCATCCGCTGTCCCGCATCGGCTTGGAGATAGACGCGCAGGACATTGCCATCATGAACGAAGTCGTTCGCATAGGCCGAGCCGAAAGCGACGCCCAGCGTCTGGTTGACGTCGGCTATCCTGAGGCCAAGGCTGCGCGCCTTGATGCGGTCGATATCGACATGAAGTTGGGGCGATGGCGGCAGCCCTTCCTGGCGGACCATTGCGAAGACCTTGCTCTTGCCGGCCTGCGCCAGGATCTGCTGCGCGGCCTGCTGAAGCGCCATGCCGCCTTCGCCGCTGCGATCCTCCAGTTTCATCGTGAAGCCTGTCGCATTGCCCAACGCCTGGATCGGCGGCGGGTCGAGGGCGAAGATCATGGCGCCAGTGATGGTCGAAAAGGCGGCATTCGCGCGCTGTACCAGCCCGCTCGAACTATTGTTGGCCCCTTTGCGCTCGTCCCAGGGCTTGAGATCGACGAAGGAGAGCGCAGCCGACTGGCCCTGCCCGAAGAAGCTGAAGCCGACGATCGAGACGACGTTGCGAACCTGCGGCTGCTTGCGCAGGAAAGCTTCGGCCTGCTCTACCGACTCCTGCGTGCGCTGAATCGTCGCGCCGGGGGGCGCCGTGTAGCTGGCGAAGATATAGCCCTGATCCTCGGTCGGCAGGAAGCCGCCAGGCAGGCGCGTGAACGCCAGGACCGTGATGACGCACATCACCGCGAAGGCGACCAGCCACCGCCCCGGTGCGCGCACCATCGTGCCGACACCTGTGGTGTAGCGATCGGTCACGCGACCGAACCGATCGTTGAACCAGTCGAAGAAGCGGTGCGGCCATCCCGCGATGCCCGCTTTGGGCGCACGCGGCTGGCTGCTGTCATGGCCATGCTCCGCCTTGAGCAGCGTGGCGCAAAGCGCCGGCGTCAGGGTCAGGGCCAGCAGGGCCGAGAAGAGAATGGAAATGGCGAGCGTCATCGAGAATTGGCGATAGATGCCGCCGGTGGCGCCAGGAAAGAAAGCCATTGGGATGAACACGGCGACCAGTACGAGCGTAATGCCGATGATCGCGCTCGTGATCTGCCCCATCGCCTTCACCGTCGCGCGTCTGGGGTTGAGCCCTTCCTCGCGCATGATGCGCTCGACATTTTCGACCACCACGATGGCGTCGTCGACCAGGATGCCGATCGCCACCACCATCGCGAACAGCGAAAGGACGTTGATCGAGTAGCCGAAGAGGAACAGGCCAAGGCATGAGCCGGCGAGCGCCACCGGCACCACCAGCGCCGGGATCAGCGTGGCACGCCAGTTCTGGAGGAACAGGAACATTACGAGGAACACCAGCACCATCGCTTCCACCAGCGTGTGGATCACGCTGTCGACCGACGCGGTGATGAACGGCGTGGTGTCGAAGGGAACGGTCCAGCTCATTCCCGGCGGGAAAGTCTTCTCCAATTCGGTCAGACGCGCGCGCACCGCCTCGGCCGTGCCCAGCGCGTTGGCGCCGCTAGCGAGCTGGATCGCCATGCCCGCCGTTTCCTTGCCGTTGAGGGTCAGGCGGAAGCCGTAATTGTCCTTGCCCAGCTCGACCCGCGCGACATCCCCCAGGCGGATCGTCGAGCCGTCCGGATTGGACCTCAGGATGATCTGGCGAAACTGCTCAGGGGTCGAAAAGCGGTTCTGGGTGATGATCTTGGCGTTGAGTTCGGACCCCGCCGCGAGCGGCTGCTCGCCCAGCCCGCCGCCGGCGGTCTGGCTGTTCTGCTCCTGGACCGCGGCGAGCGCCTCGGCCGCCGAGATGCCGTAGCCTGCCAGCTTTTCCTCGTCGAGCCAGACACGCATGGCATAAGGCGAGCCGAACAGCTGCACGTCGCCCACGCCCTGCACGCGGCGCAACTCGTCCATGATCTTGTTCGACGCGAAATTGCCCATGTCGAGCGCGCTCAGCGCGCCGTCTTTCGACTGGAGCGCGACAAGCATCAGGAAGCCGGAACTGGACTTGGTGACGCTGACCCCGAGCTGCCTGACCTCCGCCGGCAGGCGCGGTTCGACGCGGCTGAGGCGATCCTGCACCTGCGCGCGGGCGACGTCCAGGTCCGTTCCGGGTTCGAACGTGACGGTGACCTGCGCCGTGCCGTTCGACCGGCTGGTCGAGGACATGTAGAGGAAGTTCTCGACGCCGTTCATCTCTTTTTCGATGATCGACGTCACCGTCCGGTCGAGCGTTGACGCGTCGGCGCCGTTGTAGGTGATCTGGAGATTGAGCGCGGGCGGTGCGACCTGGGGATATTGTTCGACGGGCAGGAGCCGCAGGCCGATGATGCCGAACAGGGCGACGAAGATCGCGACGACCCAGGCGAAGACCGGATGATAGACGAAGAAGCGTTTCATGGGGCTCTCCTGCCGGTCAGCGCTTGCCAGCAGCGGCGGGGACGGAACCTGCCTTGCGCGGCGTGACCTTCTGGCCGGGCTGCACCTTCATCCAGCCATCGACGATGACCAGATCGCCACCTCTGAGCCCCGACAGCACCACCCATTTGCCGCCGCTCTGGCCACCCAGTTCGACCGTTCGCCTGGAAACCAGATTATCGCGTCCGACGATCAGGACCGACGCCTCCTCGTTGCTGATTTGAACGGCGCGCTCGGGAATGGCTATGCCGTCGCGGCGCGAGCCTGCGATGATGCGCGCACGCACGAACTGGCCGGGCAGCAGTAGCCGGTCGGGATTGGGAAAGCGGGCGCGCAGCGTCTGGCTGCCGGTGGAGGGGTCGACCGACTGATCGGCGAAATCCAGATGTCCCGGCAGGCTATATTGCGCGCCATTTTCCAGCACGAGGCGCACCTCTATGGCGTTCAGATCGGGCAAGCGAAGCACGCCGGATTTGGCGAGCTGCTGCACATCGAGGAATTTGGAGCTGGACTGTGTGAACGTCGCGTAGATCGGCGACAGCTGGTTCACCTGCGTCAGCAAGGTAGCGGAGGACGCGCTCACCAGGGCGCCTTCCGTCACCTGCGCCTTTCCGACCCGGCCGGCGATCGGCGCGCGCACGGTGGTGTATCCCAGTTCCAAGCGCGCCCGGTCCAGCGCGGCGCGTGCGTCGCTAACGCTCGCGTCGGCTTGCCGCGCATCGGAAAGCGCCGCGTCATATTCCTGCGCGCTGACGGCCTTGCGGCTTACCAGCGGCTCGTAGCGGGCGACGATCGAACGAGCATTGGCGCGCGCGGCCATCGCCCGGTTGAGCGCGGCCTGTGCCTGAGCCAGCTGCGCCTGCTTGTCGCGCGGATCGATCCGGAACAGCGGCGCTCCAGCGGGCACATCTGACCCTTCCTGATAGAGCCGGCGCTCCACGATCCCGTCGACCCGGGCGCGCACCTCGGCCGTTCGCACCGCCTCGATTCTGCCCGGCAGCTCGACAATGTTGGGAACCTCGCCCGTGGTGACCGCCACCACATCGACCGGAGGAGCGGGTGGAGCCTGTTCTTCCTGATGCCCGCAGGACGCCAGCAGGAGCACCGCCGCGCTGCCGCAGCAGCGCAGGTTCGTCAAAAAGGTCGGCACGGAAAAAGCTCCTCGGGAGGTTGGCCACGGTTCGTCTGGACCTGACGGGCATTCCTCTCCAAATGTCCTGAGCGCAGCCATTCTTCCGTGGCGACGCGAAAAAGCTTAACCGGACATCGATGTCCGGTTACTATGCGAAAGGGGGAGGGCCGTCAAGCATGAGGAAAGACGCGCAGGAACGACGAGCCAGACTGGTTGCCGTCGCCGCCGACATGTTCGAGCAGCAGGGCTATGACGTTCCGCTGGAAACTGTCGCGGAAAGCGCCGGAATCGGGCGTGGCACGCTCTATCGCAACTTCCGTGACCGCTCGATGCTGGTGCTGGAAGTCGTAAGGCGACGGCTGGACGAGTTGGTCGCGCAGGTGGACCTCATCAGCGATGATCGCGCCGCGTTCCGCTTTTTCCTGATCCGCGTCGGGCTTCTGTCAGCTTTACATGCCTCTGGGCTGCGAAGCCTGGAAGGCAATCCATCTTTCAAACAGGAGTGGCATGAATTCGAAGTCCGAGCTCAACTGCTCATGGCCTTGCCGCTCGAGCGAGCGCGGAAGGCTGGCATCGTTCGCGATGACCTGTCCGTGGATGACATCGGTCGGATCGCTCAGATGCTTCAGGCGGTAGCGTTGGACCTTCCGTCCGAAGAGAGAGATGGCGTCATTTCGCGCGCCGTCCAGTTGCTAACGGAGGGAATCGCCAAGGTCGGAAGCCCTTCAAAAGAGTGATGGTCAGACTTGACTTGTCAAACTCCGCTTGCGGCGACGCGCATCTACGGCGGGAACGCAGCTGGAGCGGGAAATGGCTGACCTGTTTTTCCGACCAACTGATCGCCGACATTACCGGTGCCGATCTGCGCATCCCCAGACATTATCGCATGATGGAAATCTGAATACCGACAAACAGGTGAAATCCGTTCCAGCAGCTTCTGACATAACCTGTCGTTCGCCCGCCCGCGTCGGAATGACGTGAGTTGGTCGAGTTCAGCCTGTCAGAGTTTCGTGTCCCGCCGGCAGGTTGCTTCACAGGGCTATCGTTGGCGATCAAACTTCGCCCTTTCTCAGCCAATGCTAACGGAGCGTGATGAGCTCAAACGCATGATAAGTCATGCTTCCGGAAATTGCTCGCGAGTGGGCGCGCACCAACGATCCAAACGAAGCAGAAGGGCGGCCGTCCTCGGCACATCCGGCAGCTGGACCGCGCGCCAACACCTCTACTGATCGCAAATTTGAAACGGCCTACGGCATTCCCCGAGGGGGTCAGTGTGCCAATTTGTGCCAAACCCCCGGAAAAATCCTTGTTTTTCAAGGGGATATGGTGCCCAGAAGAGGTGTAGAACTTCTGTCTCAGGCAATGCCGAGACGTCTCTAACTACCCTGTAAGATCAGAGATTTATCTTGTAGAGTGTTCGCGGTCGGTCGCCCCGGTTTGCCTGAAATCCCACTGAAATGTGGGAACAATTGTGGGACCATTTCAGGCAAGGACTCGAACCAATGGCACTTACAGCACTTAAGGTTAGGAATGCGAAGCCCGGTCGTCATGTCGATGGCCGGGGCTTGTGTCTGCTGGTGAAGCCGAGTGGCGCGCGGACGTGGCTGCTTAGGATGCAGAAGGACGGTAGGCGGCGCGACTATGGCTTGGGATCGGCATTGGACGTGTCTCTTGCCGAAGCCCGCGACGCCGCTGCGGCGCTTCGTCGTCAGGTCCGCGAGGGAGCCGATCCGATAGCAGAGCGGCGCAAGGAGCGTAAGGTTATACCTAGCTTCGAAACCGTCGCACGCGGTTGCTACGAAGCCTTGAAAGAGGGATGGAAAAATCGGCGTTACGCGAACTGGATTTCAAGTCTTGAAAACCATGTCTTTCCCTTGATCGGCTCCAAGGCTGTCAATGAGGTTGACAGTGTTCTCGTGGTTGAGGTTCTTTCGCCCATCTGGCTTGAAATACCGGAAACAGCACGCCGCATATTGCAGCGGGTCGGAGCGGTGCTGGATTTCGCACATGTAAAAGGATGGCTACCCGAGGAAGTATCGTTGCGTTCCGTTCGCAAGGGGCTTCCACGTCAGACCGGCAAAAGCGAGCACTTGGAAGCCATGCCCTATATAGACGTGCCAGCGCTCATGCAGAAGCTGGCGGCGGCTTCGCCCACGACCGGGCGCGACGCGCTGCGCTTCACCATCTACAACGCCGTGCGCTCGAACGAGACGCGCTTTGCAGTCTGGACCGAGTTTGACCTGGACAGAGCCATATGGACCATTCCGGGCGAGCGCATGAAGGCGCGTGAAACCCATGTCGTGCCGCTGTCAGCGCCGGCCGTGGCGCTGCTGCGCAAGCGGTGGAACGAGCGCGCCAACGACACCGGCCTTGTGTTCTCCAATGACGGCGAGAAGGCCATCAGCGACATGACCATGACCAAGCTGCTGCGCGATGACGGCATCAAGGGCGTAACCGTCCACGGCTTCCGCTCCGCCTTTACCGATTGGGCAGCAGAGCGGACGCGCTTTCCCAAGGAGGTCGCCGACAAGGCGCTGGCGCACAAGCTGCCCAACAAGGTCGAGGCCGCCTATCGTCGCACCGACTTTTTCGACAAGCGACGTAGCCTCATGGCGCGTTGGGCCGAATATCTCGACCGCACAGAAACACAGAGCGGCAAGGGGAAGGACGCCGCTGAAACGGCGTCCGAGCCTACAGCGCTCCGCGTTGCCGCCTAACCAGATCGTGCAGGCTGGCGGTGGTGATACGGGTAGCCTTGCCGAGCTTTACCGTTTCGACCTCGCCAGCCGCGATCAGTTCATAGAGCTTGGTGCGGCCGACGCCGATCATGCGCGCCGCCTCATTGACGCGAACGCAGATCGGTTCGGGAGGCGGGAGCGCGGTCATTGGGATCGGCTCCCGGCCCGTTCCTCGCGATAGGCGACAGGATCGGCCATCCAGCGCTCGACGGACGATTCCCGCCAGCCAGCGCCATGAACGCTGATCCTGATTTGAGCAGGGAACGTCCCGTCCGCGATCTTGCGGTAAAGGGTGGAACGGGAAAGCCCGGTGCGGGCCAGAACGGTCTTCAATCGAATGATACGATCGGTGTTGGACATCGACTTATTCCATAGGTGCGCCAGTTAGCCTTTCCCCCATGAGAGTTGAACAATGCGGGCCGTCCCTCAGCCCGCAAGGGGCATTCGGCGCGCATAGCACTATGGCGTGCCTACGGCGGCAAATGTCGGTAAACGGCGGCGATTTCGCACGATCGGCGGCGGTGGCGAGCCATCGGCGGCCAAGGGCGGCAATCGGCGAGTGCCTTTTGCCGGGACCGCGCGGCGCGGTGCCTTGTTAGGGCAAGCAGCGGGCGCTTGGCCCGCCAGAAAACAGCAATCGACCTATTCGAGTCGCACGACATGGCGGGCCTCAACTTCCTTGTTGGCGGCCCGCCTCGCCGTCCTTTGCTATGCCTCCTCAGCCAATGCTGTCTCGCTTTTTCCCGGCGCGCAAGGGGATAGGAAGTAGAGTTCCGGAAGTAGGCACTATAGTGCCGCTTTCGGCATTCCAGTGCCGATTTGCACAATATCGTGGCCTTCGGACTACGGAGCTTTGCGGTTTCCGGATGGCAATTGTCATGCGATTGAATTACATCAGGGCTGAAGGAGTGACCCATGGCCAACAATGCCCTGATTCAGACCCGAATCGATTCGGACGTCAAGGAGCGCGCCTCCGCCGTGTTCGAGCGGATGGGCCTGACGGTATCTGATGCCGTGCGCATCCTGCTAACCCGCACCGCACGCGAGGGCGTTGCCCCAATGGAACTGCTGGTGGAACGGCAAGCCTATGATCAATGGTTCCGGGCGCGGGTGCAGGAGGCGCTGGACGATGATAGGCCCGACATTGAAGACACGGAAATTTCCGCGCGGTTCGCCGAGCTTCGCGCGAACGCGCGGAAGGGCATCAAACCGGTGCAATGAAGCTCGCTTGGTCCAATCGCGCCGCGACTGACCGTCTGGCGATATTCATCTGGATCGCCGAGGATAACCCTCAGGCCGCCGCCGATGTGGACGACCGGATCGAGGCAGCGGCCCAGCGTCTCAAGGATTTCCCGAACAGCGGCCGTCCGGGCCGGATCGAAGGCACGCGCGAACTGGTGATCGCGCGCACGCCCTATGTCGCGCCTTACCAGATCGTCGGCGATACCGTCCGCATCCTCCGTGTGATCCACGGTGCGCGCATGTGGCCCCACGACATTCCCCCGGAGTTCGAGCCGGAGTAAGTACCGCTGAACGCCCCCAGCGCATCTGCCGGTTTCGCCTATTTTCCGCACAAAAGTCCCTATGGATTTTGTGGGCTATGCCAGTCGATGATTGTTAGCATGGGCCAACAGGCTCGCCAGCGAGCGACCTTCGCGTCGTATATTGCTTGAGTTATTTGCGCTTTGTTTGGCCGCACCGTACAACTCAACAGATCATGAAGGCCAAAAGGGGCGAAGATCGAGAGGCCCGCAGCTTCTGGCCGAATCGCGACCGCTCCCGCCGTCGTCGGGAAAGTGGAAATTGCATGTTCGCTCGATCGATAGGGCGGGATCGGATAGCCGAATTTCGCTTCATACCAGAGATGGACACGGGCTTCGTTCTTAGCGTCGATCCGTATCGGTAGATCGGGAAACAGGCCTTGAATGCGCTCCGCCGCGCGCGCCTCGCCTTCTTCCGATAGGTCGTCATCATCGAAATAGACCAGATCGATATCGGCTAATCCATACTCCGGCGACAAACCGAACGCAGCATTCCATGCCGTTTGGGCAATAGCGCTGCCAGAAAGCCAGCAGTTAGGCAGAGCGACGAACTCCCAGCGGTTTAAAATAGTGGTCAAGACCGGACTTGCCGCCACGAGTGAACTTAATCTGCTATCTGCCGCAGTGACATTGCGGTGGGATACCGAGGTCGTCGCAGCGACCCAATCTGCCAAAATTGATCCTGCTGCATCAGCGGATAAATCCGTTATGTCGAGGCGTTTACTGAGGTCCCCTTTCCTTTCGATCAAGCGTCGTGCGATGGCGCGATCTACATAGGAAGCATCTTGTAATTTCCCTCGCCCAGCGCGTTCCGCACTCACGATGCGCCGCCGATGTTCAGCAGCCTTGCAGACAAGCGCGACCGAGTAGAAAGGCCACCGTCGCTGGTCAGCCAAGTGTTCGATGGCCCCCCAGCTTTCCCACCCCCAGCTTGAATCGTCGAAATAGGCATCGGTGAAAATCACCGTTTCGTCGTCGGGAAGGCAAAGAACCTGTTGATAAGCAGCGGCCCGCGAAGCGCGGACAGCATCATAAAAGCCCGGTGATCGAAACTCGGTGAGAGCAAACGCAACGTTATAGATCGCATGATTGTCGAGTACGCGCGCATTAAGACGGCTCGCCATTTGACGGGCAATCGTCAGCTTGCCCACACCCGGAGCCCCGTTGATATGTATAAGCTTACCCATGCCCGTTGCGTATCGATCCGCGCCACCGACCACCAGCGAGGATTAATCAAGTTGTTTTCCACATCCACGCAGCGGCGTCCGTTTCTCACGGAAAGCTCAGCCGGATTGGCAAAGTACCCGACAACCTCGCCTTGAGGGCTTTCCGTCAGGTTGCAGACGGCTTACCGGATTTCGCCTCGCGCTCACCTTCCAACCGCTCGACCTCCTTTTCAACAAGGTTGCGGATGAACTGGGCGCGGCGATTGGGACCGATCAAATCGTCTATTCGCTCCGCCAAGCCGTCAGGCAGGCGGACAACGGTTGTTTTCACTCCGAGCGGCGGTCTTCCCATGGAAGTCTCGTAACCGGCCATGACACCCTTTCAATCGCAAGTTCAGTAAGGGATATCGGTTATTGATAAATAGCCGCCTTTAGCCTTATAAGCGATATCGGATAGTCTGACGACTGCACAGGCGGTCAGGCAGACGCAGCCGATGGAGGCGCAGCAATGGCGAAGCTCGAATATCCTTCCAGCGAATCGAATAGCGGCACATCGCGTCGCGCTCTGTTACGGGTGCTCGTGGTTGCGCCGGTCGCCGCGTCTGCGATTGCTTCGCCCTGGAGCGATGCGCTGGCGTCGCTTCACCAGCGCTATGAGGACGAACCCGCGACCATCGTGCGCACGAAAGAGGGGCGGAGCATCAGCCGCTTCCGCTATCACAATGCGGAACGGCGCTGGTCGCTGACAGAAGTAGTTCCTTTCCACGAAAGCAGATTTTCCAACCCGGCCCTGCATTTCGCAGGTTTTGTCTGTCAGCAGGCGTTGTGCGCCTATCTGCTTGACGTAGGCTTTGCCGATGAATGGAATGCCCAGCACATCAAGCAGGACATCGCCAAGGCGCTGGCCTACGCCAATGCGTGCGGCTTCGGCCATGACTGCCCGGACATGGCGCGGCTGGCGGTGGTTCTCTCGCCCTACTGGAAGTGGGGCTATCACTATGACGATTGGGAGGAAGACCGGCCCCACACGGGCGGCTTCATAGCTGCCACGATCAGGCCCCTTGTGCGCGCGTTGGTGGACCGCGTGCATGACGTGACCGGCCACCCGCGCCCGAAGGGTTGCAAGCGTCGCTCTCAGGAGGCGCGGTCATGATGCTGCGCACCGAGGCCGACCATTTGCCCGCGCCGATCCGGGATGAGCTTCTCCACGTCACCACGATCCTGTTCGAGGCGTTCGAGGAAACGACCAAGGGCCGATGTTCCGAACATTTCCGAGCGGGCCGCATCCTCACCCTGATCCTGCATGGGCCGCACGCCGAGAAGGAGTGGGAAGAGGTCGCGCCGGGGGAAGCGTTCCGGCTGCTGGCGATCGTCAACTATCCTCGCCTCGCGCGCAGCGAACGCGACTGGCGGCTGGTACGCGACCGGTTGCGCCGCGCATGGGAGCATGGCGAGATCACCCGCCCGGTGCGGTTGTCCGTGGAAAGCCTTAAGCGGATCAACGCCGCTCTTGTCGCGGGCAATCCCTATTTCGTCACCATCGCCGAGCAGGGAATCGCGCTTTACCAGATGGAAGGATTGCGCCTCCAAGAGCCGCGCCGCCTTCCGGTACGGGAACGGGCCATCAGGGGCGTTGCGGAGTTCATCCGCTGGCATCGGCGCGGAACGGGCTTTCTGGCGGGCGCGGCCTTTTATCGGAGCCGGGGCGATGCACCGATGGCAGCATTGATGCTGCATCAGGCGTGCGAGCATTTCTATCTGTGCGTGTTGCGCTCGATCAGCCTGTACGCTCCGCGCACCCATGCGCTGGATGAACTGCGCGAAGCAGCAGAGGCGCTGGACTCGCGCCTGTGTTCGGCATGGCCGCGAGACAGAAGCTTCGAGCGTCGCGCGTTCGGCTGCATCCGCCGTGCCTATGTCGAAGCGCGCTATGGGCGATCCTACCGCATTTCGGGCGAAGAACTGTCATGGGCGTTCGCGCGGGTGGAGATACTGGCGGACCGCGCGGCCTGCGCCGTGGCGGATCATCAGGCGTCGCTTGCCGAAAGCCTGCCAGCGCCGATGCTACCACCGCCCGCAGCGCCGACGACAGCGATAGCCCTTCCACAGCCTGCTCGCGGCGCGAACATGCTGCAACGGACGTGGCGGATCGTGCGACGTGCCGCTTCTTCCGAGGGCCAGTGGACTCCGCTGATGCCGGTTCGCCGTTTCTGGCGCTCGGACAGATTCATACGCTGGGTTGATCGTCTGCCCTTGGCGATGATCGGCCTGTGCCTCTTCATGGCGGGCGCGGAGGCAATGCTATGGCGGGTAAAGTCCGCGCAAGCCGTTCGTTCCGAACCCGCTGACCTGTCCGCCGTGCTGGACTTCGACGTGCGCGCGGACACGGTGCTGGGCGCGGTCATGGACGTTGCGCAGAAGGCGGGCTACCGGGTCAAGGCCAACGATGACATTTGGGCGGTGCGGTGGACCGGGGCCTATCGCGCCAAGGCGACGACCTTCGACGCGCTGGCGGACATTCTCTATGGCTCCGGTCTGTGTCCTGCGATCCGGGAGGGCATTATCGTCGTGCGCTATTGCAACAAAAGCCGCCCTCCGGTTGCGGCGATGATCGAGTATCAGGCGCTACCGGGCGGCAGCGTGACGATGGAGGTTCCGCGATAGGCGGCATTCGTCTGTGCGATTCAGGTGGCATTCGGGATGCCCGTACGCAAGAATATCGCCATCGCGCTTTGGGGGGATAAAGTGGAATTAGAGGATCGGACGCGCAGCACAGCGGATCGCAGGATTGCGCTGCTGATCGACGCGGACAATGTACCGCATAGCAAAATCGCCGAAATGCTGGCGGAGCTTTCCAAATATGGCACGGCCAACATTCGCCGCGCCTATGGTGATTGGGCCAGCGCGGGCCTCAAGAACTGGAAGGACAAGCTGCACGATTTTGCGATCCGGCCCATTCAGCAGTTCAGCTATTCGAGCGGCAAGAACGCCACCGACATTGCGCTGGTGATCGACGCTATGGAATTGCTCTATACCCAAAAGCCCGACGCCTTCTGCCTCGCATCAAGCGATGCGGACTTCACGCCGCTGGTGATGCAACTCAAAGCCAATGGGCATGAGGTCTATGGCTTTGGCGAGCGCAAGACGCCCGCACCGTTCGTCAACGCCTGCACGGCCTTCCTCTATCTCGACACACTAGACGAACCGCTGGTAGCCGCCGCGCCGATGGAACCGGCTGCGAAGCCCAAAGCCAAGGCCAACGCGGAAGACAAGGCGAAGCCAGCGCCCGCCGCAAAACCAGCGGGCAAGCCGCTGTCGCAAGATACGAAGCTTGTCACCATATTGCGCGGAGCGGTCGAGGCGACAGCCCGAGAAGATGGCTGGGCGGCTATGTCGGCGGCGGGACTCGCCGCGCGAAGGCAGGCCCCGATCGATCCGCGTAACTACGGCGTCAGGAATTTCACGGCGCTGTTCGAAGCAACGGGGCTGTTCGACATAGCGCGCGTCGAGAACGGGCAGAGCTATGTTGCGGACAAACGCAACAAGGAACATTCCCAGCAGCCGAGCCGGTAGCATTAGCCATCCATGGCATCCTGCTCCGCTTCGAACGCGCGTTTACCTTTACGCTTCCAGAGGGCGAGCGCATTGGCGCGATCCTCGCCGCGCAACCTCTCCGCCACGGTGAGGAACGCGCCGTATAGAGTGGCGCGATCATCGTCGGTCAGATCGACCAGCCCCGCCTTGACGACGAGACCGCCCAACTCGATCAGGTGGCGTGTGCGCTCCCGCCGTTTCATGACCCATTCCCGCGTGTCGGTTCGTGCCTTTGCCGCTTCAACGCGATGCCGCGCCGCCTTGGAGCGGTAGAGCGCTTTCCGGCTGTTGGTCAGGTCGCGCCGCAATGCTACGTTGTTTGCCACGAAAGAAGGCCGCGCCTGCCTTGCGCCAGCCCTCCCTTGTCGCGGCGTCCTTGTTAGCGACGGCACCAAGCAGCGCCCCGGCCAATAGTTCAGCGTCCAGAGCATCGGCCCCGGTTGCCGCGACCAGTTCACCAAGCTGGCGCACCCGGCGTTCCTTGATCGCCTTGGCCTTGTCGGCAAGGGCTTTCAGTTCCGAATCGAAGTCCTTGGGCTTGCGCATGGCAAAGTCTCCATTGAGTGACGATGCGGCTATGATAGAAGAAGACAGGCGGCGACGCAGTAGAGTCGCTGGGACGGGATGACACCGCCTAGTCCCTGCTCGGAATTTATTCGGGGAGGGCGCGCTTATACGTCGTGCCGACGTGCGCTCAGAGTAGTAAATGGACGATCGTCATGGCGATCTACCATTTCTCCGTTCAGGTCATTGGCCGCGCCAGCGGGCGCAGCGCTGTCGCGGCGGCGGCCTATCGTGCTGGCGAACGCCTGCACGACGAGCGGCTGGACCGCGACCACGACTTCACGAACAAGGCGGGCGTCGTCCACTCGGAAATCCTCCTGCCCGAAGGTGCACCCGAACGCTTTGCAGATCGGGAGAAACTTTGGAACGAGGTCGAGGCAACCGAGAAGCGCAAGGATGCGCAGCTTGCCCGCGAAGTCGAGTTCGCCATTCCGCGCGAGATGAATCAGGCGCAGGGCGTCGCGCTCGCACAGGATTTCGTGCGCGCCGAATTTGTCGATCGCGGCATGATCGCGGACCTGAACGTGCATTGGGATATCGGCGCGGACAAGATGGCGAAGCCGCACGCCCATGTCATGCTCACCATGCGCGAAGTGGGCGAAGACGGGTTCGGCGCAAAGGTCCGCGACTGGAACAGGACCGAGCTTGTCGAGCAATGGCGCGAGCGCTGGGCCGATCACGTCAACACGCGGCTTGCCGAACTCGGCATCGAGGCCCGCATAGATCACCGCAGCCTTGAGGCACAGGCCATCGACCTTGAGCCGCAAGACAAGATCGGCCCCGCCGCGTCGCGCATGGGCGAGCGCGGCCTTGAATCCGAGCGGATCGAGGCTCACCGTGAGATCGCACAGCGCAATGGCGAGCGGATCATCGCCGATCCTTCCGTGGCACTCAATGCGATCACCCACCATCAGGCCACATTCACCACGCGCGACCTTGCCATGTTCGTCCACCGGCACAGCGACGGCAAGGACCAGTATGACCGGGCGATGAGCGCGGTTCGCGCCTCGCCCGATCTTGTCGCCTTGGGGAAAGACGGGCGCGGCGAAGATCGGTTTACCAGCCGCGACATGGTCGAAACCGAGCAGCGGTTGCAGCGTGCATCCGAACTGATGGCGGAGCGAGAGCGGCATCGCACGGACGAAAAGGCATGCGAGGCGGCTTTGACCAGCGCGGAGGGGCGCGGATTGCTGCTGTCGGGCGAGCAGCACGCGGCGTTCCAGCATGTGACGGGCGAACGGGATTTGAGCATCGTCGTTGGCTACGCAGGCACCGGCAAAAGCGCGATGCTGGGCGTGGCGCGGGAGGCGTGGGAGCGGTCGGGGTTCGAGGTGCGCGGCGTCGCGTTGTCAGGCATTGCGGCCGAAGGGCTGGAGAATGGTTCCGGCATCGCGTCGCGCACCATCGCCAGCATGGAACATGGATGGGCCAACGGGCGCGACCTTTTGACCGCGCGCGACGTGCTGGTGATCGATGAAGCGGGCATGGTCGGCACCCGCCAGTTGGAGCGCGTACTGTCGCACGCCGAAGCGGCGGGCGCGAAGGTCGCGATGGTGTTCGATCCCGAACAGTTGCAGGCGATCGAGGCAGGCGCGGCGGCGCGCGCCCTTCTCGAACGCCATGGCGGCGTCGAGATCACCGAGGTTCGCCGCCAGCATGAAGGCTGGCAGCAGGACGCCACCCGCCAGCTTGCCACCGGCAGGACCGGCGAAGCGATCCGGGCCTATGCGGATCACGGCATGGTTCATGCCGCCGAGACACGTGAGGATGCGCGGCGCGATCTTGTCGAGCGCTGGGATCGCGAGCGGCAGGCCAGCCCGGACGCCAGCCGCATCATCCTTACCCACACCAACGCCGAGGTGCGCGACCTCAACGACGCGGCCCGCGAGGCGATGCGCGCGGGCAACGAGCTGGGCGACGATATTCTGGTGAAGACCCGGCGGGGCGATCGGCAATTCGCGTCAGGCGACCGCATCATGTTCCTGCGCAACGAGCGTAGCCTTGCGGTCAAGAACGGCACGCTCGGCACTGTCGAAAAGGTTAGCGAAAGCCAAATGACCGTTCGCACCGATGACGGGCGTTCGGTCGATTTCGACCTGAAGGATTATCGCGACCTCGACCATGGCTATGCGGCCACGATCCACAAGGCGCAGGGCATGACCGTAGACCGCTCCCATATGCTCGCCACGCCGGGGATGGACCGGCACGGCTCCTATGTCGGAATGACGCGTCATCGCGACGGCATGGCACTCCACTATGGCCGTGACGATTTCAGGGACGACGCGCGGCTTGTCCGCGTCCTGTCGCGCGAACGCACCAAGGATATGGCGAGCGACTACGAGCGCCGCGACCTCGCCGAGCAATTCGCAGAACGACGCGGCTTCACGTTCGGCAAACGTGTGGCCGAGATCGTCAGGCCGGTGGTGGAGAAGGCGCGCGGGATCTTCGACGGCTTGCGCCTCACGCTGCCCGGTCAGCAGCGCGGACCATTGGCCGCACCGGAACGACAGCGCGGCATGTTCGACGGCATCGACCTTGGCAGTTTCGCTTCCGCGCCCGTCCATGATCCAGCCCGCCAGCAGCAGCGCGACCATGATCCGCATCCCATGCGCGCGGGTGGCCTGCGCGGCGCGGTCGAGCGCTACGCCAAGGCAGTGGACGCGATCCGGCAGACCCGCGCGCAGGGCATCGACGCCATGCCCCACCAGCGCGAGGCGCTGGATAAGGCGCGCGACGCCCTCGATGCGCTCCGGCCCGAAGGCTCGACGGACCTCAACAGCGCGTTCCGCAATGGCCCGGAACTGATCCGCGAGGCGGCGCAAGGACGCGGCCATGACGCCGTGCGTGCCATGCAGGCAGAGGCGGAAATCCGCATAGACCCGTTCCAGCGCGCGGACAGGTTCGTGGAAGGCTGGCAGCAATTGCGCGAGCACCACGCGGAGCTGGTGCGCGACGGCAATTTCCGGGGGGCGAAGACCACCGCGCAGCACATGGCCGACATGGCGAAAAGCCTTGAGCGCGACGCCCAGCTTGAATCGGTGCTGGGGCTTCGCAGCCGCGAGCTTGGCCTAGAGGTCGGCGCGGACATGGGCCGCAGCATCGGCCGCGACCTCGCCGCTTCCATCCCCTTCGATCATGGCCGCGACATGAGCCGCGGCATGGAACGCTAGACCAAGGAGAAAGACGCATGGACGAACAATCCCTGTTGGACGAGCCGCAGCCCGAACCGCAAGGCGGCACGGCGGCGGAGGCGTTCGCGCGCCTGGCGGCGCGCGTCGAGGCTTTGGAGCAGCGGCTTGACGGGCGCTTGGCGGTGATCGCCCGCGCCCTTGAGCATATCGCCGTTGAGAAGCAGAGCATCGAGGTTCCCGACTACAATCCGACGCTCGCCAAGATCAACGCCGCCTTGGCCGAGTTCGCCAAACACATGAAGGCGCTGTCGCAATCCGAAGCGCTCAACATGACCCCGGAGAGCATGGCGGAACGGATCATAGGGTCCGCAGAAGCAGCGCGGGAGACGGACAAGGCGTCCATCAAACAGGCGCAGGCGCTTCTCCGCGAAACCCATGCCGACCAGATGCGGGCCATTGGCGCGATCCGCACCAAGGACCGGCAAATCAAGTACATGGTCTACACCGGACTGGGCACGGCGCTGGCCGCCTCGCTTCTGTGGCTGTTCTATCCGGGATGGGCAGCAAGCCTTGCGCCCAATGGCTGGCACTGGCCCGAGCGGGTCGCAACCCGCACGATGGGGGAGCCGTCGCCATGGGAGGCGGGCATTCGGCTGATGCGTGCCGGGAACCTTGAAGGCTGGCAGGCTATCGTGGACGCAGTGAACATAGCGCGCGAAAATCGGGATACTCTTGTAACATGCCAGCAAATGGCGGCTAAAGCTAAGAGGTCAGTCCGCTGTTCAATCATCGTCGATGCCTCCTCAATCTAGCCGTCGTTTGCCTACAAAGCCCCGATACCGGCTGGATTTTCAGTCGTGCAGAACATAACCACTTGCGAAACGTATTACACTGCAATACTGGAACATACAGAGTACGACGGAGTGCCATATGGCCGACGATGTAGTGGTAACAGTGCGAGTGCCCAAAAATTTGGTGCAGAAAGCGCGGCAAGTTGCCGACAGCCGAGACGAAACGATGAGTCAGGTCATCAGACGTAGCTTGCGCGGTTACGTCGGTCGAGCACCCAAATCAATCGAGAATGAGGACGCAGCCTAATGTCAGATTCCAAGCGTAAGCCCTCTCGCAAGGCCCGCGACCTCAGCCCTGCGGCTCTTGATCTCCTGAGCGTTGCCGGAAATGGCGGGTTCAAGACCGTGCTTGCGGATCCCCCTTGGCAATTTCAAAATCGGACGGGCAAGGTTGCCCCCGAGCATCGCCGGCTCAACCGATATAGCACCATGACGCTAGATGAAATATGCGAGTTGCCCGTCGCCGATTGCGTTGATGCGACTGCTCACCTGTACCTATGGGTGCCCAACGCGCTGTTGCCAGACGGATTACGTGTCATGCGAGAATGGGGCTTCGAATATAAATCGAACATCATTTGGAGGAAGATCCGCAAAGACGGCGGATCCGACGGGCGAGGAGTTGGCTTCTATTTCCGGAATGTGACTGAGATCATCCTCTTTGGCGTTCGTGGGAAAAACGCTCGCACGCTCGATCCCGGTCGAACTCAGGTCAATTATATCGAGAGCAGGAAACGGGAGCACAGCCGGAAGCCTGATGAGCAATATCCCCTCATTGAGGAATGCAGCCCCGGTCCTTTTTTGGAGATGTTTTCACGCGGCACACGGCCAGACTGGACCGTGTGGGGCAATCAGGCTGATGATGATTATGAGCCTTCTTGGCCTACCTATTCTCACCATTCTCGGGCAGATTTTCCGGTAGCGGCTGAGTAGGGCTATCAGGTATCTCCTCCTCTTCGTCACCTTCGGCAATCGCTTCGATGTCAAGATGCTCGTCAAAGGTGACGATAGAGCTGGGAAGGCCGATCAGCAGCAGCGGGCAAGGATTTCCAACGCCGCGATGCACTCGGTCCTCAAGTTTCCGCCAATGGGTTGTAGCTGCCCCGTATTTGTCTTTGACGAAGCTTAACGACCAAGCATCGGCGTATGTCGCGCTTCCAGCCTTCATTCGTCGGGCGACATCAGCGCGCTGCCTTGGAGTGGGCGTTAGACCCAAAGCGCTTAAATCGTCGGTTGAACTCAGATCATGCTCGACGGCAAACCGGCGAACAAGCTGGACCATCTCATCCTGTAGGCTTGCGCCTCGCGTGACGATCACCCCCACGCTTATTGCCCCCTCCGCGTGAAGCCGCTTAAAATTTTCTAGATCTCGATCGAAAAACGGATCTTTGTTGTTCCATTCGATTTCCAGCGCGATCACCCGACCATCGGGAAACGTCCGGACATGATCGACTTCATGTGAGATCGACTCCTTTTGGACGCCATTGATGCGCTTTTCGATTGTGAAATTGACTTTGTGCCATCCCAGTTCGGCCAAAGCACGGCGGAGACGCTGAGTGCCTTTAGTTTCACCCCCGCCCGATCCAATAATCTCCTCGATCGGGATGGATAGCGCGCTAAGCGCGGCCTCCAATTCACCGATCGCATCAGGGAAATCGACGCTGAGAATGGCCGTCGCATGGCTGTGGAACTGGATTTGGAAGCCGCGCGCGGCCAGATCTTCAAACATGCTCATCCGATGCCGATTCTAACTGTTTCCCAAGTGCCACAGATTGCCTGTAGAGCGCGAGGCTCCTATGCCTCCTTTCACAGTCAATCGCATTAAGGCAAGACCGCAGGGACGTTCAGAGCACTAGATGGCCGGTGGAGAACAAGACTGGAAGCCCGGTAGCTTCACCAAAAACTTTAGCTGGGGCGCCCCCGCTAACGGTTTGCTAGAGCTATATGAGAGCATTCGGATTGGCTTTGACGGAGAAATGCAAGATGTGCCTAGAGATGTTTTTCGACAAAGAGTTTCTCAATCGGGTCACTCTGAATACATTCCGATAAACTTCTTTCTTTTCAACAAGAATAAAGATGGAATGGACTGCCTCGTTGCAGATGAGTTGGTTTTCCAAGCTTTAAATGCACCCCATTCACCAAGTTTTGATAAACTCGCGTTATTTGCATTGAATTTTAGCTACGTCGGCAAATGGACCGGGGCAGACGCTGCTCAGAGACGGCCAGCCTTGTGGGCCAACAGCTATATTTCTGAGAAGGTAGCGGGGGAATATAAGTGGAGCACCAAAAGGGTATCCGCCAACGACATTGAGCACTTTGTTTCCCAAAACCCTAGGTACAAAGCTAAATCCGCCCGTAAATTATCGACTAATCTTAAATACATCTACGAGATCGGGCATCTGTCCGACTTTGCCAGCAAGCATGTCGAGAGATGGTGGGTTGATGCCCTTTTTCTCGCGCTTGACCGACTTATTGAGGACCGGGAGTTGGACGGTAAACAGACAGCGCCGGGGCAATATGGAGCTTTGCTTGAAGGATCGAGCTTTTCGCGGATCGCAGGTGCGCGGAGCCTTGAGAAAGAACTGGCGACTAAGCACCTGATTGCGCTCTACACGGCTTGCGGCGGCCGAGATCGATTTTCGGATGAGCATGTGCGTGAGCGCACCGAGTTGACTATCCCCGATGTTCAATGGTTCGCAGCTAATGACAACCGGCCCCAAGGCGCGGTCCACCCCTCAAATCCCAGGATTCTGAAAATGATTCCCCGAGCTTGCGCGATGCTCGCTCGGTATGTTGGATTCGAAATGATTGATGCCGATGAACTGGCAACGTTCGATCTGCAGGCCTTTATTCGCAATCACACTCAGCAAGCTTTAACTCGTCTCCGAGAATCCAATGTCGTTCCGACTATGTCGGTCGAGGAATTAATGAGGCTGACAAGAGGAAAATGACGACATTCCTCGACACTAGTGCCTTAATGGCGGCGATAAATGGAACAGAGGCCCATCACGATTGGTCTGTAGCGCAGATCGAGGCGCGCCGTGCCGAAGGGCCGCTTATCATCGCGGACATCGTATATAGCGAACTAGCGGCGGGCATGGCTTCTCGTGAGGATACCGACGCTGCGGTAGCAGAATGGGCGTTGGAGCGACTGCGTGGAAACGACGATGCTCTTTTCATGGCAGGCCAAGCATATAAAGCTTACCGGAAGAAGAAGCGCGGACCCGGCGAATTACCTAAAACAAATGTTTTGCCAGACTTTTTAATTGGAGCGCTGGCGAAGGTTGAAGGATATCCACTTCTCACAACAAATGAAGATGATTTTATAAAGTATTTCCCAGACATAGAAATTATATGCCCGCCAAAACAGGAGATAGCCTGAATTCATACCGTGGGATGTGTTTCGGAATTACTGACCGATTAGGATTGTTTTTAATTCAGAAAAGCTATTCTCTAGCGTCACGGCTGGCACAATCGTTCCTACGCTTTCTCTGATTGCCTGCTCACGCTTGATATCTTCGTCTTTCCAATGGGAGACGCGAACTAACTGCTCGTATGCACCAGCCTGCGTTTTCAGACCGTATTTGGCCCATACAGAACGAACGCCTGCCCGGTTAGCCATGAGAATATCTTTAATAAGGCTATCACCTACGTAGACGGTATTTTTAGGTGAATACCCCTCACGTTCGCATATCTCTAGCAGCACTTCCGCTGAAGGTTTGGACTGATGATGGGCAAGTTCCACAATCTCGATATCGTCAGATAAATCATCGGCTGCGTATTGGTCGGGATGCGATGATGTCGACCGTTCCCGGCAGTAGATCCTCTCAAAATATTGGCTCAGATCTAGGCGACGAAGCCGATCAGTTACCGCAAGGTATTTTGCTTCCGTGTGTCCGACGATCCGAACCCCGTTACATTGAAAATAACTCAGAGTTTCTGCGACCCCGGGGTACAAAAATAGCGTCTCTTTGCGAGTTTTATTGAAAGCATAAAAAGCGCGGTCCAGCGCCTCGGCCTGTTGCTGGCGAGACAGGTCAGGAAAAGATGCTTTGACTGCTTCAGTTTCTAGCAACGCGAATGGGTGTTCAGAATCCGAATACCTCCGATGAATATCCCTTAGATCATTCAAAAGATATTCCCTATCACAATCCAATATAACCGAAGCTTCATCTACCATTCTATAAAACGAAGATACAAAATATGACACCCAATCATAAAGTGTATTATCAAAATCGCATATAAGGAGAAATTTTTCGGTCAATTTAACACTCATACTTTTTGAATGTTCGTGATGATAAATAGGGCAATTGCTGAAATTAAGAGCGTCCACGTCGTGACGTTATAGAAGGACCGGATTTTATCTTCCGCCGTCTTCGGGCTAGTCCCAACATAGTGGTTTTTTGTCGTCACATTTGCCACTTCAGCATCATCATGACGGCTAAAGAACGATATGGCACCCGTCATGCCCTTTTCCAGATCGAATATCTGGCTCATATAATTTCGCTCGAAGTCCTCACCAAAGCTAACTGCCCCCCGGAGCATCCGATGATAGACGGTAAGGTCAAGGACCTTCACCGCTTGGAGGCCCAAGATGGCGGCCAGTGCAAGAAGGACAGCCACATGGAGGGTTATGGTGCGACCACAAAGTACGAGCTTCATTGAAAACCCGTCGCCTTGGCTCATCAGCACGACACCCAGCGCGAGGGCAGCAGTGACGAACGTAAGCCCCAACTGACGAGATTTCACGGACATCTCATTGAAATGCATCTGCGTGTCGATCGCCTTCGACCAGATTGCGATTAGCTCTTCGTTTGATGGTGTAGCCACGGCGCCCTCCCCTACAATCTTGGAAATTCCTATCGTCACCACGTGACCTAGACCACAGATTGTTCGATGTCGCGCCTTGGGAGAATGCTAAACCTTGAATCAAGAAGCCTTATGACAGCAGGTTGCGTTAGCACGCCCCATCCGCCCACGCGTTGGGGGGCAGGAGGTCGGGAAGAAGAAATCCAATGAACTCGCCGCAGCCGACTATATCTCACCGCTAGCGTGTGATCACTTCCTTCAGCGCATTGGGCCTTACCACCTACATTTCGAGCCGCCACCGCACGAGCAATGCACACCCATTTCGCCAGTGTTAGAAATGTGCGTCTGACGCAGCGTGGATCGGGAAGGCTTCGATCGCTCCCCAATCGACGAAACAGAAAGGAGATAGCCAGCCATCGCATACGGTTTCGAACCGTTCCAATAGTTCCCGCCATTGCTGTGGGAACAAACGTGGGGTGGCTTAGATCTATCAAGTGATTTATCGCGTAAAAACAACGCGATAAATCACTTGACTGGTGCCCAGAAGAGGACTCGAACCTCCACGACCTTGCGATCGCCAGCACCTGAAGCTGGTGCGTCTACCAATTCCGCCATCTGGGCACGGGGTAGGCCGGGGCGGATAGCCGTTAGGGTGTCGCCTTGTCAATCGCGCCCTGCCCAAATATTTGCAGCCTTTACTCTTTCGCCCGGTTGTCTCGCGCCGCCGCCTGTTGCAAGGGGAGGCAGGAGAGACGAAAGCGCTATTCTAGCAAGGACACGGACTCCATCATGACTCAGGCTTTGGTGACGATTTTCGGCGGCGGCGGGTTCCTCGGCCGCTATGTGGCGCAGGAATTGCTGACGCGCGGCGTGCGGGTGCGCGTGGCGGAGCGCGATCCGTCGGGCGCGATCCGCGTCAAGACGCTGGGCGGCCTGGGGCAGGTACAGCTGGTGTCGGCGGACATCACCAAGTCCGCCAGCGTGGCGCGCGCGGTGGATGGCGCTGACGCCGTCATCAATCTGGTCGGCATCCTGACCGGCGCCTTCGCCAAGGTGCATGTCGATGGCGCGGCTACGGTGGCGAAAGCTGCGGCGAATGCCGGCGCGAAGGCGCTGGTCCATATCTCTGCCATCGGCGCTGACCCCGAAAGCCCGTCCGCCTACGGCCAGAGCAAGGGCAAGGGCGAGGAGGCTGTGCGCGCCGCCTTCCCGGCCGCAACGATCATCCGCCCCTCGATCATCTTCGGGCGGGAGGACCAATTCACCAACCGCTTCGCCGGGATCGTCCGCATAGCCCCGGTCGTGCCGGTGATCGGCGCAACGACGAAGTTCCAGCCGGTCTATGTCGTCGATGTCGCCCGCGCTATCGCAGCCGCGGCGCTGGAGGCCGCCTATCAGGGCAAGACCTTTGAACTGGGCGGCCCGGAAGTGCTGAGCATGCTCGACATTAACGCCCTGATCGCCAAGGCGATCGGTCATCCGGCGCGCAGCTTCCTGCCGGTTCCGGCTCCCATCGCCTCGGCCATCGCCGCCATCCCCGGCAGCCCGTTAACGCGCGACCAGTGGAAGATGCTGCAGAACGACAATGTCGTGGCGTCCGGCGCCGCGGGCTTTGGCGATTTCGGCATTGCGCCGACGCCGATCGCGGCAGTCGCGGACGCATGGCTGGTGCTGTACCGCCGGCATGGTCGCTTCGCCGGTCGCGTGCAGGCCTGATCCGCATTTCCTTCCGGCTGTCCTGATGGCAGCCCTTCCCCCGGGCATCGCCCAACGGAGTTCATGACTGCATGGAGATGCATTATCTGACCGTCATCCTGCTCGGCATTGTCGAGGGCCTGACGGAATTCCTGCCGGTGTCCTCCACGGGACACCTGATCCTGGCGAGCGAACTGCTTGGCTACGACTCCTCGCAATGGGCGATGTTCAACGTCATCATCCAGCTGGGCGCAATCCTGGCTGTGGTCGTCCTCTACTGGCGAACTTTCTGGGCAGTCGCGGTTGGCCTGGTCCAGCGCAACCCGGTGTCCTGGCGGTTCCTGCGCAATCTGGTGGTGGCGTTTATCCCGGCAGCGGTCATCGGCCTTGCTCTCCACGACAAGATCGAGATGATGCTGGGCGAACCGAAGGTCGTTGCGGTGGCCCTGATCGTCGGCGGCGTAGCGATCCTGATCATAGAGCGGCTGATCAAGAGCGCGACCATCGTGGGCATAGCCGAAATTCCGCTGGTTCGTGTGATCGGCATCGGCTTCATCCAGTGCATATCGATGATCCCGGGCGTCAGCCGGTCAGGCGCGACGATCATGGGCGCGCTGACCCTGGGCGTCGAGCGGCGGACGGCGGCGGAGTTCAGCTTCTTCCTCGCTATTCCTACCATGTTGGGCGCAACCACACTTGAGCTTCTCAAGAACCATGACAAGTTGACGACCGGCGGCGTGAGTTGGCTGGACATCGGTATCGGCTTCGCAGTGTCCTTCGTCGTCGCGATCCTGGTTATCAAATGGTTCGTCGGCATTGTCTCAAAGCATGGCTTCGGTCCCTTTGCCTGGTACCGAATCGTAGCTGGCGCAGCGGCGCTTATCTGGCTCACCATGAAGTAGGTCCGTATCGGCCATATAATGCGTAACATTATGTCGCATCAGCGAACATATCGATAAAGGAGCCTATAAATTAGGTAAGTTAAACTGACCTTGCTGCCATTATTTCCGTGACTCCCATGGTTTTGCGCGCTATTTAGGCGCGCCAAACGAAGGGACTGCGCATGGCTGATACTCCAATGCTGAAATTCGTCGGGACTGGGCAGGCCTATCCCGAAAAGCGGACCGCCGACGATCGCGCGGCGGACTTCAACGAGATCAGCCGCACTTTCTTGACCGAGAAGGCGACCGAGCAGGCCTCGCGCTGCTCGCAATGCGGTGTGCCCTATTGCTCGACCCATTGCCCGCTGCACAATCATATCCCGGATTGGCTGCGCCTGACCGCCGAAGGCCGTCTGCGCGAAGCCTATGAGCTGAGCAATGCGACATCGACCATGCCGGAGATATGCGGCCGCATCTGCCCGCAGGATCGCCTGTGCGAGGGCAATTGCGTCATCGAGTTTTCCGGCCATGGCGCAGTCACCATCGGCAGCGTAGAGAAATACATCACCGACACCGCCTGGAAGGAAGGCTGGGTCGAGCAGCTGGTCCCCGGGGCTGATCGCGGCCAGTCGGTCGGCGTGATCGGCGCGGGTCCAGCAGGGCTGACGACGGCGGAATATCTGCGCGCGGCGGGCTATGAGGTGCATGTCTACGACCGGCACGATCGCGCCGGTGGCCTGCTGACCTATGGCATTCCCGGCTTCAAACTGGAGAAGGACATCGTCATGCGGCGCGTACAGCGCCTGAAGGATGGCGGCATCATCTTCCATGAAGGGTTTGAGGTCGGCCGCGACGCGACGATGGAGCAGCTGCGCGAGAAGCATGACGCAATCCTGATCGCCACCGGCGTATACAAGGCGCGCGACATCCGCGCACCCGGCGTCGGCGCGCCCGGTGTCGTCAAAGCGCTCGATTTCCTCACCGCCTCCAATAAGGCGAGCTTCGGCGATCATGTCCCCGAGCATGAGGACGGATCGCTGCACGCGAAGGACAAGAATGTCGTCGTCATCGGCGGCGGCGATACCGCGATGGATTGCGTGCGCACCTCCATCCGCCAGGGCGCGAAATCGGTGAAGTGCCTCTATCGCCGCGACCGGGACAATATGCCCGGATCGCAACGCGAAGTCGCGAATGCGGAAGAGGAAGGCGTGGAGTTCGTCTGGCTCACCGCACCCATCGCTTTCGAGGGCACGGACAAGGTGACCGGCGTCAAGGTGACCAAGATGCGTCTCGGCCAGCCCGACGCATCGGGCCGCCGCGCGCCAGAGCCCGATCCTGGCAGCGAGTTTAGCTTGGAGGCCGATCTAGTCATCAAGGCGCTGGGTTTCGATCCGGAGGAACTGCCCCGCCTGTTCGGCGCGGACGACCTGTCAGTCACGCGCTGGGGCACGCTGCGTGTCGACCATCGCACGATGATGACCTCGCTGGACGGCGTGTTCGCGGCGGGCGACATCGTGCGCGGTGCAAGCCTGGTGGTCTGGGCGATCCGCGACGGTCGCGACGTGACCGACCATATGCATGCCTATCTGAAGGCGAAAGCCGTGGCGAAGGCGGGCGAGAGAGTCGCGGCCTAAACCAATCATCATCTCCCCGTTCGGTTCGAGCTTGTCGAGAACGGGAGACAGGGTTCTCGACAAGCTCGAACCGAACGCATTTTAAGGAGGCGCAGATGTCCCACACTCCCTTCATGGCCGACGTAGAGGAACGAGCGCGCATTGCCGAAGAAGGCATGTACCGCCCCGATTTCGAGGGCGACGCCTGTGGTGTTGGCCTAGTCGCAGCGACCGACGGCAAGCCTTCGCGGCGGGTCGTGGCAAGCGCCATCGACGCGCTGAAGGCGGTATGGCATCGCGGCGCGGTCGATGCGGACGGCAAGACCGGCGATGGCGCGGGCATCCATGTCGACCTGCCGGTGCGCTTCTTCGACGACGCCATTGCGGACGCGGGCCACAAGCCCCTGCCCAATCGCCTGGCTGTCGGCATGATCTTCCTGCCGCGCACTGACCTGTCCGCGCAGGAAACCTGCCGTACGCTGGTCGAGGCGGAGATTATCGATTCCGGATATAAGATCTATGGTTGGCGTCAGGTGCCGGTCGACGTGTCGGTGATCGGCGAGAAGGCGCAGCGTACGCGCCCGGAGATCGAACAGATCATGATCGCCGGGCCGATGCCCGAGGAACTGGACATGGCGGAGTTCGAGAAGGAGCTCTACCTGATCCGCCGTCGCATCGAGAAGAAGGTGATCGCGGCGCAGATCAACGATTTCTACGTCTGTTCGCTGTCTTGCCGCTCGATCATCTACAAGGGGCTGTTCCTCGCGGAATCGCTCTCGACCTTCTATCCGGACCTGCAGGACGACCGGTTCGAGAGTCGCGTCGCGATCTTCCATCAGCGCTATTCGACCAACACCTTCCCGCAATGGTGGCTGGCCCAGCCGTTCCGCACCCTCGCCCATAATGGCGAGATCAACACGATCCGCGGCAACAAGAACTGGATGAAGAGCCACGAGATCAAGATGGCGTCGCTGGCCTTCGGCGAGCAGTCGGAGGACATCAAGCCGGTGATCCCGGCGGGCGCATCCGACACGGCGGCGCTGGACGCAGTGTTCGAGGCGATCTGCCGCGCCGGGCGCGATGCGCCGACCGCGAAGATCATGCTGGTACCCGAGGCATGGCAGCCGACCGGGGAGACGCCGGAATCGCATCTGCACATGTATAATTATCTCGCTTCCGTGATGGAGCCGTGGGACGGCCCCGCCGCGCTGGCGATGACCGATGGCCGCTGGGTCGTCGCGGGCGTCGATCGCAACGCGCTCCGCCCGCTGCGCTACACGCTAACGGCCGACAACCTGCTGATCGTCGGATCGGAGACCGGCATGGTCGTCGTTCCGGAGGCGACGGTGATGCGCAAGGGCCGCCTTGGCCCGGGCGAGATGATCGCCGTCGATCTGCTGGAAGGCGAAGTCTATGACGACCGGTCGATCAAGGACCGGATCGCGTCGGAGCGGCCCTATGCCGATCTGGTGCGCGACTTCCTCTATATGGACGACCTGCCCCCGGCCGCACCGGACGCGCTGCCGATATGGAACAAGGCGGACCTGACGCGCCGCCAAATCGCCGCCAATTTGACGCTGGAGGACCTGGAGTTCATCCTGGCCCCCATGGTCGAGGACGCTAAGGAAGCCATCGGATCGATGGGCGACGACACGCCGCTGGCCGTCATTTCCGACAAGCCGCGCACGATCAGCCATTTCTTCCGCCAGAATTTTAGCCAGGTCACGAATCCGCCGATCGACTCCCTGCGCGAGCGGCATGTGATGAGCCTGAAGACGCGCTTCTCGAACCTCGCCAACATCCTTCAGGAGGATGCGCAGAACAGCAATGTGCTGGTGCTGGACTCGCCAGTGCTGACGTCGGGCGAATGGACGCGGCTGAAGGCGCATTTCGGCAAGGCCGTAGCCGACATCGACTGCACCTTCCCCAATGAGGGTGGGCATGAGCAACTGCGCAGCGCAATCGAACGCATCCGCGAGGAGGCCGAGCAGGCTGTGCGCGAGGGTCGCACCGAACTGTTCATGACCGACCAGAATATCGGGCCGGACCGGGTCGGCATCGCCATGGTGCTCGCCGCCGCCGCGGTGCACACGCATCTGGTCCGCAAGGGCCTGCGCTCCTACGCATCGATCAACGTGCGGTCGGCCGAGTGTGTCGATACGCATTATTTTGCGGTGCTGATCGGCGTCGGCGCGACCACGGTGAACGCCTATCTGGCGGAATCCTGCATCGCAGACCGGCAGGCGCGCGGTCTGTTCGGCAATATGGACATCGACACCTGCGTCAGCCGCTATCGCACGGCCGTGAACGAGGGCCTGTTCAAGATCATGTCCAAGATGGGCATCGCGGTCATCAGCTCCTATCGCGGCGGCTATAATTTCGAGGCGGTGGGGCTTTCCCGCGCGCTGGTGAACGATCTGTTCCCCGGCATGCCGTCGAAAATCTCCGGCGAGGGCTATACCTCGCTGCATTTCAACGCCACGCTGCGGCACGAGGCCGCCTATGACGAGGCGGTGGTGAAGCTGCCGATCGGCGGCTTCTATCGCCAGCGCAACGGCGGGGAGAGCCACGCCTATTCCGCGCAGCTGATGCACCTGCTGCAGACGGCGGTCGCGACCGACAGCTATTCCAACTATCTGCAGTTCTCGCGCGGCGTGCGCGACCTGCCGCCGGTCTATCTGCGCGACCTGATGGAGTTCAACTTCGCCCGCGAAGCCGTGCCGATCGACGAGGTCGAGGCGATCACGGAAATCCGCAAGCGCTTCGTAACGCCGGGCATGTCGCTGGGCGCGCTGTCGCCGGAGGCGCATGAAACGCTGGCCATCGCTATGAACCGCATCGGCGCCAAGGCCGTGTCGGGCGAAGGCGGCGAGGATGCCGTGCGCTTCAAGCCCTATGAGAATGGCGACAACGCCAACTCGGTCATCAAGCAAATCGCTTCGGGCCGCTTCGGCGTCCATGCCGAATATCTGGGATCGGCGGAGGAAATCGAGATCAAGGTCGCGCAGGGCGCCAAGCCCGGCGAGGGCGGCCAGCTGCCCGGTTTCAAGGTAACCGAATTCATTGCGAAGCTGCGCCATTCGACGCCGGGCGTGATGCTGATCTCCCCCCCGCCGCACCACGACATTTACTCGATCGAGGATCTCGCGCAGCTCATCTACGACTGCAAGCAGATCAACCCGCGCGCGCGCGTCTGCGTCAAGCTGGTCAGCCAGGCGGGCATCGGCACGGTCGCGGCGGGCGTGGCCAAGGCGCACGCCGACGTCATCCTGATCGCCGGCCATGTCGGCGGCACCGGCGCATCCCCGCAAACCAGCATCAAATATGCCGGTACGCCCTGGGAAATGGGCCTGTCCGAAGCCAATCAGGTGCTGACGCTCAACGGCCTGCGCCACCGGGTGAAATTGCGCACCGACGGCGGCCTCAAGACCGGGCGGGACATCGTCATCGCCGCGATCCTGGGCGCGGAGGAGTTCGGCATCGGCACGCTCTCCCTTGTCGCCATGGGCTGCATCATGGTGCGCCAGTGCCACAGTAACACCTGCCCCGTGGGCGTGTGCGTGCAGGACGAAAAACTGCGCGCCAAATTCACCGGCACGCCGGAGAAGGTCATCAACCTGATGACCTTCATCGCCGAGGAAGTGCGCGAGATCATAGCACGTTTGGGCTTCCGCAGCCTGGACGAGATTGTCGGCCGCACCGAACTGCTCCGGCAGGTCAGCCGTGGCGCGGAGCATCTGGACGATCTCGACCTCAACCCGATCCTCGCCAAGGTGGACGCGCCCGATCATGAGCGCCGCTTCACCCTGGACGCCTGGCGCAATGAAGTGCCCGACAGTCTGGACGCGCAGATCCTGAACGACGCCAAGGCCGTATTCGAGCGTGGCGAGAAGATGCAGCTGACCTACACGGTGCGGAATACACACCGTGCCGTCGGCACGCGCCTGTCCGCCAGGATCACGGAGAAGTTCGGCATGTCCGCGCTTGCCGACGGACATGTTACGGTGCGTTTGCGCGGATCGGCGGGTCAGTCGCTCGGCGCGTTCCTGTGCAAGGGCATCAAGCTGGAGGTGTTCGGCGATTCGAACGACTATGTGGGTAAGGGCCTGTCGGGTGGCGTCATCATCGTCCGGCCGATGGTCTCTACCCCGCTGGACACCCGCCATAATACGATCATTGGCAATACCGTCCTCTACGGCGCGATCAGCGGCAAGCTATTCGCGGCGGGCCAGGCCGGCGAGCGCTTCGCCGTTCGCAACTCGGGCGCGGAGGTCGTTGTCGAAGGTTGCGGCGCCAATGGCTGCGAATATATGACCGGTGGCACGGCGGTGATCTTGGGCGACACCGGCGCGAACTTCGGCGCGGGCATGACCGGCGGCATGGCCTTCATCCTGGACGAGCATGGCGTCTTCCCGTCACGCGCGAACCCGGAAAGCATCGTCTGGCAGCGTCTGGACAGCGCCTATTGGGAAACCCGCCTGAAGGCCCTGATCGCCGAACATGCGGTCGCCACCGACAGCCGCTGGTCGCACACCCTGCTCGACGACTGGGACCGCTGGCGCGAGCATGTGTGGCAGGTATGCCCCAAGGAAATGATCAGTCGGCTGGAAAACCCGCTGAGCGATCGCGAGGAAGCCGTCGCGGCGGAATAAAAGAAGCGCTTATTGCTGGGCGGACGGGACTGGTTGAACCATCCCCACCGTTCCAGCAGGCGTTGATGCGCCTTTCTGCGTGCGTGGCGCAGCGGTGGACGGAGACGAAGCAGCCAGCGATTTCTGTGCGGCATCTCCCTGCGCCTGATAGTCCTGCAGCGCGGGATCGTGCTCGCCGGTATCGTAGGCGTCGCCCATCATGTTTCGCTCCGCGAGCGTCGGCCCGCACCCTTTGCACACGATCTGGTCGGGCGTCAGCGGCGAATCCCCGCCATCGGCCGGGTTGATGCTGCCGAGCGATGGATCCGCCATGGCGGAATCATTCGCTTCCGCCGGCGTTTGCATATTACCGGAGCCGCGCAGGTCCTGCCACACGCCGCCGCCGAACTGCCCGCCGGCAAATCCGCCAAGGCCATAACCGGCGGCGATGCTGGCCAATAAAACCGCCCCGCCCGCAATCCAAAATCTCGATGACATTGGCCAAACTCTTCCTATCAGCCGTACCTATCATGGAACGGGAGAAGGTGGGATGGGGTTCCCGACAGTCGCAGGGGATAGCCGCTGATTCGACCAGATTAGCTCATCCAACGTCACCATTTTCAGGCGCCAGTTGCCATACCAGCGGTAACTGGTCGAGCGTGTTGACTGGTCCGGCCCTCGCGGCAATCCGTTCGGTGGTCGAAAGAGTGAAGTCGGGAATACGGGCAAGCCATTCCTCAATGAAAATCTGGATCTCCATCCGCGCCAGCTGAGCGCCAGCACAGGTGTGACTGCCAGTGCCGAAGGTGATGTGGCGCGGCGACCGGTCGAAGTCGATCCGTTCAGGCTCGGAAAACAGTGCCGGATCAAGATTATATAGGCTTGGCGATAACATGATGTGATCGCCGCGCTTCATCGTGACGTTTCCATGCACAACATCTTCAGCCAATACGCGGCCCATATTGCTCGTCGCGTAACGGCGGAGCAACTCGCTCACCACCAGGGGGCGCTGTCCCGGCGTTTCCAGAATGAACCGCCGTTGCGCGGGTGAGCGGGCAAGGAAAAGGGCCACAAAGCCGAACATTGCGGCGACCGTATCAAGCCCGGCGAAAGTGACCATCGTGCATGTCGATAACAATTCTTGGGGGGTGAACGGACGACCATCCACCCGCGCCCGAAGCAGATGGCTGATCAGGTCGTCTCCTGGCGCGGCCTGCCGCTCGGCGATGCGTAATTCGAGATAGCTGCGGACCTCAAGATACGCATCGATCTTGGCCTGCAAATCTGGGTGCCGCGCAAAAATCTCGGTGCGGGCATGAAGATAGGCACGGTCGGACAGCGGAAGGTCCAGAAGGCGCAGGACGACGATCAAGGGAAGATGATGTGCAAAATCGCCGATAAATTCGCATTGTCCGCGCGGTGCGATGGCGTCGATAAGTTCGCCCGCAAGAGCGCGTATCTCTGGCTCAAGAGCCTTGACCCTGACCGGCGTGAGATAGGACATGATCGCCCGGCGATAGTCAGCGTGCAAGGGGGGATCAGCCTCCAGCGGGAGGAGCCGATCCGCCGGGACACTAGGGATTGTTACGCTGGCGCTGGAGAAACGATGATTGTCGCGGAACATGGCGGCGACATCTGGACCAGAGGTCGCAACCCAGTGGCCACCGTTGCGAGGCGTCCAGACCAGTGGGCCATATTCCCGGAATGCAAGCCATGCGCGTTGAGGATCCTCATCCGCACCCGGCAAATCATAGATATCTAGATCGACCACCAACTCGCGCGGGACATGATCAGGAATAGGTTCCACGGTCTCCATGCCTAAGGCTCTCTCATCCTAAGAACGCAGTCTTCTGCTGCCTCATCACTAAACCATTATAGCCGCCGGACGGCAAGGCGGCCGCAGGCAAGACCACAGGCCATAATCCCGATCGTCCTGTCCTGTGCTCACGGCCATGCGGTAGATAGGCACACCGCGCGTTACTTGGTACGCGAACATGCAACTTTATGATTTATCAGCGTATCGGGTTGATCGCGCGTCGATAATGTCTGTGTGCGAAAAATCCTCTCCCACGAAGAGCAGTGGACAAGCGCGATCTTTCGCCAATTTATAGGCGAAGCAGTCGCCGAAATTAAGGCTCGCGCGATGCACACCTTTGCGCCTGAGCGCATAAGCGTCTGCGATCCGCTTAGCGGAAGCGGCCGTCACTGGCAGCACGTCCAGCCCAAGGCCGTCAAGAAGCATCCCGGCTTCTGCTGTGAGGTTTCTCCGTCCGGCGACGATAAGTGTTTCAGTCAGCGTACCCGATGACAATATCACTTTCTGTCTCGATGACCTCAACACACACATCTGCTTCCGGTTCGTTAAATAGGATTGCCATGATCGCGGACGTATCAATGACGATCACTCAGGCAGCCCTTCATCTCCGTAAAGGAAGTCCTGACTACGAGCAGCGTCCGGTCCGATCACTGCCTTGCCGACGGCCGCGGCGCGGACTGCCTTGAGAAGATCGCGACGGGCTGCGCGACCCCCGGGCGCTTTGAGGGGGACTAGTCGCACTGCCGCTTGTCCATGACGAGTAAGAATGACCTCATCGCCAGCTTCTGCTCGACGGACCAGCTCCGTCAACTGCCCTTTGGCCTCGGTCACGGAAATTTGCATAGCGCCGCCAACGGTTGCATTCGTCGCACCTTGCAATATGGACCATTGATTGGACCATTTCAACATCCGTGAGTAGAGACCTGGACACTGGTCCATCATCCCCCAATGCCGAATGACCACTTTATGTCGCGTTTTGCGGGAAATGAGGGAAGCGAACGCATTGCACCTTCCCCCTCCGCATTTCCGCGCCTAACAGATGCTTGCATGTGGCAACTCTACCAATTCCCGCTTTGTCCCTTTTCCCGCAAGGTCCGGCTGTTGCTGGGCGAGAAGGGCGTGGCCTATGACCTGATCCGGGAATCGCCATGGCAGATGCGGGACGAGTTTCTGGACCTCAACCCTGCAGGCACGACGCCGGTCATGGTCGACGAGGATACCGGCGCCACGCTGATCGACAGCCAGGCGATATGCGAATATTTCGAGGAGACGGTGGAGCGCTTTCCGCTGATCTCTGGAACTGCCGCTGGTCGGGCGGAGATTCGGCGGCTCGTCGCCTTCTTCGATCAAAGCTTCTATGGCGACGTGGTCGCGCCGCTGCTGCACGAGCGGATGAAGAAGCGGCTGGTAGAGCGCGCACCGCCCGACGCCCGCATCCTGCGCGAGGCGATGAAGCGCGCCAACACGCATTTGGACTATATGGATTATCTGCTCGACCATCGCAGCTGGATGGCCGGCGGAACGATGAGTCTCGCCGATGTAACCGCCGCCGCCCATGTGTCCGTCGCCGACTATGTGGGCGGCATCGACTGGTCGAGCCACGATCCGGTCCGGCGGTGGTATGCGGGGTTCAAATCACGCCCTTCCTTTCGCCCCCTACTTTCAGAACGGATGGAAGTGATCGCTCCGCCCGCGCACTACGAGAAGCCGGACTTTTAGGCGCGTTACTCCGCGTCGGCCGCCATGTAGACGCGGTTCCGGCCATGTTCCTTGGCAAGGTACAGCGCCCGGTCGGCGGCCTTGAGCGCATCGCGCGGGTCGTCATAGGCAAAGACATTAGCCACGCCGGCGGAGAAGGTGACCTTCTCCATCCGCTCGCCCGTCGACCGGTTGACCAAGCTGCGTTGCGACAGGTCCTCCCGCGCACCATCGACCACCGTGCAGACTTCCGCTGCGGTCTTGCCCCGGAACAGCATGACGAATTCCTCGCCGCCGTGCCGTGCAACATGGCATTTTTCGCCCGATATGCCCGACAGGAGGTTGGCGACGAATTTCAGCACGCGATCCCCCGTGTCATGGCCGTGAGTATCATTGACCATCTTGAAATGGTCGATGTCGCAGAACACGACGCTGAGCGCTTCCTGCGCAGCTTGCGCAGCGAGCGTTTCTTCCTTCATGCGCGCCTCAAAAGCGCGGCGGTTCGGAAGGCCTGTCAGATGATCATGTTCGGCCGCACGACGCGCGGTTTCCAGGCTTTGCTGGAGCATCTGCGTCTGCTTCTGGCTGTCGCGCATCTGCGCTTCAACCTGGCGGCTTTTTTCCACCATTGCGCGGGTAAGGCCGATCAGCCTGGTCAGGACCGGTTGTTCTTTTTCCGCCTCGGTAAGATCCTTCACTTCGGCTTGCAGGGCGGCGCCATAATCCTTAGCCGATGTCCGGGATTCATCCATCAGCCCAGTAACGTGCGACAAATTGTTCTCGACTTTGTCCAGCATGGCGGCAAGCGACTCGGGCGTCACTTCGTTCTTCTGCCGTTCGGCGATCAGACCCTCCACCCAGCCGTTAGTGATCTTACCGCGCGTCTTCAGGATCGCACCGACGGCTTTTTCAATACCATGGTCGCTGCCAGTCAGATAATCGTGGACTAGACCAAAATTGATTGGTGTCAGGTCTAGGTCATGGGCAAACAGGAAGGACCCGATATCATTGTAGAGCTGCTTGCGGCGCTCGATCTCCCGGCTGAGAGGACGCTTAGTTGCCTCCCGCTCAGAGACTTCCGCTTCAGGCTCTTCGTGCGCAGACAGGCGGCGCGCCCAGCGGGTGAGACGGTCGGTCAAACCGTGTGGCTCCGCAACTGATGATGTGGTCCCGTTTTGCATATTCACCAGAACGGACCGGTTCCGGCACGATTTAGGTTAAAACGAAAAAAAGGATGCACTTCAGACCAAGATATTGAACCTTCGAGAGATTTTGTTGGTTACGCTCGCCTGAAGCCATCATGGCCGTTTTATTTGCCTTAAAAATCCCTAAATATCGGCGGCTACTAACCAATCATGAAATATGCGGACAGCGCGGGTCTGAAGCGCCCGGGGCCGGCAGACGAAGAAATAGCGGTAGGGGCTCTGCACTGTGATCGACAGCAGCTGAGTCAATCGCGGGTCCTTCGCTTGGATGAAGTGGCTTGCATGCATTACCGCCACGCCAAGTCCCTGAGCCGCCGCCTCCAGCATCAATGGCCCGGAGTCATAATTGTCGATGGCGGCAGGTTGCAGGTCGGGCATGCCCACCGCGTCCTTCCAGGCGTCGAAACTGCCGGACATCTCCCGATGCAGCAACACCGTGTGCCGGGATAGCTGCTCTGGCTTTGTAATCGCATCCGGCCCCTCTGCGAGTGAGCGCGACGCAATCAGATAGACCTCGTCATGATCCAACTCGTGCGAATAGAGCGACGCGTCCGCTTCCTTGCCCAGAACGATCGCGGCGTCGAGCCCTTCGCCAAGCCGCGCAATGGCATGTGGCGTAGTTTCAATGTCGAGGTGCAGATTAGGGTGCAGTTTTCGCAATTCGGGCAAGAGCGGGAACAGCCGCTGGCTGGCGAACAGTGGCTGGACAGCCAGACGCAACCGCATCTGGTTGCCGCCACTCTGAATATCTTCCAGCGCCACGGACATCGCATCGAGCGCGGGCGCGATGTCATCGATCAGCCTCTGTCCATCCGCATTGATTTCCATGGCCTGATGCTTGCGGTCGAAAAGCGCCTTGCCCAAAAAGCGCTCTAACGCCTGAACGCGCCGACTCAGCGCCGGAGTCGACAGAGCAAGCTCCTCAGCGGCGGCTTTCACCGAACCCAGACGTGCAACCTGCACGAAGGCCTCAAGGGCCGTAAGGGGCGGCAACCGTCGCATATGCTCTTATCCGGGCCAACACCTGTTGCAACGCAACATTACGATATGTCGACCTGTCAGCCAACATATCCAGACATCCTCATCCAAAGAAGCCAGAAATTGGAGGATATTTCAAGATGCAATTTTTGCAATCAGCCAAAATCACTTCGCACTTGCAATATATCCCGTTGCGGTGCACATAGGTGAGGCCTTTCAGGCATCCTCTCCTATAAACTTTCATGGGCTGGCCTTCGGGTCAGCCCTTTTTTTGTTTTCGGCTCAGAAGCGGATTTTTTCGTCTCGAACGTCCCGGGGGTTCCACCGGCTGATCTCGCATCCTATCTAGCCCTTGCGGGCGAGATGACCCGACAAAATCGAGGATGCAATGGCCGACCAGGAAATCGCCGGGCGCAAGATACAAGTTGCCAATGCCCGGCCCGAAGACGCCGGACGTGGATTGGCGCGCTTGCCCCAGACCGTCATGGCTGAACTCGGGGTGTCGGAAGGCGACTCGATCGAAATTGTCGGAAAACGCACGACTCCCGCAAGGGTCGTTAGGCCCTACAAAGAGGATGAAGGGCTGGACGTGTTGCGTTTGGATGGTTTGCAGCGTGCCAACGCCGGCGTCGGTTCTGGCGACTTCGTCCAGATCCGCCGCGCCGAGCCCCGCCACGCACAGCGCGTTGTATTCGCGCCAGCTCAGCAGAATTTGCGCCTTCAAGGGAATCCGGAGGCATTGAAGCGTGTGTTCTTTGAACGCCCGCTGACCGCCGGAGACGTTGTGGCAACGTCCGGACAGCAGCAAGTCGATCGCGGCGATATGCCTGCGAACCTGCGTCAGATGCTGGCGGCGCCCGCCTATGCGCTGCAAGAAATCCGATTGGCGGTCGTCTCGACCACCCCCAAAGGAATCGTCGTCATCGATGCTGAGACGGAAGTCGAACTGCGGGCCGAATATGAGGAACCTAAAGAATCGCGGCGCGCCGATGTGACCTACGACGATGTTGGCGGCATGGCCGACACGATCGATCAGCTTCGCGAGATGGTCGAACTGCCGCTGCGCTATCCCGAGCTGTTCCAGCGTCTAGGCGTCGATCCGCCCCGCGGAGTCCTCCTGCATGGACCGCCCGGAACGGGCAAGACCCGACTTGCGCGCGCTGTCGCCAATGAAAGCGACGCTGAATTCTTCCTGATCAACGGTCCGGAGATTATGGGCTCCGCCTATGGCGAGTCGGAGAAGAAGCTCCGCGAGATTTTCGAGGAGGCCTCCAAGGCGGCCCCTTCGATCCTGTTTATCGATGAGATCGATTCGATCGCGCCGAAGCGTGGACAGGTGCAGGGCGAGACTGAAAAGCGGCTGGTTGCGCAGCTTCTAACGCTGATGGACGGACTGGAAGCGCGCACCAACCTTGTCGTCATTGCTGCCACCAATCGGCCGGAAGCAATAGACGAAGCACTGCGGCGCCCCGGTCGATTCGATCGCGAGATTATCGTCGGCGTGCCCGACGAGCGTGGACGGCGCGAAATTTTGGGCATCCATACGCGCGGCATGCCACTGGGCGACAAAGTCGACCTGACTGAGCTCGCGCGCACGACCTATGGTTTCGTTGGCGCAGATCTGGCTGCGTTGACGCGGGAAGCCGCGATTGAGGCAATACGCCGGTTCATGCCGCGCCTCAATTTAGAGGATGGGACAATCCCAGCCGATGTGCTTGAGGAACTGATGGTCACGCGCGAGGATTTCCTTGCGGCGATCAAGCGCGTCCAGCCTTCGGCGATGCGTGAAGTCATGGTGCAGGCACCCAATATCGGCTGGGATGATATTGGTGGCCTGGACGATGCACAGATGCGCCTGAAGGAGGGTGTTGAACTGCCGCTGAAGAACCCGGACGCGTTCCGGCGCCTCGGTATCAGGCCGGCCAAGGGCTTTCTGCTCTACGGCCCTCCCGGGACCGGCAAGACTTTGCTGGCTAAGGCAGTCGCGCGGGAGGCGCAAGCCAATTTCATCGCCACCAAGTCTAGCGATCTCCTGTCCAAATGGTATGGCGAAAGCGAACAGCAGATTGCCCGTCTGTTCGCCCGCGCGCGCCAGGTGGCGCCGACAGTCATCTTCATCGATGAACTCGACAGTCTGGTTCCCGCACGCGGGAACGGTCTTGGCGAGCCACAGGTGACAGAGCGCGTCGTAAACACCATCCTCGCCGAGATGGATGGGCTAGAGGAACTGCAGTCGGTCGTCGTCATTGGCGCTACGAACCGCCCGACGCTGGTCGATCCGGCGCTTTTGCGGCCGGGCCGTTTCGACGAGCTGATCTATGTGCCTGTTCCAAACGAGGCTGGCCGACTGCGAATATTGAAAATTCATACTGGCAAGATGCCGCTGGGCGACGATGTCGATCTGGACAGCTTGGCTAAACGGACGGAGCGGTTTTCCGGTGCTGATCTGGAGGATCTGGTTCGGCGGGCGGGCCTATTCGCTCTACGGGAATCGCTTAGCGTGAAGAAGGTGGAGCAGAGTCATTTCGAGAAGGCGCTTTTGGACACCCGAGCTTCGGTAACCCCGGAGACCGAAGCCGAATATGAAACAATCCAGTCGAAGCTGAAACAATCCGCGATCGAAGCCGGATCTATTGGGTTCGTATCGCCAGGCATGCTCACGTCACGGGGACCGAAGGCGTCATAGGCCCTCGGTTTCGCCTCGTTGAACGTCCGGTCCAGTTAGAGCGTTGATGCAATGCGACAAAGCCGTCTTGCAACTTGCCGCCATTTTTGCGACGCCAGCGTCACATCACTCCGGGCAGGAACCGAATGGCTACCGTTGAACTGAAAAAGCTGAAGAAAGCCAATCATCCGCTGGCCCGGGCGATCAGGACCCTGAAGCCCATGACCACCTTTTTCAGGGAGTTCATCAAGCATCCCGCGATGATCGGATCGGTCATTCCGTCCTCGCCTTCGCTGGTCAGATCGGCGTTGGCGCCGGTGGACTGGGGCAGTACGCGACTTTTCGTCGAATATGGCCCTGGGGTGGGCACGTTTACCCGACCCATCTTGGAGCGGCTACGTCCTGATGCGATGCTGCTGGCTATCGATACCAATCGTGATTTTGTCCGCTATCTTAACGCGGATATTGCCGACCACCGGTTCCGCGCGGTACATGGATCGGCTGCGGACGTGCGCAGGATCATCGCCGATCATGGCTCTACCGAAGCAGACTATATTTTGTCGGGTCTTCCCTTTTCCACCCTGCCGGAAGGGGTGGGCGAGATCATCGCTGCGGAGACAAAGGCAGCGCTGCGCCCGGGCGGCGCATTCATCGTCTACCAATATTCCAACTATGTACGGAATATCCTTAATCCCTGCTTCCGCAGGGTCGTGCAGGGGTTCGAATGGATCAACATTCCGCCCTGTCGCATTTTCTGGTCTTACAAGGATGAGGCACTGGCGCAGGCTGCCTGAGAATAGGGTTTAATCACCGGCGCGGCTTCGGAAATTCAGCCGCCGCGTGACTGTATAATCGAGAAAGCCGACGAGGAAATAGCTGATCCAGCCTTTGGCGAGGGTCAAGAACCCGCCGCGCGCCTCCTGCACTTCCAAGGTGATGTGCCGGCTGTCCGTGATCCGCTGCCCTACAAATGCGCGCATTCGGTCTGCGAAGGCGGCATCCTCTATGCGCAGCATAAGCTCCAAGTTCAGGAATAGGCTGCGCATGTCGAAATTCGCCGATCCGATAAAGACTGCGTCGTCGATGATGATCAGCTTCATATGCAGCTTGCATGGCTGATATTCGTAGATCTGCGCGCCACGTTTCAGCAGCGGGCCGTACAGCAGCCGTGCCGCTGCGACCGTTGCGCCATTGTCCGACTTTGCCGCCATGACAAGCCGAACCTCACCGCGACGGGCGAGGCGCCACAGGCGGCGCAGCATCCCCTGCCCCGGCGAAAAATAGGCCTCGATCATGTCCAGCCGCTTACCGCGTTGCAGATCATGCTTCACCACCTTGGCCCAGGGGCTAAGCCGTTGCGTCGGGCCACCTATCAGCCAGCGGAAGGGGTTACCCGGATCATGGTCGCTGACCGGATGCCAGCGCTGCACCATTGCGCGCAGGCGGGCGAATTTCTGCCTATGCCCGGACACCCAGTGCCAGAGCTGGCCATACCAGCGGACCATGGCGTCCACCTCCGGTCCGTCCAACCGCAAGCCAAGGTCATGCCAGCAATCTTCCGGCGGAACGCCGAAATAGGAATCGGCGACATTGAACCCGCCGATCAGCAAAGCGGCGTCGTCGGCGATCACGAGCTTTTGATGATTGCGGATCAGATAGCGGGTGGAACGTTTTGCGCCGAACCAGGCAAGCCGACCGCCCGCCTCTATGAAACTGTCAAAAAAGCCGGCCTTTGCGCTGCTTCCGCCGAAGGCATCGACCATCAGCGACACCTCCACGCCCCGCCGGACGGCGCACATCAGACGGGCGAGGATAAGCCGGCCGCTCGCATCGCTGTCGAAGATATAATAGCAGACCTTCAGGCTGTGCTGCGCGTCGTCGATCAGGGAAATCAGGGCGTCGCGCAGGTCCGGCCCATGCTCCAGGACGGTCAGGCGATTGCCGTGGATCGTGCAGGTGACGGCATCGTCCGTTTTGGTGCCATCTTGCCTGTCGGGCTCGTCTGCGATCCTGCTGGCCATGGCCCATGGTGGCGCGTTTGGCGGCAGCTGGCCAGAGTTTTCGCTTGGGCGTTAGCAGGACTTTGCGTTGACATTAATGGTGGGCGCTGTTAAGCGCATCCCCTTTCATCGCATAGTCCAATTCAGGAGGCCCGATGGCCCGCGTTACCGTCGAAGATTGCGTCGACAAGGTTACCAACCGTTTCGATCTCGTATTGCTCGCCGCCCAGCGCGCGCGGGAGATTTCCGGTGGCGCCGAACTCACCATTGATCGCGACCGCGATAAGAATCCCGTCGTCGCCCTGCGCGAGATCGCCGACGAGACCGTCCTGCCCGACGAGCTGCATGATGCGCTGGTCGGCACGCTGCAGAAGGTCCAGATCGACGACGACGATACGCCCGACGAGATCGGATCGCTCAGCCAGTCGGCCGAGGCCCTGCGCCTGACCGCTGCTGCCCCGCCGCGCAACCAGAATATTGGCGGAGACTATGACGGCTAAAACAGCCGCAAAGATACAGTCTTCAGGAGAGGACAGGGAAGACCCGGCGCCGCGAGGTAGCCGGGTTTTTCTTTGCTAATTCAATGTGATATCGCGCCACTCAGCTCGCGAAAGACTTGGTTAACCGCAATAGTTTAAAGGCATTTTGCCTATTTACTTAAGGAAACGCGATGTCGACCGTCTCTATGCTGAATCTGAGCAGTGCTCCTGCCAGCCTGTCATACAGATCAGCTGGGGTGACCTCAGCTTCCGATCAAGCATCAACCGTAGACGGGTCGCACTTGCCGGAACCGCATTGGCGCCTGCAAAGAACGACCTGTCCCTCTCGTTGGATGCTCTGGCGGTTTCGGCGGATAGCCGGGACAACGCCAAGGACTTTTCGGCGCTTGCGCAGGAGCTGCGTTCAACGCTCGACGAGCAGCAGGCTATGGCCTATGCCAACGGGAAGACAAGCGGCACACCCAGCTTGGCTACCGTCAGCGGCCGCGGCGTGGCAGCGGTGGCTCTCAACGCATCCTCGCTGTTCAGCCCCGCCGAAGTCAAGGCGGCTGGTAACGAGCTTCGCGAGCGTGAAAATACGCGATTCTCGCAGACAGCGTTCAGCGCGTTGAACTGGACAGCCGGCGTCTCGGCTTATAGCCGCGATGTGATCACCCGCTACGACAATATGAGCAGTGAAGAACGTGTGGCAAAAGGCTGGACTGAGCAGACTCGCAGCAAGGCGGCATCTTTTGTGGAACAGGCAACGCAGTCGGAGGCCTAGCCGTCACGCATTTTGATGGCTAGCAAGCGGCCAGCAATTCCGGTCGGTCTCGCTCTATTTGCGACTGTCACCTGTCTTGTCGCGAACGGCTCGAAATTCCGAATCTTCGCTCCAGTTGGGCCATGCCCGGCCGTCTGCCAGAGCTCGACCAGTATTATATAGTAGGGTCAGATCGGGCTTGACCGCGCTCATATCCCAATCGGCGCTCCATTCGTCAGCGGGTTGATGATAGCGGTCCTTGGTGTAGGCGTCGGCGAGCGACTTGCCCCGTTCCTTGCCGCCGTTCACCAAATCGCGCCCTGCACCGTAGGAGATGGCGGGCACACCCTGCTTGGCCATCGGGAAATGGTCGGAGCGATAAAAGCTGCCCGCTTCTGTCCGCGGATCTGGGGTATAGGTGCGATTAAGCTTCGCGCCCTGTTCCACCAGCAGGTCGAGCAAGCCCAACTTGGCGACACCCGAAATGGTGAAATCCTTCGCCTCGCTCTGACCAATGGTGCCGTCCATGTTTATGACGCCCGCTGTCGTGCCGAGCGGATACACAGGATTGGCGGCATAATATTCTGACCCAAGCAGGCCCTTCTCCTCCGCAGTCACGGCAAGGAAAACGAGCGAGCGGTCGGTGCGCGGCGCTGTGGCGAAAGCGCGGCCAAGCTCGAGCAGGGTGCCGATGCCTGACGCGTTATCGCGCGCGCCATTATAGATCCGATCGCCCTTCGCGTCCGGCTGGCCGATGCCCAGATGATCCCAGTGAGCAGAGTAGATCACGGTCTCATCTGGGTAGGTCTTGCCGCGAAGGCGGCCGACGATATTCTTCGAGATGATGGTTTCAGCTTTTACCGCATAGTCGGCAGTCAGTTTGGCGTCGAGCGGGACGGGTTTGAACGCCCTGGTCCGCGCCGCCGCCTTCATCGCGTCGAAATCCATGCCCGCCGCCTTGAACAGGTCAACGGCGAGGTCGCGCTGAATCCATGCCTCTAAAGGCGTGTGTGATGCCTTGGGATCAGCGCGAACGATGTCGAACATCGTATTGGTGTTGCTGTTCTTCACTGTGGGCCAACCATAGGAGGCGGGCGCATATTCGTGGATGACCAGTACGCCTGCCGCGCCCTGCCGCGCGGCTTCCTCATATTTATAGGTCCAGCGGCCATAATAGGTCATGGTCTTGCCGCCAAAATCGCCCTCGCCGCCTTCGAAGTCCGGATCATTGACGAGCACAACCATGATTTTGCCCTTGAGGTCGACGCCCTTGAAGTCGTCCCAGTTGCGTTCCGGCGCATGAACGCCATAGCCGACGAAGACAAGCGGCGCGGCGGCGATCTCTACTTTGGTTTGGCCGGTCATCGCGGCGCGCACCGCGATCTCCTCGCCCTGGGTCAAGGTGCGGGTCGCGCCGCCTAGAGCGAGTGACAGGTGGGGCGCGACGACGATGTCGGATTTAAGCAGCGGCACATCCTGCGTCCAGCCGCGCGCCTTGCCTTTTAGCGGTCCGCCGGGCTGAAGCCCCGCCGCCTTCATCTGCGCGATGATATAGGCGACGGTCTTTGTCTCGGCAGGCGTGGCGGGGCCGCGGCCCTCGTAGGCGTCGCTAGACAGTGTCTGTACGTCCTTGCTGACACGCGCAATATCGAAATCGGGTTCAGCCCGTGCAGGCGAAGCAAGTGATGCGGATGAGGCAAGGATGAGCAGGGATAGGGAGGAGCGCAACATAAACACCTCGTTTTTTGGAGCATAAGTCTTGGTTGGGCCAAACATGCCTCCAGCACAATGGCCTCGTTATGGCTGCCTAGGGTACTGACCCCAGCCATGGCATCGCCGCCTACAGCACAGCCGAATGACACATGCCTAGATTTTCGAGACTCGAGGTTCAACTGTACAGCGCGGATTTGACGCTTCGCCTGCAGGATCCCGTCGCAATTATGGCCTTCGGCGAGGCTCTCGCCCTTCAGCCGTTAGGTCGCTCGGCCTCAATAGTCTCGGCACATATGAGAAGTTCTCCTCCCTGCATGAGCATATGGTGACTGATGTTGTTGCCGGTGAGGGATTCAGCGTTGAAGCTAGCCGAGCACATATCACGTTGCGTTACAGCCTTGCGCCGTATCGTCAGGAGCCGGCCATTGTCCAATCGCAGCCTCGCACGCGACGATAGCGGCGCCGCCATCACGAACTCGGGCTTTCCGGGTACGAGGGGGTAGAGACCCAAGGTCCCCCAGATGTACCAGGCGCTCATTGCTCCTGCATCATCATCCATTCCATCGGCAAAGCCCTGCGGCGCCAGCGCGAAGCTCCTGCCATGGTAAGGCGTTTTTCGCTTCCCCTCATTGGCATAATTATGGTCCACCGCATCGACGAGATACTGATGCACGATCTGTGCGCTACGTTGCGGATGGCCGAGCGCAGTATAGATCCAGGGCACATGGATGTCCGGCTGATTTGTCATATTGTACAGGCCGCGCGAGAAAAAAATATCCAGTTCGCTCAACGCCCGCTCGCGTCCCAGCGTAGCGACTAGCCAGTCGAGATCAAACACCGGCGCCCAGCGATACTGCCACAATGTTCCCTGATACAGACCGCGCGCTCTGACCGTATCGGCATCGGGGCCCATCACCTCGAAAGTTCGCCGCCACATGTCGCGATATGATTGCGATTTCCTCGAAAAACCGGCCGCGATCGATGCATGTCCCAAGTCGCGGGCCAACTCCGTGATCGCCCAATCGTCATAGGCCGCCTCAATCTGCTGATCCGGGGTTTCGCGCTGCAAAACCAGGCTCTCTCTCGCCATGGCGGCAAGCGCCGCCTCAGCATCGAATTTGGCAATGCCCCGCCGGCGGAAATCGAGCAAGGCGATGCCTGCATGTTCCGTGCGGACCGTAAGGAAAGGCTCCGTCTGCGTAGACCAGCGGCGCTTGCCCTCACTGTAAAGCGCGACCAATGACCGGGCTATATCTTGGGAACGCTGCGGATCGAGCAAGGCAAGCAATGGCATTTGCGTGCGATAATTGTCCCACAACGCCCAACTTGCATAGCGCGTGGTGCCAGGGAGTGACTGATGGATCTGGCCGTCGCTGCCGCGATGCCGACCATCGGGATCGTCGATTGCGACTGGCGTCTGCATCACCCGGAAAAGTGACGTGTAGAACAAGGCGCGGTGATTGCGCGGTCCATCGATATCGATGCGCGACAATTCATGCTGCCAGGCCTTACGCGTGCGCGCCAATATTGCGGAAAAAGGCCGGCGACCAAGCTCTGTATCGCGCACAATCGCAGCCGCATGTGTATCTACCGTAGAAAGACCGGTGCGCACCTCGACCCTTGCTCCGCGCCGGAGATTTAATGATATGGTAGCAGCAGCGCCGGCAACGTCCGCGCGCGCGGGGCTCCGGCCATCGACCGTGATCTGGCTCGCGGAGTAGAGCGTATACGCCCCCGCATCGCAAACCGTTCCTGCCGTCATCGTCGCCAAAAGATCGCCGCTGCGCATCTCCATCCGGGCGGCTAGGCGACGCGTGTAAGCATGCGCGGAATCGAAGCGCAGGACGTACGCGCCGGGGTGCCAGACCGTGAAACGCAAAATGCCAGCGCCACGCGAAGCCGTCATATCTGCCTTTATCCCAGGTCCATAGGTGACGCGATAACGGCCTGCGCCTGCCCTCTCACTCGCCTTGTTCATGGTCATCAGCTGCGTCGCAGCTTCTGGTTTTAGGGAGACCAACAGATCCCCTCCGCCACCACCGCAACCAACTCCGACGGCCCGCGTATGAGAAAAACCCCGCAATCGACTTGCAGCATAATCATAGCCCGCATGGTTCGCCGGCTCAGTGTCGGGTCCTAACTGCACCATGCCGAACGGTACGACTGCCGCCGGCGAGAGTTGGCCAAAATCACCTAGGGTACCAACAAATGGATTGACAAGATCGACTGCATGTTCGCGTGCCTGCCCAGGCGACCCAAAGATGATCATAGCGGCGATGATATGCCGTTTTCTCGCCATTCTAATTTTTCCATCTCTTGGTGGAAGCCGTTTTCTCTCCGATTGCTTCTACGTTCTGTAGGATAGAGCGATGTGAAACAGAGCCGGATGTTGAAGATCACAGCTTATATTCAGAGGCTCTGCCCCATCATGTGCCGTCGCGCGAAAATTGCTGCTCTTTATGCCGCTCGATCGCAAGCATCTCGATTTCACCGGCAAGGAGATTCCCGTCATTCGCCGTGAAACCGCTTTCCTCATCTATGGTCGCATCAAGGGAGAAGCGGTCAAGGAAGATGCGGAACCGCTCGAGTGCCTCGTTCACGTCCTCAGGCATGGGTCCTCCTCAAACAGGGCAATCGAGTCGAAAACGTCGCTTGCGAGTCGACGGATCATAATCTCTAACCGCTCCCGTCTCGATAAGGTCCCGCAACTTCGACCAAACGGATCGGGATACCGCGATATATGGCAGTCACGACGATTGTGCGCGAAACTGATCGATGCAATCAGAATTTCCTCTCTGTCGCCTTCACCCTTTCGCACTGCGCCTGAAAACCACTGCGGGTCTCAAGGGCTCCTGTGGAGCGATCGATCTCAAAACCTGTTTTCTCAAAAGGTGCGATCTTGATCTCGCCTTCTATGCGGCGGTCATTGATGTAGAGGTTTGCGATGTCAAACCAGCCTCCCCTGCTGTTATTGATGGTCGGACGCATCTCACGGGGCAGCCTGATCCGACCGTCAGGACCATCGATCTCAATGTCGATGACAAGATGACGATCCTCATTCGTTATTTCGTCTGATATTTTGGCCGAACCGGTACAAACCAGTGCAAGATGGGTGATGTCAGCAATTGCAGCCGCGGCGACCAGGAAGGCAAACATGAGGACCTCCTCTCTCGAGATGATGTCAGCACACTAGGGCGTGGTGACGATTTAACTATCGCAGCCATATAGCGATTGCGGCGAGTTTAACGAAGCCCATGAAGTTGACGAGGAGCTTGTCGTATCGGGTTGCTACGCGGCGGAATTGCTTGAGTTTGGC
>Ga0207641_10000434_pt1 | contig 47935 bp, 31 predicted proteins | sample KBSSwiS62_FD_184306 | JGI IMG/M metagenome (GOLD analysis project Ga0207641, IMG submission 184306) | Switchgrass rhizosphere microbial communities from Kellogg Biological Station, Michigan, USA - KBS Switchgrass S6-2 (SPAdes) (version 2) | ecosystem: Host-associated > Plants > Roots >... | reverse complement strand
TATTGAACGAAGAAGTATATACCGGTCTTTTTATTTGTTCGCATAATGAAAATGTAGTTGAGCAGGCTGTATTCAGTAATGTTCGTATCATCATTCCTCCCGCTAAAGATTACAGGCCTTATCGTGATTATATCGGCAGTCATTTGGAATTAATGGATGTGCAAACCGGGCTTAGAAAAATAATTTATTCTGAAACTGGTTCTATACAATGCCCTAACTGGACTAAGGACGGGAAATCGCTGATCTTTAATTCATCGGCGGGCTTGCTTTACAATTATGATCTTACCAGCGGTTCTGTGAACAAAATCAATAGCGGATCTGCGATAAATAATAACAACGACCATGTGTTGTCTCCCGATGGAAAACAGATAGCCATCAGTAATTACGTCGGCGATAAAAGGACTTCAACGATCTTCATTTTACCATTAACCGGTTCTGATGATCCCATTAAAATTACTTCTGAAGATTCGGGACATTCTTTTTTGCATAGTTGGTCACCGGATGGAAAAAAATTAATATTCACCGGCTTCAGAAACAAGCAATATGATATCTGGTCAGTGGATATTGCTACTAAAAAAGAAACACAGCTTACCAATCTAATTACTCTTGATGATGGATCAGAGTATAGTCCTGATGGCAAATGGATATATTTTAATTCTGTACGAACAGGCACAATGAAAATATGGAGAATGAAAGCTGATGGCAGCAACCAGGAACAGGTGACTTATGATGAATACAATGATTGGTTTCCTCATTTTTCACCTGACGGGAAATGGATAGTCTATGTTTCCTTTCCAAAAGAGATTGACCCCGCAACCCATCCTTTTTATCAAAAAATTTATATCCGGTTAATGCCCGCAAGCGGCGGTGTACCCAAAACTATAGCCTATGTTTTCGGCGGGCAGGGAAGTATGAACGTTCCATCATGGTCGCCGGATAGTAAAAAAATTGCTTTTATAAGTAATACACAGTTAAAAACCCCTAATCCCTAAAGGAGGATAAAGACTTAAGTATGAGATATAAAAAAATAAATGTTCTTTTTGTTTTACTTCTATTATTAAACCAGGGATCTATTCGTGCACAAGTAAGACTTCCACGTCTTGTAAGAGACAGCATGATCCTGCAAAGAGACACCAAAATAAATATCTGGGGATGGGCTGCAAAGAATGAAAAGATAAATATCAAATTCAACAGCAAGAGTTATAAAACAATGACCGGCGGTGATGGCAAATGGTTAATACAATTACCTCCAATGAAAGCCGGCGGCCCTTATACAATGGATATTGCCGGAAGCAATAAAATTGCTTTAAAAGAAATTCTTATCGGAGATGTGTGGATCTGTAGTGGTCAATCGAATATGGTGCATCAAATGAATATCCATGATGTTACTTATTCAAAAGATATTGCAGAAGCGAACAATCCGCAGATAAGACAATTTTGGATACCTACACTTACCAATTTGCAAGGACCACAGGAAGATCTGCCAACAGGTTTTTGGAAATCTGCAGTTGGAGATGATGTAAGACCATTCTCTGCTGTTGCTTATTTCTTTGCTAAAAAAATATATGAGAAGTATCGTATACCAATCGGATTGATCAATGCAAGTGTTGGCGGTACACCTATCGAAGCATGGACAAGTGAAGAAGGATTGAAAAATTTTCCTGCAATACAGTCAATAATTCAAAAGAACAAAGACACAGCTTATGTAAATGGCCTGGCAAGAAATGCTTTCGGAGGAAATTCAAACAGGCCAATCCAACCAGTTGATAAAGGAATGACGGAAACTATAAAATGGTTTGACGCCTCCTATGTTCCTAAAGGATGGCGGCCAATCAATATTCCAGGTTATTGGGAAGACCAGGGAATAAAAGATCTTAATGGTGTTGTTTGGTATAGAAAAGAAATCGATATCCCTGCTTCCATGGCCGGTAAACAAGCAAGAGTCTTCCTTGGAAGAATTGTTGACGCTGATGAACTATATATTAATGGAAAAAGAGTTGGTAATACAACTTATCTGTATCCTCAAAGAAGATATTATGTGCAAGCTGATATATTAAAAGCAGGTAAAAACATTTTTGTAATTCGTGTTACAAACAATGCAGGCAAAGGTGGGTTTGTTCCTGATAAACCCTATTGCATTTTTGCCGGTAATGATACAGTTGATTTGAAAGGAACATGGCAATATAAAGTTGGCCAGGTTAATCCGCCGCCAACGCCATTACCTGCGGGAGTTACATTTACCCCGCCGGTCAACGCACAAAATCAACCAACAGCTTTATACAATGCAATGGTTGCACCTGTCATTAATTATACGATCAAAGGTTTTCTTTGGTACCAGGGTGAAGCAAATACTAATCGTGCTGAAGAGTATGCAAAACTGCAGCCGGCACAAATTATAGATTGGCGAAATCAATGGAAACAAGGCGGTCTCCCCTTTTTATATGTACAGCTTCCCGGTTTTATGGATTATAATTACTTGCCTTCAGAAAGTAATTGGGCAGCATTGAGAGAGTCGCAATTAAGATCATTATCTGTTCCAAATACTGCAATGGTTGTTGCCATTGATCTTGGTGAGTGGAATGATATTCATCCTGATAATAAAAAAACAGTTGGGGAAAGATTAGCACTTGCGGCAGAAAAGCTCGTTTACGGGGAAAATATTATTTATTCAGGACCCATTTATGAATCATCTAAAATCGAAGGAAATAAAATAACGATCTCTTTCAGTAGTGTCGGTAGTGGTTTAATAGCAAATGATGGTGAAGAACCAGGCGAGTTTGCAATTGCTGGTGCAGATAAAAAGTTTGTTTGGGCAAAAGCAAAGATCGAAGGAGACAAAGTTACTGTGTGGAATGATAATGTTCCGAATCCAATATATGTACGTTATGCATGGGCAGACGATCCTGTGAATCCAAATTTGTTTAATAAAGATGGTTTACCTGCATCACCTTTTAGAACTGATAAATAACAAAATGCTGTACTGAATGGAAATTCTGTTTCGGTAAAGCTTCCGCCTTTTTCTGTTGTAGTATTAACGTTGAAATAATATTAATATCTGATTAATAAATGATACAAATGAAACATCTAACATCTTTGACCATCGCATTACTTCTTTATATGCTTCAAGGATATTCTCAAAATATTCTTAAGCAAGCGCCTCCCGGTTTTGACTCTATGCGAACAGAAATTCAACATGGCACAATAGATACGATCAGCTATGAATCTAAAACAGTCGGTACTAATCGCAGGGCGATCATTTATACACCGCCTGGCTTTTCGAAAAAAAATAAATATCCTGTTTTATACCTATTACATGGAATTGGAGGTGATGAAAAGGAATGGTTAAATGGTGGTAAGCCCCAAGTGATCCTTGATAATCTTTATGCAGAAAATAAGATCGAGCCGATGATTGTGGTTATGCCCAATGGTCGTGCAATGAAAGATGATCGTGCAGGTGGAAACATTTTTGATAGTGCTAAAGTGGCCGCATTCGCCACATTTGAAAAAGATCTGCTGAATGACCTGATCCCATTCATTGAAAGGAAATATCCTGTGTTGACCGATAAAGAACATCGTGCAGTGGCAGGTCTTTCAATGGGCGGCGGACAATCATTAAATTTTGGTTTAGGCAATTTGGACAAGTTTGCATGGGTTGGTGGTTTTTCTTCTGCTCCTAACACAAAAAGACCTGAGGAATTAGTTCCCGATCCCGAGGCCGCAAAAAATAAATTGAAATTGCTTTGGATATCATGTGGTGATAATGACGGTCTCATTACATTTAGCAAAAGAACGCATGATTATCTCTATGAAAAAAATGTCCCTCATATTTATTACATAGAGCCGGGGGTACATGATTTTAAAGTTTGGAAAAATGGATTGTACATGTTCTCTCAATTTTTATTTAAACCTGTTGATATTTCTGCATTTCCTAAGTACACAGTTTTAGGTACATCTGCGGCTACCAATATACGTTCAGTAAAGTATCCACAGATATTGCCTGATAACCGGGTTATGTTTCGCATTAAAGCTCCTGATGCACAACGAGTGCAAATCGACCTTGTAAAAAAATATGAAATGGCAAGAGACACCGGAGGTTATTGGATCGTAACGACTGATCCGGTAAGCGAAGGATTCCATTATTATTCTTTGATCATCGATGGAGTGGCACTTGCCGATCCCGCAAGTGAAACATTTTACGGGATGGGCAGAATGGCAAGTGGCATTGAAATACCATTTGCGAATGGTGGCTATTATGCATTGAAAGATGTTCCGCATGGCGATATACGTATAAAAAAATATTACTCAAGGATCACTAACTCATGGAGACAATTTTATATCTACACTCCACCAGGTTATGATAACACAAATGAAAAATACCCGGTGCTGTACATACTGCACGGTGGTGGTGAGGATGAACGAGGTTGGGCTACTCAAGGAAAAACTGACCTGATATTGGACAACCTGATCGCAGAAAAAAAAGCTAAACCAATGCTGGTGGTAATGGCTGATGGAAACCTCGGCACAGGTGGCCTGGCTGGATTTAATGAAAATGTATTAAGAACATTTGAAAATGAATTAAAGCAATCGATCATTCCATTTGTCGAAAAAAATTATCGGGCAGAATCGGATGCAAAGAATAGAGCATTAGCGGGATTATCAATGGGTGGCTTACAAACTTTGTATGCAGGGATAAAAAATACGAACATGTTCTCTTATCTCGGCGTGTTCAGTTCAGGATGGTTTGCGAATCGTCCAGAGCTGGCAAATCCTCAATATGATTTTATGAAAGCGAATGCAGCAATGATCAACAATAACTTGAAAAGTTTTTGGATATCGATGGGCGGCAAAGAAGATATTGCTTACAATAATTGCAAGATCATGATGGCAAAGTTTGATGAATTGCGCATTAAATATACTTATAGTGAATACCCGGGTGGACACACCTGGCCTGTATGGAGAAACAATTTGTACAATTTTGCTCAATTAGTTTTTAAATAAGAGTGATGAAAACGCTTGTTTGCAAAAGCCCGGGATTACTTGAGTACAATAACAGTGAGACACCGCAATTGAGGAAAGATCATGCGATCATTAAGATCAAGCGTGTCGGTATCTGCGGAACGGATCTGCATGCTTTCGAAGGCACACAACCGTTTTTTAACTATCCAAGAATATTAGGACATGAATTGGCTGGCGAATTAATTCAATTTGATAATACACCGGGTTTCAAAGAAGGTGAAACAGTTTCCTTTATACCCTATTTCAATTGCGGGCATTGTATTGCGTGCAGGATGGGAAAAGTAAATTGCTGTGTAAACCTGGAAGTATGCGGCGTTCATGCTGACGGTGGTATGGTAGAATATCTTTCTGTTCCATCGTCTTCATTATTACATGGTGAAGGATTAACAGTTGATGAACTCGCATTAGTGGAGCCATTAGCAATCGGTGCACATGGAGTGAGTCGTGCAGCAATTCAACCGGGAGAGTTTGTGTTAGTGATAGGTGCAGGACCTATTGGATTAGCAACAGCAGAATTTGCACTAATAGCCGGGGCAAAAGTGATTGTATCAGATCTAAATGAACAACGACTTGATTTTTGTAAGAAAAATTTGAAAGTAAGTCATCTTGTGAATGCGTTTGAGCCTAACGTTACGGAGCAACTGATGGACTTAACTAATGGTGATATGCCAACAACCGTCATCGATGCAACAGGAAACCTGAAAGCTATCAATAGTGCTTTTCAATATATGGCGCATGGTGGCCGATACATATTGATTGGTTTGCAAAAAGAAAATATTTCTTTTAGTCATCCTGAATTTCATAAGAGAGAAGGCACATTAATGAGCAGTCGCAATGCAACAAGAAAAGATTTTGAACATGTAATTGCTTGCATGAAAGAGGGACAGATCACTCCCACCACATATATTACTCATCGTGTAGTTTTTGATGATGTAATACATGAATTTGAAAAATGGCTCGACCCATCAAATGGAGTTATTAAAGCGATGATTGAAATGTCGTAAAACAAGAATTGATTAACCTGGTATTAAGTGAAACAACTACTTTCAATATTTTTTTTCTTTGTATCAGTAGCTGGCTTTTCTCAAAGTAAAACAAGCTTGAGACTTTGGTACAAACAACCATCTGGTAACAACTGGGAAAATGCTTTACCAATTGGTAACGGAAGACTGGGTGCTATGGTTTATGGAAATGTAGAAAAAGAAACTATACAATTAAATGAACACACTGTTTGGAGTGGCAGCCCTAACCGAAATGACAATCTTCTTGCTGCTGATTCCCTGGCTTCAATACGAAAATTGATCTTCGAAGGCAAACAAAAAGAAGCTGAGCAAATGGCAAACAGGATAATACTTAGCAAAAAATCGCATGGGCAAATGTTTCAGCCAGTTGGCAATTTTCATCTTTCTTTCAACGGCCATGATAACTATACAAATTATTACAGGGAACTGGATATAGAAAAAGCGATTGCGAAAACTTCTTATACAGTGGGAGATATTACTTACACTCGTGAAGTATTAGCGTCTTTTCCCGATCATGTGATCGTTATGCATTTAACTGCAAGCAAGCCGCATAGTATTTCATTTAAGGCCTCCTTCACAACGCCTCAACCAAAAGCCACCATCGAAACAACAGCTTTAAAACAATTAGTGATCAAAGGAACTACTATTGATCACGAAGGTGTGACCGGTATGGTTAAATTCAAAGGGATTGTACAAATTAAGCCTGAAGGTGGAAATCTTAGCTTAACCGATACTTCCATTCTTGTAAGCAATGCCAATGAAGCAACCATCTATATTTCCATTGCTACAAATTTTAATAATTACAAAGACCTTAATGGAAATGAAGATGAAAGAGTAACTACTTATCTAAAAAAAGCAATTCCAAAAAAATTTGCTGAAATTTCAAAAGCTCATATTGCGTTTTACCAGAATTATTTTGACCGTGTAAAGCTTGATCTTGGAACAACTGATGCGGCCAGCAAGCCAACCGATGAACGATTAAAAAACTTTAATTCTGTAAATGATCCGCAGCTCGTAACGCTCTATTATCAGTATGGTCGTTATCTGTTGATCTCTTCTTCACAACCTGGCGGACAACCGGCTAATCTGCAAGGGATCTGGAACAATAAAATGCGTCCGCCTTGGGATAGTAAATACACAATTAATATCAATGCTGAAATGAACTACTGGCCTGCAGAAAAAACAAATCTTTCAGAGTTACATGAACCTTTTCTGCAAATGGTAAAAGATATGTCGGTTACCGGTCAACAAACGGCGAAAGATATGTATCGTGCCAGAGGTTGGACGGCGCATCATAACACAGATATATGGCGGGTCACCGGCGCTGTTGATGGTGCATTCTGGGGTACTTGGAATAATGGCGGCGGATGGACAAGTCAGCATCTTTGGGAACATTATTTATATACTGGTGATAAAACTTTTTTAGCATCGGTTTATTCAGCGTTAAAGGGTGCTGCTTTATTTTATGCTGATTTTCTCATTGAGCATCCAAAATATCATTGGCTGGTAATTTGCCCGGACATGTCACCTGAAAATGCACCAAAGGCACACCAGGGTTCATCACTTGATGCAGGTGTAACAATGACCAACCAGATCATATATGACGTATTCACTACAAGTATCAATGCAGCAGCAATTTTAAATAAAGACAAAGCATTTGCTGATACATTAAAACAACTACGTGGTCGTCTTGCGCCTATGCAAGTTGGTCAATATGGTCAGTTACAGGAATGGTTAGCTGATATAGACGATCCGAACGATAAACATCGGCATATTTCTCATCTCTATGGCTTGTTTCCTTCTAATCAAATTTCACCTTACCGTACCCCTGAGTTATACAGTGCTGCAAAGAATACATTAATACAACGTGGTGATGTTTCTACAGGATGGAGCATGGGTTGGAAAGTAAACTGGTGGGCAAGAATGCTGGATGGCAATCATGCTTATAAATTAATTCAAAACCAGCTTTCACCAGTTGATACTGCTACAAGAGGTGGAGGTACATATAATAATCTTTTTGATGCACATCCCCCATTCCAGATCGATGGCAATTTTGGTTGCACGTCAGGTATAACAGAAATGTTGATGCAAAGTGCAGATGGAGATATCCATTTGCTGCCCGCATTACCTGATGTGTGGCAAACAGGCAGCATTTCCGGGTTGCGTGCCAGGGGTGGTTTTGAAATTGTTAGTATGGAATGGAGGAATGCAAAACTTGTAAAGCTAATTATCAGATCAAGATTAGGGGGTAATCTTCGATTAAGAGTTCCCAATGAACTTACGCTAAACAATGGTAATACCCTAAAACTTGCGACGGGAAAAAATGTAAATCCTTTTTATCAAATTGAAAAGACGCAGGTTCCGATCATTTCGCCAAAAGCAATAATTACAACACCACAACTAAAAGGAACATTTATTTACGACTTGCCAACACAAGTCAACAAAACTTATACACTAATCATGAGATAGAATTAAAAACCAAACAGTTCATATGAAAAAATTGCTTGTTACTTTACTGGTTTTATCTTATCAATTATTATTTGCTCAAAATGCAACGATCAAAATTGATATTGATAGGACAATCGCAGAGATCGATCCAAAAATATACGGTGTATTCATGGAGCCTATTCAAATAAGTGGAAGACGAGGACTTCCTGATTCTCCAAGAATAAATACTTTATATGGTAATCTTTATGATCCTTCATCACGGCTAGCGAATGAAGATGGATTTAGAAAGGATTATATAGATGCAATGAAAGAATTAAAAGTTACCAATATGCGTTGGCCAGGCGGTAACTTTCTTATGGGTTATAACTGGCAGGATGGCATCGGTCCAAAAGAGCAGCGACCGGCACGTATCAATCTTGCATGGGGAGGTATTGATAATAATCATGTAGGGACAGATGAATGGATGAAATTGAATAAAGCAATTGGAAGTGAGAATATTGTTTGCGTAAATCTTGGTCTTGCAACAATAATGGATGCTGCTTACTGGGTTGAATATTGTAATTACAAAGGAGGAACCTATTACTCTGATCTGCGTGCAAAAAACGGACATAAAGAACAATACAATGTCAAGATATGGGATTTGGGTAATGAAGTAGATGGAATGCCCTGGGAATTGGGTCATAAAAATGCTGAAGATTATATTGAAATTGCAAGAGAAGCGGCTAAAGCAATGAAAGCTGTTGACAACTCCATAAAACTGGTTGCTTGCGGATCATCTTGGTATAGCTCCCCTGATAACTGGGATGATTGGAACCGCAAAATAATAGCCGGGCTTGGCGATCGTGTTGATTATATTTCTGTTCATAGTTACTGGGAAAATTCTCCGGATTATTATGCGTACATGGGAAGCAGCGCCAGGATCTTTGAAGATAGAATTAATCTTACTGCCGGCGAGGTTAAAGCTATTTCAACAACAAAGAATTTTAAGAATACAATTGGTATATCTGTAGATGAATATGGAGCATTTGGCAGAAGTTTTCTGAATGTGTTGCCCGTTGCTCAATCTTTGAATTCTTTTATTCGCCATGCTGATGTTGTGAAGATGGCAAACTTCACAACGATGACCTCTCTCCTTTCAAGCGAACCCAATAAAGGAACTTACAAAACACCTTTATTTTACACATTTAAACTTTTCTCCAATAATTGTCTTGGTAATTCAATAGATACTTATGTTCAATGTGACACTTTCAATACGGAGAAACACAAAGGCATTCCCTATTTGGATGTCACCACTGTTTATTCAAAAGAAACAGGTAATGTATTTATTAATGTGATTAACCGGCACCAGGATAAATCGATCACTGCAGACATATTAAATACTACCGGGACTTTTTTAGGGAAAGCCCAGGCAAGTATTGTGAATAGCGATTCATTGAAGGACCAGTTTTCTTTTGACAAACAGAGTCAATATGCACCAATAGTAAAAGAAATATCGGCTGATAACAATAAAATCACTTATTCATTTCCGCCACATTCTTTTACCCAAATAAAGATTTCCGTAAAAAAAAATTGATCTATGAAAAAAATAATGCTGACCACGATCATGCTAGCATCTCTTAAGAGCTACTCACAAGTGAACCAGGTTGTGATTGATAGTACTAAGTATCCTCGTCTAATCACGTTTACTGCGCAGCAGGATCATGATAATATGATGAAGCAATTAGGTATTACGAAATTGAGACCAGGTCCAAGTGGCAATGAGTCTGCACCTAATCATGCCAATTATGATGAAACGATAGCGAATCCCTGTCCCCAACTGCCGGATATACTTACAATGAACAACGGAAAAAAAGTAACAACTGCCGATGAATGGTGGAAACTACGTCGTCCAGAAATTATAGAGGGCTTTGAAAAAGAAGTTTATGGTCGTTTACCTAAAAATATTCCTAAAGTAACATGGACAGTAAAGGCCACTGACCGGGAATTTGTCAATCGTATTCCTGTTATTGCTAAAATGCTTGTCGGTCATGTTGACAATAGTGAATATCCATTGATCAATGTTGATATAAATATGATGTTGGTTGTACCCGCAAATGTAAAAGGTCCTGTTCCTGTATTGATGATGTTTAGTGGTCGTCCTTCTTTTCCCGCACCAGCACAGCCAGCGCCGGATGAAATGGATAAACTCAATACTGCTTTTAAAGAGATGATGTTAAAAACTGACCCTTCTTTAAAAACGATCTTTGATAAATACCCGGCTTATCAACCAATCACCAGATTACCTGCTCCTAATTTTTTTACTCCACCAAAACCTGACGAGGAATTGACACCACAGGAGAGATTATTAGCAGCAGGCTGGGGTTATGTAACACTTGAAACAAACAGTATACAAGCTGATAATGGTGCCGGGTTGACAAGAGGAATTATTGGTTTAGTAAATAAAGGTCAACCGCGAAAACCAGATGATTGGGGTTCATTGCGTGCATGGGCATGGGGTGCTGCTAGAGGATTAGATTATTTGGAAACAGATACATTGGTTAATGCAAAGAAAGTGGGTATTGAAGGTGTGTCACGTTATGGCAAAGCCGCGTTGGTTACAATGGCATTCGAACCACGTTTCGCTGTTGGGTTAATTGGTTCTTCAGGTAAAGGAGGCGCTACATTGCATCGTCGTGTGTTTGGGGAAGCAGTCGAAAGTCTTACCGGCAGTGGTGAATATCATTGGATGGCTGGTAATTATCTAAAATATGGAACAGAAGAATCATCTTTTGGTAAAAAGACTGGTTGCGATCTTACTGTTGATTCACATGAATTGATTGCGCTTTGTGCCCCACGTCTTGTATTTGTAAGTTACGGCATCCCTGCAAAAGGTGATGCAAAATGGCTCGATCAGCAAGGAAGTTGGATGGCAACCGTCGCGGCGGGGTCAGCATTTAAATTATTGGGCGCAAAAGATCTTGGCATTTCAAATGACTATATGAAAGAAACAATGCCTCCAATGTTAACAGATAAACTTGATGGTGAATTAGCATGGCGCCAACATGACGGCGGGCATACTGATGCACCGAATTATAAATTTTTCATTCCATGGGCAAGCAAATTTTTGAAATATGAAAGAATCGCCACCCAATGATGAAAGGTTTAGAAAAATAAAAAAGGCGGAATGAAAAAGAAAAATACTCGGGAAGTTTATAAAAATGCCGTATGAGTAAAGCAATTATCAGTCGTAAAATTAGCCGGACATTATTGTTATTAGTAACAATGGCTATTACAGTATGTTCATTTGCTCAAAAGCAAAAACCTGATCCTAAGTTTTTAATTTATCTGTGTTTTGGACAATCGAATATGGAAGCAGGGGCAAGACCGGAGAAACAGGATAGTGTGCCTGTTGACAAACGGTTTCAAATGCTTGCGACAGTTGATAATCCAAAATTAAATCGTACAAAAGGTAATTGGTATGTAGCGGAGCCTCCCATCAATCGTCCTGAAAATAATATGGGGCCCGTAGATTGGTTTGGAAGAACAATGGTTGCCAACTTGGCCGCAGAATACCGGGTCGGTGTTATTAATGTATCGGTAGCTGGGGCTAAAATTGAATTATGGGATCAGGATAATTATAAAGTATATCTCGATAGTGCCGCCACATGGATGCAGAACATTTGCAAACAATATGATGGTAATCCTTACCAGCGATTGGTCGAAATGGCAAGGGTGGCACAGCATTATGGTGTCATTAAAGGAATTCTTTTGCACCAGGGAGAATCAAATTCAACTGACCCTGAGTGGCCCCAAAAAGTGAAAAAGATTTATAACAACCTTATGAAAGACCTGCATCTTAAATCAAAGAATGTTCCGCTATTGGCAGGCGAATTAAAGAGCAAAGAAGAGAACGGCGTATGTTATGCTTTCAATAATGATATATTACCGAATCTGAAAAAAGAGATTCCCAATTCTTATATCATTTCTTCTAAAGGCGTAAAGGGATTACCTGACAAGTTTCATTTTAATGTAACAGGTATGAGGGAATTTGGTCGTCGATATGCTGTGAAAATGTTAGAACTCCAGGGTTTTTCTTATAGCGAAAATAAAGGACCAGCTCCTTCTAATTAAAAAGGATCATATCAATAAAATATGCCATTAAAAAAAATGGGATAAAAAACTAATGACTAGTAAACATAAAATAAGGAACTTATTCTTCAGCATTGCACTGATCATCTTTCAAAATATCGTTGCACAGAACAAAGCGCATAATCCAATCATATTTGCTGATGTGCCGGATATGTCAATGATTCGTGTTGGAGACACTTATTTTATGAGCAGTACTACAATGCATATGAGTCCGGGGGTTCCGATCATGAAATCAAAAGATCTTATTAACTGGCAAATCGTGAGTTATTGTTATGATACTTTAGTAAGTAACGATGACATGAATCTTGAAAATGGAAAATCGACCTACGGAAAAGGATCATGGGCCAGTAGCATTCGTTATCATAATGGTACTTTTTATGTTAGCACATTTGCTTCAACAAGTGGTAAAACGCATATTTATTCAACACAAAATATTGAAAAAGGTATATGGAAGGCTCTTTCTTTTCGTCCAAGTCTTCACGATCATTCACTTTTCTTCGATGATGATGGAATAGTATATATGCTTTATGGCAATAAGAAATTAACGCTTGTTGAACTGAATGATGATCTATCAGGAATAAAAGAAGGCGGCGTAAATCAGGTGGTAATTGAAAACACTGCTGCGCCAACTGATAGTATTGCAAATAGCGGCCTGGGTGAAGGATCACAGCTTTTTAAAGTAAATGGAAAGTATTATTTGTTCAATATAACCTGGCCTCGTGGAGGTATGCGTACTGTGGTTATTCATCGTGCCGATAAACTTACCGGTCCCTGGGAAGGAAGAATTGCATTGCAGGATCTGGGTGTTGCACAAGGTGGATTGATCGACAAACCAGATGGAACATGGTATTCATATCTTTTTCGTGATTATGGTGCAGTTGGTCGCATTCCCTATTTAGTTCCGGTGAAATGGGTAGATGGCTGGCCGGTACTAGGTGAAAATAGAAAAGTTCCTGCAACATTGAACCTTCCTGAAAACAAAAGTTTGATCCCTGGTATTGTGAACTCAGATGAGTTTTCAAGAAAGAATAATAAACCGGGATTACCATTAGTGTGGCAATGGAATCATAATCCTGATAAAAGTTTATGGTCACTTACTGAAAGAAAAGGCTTTCTTCGTTTAAAGACAGGAAGAATTGATACATCATTTTTATTAGCAAAAAATACATTGACGCAAAGAACAATTGGCCCGGTATGTACAGGAAGTATTTCATTAGATATATCAAACATGAAAGATGGTGATTTTGCGGGCTTAAGTCTTTTGCAAAAAAATTATGGGCTGGTAGGTGTCAGGATCAATGGTAACAATAAGATCATTGTGATGATCAACGCCACCGGCGGCAAACCTGTCGAAGCAGCCCAGCTACCTCTTGAACAAAAAACTGTTCACTTCAAAGCTGAATGTGATTTTACCGATAAAAAAGATGTAGCAGATTTTTTTTACAGCCTTGATGGTAAAAATTGGAAGCCGATTGGCACACAACTTAAAATGGCGTACACGCTGCCACATTTTATGGGCTATCGTTTTGCACTGTTTAACTATGCCACTAAAAACATTGGCGGGTTTGTGGATTTTGATTATTTCCATATTAACGACAATATCAGTAGTAAGAATTGAACAGATTATTGATAACAGAAACCAAAGAAAACTCATGAAAAAAATCACACTTCAAAAAAGTAATTTCAAAAAACTGTTTGCAGCCTTGAGTTTGTCAGCGTTTATTGTTGTTTATTCAAATGCGCAGACACCTAAATTAACGCTGGATTTAACCAAGCCTGGTAATAATGTGAGCCCGATGCTCTATGGATTAATGACGGAAGAGATCAATCATTCTTATGATGGTGGCTTATATGCCGAATTAACTCGCAACCGCATATTTAAAGATAATCCCTCGAAGCCTGAAGGATGGAGCCTGGTAAATGAAGACACTATTAACTCCAAAGCGGCAATCAAATTGATGGCTACAACACAGGATAATGTTCCGTATGATGAACGCCGCCATGCGATCAATGGTGCACTACAAACATGCTTACGGCTTACCGTTGAAAAATCAGGTACAAGAGTGGGAATTGCAAACGAGGGTTATTGGGGTATTCCTGTAAAACCTTCGACTGCTTATAGAGCTTCGTTTTATATAAAAGGAACGGCTCGCACCGAACCCTTTCGGTGGCCATGGGAACCGAAACCCACCACTCCTCCGCTTCCAGACATTGCAGACAATACGGCTGGCCCAATAACTGTAACCATTGAGAGTAATGATGGTAAAACTGTTTATGCTTCCGGTACTGTTAACCTGATTAAAAGTGCATTTTGGAAAAAATATGAACTGACATTAACTACTGCTGCTGATGTAAAACCAACTACCGATGCAAGATTTGTTATCTCCACGAACCGGACGGGACTTTATTATTTTAATCTTGTTTCATTGTTTCCGCCTACTTACAAGAATCAATCAAATGGTTTCAGACCTGATATCATGCAAATGCTTGTTGACATGAAACCAAAATTTCTTCGTTTCCCGGGCGGCAATTTTCTGGAAGGTCCATTGATCACAGATGCTTTTCCCTGGAAACAAACATTAGGACCTTTGGAAAACAGGCCCGGCCATAGAGGTTCATGGGGTTATCGCCCATCGGATGGAATGGGGTTACTTGAATTTTTATTGTGGTGTGAGAATATGAATGCGGAACCGGTTTTAGGAGTTTATGCCGGGTATTCATTGAATGGAGATCACATAGATGCTGGCCCTTTATTAAAACCTTATGTTGACGACGCATTGGAGGAAATAGAATACATAATTGGCGATGTGAAAACTTATTGGGGAGCCAAACGTGCGGCTGATGGCCATCCAGCGCCGTTTAAAATGACTTATGTAGAAATTGGCAACGAAGATTGGTTTGACAGAACAGGAAGTTATGATGGAAGATTCACACAATTTCGGGAAGCTATAGAAAAAAAATATCCTCAGTTGATCTGCATTTCAACAATAGCTGATGCCCAATATCCCAATCTGAAAGTTACTTCAGGTAAAAAACCTGCAGTACTTGATGAACATTATTATCGCAACTCATGGGCCATGTGGGAGAATGCTTCGCAATATGACAAGTATGATCGAAAAGGTCCAAAGATCTTTGTAGGTGAATGGGCCACACGGGAAGGTGCACCGACAACTAATCTTAACGCAGCATTGGGTGATGCGGCATGGATGACAGGTATGGAGCGCAATTCAGATCTGATAATCATGTCTTGCTATGCGCCACTATTTGTAAACGTAAATACTGCTACTGCTACTGCTCCCAAAGCCTGGCAATGGGATTCTGACCTGATCGGCTATAATGCATTGAATAGTTTCGGTTCGCCATCTTATTATGTACAAAAATTGTTCAGCCATTATTTGGGAAATAAAATTATTCCGGCAACGGCGGAGAATATACCGACACAACCAAGACCGCTAACAAGAAGAGATAGTACTGATGGCATAACAAAAGCGCCACTTGTTCCAACTGTGTTTTACTCTGCCACAAGGGATGCAAAGTCAGAAACAATCTATCTGAAAATTATAAATACAACTGGTAAACAACAACCTCTTGAAATAAACTTAAAGGGCATTGCTAAGGTTTCACAGGATGCTACTTTGATCGTAATAAAAGGAGATAAACCCGAAGACACCAATACCATTACTGATCCTCAGAAGATCGTGCCTGTCACTTCACAGATAAATGGCATTGGCCCGGTATTTACCCGTACTCTTGATCCCTACTCTATTAGCATTTTACAAATAAAGACAGCAAAATGAAACTTGCCAGGACGAAGTGTTTAGAAAATAAAAGAAATTGAATGCAAAAAGGAAATTATTCAAAAAGGATTCGAGTTCATGGCAGAATATTATTATTGACAACATCGATGATAATAGGCAATTCTTTATTTGCACAGGACAAGCTTTATCCAAATGAATTTTCATTAGCAGACGTCACCCTACTGAGCGGTCCTTTCAAACATGCAAGGGATCTGAATATTGAAACACTTTTAAAATATAATGTTGATCGCTTATTAGCGGGTTATCGCAAAGAAGCCGGATTACAACCACGGGATTCCGTTTATAAAAATTGGGATGGATTGGACGGACATGTTGGCGGACACTATTTATCCGCATTGGCTATGAACTATGCAGCAACAAAAAATGCAGCGTGTGGTCGACGCATGGCCTATATGATCACAGAACTTAAAGCATGCCAGGATGCAAACGGATCGAATAATCCAGATTGGGGAAGCGGATATGTCGGTGCCGTTCCAAATAGCAAAAAAATATGGAGCACATTAAAGAATGGAGACTTCGTTGCATTTCGTGCTGCATGGGTTCCCTGGTACAACGTACATAAAATGTATGCGGGATTAAGAGATGCCTGGCTCTATACAGCAAATGAAGATGCAAAGATCATCTTTTTAAAATTCTGTGATTGGGCTATCAATATTACAGCTGGTTTATCCGATGATCAAATGCAATCCATGCTGGATATTGAACATGGAGGCATGAATGAAATTTTCGCTGATGCTTATCAAATAACAAAGGATAAAAAGTACTTAAATGCAGCAAAACGATTTTCGCACAACATGCTGCTCGATGCAATGGCCCGAGGAAAGGATAATCTTGATAACAAACATGCCAATACGCAAGTACCAAAAGCAATTGGTTTCGCAAGAATTGGCGAAGTAAGTAATGATGAAAGGTTTGAAAAAGCAGGGAGTTTTTTCTGGGAAACAGTAACCGCTAAGCGTACGCTTGCATTTGGCGGTAATAGCCGCAGAGAATTTTTTCCCAGTGCTGCTGCTTGCAGCGATTTTATTAATGATGTAGAAGGCCCTGAGTCATGTAACTCATACAATATGTTAAAGCTGACCGAAGATCTTTTTAGACTGAACGCTGAGGTCAAATATTTAGATTATTATGAAAGAACATTATACAATCATATACTATCTACACAACACCCGGTAAATGGTGGTTATGTCTATTTCACTCCTGTTCGGCCACGTAGCTACCGGGTCTATTCTGCACCGAATGAAGCAATGTGGTGTTGCGTTGGCAGCGGGATGGAGAACCACAGCAAGTACAATGAATTTATTTATACGCATCAATCGGGTTCATTATATGTAAATCTTTTTATAGCCTCAGAATTAAATTGGAGGGAGAAAGGAATTAAGATCAAACAGGAAACAGATTTTCCTTTTGAAGAACAAACAAAGTTGATCGTAACTGAAGGCTCTGCTCAATTTCGATTGTTGATTCGTCATCCTTCATGGGTTACCGATGGTGAATTAAAAGTGTTTGTCAACGGTAAGCTCCTGCCTCTTTCTGCTAAATCTTTTAACTCAACTTATTTTGGTATTGACAGGTTATGGAAAAAAGGTGACGTTATATTGATCAGTTTACCGATGCATACTACGATTGAGTATTTACCAAACGTTGCTAATTATATCGCACTAATGCATGGCCCGATCTTGTTGGGCGCAAAGACAGGAACCGAAGATCTCAAGGGTTTGGTCGCTAATGATAGCCGTTGGGGACATATTCCGAGCGGACAAAGATTTCCAATTGACAAGGCTCCCATATTAATAGAGGATAATATTTCAATGATCACCGAAAAACTAGAACCAATAAAGAACAAGCCGTTGAATTTTTCTTTCACCAGTTTAAAAATGATAAACCCTTTTAAGGTAACGCTGCAACCTTTTTATCAGATTTATGATGCAAGGTATATGATGTACTGGTTGGCATTAACAAACGATCAGTACAAGAGCTATCTTGATTCATTAGCAACAATAGAAAAAGAAAAGTTAGCGATAGAAAAACGTACGATTGATTTTGTTGCTCCCGGTGAACAACAGCCAGAGGCCGATCATGGGATACAAAAATCAAATTCCAATACAGGAAATCATTTAGATGAATTTTGGAGAGATGCACGCAACAATGGATATTTCAGCTATGACATGGTTACCAATAAAGAAACCGGTTTGAGTTTGATAGCTCGCTATTGTGGTGCTGAATGGGGCAATAGAAAATTCGATATTTATATAGATGATGAAAAACTGGTAACAGAAGATAATACAGGTAAGTGGAATCAATCTAAATTTTTTAACATTGAATACAAGATCCCGGATTCCATGATAAGAGCAAAAGAAAAGGTGAGGGTAAAATTCCAGGCACTGGAAGGAAATGCAGCCGGAGCCGTTTATTATATCCGTATTGTAAGACAAATAGAAAAATGAGAATGAAATAAACTAATTATGAGTATTAAAAAAAATAGCAACTACCATTATCAGGTAATCCTCTTTTTAGCAATATGGATGTTTGCTTCAGCAAACGTAATTGCGCAAACTGTTCTGAAAGACGTTTATAAAAACGCATTTCTTATAGGTACGGCTGTCAACCCGGCAATAACATCAGGTAGAGATAAAGCGTCACAGGATATTGTGATAAAGAATTTCAATTCGATCACGGTTGAAAATGTAATGAAAGCGGCATTGATCAATCCACAACCAGGTGTTTACAATTGGGGGCCTGCAGATGAATATGTTGCTTTCGGAGAACAATATAAAATGTTCATTATCGGGCATACTCTTGTGTGGCATAACCAATGCCCTGATTGGTTTTTTACTAATGCTTCCGGCAAGCCAAATACAAAAGAAGAACAAATTGAAAGATTAAGAAGTCATATCGAAGCTGTTGCCGGCCGATACAAGGGCCGTGTACATGCATGGGATGTCGTTAATGAAGTAATTGGTGAAGATGGTAATTATCGTCCCACAACATGGGTTAATGCTTTTGGCAATGGAGATACACTGGTTAAGTATGCATTCATGTTTGCTGCGAAGTATGCACCTAATACCGAGTTATACTATAATGATTTCAATGAATGGAGACCGGCAAAAAGAAATGGCATTGTACGCATGGTAAAAATGTTGCAGAAAGAAGGAATACGCATTGATGGTATCGGTATGCAATGCCATTGGGGATTAAATTATCCTAAAAACAAATACATTGAAGATGCCATTGATTCTTTTGCCACATGTGGCGTAAAAGTTATGATAACTGAACTCGATGTGGATGTACTTCCTTTAACAAAAGAAGGGCAGATCATTGGTCAAAGTATGTCTGACAGACAATTTCAATTAGAGGAATTCAAAGAGTTCTTCGATCCATACCAAAAAGGGTTACCGGATAGTATGCAAAACGTATTGGCAAAGAGATATGAAGAGTTGTTCAAAATCTTTTATAAGAAAAAAGATAAGATCGATAGAGTAACTCTATGGGGTATACACGATGGTATGAGCTGGAAGAATGGTTATCCAATACCCAATAGAACAAATTATCCTTTATTATGGGACAGGCAACTGAAACCAAAACCAGCCCTTTTTTCCGTATTAGGTATTCCTGGTAAAATAAATAACAATAAAAAATATTAAATGAATAAAAAAATATCCTAGTAGCTATCATCATTTAAAGTATGATGAACCTATATGGACAAAATTCAATCATTAAACACATTATTACTGGCGACCCGACCCTATTGTTTTTAATGTTTTGTGGAATTTGATTATTTCCGGATAACTGATTCAATCGATAAATAATGAATTAAAAATCATTCATGCTACAAATTCAACTTAAAAATGTCAGGAATATATATTGTTTGTTGATATTTATCACTGGAGGGTTTGTTTGCGCTGCACAATCTTATACGATCAGTAGTCCCGACAAAAATATTCTGGTCGCCTGTAATGCAGAGAAGCTCCTTTATACGATTTCGTATAAAGGGCAGCAGGTAATGAAAGAATCAAAAATGGGTGTAGTAAGAGATGATGAAGATTTTTCTAAAGGCTTAATGGTGATAAAAGTGTCAGCTCCAGTTATCGTTAAAGACAATTATACCATTCTCACTGCAAAGAAAAAAAATATCAGTTATTCAGGCACAAGAAGAGTGATTGAAACAAAAACATCTTCCGGCAAGAAGATGAATATTATTTTCCAGGTTTCGAATGACGGGGTTGCTTTTCGCTACGAGTTTCCTGAAAGATCTACTGATGTCAAAAAGATAAATGCAGAAGCAACAAGCTTTCATTTTTACGATGGAACGAGAGCCTGGCTACAACCCAAAACTGAAGCCCAAAGTGGTTGGGAACATACCAATCCATCTTATGAGGCGCATTACCAGGTGGACATTCCAACTGGTACACCATCCCCCGGGCAAAATGGTTGGGTCTATCCGGGTTTGTTTAAATATAATGATGTTTGGATGCTGATCACCGAAGCAGCTTTGGGAAGAACATATTGCGGTACAGCCTTGCAACAAAACTCGCCAGACAATGAGTACAAAATAAATTTTCCGCAGGCTCCGGAAGTATTCAAAGATGGAATTCCAATTCTGAATCCGGAATCCACTTTGCCATGGAAGACACCCTGGCGAATCATTGTGGTGGGAAGTATGAAAACAATTGTCGAGTCAACATTAGGAACTGATCTTGCGTTGCCTGCAAAAAAAATTGATGCATCCTTTATAAAACCGGGCAAATCATCATGGAGCTGGATCATTAAAAAAGATGATTCAACTGTTTTCAGGGTGCAGAAGAACTATATTGATTTCGCTGCGGATATGAAATGGCAATATTGTTTGCTGGATGCCAATTGGGACTCGCTAATTGGTTATGATTCGGTAAAGTTTCTTGCCGATTATGCGAAACAAAAAAATGTCGGGCTGCTCCTTTGGTATAATTCTGCCGGTAGCTGGAATACGGTGAAGTATCATCCGAAAGATAAATTGCTGACGCATGAAAGCCGTGTCCGTGAGTTTACAAGATTAAAGAAGATGGGAATCAAAGGACTTAAAGTAGATTTTTTTTCAGGAGACGGGCAATCCATGATCAACGATTACCAGGATATTCTGGATGATGCGGCTCAATTTGGCTTATTAATGAATTTTCATGGTGCTACTTTACCAAGAGGTTTGCATAGAACCTATGCTAACCTGATGACTACAGAAGCTGTTTTTGGTTACGAGATGATAACCTTCGGCCAGCAATCTGCCAATCGCGAACCTGAGCATGCCGTGATGAGTGCATTGGTAAGAAATGCTTTTGACCCTATGGATTTTACTCCCATGAATTTGTATAAAATTCCAAGAATAAAAAGAGTAACTACTGCTGCATTTGAATTAGCAACATCAGTTATTTATTTATCAGGTATACAACATTATGCTGAAACACCCGAAGGAATGAACCATGTGCCGGAAACGGTAAAAGAGTTTTTAAGAACCCTGCCCAATACCTGGGATGACGTAAAATTTATTGATGGCTATCCAGGAAAACTTTTTGTAGTGGCAAGAAAAGCGGGCAACAAATGGTACATAGCTGGAATCAACGGGGAGAATATCCAAAAGGAGATAGCTCTTGACATCAATTTTCTGAAAAATAAAAAAGGTGAGCTAATCGTATCGGGCATAGCAGAAAATGATGAGCCGGCTTTTGATATAAAAAGTATTTCTATTCCGGCATCAGGAAAATTGAATATTACATTGAAAGCAAATGATGGCTTTGCAATGGTGATCAAATAGTAATGATACCCAATTTTAAACATAATATCAATCGAATGAAAAAAGCAACTACATCTTTCACACATATCTGTGTACTGATATTTACTTTATGCAGTAATGCAATTGCGCAGAACCCAATTGTAAGAGATCAATATTCTGCCGATCCTTCCGCAAGAGTGTTTGGGGATAAAGTTTATGTTTTTCCATCACACGATATTCTTGCCACGGAAGGAAAAGGAAGAGTTGGCTGGTTCTGTATGGAAGATTACCATGTGTTCTCTTCAAGTAATCTTACTGATTGGACAGACCATGGTATGATCGTGCAACAAAACAAAGTACCGTGGGTAAGACCTAATAGCTATAGCATGTGGGCACCTGATTGCATTTATCGAAATGGAAAATATTATTTCTATTTTCCGACCTCTCCCCAGGACACCATTACTTATGGACGGGGGTTTACAATTGGTGTAGCAGTTGCTGATAAACCAGAAGGGCCTTATACTCCTGAAGCAACACCTATAAAAGGAGTACGCGGTATTGATCCTAATGTTTTTATGGATAAAGATGGACAAGCATATTTGTACTGGTCTGCCGGAAATATTTATGGCGCAAAGTTGAAAGAGAATATGCTTGAGCTCGCTTCAGAGGTAAAAACTCTTGGCCAACTGCCAACAAAAGGTTTAAAGGAAGGTCCTTATATGTTTGAACGAAACGGAACTTATTACTTAACCTACCCTCATGTTGAAAATAAAATTGAACGATTAGAATATGCTACAAGTGACAACCCGTTAGGGCCCTTCAAAATTACTGGCGTCATAATGGACGAGTCTGCATCCAATTGCTGGACAAATCATCATTCCATTATTCAATTTAAAGGTCAGCATTATTTGTTCTATCACGACCGTGATTATTCTCCAAATTTTGATAAAGCAAGATCAGTAAGAGCAGATAGTTTATTCTTTAATGCTGATGGTACCATCAAAAAAGTTATACCAACCTTACGCGGTGTAGGGGTTAGTGATGCAACTAAGCAAATACAGATCGATAGATATAGCGACAAGGCTCCTGAAGGAGTAGCTATTGATTTTCTTGATACAACAAACAGGTTTTTAGGATGGAAAACAATTTTTACAAAAGAAAATGCCTGGATACAATACAACTCGGTCGATTTTTCAAAAAAGAAGTTCAAAAATGTAAATGTGAAAGTCATTTCACCTGCAGGTGGGATTTTGCAGTTACGAATTGACAATATGAGCAGTCCTGTTATTGCAGAGATTAAAATCCCTGGTGGTAACGGATGGCGTAATGTGAAGGCGGTCATTACGCAAATAAAACCCGGTGTGCATCACCTTTTTATTTCATCGAAAGATGGTAAACGGGTTGAAGTGGATTGGATAAGCTTTGAATAAAAATTAAAACAAACTAATTAAATGAAAAAAATATTTTTGATCATTTTATTGTTTACAACAATTAAAAGTCTATCGCAAACGAAGCAGCTTTGGAAAGGAAAGAAATGCGCCGTCGTATTAACTTATGATGATGCCATCGATCAGCAGTTGGACAATGCGATACCTGTTCTTGATTCGTTGGGATTAAAAGCTACTTTTTATCTCACCGCTTTTTCCCAATCAATGCAAACACGATTGAACGAGTGGAAAAAGTTGGCGACTAAAGGGCACGAACTTGGCAATCACACTTTGTATCATCCTTGTATTGGCGGTAAAGGAAGAGAATGGGTAAGCAAAGAATATGACCTGAACAATTATACCGTAAAAAGAATGGTTGATGAAACAAGGATGACCAATTTGTTCCTCTACTCATTGGATGGCAAATCAACAAGAACTTTTGCTTTTACATGCGGAGACATGAAGATCGGCGACTCATCCTTTATCAATGCGATGAAAAAGGATTTTGTAGCTGCAAGAGCAGTTCGTAGTGAAATGCATAAACTAAATGAGATCGATCTGTATAATGTAGATTGTTACATGGTAAATGGAGAAACAGCAGAGCAAATGATCGAATGGGTTAAGAAAGCATCAGAAACAAACTCCTTGCTGGTTATTTTATTTCATGGTGTTGGAGGCGGCAATGCGTTGAACGTTTCTTTAGAAGCCCATCGCGGTTTTTTGCAGTATTTGAAAAAGAATCAAAAGGATATTTGGATTGCCCCCATGTTGGACGTGGCAGAATACATCAAATCGCAAACAGGAAAGTGAAAAGTATATTATTAACCATATTATTCTATTGCTCTTTAATTCTATCTGCACAGCAGACAAATATTCCCAGGCTGGTGAAAAATGGAGAATATGTTCAATTCGTAGTAGATAACAAACCTTTTCTTGTTCTTGGAGGTGAATTAGGAAATTCGAGTGCGTCAAGCAACGAATACATGCGACCGATCTGGAAGAAGGTAAAGATGATGAATTTGAACACTGTGATAGCGCCGGTTTATTGGGAATTGATGGAACCCGTAGAAGGCAAATTTGATTTCTCATTGGTCGATAGCCTGATCATAAATGCAAGACTAAATAAGATGAAGCTTGTTTTGCTTTGGTTTGGTGCGTGGAAAAATAGTATGTCTTGCTATGCTCCTGCCTGGGTCAAAACAAATACAACAAGATTTCCAAGAGCTTTAGATAAGAATAAAGTCCCACAGGAAATAGCAACGCCATTCAATAAAAATAATCTTGAAGCTGATAAAAAAGCTTTTGCGGGGTTAATGCAATACATTAAAAAGATAGATGCACAACAGGCAACTGTAATAGCAATACAGGTAGAAAATGAGATCGGCATGCTTCCTGATGCAAGGACTTATGATGAAGCGGCGAATAAGTCATTTAACTCCGCTGTCCCGGATCAATTGACAAATTACCTCGTAAAAAATAAAAATGTGCTGTTCCCGGAGATCAAATCGGTTTGGGAAGCGAATGGATCTAAAACATCTGGCAATTGGGAAGCTGTCTTTGGAAAAGGCCTTTCGACTGACGAGATCTTTATGGCATGGTATTATGGTGTTTTTGCAAATGAGCTCGCCGCAGCGGGAAAAGCCGTTTATAATTTACCAATGTATGTGAATGCTGCATTGAATCGCCCTGGTCGCAAGCCAGGCGAATATCCAAGTGCCGGTCCCTTGCCCCATGTAATGGACATATGGAAAGCCGCGGCACCTTCAATAGATTTTTTAGCTCCTGATTTTTATAATCCCGATTTTAAACACTGGTGTGATCTGTATACGAGAGCCGGCGACCCATTATTTATACCCGAGCATCGCTTTGAAAAAGGAATTGAGGCCAAAGCTTTTTTTGCATTTGGAAATTATAATTGTCTTGCATTCTCACCATTTTCAATTGAGTCGACAGAGCACCCGGAAAAAGAGCCGATCGGTAAAGCATATGATATTTTATCGCAGCTCACTCCTTTAATAACGAAATACCAGCCCGTCGGTGCGGTTAAAGGATTTTTAATTGAGAAAGATTCTATACAAAAAGACATTGCAATAGGCGATTATCTTTTTACAGTTCATCATGAATATAAAATGGGATGGTCGGCCGGGGCAAGAGATAGCATATGGCCATTAGCCGGGGGTCTCATTATTTCAGTTTCGCCAACTGAATTTTATGTAGCAGGCACAGGTATTGTAATGACGTTTATACCGAAAACAAATAATAAAAAGGCAGGCTTTATAAGTGTTGATGAAGGAAGGTTTGAAAATGGGCGATGGAAAGCGGGTCGGCGAATGAATGGTGACCAAGATCACCAGGGACGGCATGTAAGAATTCCCGGCAATGAATTTAGTATTCAACATGTAAAACTCTATTCATATTAGATATTTATTAAACTAAAAACTATTGCTATGTCTCGTCATAATAAATCAAGAAGAAAATTTATTTACAACCTTGGTCTTGCAGGGTTAAGTGTCCCGCTTATATCGGGCATCAACTGCATAGATGATAAAAAAACAAATACCAAAACAATGGCTGAGAATAAAAAAGCCGGTAAACTCGGGATTGCTCTTGTTGGCCTTGGTGGTTATGCAGGCGGACAGCTGGCTCCTGCCCTGTTGCAAACAGAAAATTGCTATCTCGCTGGAATTGTTACAGGCACTCCATCTAAAATTCCGACATGGAAAGAAAAATATAATATCCCAGATAAGAATGTTTACAACTACGAAAACTTTGATTCAATAAAAGACAACCCGGATATTGATATTGTTTATGTAGTGCTTCCAAATAGTATGCATGCAGAATATACAATTCGTGTAGCGAAGGCTGGCAAACATGTTATTTGCGAAAAACCAATGGCCTTGTCTGTTGAAGATTGTGATAAAATGATTAAAGCTTGCGAGGATGCCGGTAAGTCATTATCGATTGGATATCGCTTACATTTTGAGCCCTACAATCTCGAAATGGTAAGATTGGGAACCAGGAAAGTTTACGGTAATATTAAAAATATAGCTGCCGGTTTTGGGTTTACTATTGGTGATCCCACGCAATGGAGATTAAAAAAAGCTTTCGCTGGCGGCGGTCCCATGCAGGATGTAGGTATTTACTGTGTGCAGGGCATCATTTATACTACGGGACTTGAGCCGATAGCCGTAACTGCGCAGGAAGGTCCAAAAACCATTGCTGATAAATTTAACGAAGTAGAACAATCTTTAAAATGGCAATTTGATATGCCCGGTGGCATCATTGCTGAAGGTGAAGCAAGCTATGGTTATGGACTCAATTTTTTGAACGCTGAAGCGGAGAAGGGAACATTTGAATTATCACCGGCATATAATTATGGAGGGCTAAAAGGAAAAACATCAGATGGTGATATGAATTTTCCCAACGTTAATCAACAGGCAAAACAGATGGATGGCATTGCCATGTCGATAAAAAATAAACAAACATCCATCGTACCTGGTGAATTAGGAAGGCGGGATGTAAAGATCATTGCAGCTGTGTACGAAGCGATGAGAAGTGGTAAAAAAATAAACATTAAATAATCAAGATCATGAAACATAAAATTGTAATTATTGCTGCCTCTTGCTTAGGTCTATTTATTAATACACAAGCGCAGACCAAAGGATTGAAAGACTATTTTAAAAACGATTTTACAATTGGAGTTGCCGTTTCTCCCCGTGCTTTAAAAACTGATGAGGCGCAACTCATTCTAAAAGAGTTTAACAGCATGACCCCGGAAAATGCAATGAAGATGGGCCCTATTCATCCTTTCGAAAATCAATATAATTGGGCGGGTGGCGATTCTATCGCAGCATTTGCAAAAAGAAACAATATGAAACTTCGTGGTCACTGCTTATGCTGGCATAATCAAACGCCCCGCTGGTTATTTTTTGATTCATCAACCAACCAACAGGTGACAAAAGAAGTTTTATTAAAGCGATTAAAAGATCATATCACTGCGGTTGTAACAAGATATAAAGATATTATTTATGCATGGGATGTTGTGAACGAGGTTATCAGTGATAAAGAAGATGAATACTTCAGGCCTTCATTATGGTACCAGATATGCGGGGAAGAATTTGTTGCCAAAGCGTTTCAATATGCTCATGAGGCTGACCCTAAAGCTTTATTATTTTATAACGATTATAATGAGATCAATGCTGTAAAAAGACAAAAGATCATTAAGATGGTAAAAGACCTGCAGGCAAAAGGTGTTCCGATCAATGGTATCGGCTTGCAGGGGCATTGGGCGGTGAATGAGCCATCAAAAGACCAGCTTGAGCAAACATTAAAAGATTTTTCTGCTCTTGGCTTACCATTGCAGGTAACCGAACTTGATATTTCAGTTTATCCAAAAGAACATACTGCAAGAGAACGAAAAGCTTCAGATTCCGATACCATTTTCACTGCTGAAAAAGAATTGAAACAGATCGAAGTTTATAAATATTGTTTTGAGCTATTTAAAAAGTATAAGAAAAGTATCACGTCAGTTACTTTCTGGAATATCTCAGATCGTGGTAGCTGGCTTGATAGTTTCCCGGTTCGCGGAAGAAAAGATTATCCACTCTTATTTGATGCGCAATTAAAACCTAAGAAAGCTTATTGGGAGATTACGAAATCAGAATCCAATAAATGAGGATTGATATTTTTTTTATATAACAAACAATTTATCTCCGCCAGGATATATTATCACTGCTATAGATTATGTCCTCCCAACCTTGTTAACCAAAATTAACTTCTTAAAAACTCCTGTAAAGGAATAATAAATAAATTTGATCCTGCCACATGGATTCAGAACCATTTGGCGTCATATAACATACATCAAAAAAAGCTTCATGAAATTCTTAACCATTCTTTTAACCGTTTCCCTTCTTAACATTTTCGGCAGATCAGCTGACCATAGTCTTATCCACGATCAACCACACTTGTATGTATCCCAGTTTGAAAACGTATTGGGAACATCAATGGAATTGAAAATTTCTGCTATATCAGAAACTGATGCCGACATTGCTAAAAATACAGTTATGCACGAGATCAGCAGGATGACAAAAATATTGAGTGCTTATGATCCCAATAGTGAGTTCTCTAGTTGGTTCAAAACTTACGGTCAACCGGTTCATATATCAAAAGAATTATTTGAGGTGCTGGATCTTTTTGATCAATGGAAAGTTCGTACATCAGGAGCGTTGGATGCCTCTGCAGAAGTGGTCAGTAAATTATGGAAACAGGCTGCAAAACAACAACGGATTCCGACAGACGAAGAATTGGCAAATGCAGTAGCTGAAATAAAACATTCTCATTGGAAACTCGATGCTGCGACCCAAACTGCCACCCATCTCAGCCACGCACCATTGATGCTTAACACTTTTGTAAAAAGTTATATTATTAAAGAAGCAACCAATGCGGCAATGAAGGCAGGCAAGTTGAATGGTATCGTCGTTAACATAGGCGGTGATATAGTAATTGCCGGGGACAATAATGAAACAGTCAATATCAGCGACCCAAAAGCGGATGCAGAGAATGAAACTCCTATTGACCAGGTAATGATCAGTAATAAAGCAATAGCGACAAGTGGTAATTATCGTCGCGGTGAAATGATCAATGGACATTGGTATTCTCATATTGTCGATCCGCGTACGGGCCAACCCGCGGACAATATTATCAGTGCTACTGTAATTGCATCCAATGCTACTGATGCGGGAGCTTTGGCAACTGCGTTTAATGTGATGACTCCATCAGAAAGCATTAAACTTGCTGCTACCATACAGGGTGCAGAATATCTTATTATTACTAAAGATGGTGAAAAGATCGCAAGCCCGGGATGGAGTTCTTTGGAAACAAAACTTCCGTTCAAGAAGGATGAGAAGAATAAAAATGGACAAAAAAATGATTTTGAATTGATCGTCAATTTTGAAATTAATCTTCAGCAAGCCGGAGGACCTGTGAAAAGACCTTATATAGCTATATGGGTGGAAGATGAAAATCATTCAGCTGTTCATACTATTTCTGTTTGGCATGGCAGTAACAGGTATATAAATGAACTTAAATCATGGTATCTTAAATACCGTGGATTATATACAACAGATAATAACTTTTCAGGTTCAGTTTCAAGTGCTACACGATCTGCCGGGAAATACTCCGTAAAATGGGATGGTAAAGATGATAAAGGTGAATTTGTAAAACCCGGTAAGTATATTATTAAGATCGAAGCATCCCGTGAGCATGGAACTTACCAGTTGATGCGACAGGAAATTGTTTGTGATGAAACGCCAAAGAAGATTGATCTGGCAGGAAATGTTGAAATTGCTTCCGCTTCACTTGATTACCGGAAAAAAACCAGTAACAATTAATAAGCCGGCATCAACTGAAAGATCCCTTAACAGGGAAGAACGCTACTTCAGATGGAGGCGCAGGATCGCCATGCTTTCAAGATGGCTGCATATTTATATATCGATGATCAGCTTTGCTATCATTTTCTTTTTCGCTATCACAGGTCTTACGCTGAATCATGCTGATAAATTTGGCGACCAGATACATAGCACACAGGAAAAAGGAAAGCTGAATCTGAATTGGGTAAACGCCCCTGACACGAATAAGATCGATAAACTGCAAATAGTTGAGTTTCTCCGGCAAAACAATAGCATCACTGCGGCTATGAGTGATTTCAGGATAGATGATGCGCAGGTATCTGTGTCATTTAAAGGACCGGGATATGCGGCTGATATATTTATCGACAGGGAAACCGGAGCGTATGACATCACAAAAACAAGCGCCGGGTTTGTAGGTGTGATCAATGATCTGCACAAAGGACGTGATACAGGTAAGGTGTGGTCAGTAGTGATAGATGTTGCTGCTATTTTAATGTCGCTGGTATCACTTACCGGAATGGTACTTTTGCTCTTTATCAAGCGTAAACGTGTGGCTGGTTTAATAGTAGCCGCCTTAGGTTTATTTTTTGCATACCTCATCTATGCGATCTGGATAAAGTGATCAATGAATTAATTTGAAACTAAAATTCTGCTATGATACATTCTTATAAATCTATTCCTGGTAAATCAATTAAAATGGCATGCATTTCAGGATTAATCCTGATCTTTCTTATTCTGACTTCTTCTACTGTAGTTGTACTTCATGCACAGGATCAACCAAAACATACAGTGCAATTGAGCTCAAAACAATTGAAATCATATGAAGGTGTATTTCAGAATCCGCGTAATAATGATATGAATGTACAGTTCGTGGTAAAAGACGATGGACTGACCGCTAAGCTCCTCTGGAATAATGTTGAGCTAAAACTCACACCTGAATCAGATTCAGTGTTTACAGTTCATACGGAGGAAGAAGGACCCGATCATATCATATTTGTTAAAGATGCGACTGGAATGGTCACCAAAATATCTTTAGGCAGAAATGAATTTTGGAATAAAGTGGACAACTATAAGCCGGTTGTAAAAGTAGAAATGAAGCATACTGCGGAACAATTGAAACCTTATGAAGGGTTATACCAATTACAAGGTAACCGGCCAAGATTTATACAAATGACAGTAAAAGATAATGGCATTGTGTTGAAACAGCATTGGGATGCGACAGAGATCCGGCTACTACCTGAGACTGAACTTGATTTCTTTAGTCGTGAGGCTCCCCTGTTTTCCTGCACATTTACTAAGGCAACAGATGGAACGGTTACACAAGCATTGATATTCAAACGTGATAAATGGGATAAATTAAAAAAGATCGAGCTGACAACAACTCAGTTAAAAACAGTCGAAGGAAAATACCAGTTCAAAGACGATCCAGATAATTATATTCAATTAACTATCCGGAATAACAAGCTGGTGGTGAAACAGCTTTGGGATAATAAAGAGATCATTCTTGATCCGCAAACGGAAACATATTTTTATAACAATGAACAGTCTTATCCTCTGCAGGTAATGAAAGACCAGCAAGGAAAAGTGATTCAAGTGCTGGTGTTGGGAATTGATTTGTTTGATAAAGTAGAAAACTAAACTGTCCTTCTATTAACTGGTCGTTCATATCGTGAACTGGATATTAACTCTCCTTACTTTTTTCTTTAAACAGGAAGATTAATTCCCTCCTATTCTCTTCATCAATGAATTAAAAGCATTTTTATCCCATCCTTCAAAACGGCCACGTTGAACGACAAGTTTATTATCAGCGCTGTCTTTTAAAAAATAATGAAACACAAATTTTCCTTTGGGGTCCTGCCAACCCATGATTTGCCCGAAGCGAAGATCATTAAACACAAGTGTATCATTCCATTTTTCTGCTGTATAAAATTCCTGGGAGAATCGTTTAAGTTTTTGCAACGCTTCAGTATCTTCTACTGAATCAAGCAAAAAATCATTTCTTGGAAAGTATGTAAAATCGATCTCTTTCTTACTATCAAAGACTGAACGAAACCCAACATAATAACCAGAATCATTCCCGGCGACAACATACCATAGCCAGTTTTGAAAAGCTGTTGGTGTTGTAAAATATCTTGAGTATTGGATATTTTGTTTTAGCAAAATGGCTTTTACATCATTATTGATCTTTGTCTTATTGAAAGTGCAATACATAAGATAGATCGTACTCATCACTAATCCCATCATCCACCATTTTTTTCTTTGCTTCCAACTATGTTTTGAAATAATAAGCAATAATACAGCTGCGCCGGGCCATATTGAGAAAAATGGATCAGCGACATAAATTGAATTAAAAGAAATTCTTTGATGACTAAACGGTTCAAACCATCCTACTCCATAATTATTGAATGCATCTATAAAAACATGAATGAAAATAACACCGCCAAAAAACAACAACCATTTTTTAAAACTTATATTATGCGGTCGGTGCCATCGTTCGGCGATCAATGCAAATAACACAGAAATGATCGCAACAAATAAAAAGGAATGAGTGAAGCCACGATGTGCTAATAAATTGTTTGAAGTATTCATCCAGAAGGAAGCAAGAAAATCAATGTCTGGTATGCTTTGTGCCAACGCTCCCCAAAGCATTGCTTTTTTTCCAAGCTTTCGATCAAGAAATGCCTCGCCCATACATGCACCAAGGGCTATATGGGTAATTGAATCCATTGTCAGGTTTATGCACTAAAATAACTTCTTATTTATTAAACTAAGAATGAGCTTGACTGCAAGGAACAGATATTGGGAACGGGTAGTTTACAATTTTTCTAAGATCTTTTTCAAGTCTATTCCTTTTCCAAGCACAGGTTTAAAGATATCACCTTCGCTTTTGATCCTGTCCATCGCATTTTCAATTGTAAAATCTTTCATGGTAAGACCTTTTTTCACTTCTTCCCAGTATAGCGGCATTGAAACAGTGGCGCCGGGTTTTGGTCTTAATGAATAAGGCGCAGCTAAAGTCGCTTTAGGTCGATTCTGTAAAAAATCTACATACAGTTTATTCTTTCTTGCTTTGGTCAATCTTTCAATACTTGTGATATCCGGTAACATATTATTTACCTGAGTGGCTATTATTCTTCCAAACATCTGGCATTGATCATATGTATATTTTGCACCAAGCGGAATATAAACATGAATGCCTGTTGAGCCCGATGTCTTTGGATAACCAGTCACTCCAATATTATCCAATACTTCTTTTGTTGCCTGCGCAACTTTGATCACAATATCAAAACCATTTTTATCAGAAGGATCAAGATCGATCAGGCACCAATCCGGGTTATCCGGTTTGTGAATGGTACTATTCCATGGATTCATTTCAATAGCGCCGGCATTGGCCATATATAAAATGCTTGCTTCATCTTCCGGAACTAAAAAGTTTTTATCCTCACCCTCACCTGTTGTGTAAGGTTCCATCTTTATCCAATCGGGAGCTTTGCCTGTAATATCTTTTTGATAAAAGCTTTTGCCGTTGATACCATTTGGATAACGATTCAATGATTGTGGACGGTCTTTTAAATAAGGGAGTATGTATTGGGCCACCTGGTAATAATAATTCAACATATCCCGCTTTGTATATTTTTCTGCTGGCCAAAAGATTTTACTGAGATTAGTAAATTTTATCTCGTGACCATTGATCTTTCTTACCTGTGTTTCTTCAGTTGGATTTAATAAAGTTTTTCGATCCTTATCTGTAACAGGCTTTGTATATTTATTTGGCTTTGCTTTTTTTGTTTCTTTTATGTCCTCAACCGGGATTGCATTTTCTTTTTTTACATCCTTTGCTTTTTTATCAATACGTAAGCCTTCAAAAGAAGGATGACGCATTACGCCATCGCTTGTTATCTCCGTATAGCTTACTTCACAAACCAATTGAGGTTTAAGCCAGGTCACTTTTGTTCTGGGAGGATTAGGTCGGAATCGGGAAGGCTTTTCTAGGTCAGGGATTTCAGTAAAAGGAATTTTTTTTGTGATCAATTTCTTCATTTTAGCCATTATCTCCTTCTGTGTTTTATCATTGAACCCGGTTCCAATTTTTCCTATATAATCAAGGCGGCTACTATCAAAAACTCCTACCAATAAAGAACTGAATGTTTTCGCTGATCCTTCATTTTGCGTAAACCCTCCAATTACTACTTCATGTCTTTTATTTGATTTTATTTTTAGCCATTCTCTTGTTCTGTCACCTTCAACATAAACACTATCTTCTTTTTTTGCCATAATTCCTTCCATTCCCATTTTGGCAGCAGTTGTTAAAAACTCTGTGGCAGATGTTTCAAAATTTTCACTTAACCTGATCATATTTTCATTTCGCAGAATATCTTTTAGTATTTCTCTTCTTTTCGTTAAAGGAAGTGATTTAAGATCATAGCCGTTCAACCATAGTATATCAAATACATAATAAAAGAGTGAACCATCTGCTTCACTGCGCCAGTTCTGCAATGATCCGAAATTGGAAATACCGTTTTCATTTAATACAACCACTTCGCCATCGATCACAGCATTGATGTCCCATTTTTTTAGAGCGTCAACTACGGGATAAAATTTTTCATTAAAGGATTTATTATTTCTTGAGATGAGAGTTACTTTTCCCTTATTGATCATTGCAACAGCTCTGTATCCATCCCACTTAATTTCATATTGCCAGCCGGGTTCATCAAAAGGCTGATCTACTAAAGTGGCCAACATCGGCCTCACAGATTTTGGGAAGGGAGCTTTTTTACCCTCGCTTTGGTTGTTTTTTTTTTCAACCCGTTGTTTACGGGATTTTTGGGACGCAGACTTTTTCTTTGGAGAACTGCCCCAAATATTTTTACTTGTTTTCTCAATTGTATTAAGCGTCTTACCTGAAACAACAGACTTATCTTTTTTAGTTATATCAGATTCTTTTGCATACTTATCGCGATGTTTTATTAAAAGCCATGCATTGTTTTCTGCATTTTTCAATTTTACCAAAGCAAATTCACCTTTCAATTTTTTTCCATTCATTTTAAATTTTAAAGAACCTTTCTTTAATTGCTGAAGCAATGTTTTTTCCTGTTCCTTTTTATTGCCACCTTCTAATGCCTCATAAGTTCCCTCGTCCCAAACGATGACTGTACCTGCTCCATAATTTCCTTCGGGAATAATTCCTTCAAATGTTCGATAATCATACGGATGATCTTCAACCATCATGGCTAAACGTTTATCTTCCGGATTAAGAGATGGGCCTTTAGGAACCGCCCAACTTTTTAATACCCCTTCCATTTCCAAACGAAAGTCATAATGCAATCTCGTCGCATCATGTTTTTGTATAACAAACCGTAAACCAGCGCCTGAAGCTTTTCCTCCAACAGGTTCAGGAGTATTCTTAAATGATCTTTTCTTTTTATAAAGAGTTAATGCCATAGTATTAAGTTAATAAATATTGTACCAACTTGAATTTAGCAATTATGTTTAAAACAGTTACAACTATAAGAAGCTAGACCTGTAAACCACCCGGTGGCATAGCGTTTGTATCTTTTGAATTGCAATTATTTAATAATCCTAATAAAAAATTATTTATGCCAACTACAAAAACAAGATCGTCTTTAAGATCAAGAAAGGCAAAATCTGCCAATGGAAGCACAGCGAAGCCATCAAACGGAGAAACATCAAAATCCGAAAACGGATCAGAACAGGAGAGTTCTCAACTTGAAAAACTTTTTACTGATTCCTTAAAAGATATTTACTGGGCAGAGAAACAATTGACGAAAACATTACCGAAGATGAAAAAAGCGGCTACGACCGATGAGTTGAAATTCGCAATTGAGGAACATCTTGCCCAAACAGAAGGACATGTAAAAAGGCTGGAGCGGGTATTTGAAATGTGCGGAAAAAAAATACAAGCAAAAAAATGTGATGCTATGGAAGGAATTATTAAGGAAGGGGATTCAATTGTAGAAGAAACACAAGAAGGAACCATGACAAGAGATGCAGGTATAATAATGGCTGCACAAAAAGTGGAGCATTATGAAATAGCTACTTATGGTTCACTTGTGCAGATCGCAAAAACCCTGGGTATGAATGACGCTGCGGAAGTTTTACATCAAACACTTGATGAAGAAAAACAAGCTGATGAAAAGTTAACTGAAGTAGCTGAATGGTATGTAAATCAGGCAGCCGAAAAAGAAGAAATCAATAATTGACAGTAAAGATCTTTACCCTATGTTACTTTAAAAATCATAACATGGAACCAAATAAAACATATACGCTGATCACTGGTGGAACAAGCGGTATCGGTTATGAGCTTGCAAAAATTTTTGCAAACAACGGGCATAATCTTATTCTTGTTTCACGTGATGAAGCTGACTTAACAATTACAAGAAATGAGTTGTTGGAATTGGGCGTAGAAGTTCTCATAATTTCTAAAGATCTATTTGACAGGCAAACCCCTTTTGATCTTTATAATGAGATCAATGAAAAAGGATATGATGTGGATATATTAGTCAATAATGCAGGGCAGGGACAATATGGCGAATTTTCAGAAACAAATATTTACAGGGAATTATCGATCATCCAACTCAACATCTCATCTCTTGTAGTTCTTACAAAACTTTTTTTACAGGATATGCTGAAAAAAGAAAGGGGCAGAATATTGAATCTCTCATCAGTTACGAGTAAAGCTCCTGGTCCGCTTAATTCTGTTTATCATGGCACAAAAGCCTTTGTGCAGTCATTTACACAGGCTATAGCAGCAGAAGTAAAAGATAAGGGTATCACTGTAACAGCGTTGCTCCCAGGGGCCACTGATACTGACTTTTTTAATAAAGCCGATATGCAACAATCAAAAATTGCAAAAGAAGGTGACTTATCGGATGCTAAAAAAGTAGCCCAGGATGGTTATGATGCGCTAATGCGTGGAGATCATATGGTAGTATCAGGATTTAAAAACAAAGTAAAGGTTGCATTGAGCAATGTACTTTCTGATAAAGCAGTTGCAAAGAAAACACATAAGGAACATTCCCAGGCAGAAGAAAAAAAACAGTGAAGCAACATCAGTGTTTAAATTTATTTTTTAACAAACTTATTATTCCTTTCTAAAAAAAAAGTTAGAATTTTTTTCAGGCAATGCAGCATCCCAAACAGTTGTATTGCCTTTTTCTTTATAAGCCCGCCATAGTTTGAATCCCCTTCGCGTCACTACCAATACTAACAGCTTAACGAACGCCGACCCTATGACTAAGGTGTGTTAATACATTCCTGATCATTCTTAAACCTTAAACTACAACGCATGAAAAGCTGTATCTCACTAGCGGCACTGCTGCTTTTGTTTTCCAATTTAATTTTTAGTCAGAGTCGAAGAGTAAGTGGCCAGGTAAAAGATGAAAGAAGCCAGGGAATTCCTTTCGCTTCAATTAACGAGACCAATACTAAGAATGGCGTTACTGCTGATGCAACTGGGAACTTTACTCTTACGATCAACGGCAATCAATTAACGATCTCCGCTGCAGGGTTCCAAACACAAACAATAACTGTAAGTGGGGAAACTGCAAATGTTACTCTTGTTTCTTCAGGGCAATTACAGGAAGTAGTTGTTACGTCACTTGGCATACGAAGAACAAGAAACCAGGTTCCTTATGCAGCTCAACAAATTAATGGCGAGGAAGTTTCCAAAAACCGTGGATCAAATTTCGTCAGCAATTTATCCGGTAAAATTTCCGGCGTTGATATCAAGCAAACAAATACGCTTGGCGGATCCACGAATGTTGTTATTCGTGGATACAAGTCGATAATATTTGATAACCAGGCTTTATTTGTTATAGATGGAGTGCCATTTAATAATGGTAATACAGTAGGCATTAATACAAATACTGCTAATCAAAGAACTGGTCGCGGTGGATTTGATTACGGAAATGCCGCCGCCGATATTAACCCGGATGACATTGAAACAATTACTGTTTTGAAAGGTGCTGCTGCCAGCGCATTGTACGGTTCTCAGGGCGCCAATGGTGTTATCCTTGTAACCACAAAACATGGATCCAAAGGATTGGGAATAACAGTTAACTCCGGAGTAAGTTTTGGAGCTATTGATAAATCAACATTTGCAAAGTATCAACATGAATATGGTGCAGGATATTTTCCAAGCGTAAGATATGAAGATCCCAATACAGGTCTTCCTTATGGCTTTGCAAATGGATTCTTTCTTTGGAGGGACATTGATGGTGACGGACAAAATGATTATGTAGTACCTATGAGTGAAGATGCTTCTTACGGCGCAAAGTTCGACCCCAATCTTATGGTTTATCAATGGGATGCTTTTGATCCATCATCACCAAATGCTGGAAAAGCAAGACCATGGGTGGCATCTGCCCATGATCCTACAACATTTTTTGAAAAGCCTGTAAGCTATAATCAAAGCATTTTTGTAAATGGTGGTTCAGATAAAGGAACTTTTAAATTAGGATATACAAGAATAGGTGACAAAGGAATTTTGCCTAACAGTGAAGTAAATAAAAATTTAGTGAATCTTGCTTCCACTTTAAATCTGACAGATAAATTAACTGCAGGCGCTGCTTTGGATTTTTCAAATATAGTTGGAAAAGGTCGATATGGAACCGGCTATGATGATAAAAACATGATGACCAATTTCCGCCAATGGTGGGAAGTAAATGTTGATGTAAAAGAACAGGAAGACGCTTATTTCCGGAACAGGCAGAATGTAACATGGAACTGGACAGATCCAACTATACTTGTTCCTATTTATTGGGATAACGTATATTTTTCCCGCTATGAAAATTATGAAAGCGATAATCGTAATCGTTATTTCGGAAATATAAATCTTAATTATAAGGCCACAGATTGGTTGAATATTCTTGGCAGAGTTTCATTAGACTCTTATGATGAACTACAGGAAGAAAGACAAGCTGTGGGAAGTGTTACCACATCCTCTTATTCAAGATTCAATCGCTCCTATCGCGAAACAAATTATGACCTGCTTTTAACTTTTAATAAAAAGCTATCAAAAGATTTTGATCTAAAAGGTTTATTAGGAACAAATATTCGGAGGCAACATACTTCCACTATCAGGGCTATTACAAATGGTGGTTTAATTGTACCTAAAGTATATGCACTTTCAAATTCATTAAACACACCAAATGCGCCTGTTGAATTTGATGGCATAAGAGAAGTCGATGGCGTATTTGCCGGAGCAACACTTTCATGGAAGGATATGCTGACTCTTGATGGAACAATAAGAAGAGACGCTTCTTCTACCCTGCCAAAAGATAGCAATGTATATTATTATCCTTCCGTTTCAGCTGGATTTGTTTTTTCAAAACTATTGACCTCTGCTTCATGGCTAACATATGGAAAACTCAGAGCTAACTATGCACAGGTTGGTAATGATGCTCCTATTTTCAGCGTATATGATGTCTACGCGGTTGTTCCTCCGTTTGGTGGCGAGCCGCAATCTTCTGTAACAGGTACAAAAAATAGCACTTCGTTAAAACCTGAAAGAACAAGAAGTGAGGAGGTTGGTTTGGAAGCGGCATTCTTAAAAAATCGTGTTGGAATTGACTTTAGTTATTATTGGTCACGATCATTTGACCAGATATTACCTGTGATCGTTTCTACTGCTACCGGGTACAATTCTAAATTCCTGAACGCAGCAACTGTTGATAACCAGGGAGTGGAACTCCAGGTAAGTGTTACGCCAATTAAGAAGAAAGATTTTTCATGGGATATGATCGTTAACTGGTCACGCAACCGGAATAAAGTAATGGAGTTATTTGAAGGCTCTGAAAATATTGTACTGGCAACGTTCCAGGGCGGTGTATCATTAAATGCAACTTTGAACCAGCCTTTTGGTACAATTCGCGGTAAGAATTTTGTCTTTGATTCCGCATCAGGATTACCATTAGTAAGTGCAACTGGCCGCTATCTTCAGTCAGTTACTTCCAACGAAGTGATCGGTGACCCTAATCCTGATTGGGTGGGTGGTATCAACAATATTTTGAAATATAAAAACTTTTCATTGAGCTTTTTGGTGGATATGAGACATGGTGGTGATGTGTTTTCTCTTGATATGTATTATGGTTTGGCTACAGGACTTTATCCTGAAACTGCTGGCAACAATGACCTGGGGAATCCTTCCCGTAATCCTTTATCACAGGGAGGTGGAATTGTATTACCCGGTATAAGTGTAGTTGATGGCAAACCAAATACCGTGAGAGCATTAAATGGATTTGGTGCTTATGGTTATTTAAGAAATCCTGCTGCAGCTTTTGTGTATGATGCAAGCTATATAAAACTGAGAGAGGCAATACTTTCTTATTCTATACCAAAAGAAACCATTGCAAAATTGAAACCATTCAAAGGAATTGATCTTTCATTGATCGGCAGAAATCTTTGGATCATTCATAAAAATCTTCCTTATGCTGATCCTGAAGAAACGATCAGCGCAGGAAATCTGCAGGGATACCAGGGCGGAGCTTATCCTTCTGTAAGATCATTTGCCATCAATGCAAAACTTAGATTCTAACCATTAATTAATTTGTTATGAAAAAAATATTTGTAATTATAGTAAGCTTTCTAATGCTAACAGCGGGATGCCGAAAAAATATTACGGATCTGAACGTGGATCCTAAAAATCCTTCTACGGCACCTTCCCGTGCATTTTTTACAAATGCGCAGCACACATTGATGAATACACTGGCTTCATCAAATGTAAATCTGAACATTTTTAGATTGATAGTACAATATTGGCAAGAGACTACTTACACAGATGAAGCCAATTATGATCTTGGAACCCGAAGCATAAACGATGCGGTATGGAATGCTCTTTATCGTGATGTACTGCGTGACTTCCAGGAAGCAAAAAATTTGATACCAACCGATGTGGCGGATGCAACTGTACAAAAAAATCAAATTGCTATTTCAGACATTATGCAGGTTGTTACCTGGTATTATCTTATAACTACCTATGGAAATATTCCTTATTCCGACGCGTTAGACATCACCAAAACTTTTCCAAAATATGATGATGCAAAAACTATTTATAATGACCTGCTCACAAGGTTAGATGCTGATATTGCAAGTCTAAATACATCATCCGGTAGTTTTGGAACCGCAGATGTGATCTATGCTGGTAATGTAGCTGCATGGAAAAAATTTGCAAACTCATTCAAATTAAAAATGGGAATGACAATAGCTGATGATGACGAAGTAAAAGCAAAAACAGTGGTGGAGGCCGCTGTTGCCGCAGGTGTATTTACATCAAATTCTGATAACGCAGTGTTTCAGTATCTGTCAACTCCACCAAATACAAATCCTATCTGGGTTGATCTTGTTCAAAGTGGCCGTAAGGATTTTATCGCATCAGAAGCCATAATAGATGAAATGAAATCATTAAATGATCCACGGATCGATGATTACTTTACTAAAGATGCTGCAGGAGGATACTCAGGCGCTGAAGCAGGAGCCGGAGGTAACTATGCAACTTTTTCCAAACCCCATGATGCGATCCTTGCTCCTGATTTTCCTGCGTCACTTTTAGATTATTCAGAAGTAGAATTCTATTTAGCAGAAGCCAGGGAAAGGGGATATAGTGTTGGAGGTACGGCTCAACAACATTATAATAATGCCATTACTGCATCAATTATTGATTGGGGAGGGACAACTGCAGAAGCCACTTCTTATCTCGGGCAGCCTTCGGTAAACTATGCTACTGCTGCGGGAACTTATAAACAAAAAATCGGAATTCAAAAATGGATCGCATTATACAATCGTGGTTGGGAAGCATGGATTGATTGGAGAAGATTGGATTATCCTCAATTAGTACCTGGCGCTTTAGCGTTGTCTGATATACCACTCAGGTATCCATATCCGGTTAATGAGCAAAACGTAAATGGGGCAAACTATGAAGCCGCAGCCGCTGCTATTGGTGGTGACCTGGTAGAAACAAGATTGTGGTGGGATAAATTTTAGTACAACCAAAATTCACACATAAAGTAAGCTTCCGAAATATTCGGAAGCTTTTTGCTTTTAGCTTAAAATCAATTTTGCTGATTACTGCTGCAAGGCTATTTTTGCGCCGGAGAGATGGCAGAGCGGTCTAATGCGGCGGTCTTGTCCGCAGGATCCCGTGGAAAAACCGTTGACCCAAAAGGTCCGGGGGTTCGATTAAGAATCATAACCACTTTTGTGGTTTTTTTATGCCCTTCTATGCATATATATTAATCAGCAGTAAGTCTGGGAATTATTATTTTGGACATTGTCAAAATTTGTCTATAAGACTCTCACAACATAATTCAGGAAAAGTAAAATCAACAAAAAATAGAAGACCCTGGTTTCTTCATTATAATGAAGAATTTCATACAAAATCTGAGGCATATAAAAGAGAGCAGTTTTTCAAATCGTTGGATGGGAGAAAATGGCTTTATGAAAAAGAAATACTTAAAAGAACAGATTGATTTTGAATGAAACGCTACTGCCCTTATTTTTGCGCCGGAGAGATGGCAGAGCGGTCTAATGCGGCGGTCTTGAAAACCGTTGACCCAAAAGGTCCGGGGGTTCGAATCCCTCTCTCTCCGCACTTCTCTGATAGTCAAGACAAAAACTCACCTCGATGCAAATAGTTGTTCAGGTGGGTTTTTTAGTGAGATATCTAAAACGCATTATCGCTAATTCAGGATCTTAATTTATCAGATACACTTTCAATTACCGACCCCGCATTTAATAAAAAAAACCGGAGAAAGAATTCACCGGTTTATACCCTGCCTAAGCAAACCTCTACTGATTTTGCTAAAAATTTATTTTTTTAAAGAGAGATAATTAACTGTATTCATTTTTCACCCAATCCCAGGACACTCGTCTCATTTAGCAGTTTCATCAAATTGGAAATGCTATACATGAATCGTGTGCAATTTAACCTTGATAAAAGTGGAGTAAAAAATAATTACATCTGATAAATGCAAAGAATTATAAAACTTAACCAAGCTGATTTCAGAAATAAGAATGGGTTTGAGGAAATATTTTTTTTGGGCAGAGCTTTACTTTTCGATTAGATATCTTTTCATAATTATTAGAGATTCCTTTTGGCTTGGATCAGGATAAAATTGGTATTCTGCCGTTCTGACGCTTGATTGTCAAAATTGCGTATAGTACAGAAAATCATATTTCTATCCATATGCTACGAAATTCAAAACTTAAAAAGTTTAAATGTGCACAATTAATAATTCTTTGCCAAAAAACAGAAGATATCTCTCAAAATTTTAAGACCGCCTGATTGATTTCATTACAATTGAATGTATCTTTTACCATTGGGTAAAACCTATTGTGCCCTTAATAGTTCTTAGCAAAAGATACCTGATATTACTTCTCTTATAAAATTAGATATCTACTTTTTTTAAAAAATAGTAGAAATGACTCTTTCAGTGTCATTCTGGATATACAATAATTAATTCAAAACCCTGGAAACAACTCACAAAATGCGTACCGCCCATTCAATCTATATTTTATTATGGCCAGTCCAAAAAGAAAATTTACTGACGAACAAAAGCTTGAAATATTAAGACAAGCGAATGAGATGGGTGTTATTACGGTAATACGGAATCATAATCTCTCTTATAGTGTATTCGCAAGATGGAGAGAAAAGTTTGTGAAAAAAGATCAGAGTAAACTGGATTCGATCTCAAGAAACAAAGCCAAGTCCGAATTTAAACATATCATGGAAGAGAATTCACAATTAAAGAGAATCATTGCTGACCAGGCGCTTGAGCTAAAAAGAAAGGATGAAGAATTAAAGAAAATTAATCCGTCCTATAGCAGGCGATAAAAGATCCCTAAATAAAAACCATATTAAAACAAATCTTATGTCAACAAAATTAACCATGATACTTCTGCTATTCGTCGCGGTAATCTTTACCTCTTGTGGTGCAGGCAAAAAGTTAGAAGCTGCCAATTCGCAGATTGCCGATCTGCAATCACAGAATAGCCAACTTAGTTCACAAAATAACCAGTTGACCTCAAATGTAAGCACCCTGAATAAACAGGTAGCTGATCTATCGGCACAAAACAAAACGCTTAATGATCAATTCAACAGCTATAAAAAGGAATGCCAGGCTAACGAACAAGAATTGAGAGATGTGGAAGTTGCGTTTAACGAGTTGCAGGAAAATTTTGCAAAGCTTGAAGAAAAATTACAAGCAGCATTGGCTGATTTTGAGAGCAAGGGAGTAGACGTTTATTCAAAGGATGGTGTTGTATATGTGGATATGAAAGACAACCTGCTTTATAAAAGCGGTAGCGCTGCTCTTAGCGCTGACGGGAAAAAAGCCCTGGGTAATCTTGCCGATGTATTGAATGATTATCCGAAACTAAAAGTGATTGTTGTAGGTAATACCGATACAATACATGTTAAAGGTGTCGCAGATAATTGGTCATTAAGCACTGAAAGAGCAAATGGAGTGATCCGGACACTTACGAAAGATCACAATGTAGATCCGTCACGTTTAACAGCTGCCGGTAAAGGTAAGTTTAGCCCTATTGCCGATAATAGCACTGCTGAAGGAAGGGCAAAAAACAGGAGAACGGAAATTATTCTTAATCCTGATTGGGACAAGTTATGGGAAAGCATAAAAAAAGAATGAATAGAATTCTCATCCTGCCTATGAAAATTTTTTGTAAGTGAACGAAAAATAAAACAACACGTGAATGTAAACAGCTGAAATTATTTATAGCATTTACAATTGGAGAGGATAGTTAGAAACGAAAACCATTTAGCGTGAAAAAAAAATCATTGTTACTACTCATTGTAGTGGTACTGATAGTAATTAGTTGTAGTGATGCGAAGAAAAATAAAACAGCTACTATTAATGAAAAGAATGTCGCCCTGCCACTACCCTCCTGGAATGATGGTAAAACCAAAAAAGCTATCCTTTCTTATGTGCAGAAAATCACTGATACATCGTCAGCAGATTTTATTCCGATAAACGATCGCCTGGCCACATTTGATAATGATGGTACACTTTGGGCCGAGCACCCTTATGTACAGGAGCTATTTGCTTTTTATATTGTAAAAAAAATGGTAGCAAAAGATTCTGCGCTGGCCAGGAAGCAACCATTCAAAGCAATAGTTGAAAATGATAAAAGTTATTTCGCAAAAGGTGGTGAGAAAGCATTGCTTCAGTTAGTAGCGTTAACGCATACGGGAACTACCGAAGATGAATTTGAATCTGCTGTCAAAGATTTTTTTGCAACAGTCACCTACCCTTCCCGTAATGTTCCTGTTAATCAAATTGTATATCAGCCGCAACTCGAATTGCTGAATTATTTAAAGGATAATGGATTCACAATATTTATCTGCACAGGTGGTACTGTAGAATTTGTAAGAGGAATATCGCAACAACTATATAATGTACCAAAATACCAGGTGATCGGCACCACGTTCAAATACAAGTTTGTTGACAGCAATCGTGTTATTATTCGTGAGCCGGCAATTGAAATATTTAATGATAAAGAAGGCAAGCCGGTCAGCATACAAATGCATATTGGTCAGCGTCCCGTTTTCGCTTGTGGAAATGAAGGAGGCGAAGGCGATATCGCTATGCTAAAATATTCCCAGGCCAGCCTGTACCCTTCCTTTCAATTACTCATTAATCACGATGATTCAACAAGAGAATTTTATTACCAGGAAAAAACAAATGCATCATTGAATGCTGCGGCAAAAAATAAATGGCATGTAGTGAGTATGAAGAATGATTGGAAAAAAGTTTTTCCCGAAAAGTAAGGTGTGTTGACGTTTATGTTTCCGAAATAAAAAAATGTTACGAAATGAAAAGGACAATTAACTAAACGGCAAACATGTATTCAAATCATTTTTAAATAAACTTAATGGACAGGCAAAGTTTTATAAGCCGGGATTTTTTAAATAATACTAGCACAAGCAACAACTGCCAGTTGGATGATTGCGAATGTGAAATAATTCTGATCACTGAAAAACAGGGATCAAATAAAAGAAGCAGCTTTCTTTTCACAACAATTACAATGTTGGCATTTATATGTGCAATCGTTTCTTCAATTGTAAAAATTGAAGTGGCTAGAACAAATGTTACCGAATTCATTCTTGTTAAAAAGGAAAAAAGTATTTCCTGTACACCCGGTTATGCAAATAAGAAAAACTTAACTGGCCATCATGAACCGGGAGAAGAAAATGATCAAAATAATTGTTCCCATCAACAAGGAAGTCTTTATGACACAAGGCGTCGCCATGTTTGCTGAGAACATATCCTATGAAAAATAACACCTGCACTATGAAGTAAACAAAATTTTTTAACATTAAACCAGAACAAATGGCAAAAACAAATGGTACAACAAAAAAAGATGGAAGCCAGAAACAACCGAACATTCTTGTTATCTGGGGCGACGACATTGGTATATCCAATCTCAGTTGTTATTCCCACGGTCTTATGGGATATAAAACTCCCAACATAGATCGATTGGCAAAAGAAGGAATGATGTTCACCGATTCTTATGGTGAGCAATCATGTACTGCAGGCCGTGCATCTTTTATCACCGGTCAAAGTGGTTTTAGAACCGGCCTCACTAAGGTAGGTCTTCCCGGTGCGGATGTAGGTCTGCAAGCCGGAGACGCAACTATTGCGGAGTTGCTTAAACCGCTGGGCTATGCTACGGGTCAGTTCGGTAAGAACCACCTTGGTGACCAGAACAAATATCTGCCGACAGCACATGGCTTCGATGAGTTCTTTGGAAACCTGTATCATCTCAACGCTGAAGAAGATCCTGAAGATCCAGATTATCCAAAAGATCCACAGTTCAAGGCGAGGTTTGGACCACGCGGAGTATTGCATTGCTTTGCAACCGACAAAGATGATCCAACTGTACAACCACGTTGGGGCAGAGTTGGAAAACAAAAGATCAAGGACACCGGCCCGCTTACCCGTAAACGAATGGAAACTTGTGATGATGACTTCGCGGATGCTGCGAGTGATTTCATCAAAAGGCAACACAAAGCTGGAACGCCTTTCTTTTGCTGGGTCAATTTTACTCACATGCATTGCCGCACCCACACCAAACCGAAAAGCCTTGGCCAGGCAGGTGAAGCGCAATCATTTTATCACGACACCATGATCGATCACGATAAGAACGTGGGTACATTACTTGATCTGCTCGATAAATTGGGCATTGCAGAAGATACATTCGTAATGTACAGTACTGACAACGGTCCGCACATGAACACATGGCCTGATGGAGCAATGACTCCATTCCGGAGTGAAAAGAATACGAATTGGGAAGGCGCCTTCCGTATTCCTGAGTTGGTTCGCTGGCCGGGCAAAATTCCTGCAGGTACTGTATCCAATGAGATCGTTCAACATCATGATTGGCTTCCGACATTCCTTGCTATGGCGGGTGAACCAGATATTGTTGAGAAACTAAAGAAAGGTCATAAAGCAGGCAACAAAACATTTAAAGTGCATATTGATGGGTACAATCTTCTTCCCTATCTAACAGGAAAAGAAAAAGAAAGCCCACGTAAGGGTCTCGTCTATTTCAGCGATGATGGTGACCTCATTGCTCTTCGGTTCAAAAACTGGAAGACTGTTTTCCTGGAACAGCGTCGTGAAGGAACGTTGTTGATATGGGGCGAACCATTTACCGTGTTGCGTATACCCAAACTATATAACTTAAGAACTGATCCTTACGAACGTGCCGACATTACATCAAACACTTACTGGGACTGGTACCTGTCCAAAGCCTATATGATCATGGCTGCGCAGGCAATTGTTGCTCCATTCCTGGCAACGTTTGCCCAATTCCCTCCGCGTCAAAAGGCGGCATCGTTTACTATTGATCAGGCACTAGAGAAAATGGCTTCGGCGGCGGCTGGTGCTAC
>Ga0207641_10000433_pt1 | contig 47984 bp, 33 predicted proteins | sample KBSSwiS62_FD_184306 | JGI IMG/M metagenome (GOLD analysis project Ga0207641, IMG submission 184306) | Switchgrass rhizosphere microbial communities from Kellogg Biological Station, Michigan, USA - KBS Switchgrass S6-2 (SPAdes) (version 2) | ecosystem: Host-associated > Plants > Roots >... | reverse complement strand
TCGCCGGCGCGAAGCCCGCGGCCGGCGGGCGCCATCGCATCGAGAAACGGCAGTGCGACGGTTGCGCCAAGTCCCTTGAGGACCGCGCGGCGCGACAGGTGTGTGCCGGTGATCAACATGCGTCACACGCGCGGCGCGGGCCCTATTTCCTCTCTTTCAGGCGTTCTGCCGTCCACGGCATGGAGCCGTGGCCATGTCCGGGCATCTCGAACGTGCCTTCCATCGAGCCGTCGTCGAGGAGCTTGCCGCTGATGGCGAGCGTGGTCGGTTCCTTGGCCCCTTCCACCGTTCCTGACAGCTTGAACGCACCGTCCGCGATTTCACCGGACAGCTTCACCTCCACGCGACTTCCAGCGTTCTGAGTCGGCAGCGCGATCGTTCCGGTGAGTGTGTGTCCCTCGTGTTTGAGGACGAGCGCAACCGGAATGACATGGTCTCCTTCCAGGCCCATGTTCCAGGTGCCGGTGATATTGGGCGATTCGGCAAGCGCGAGGTTGGTCGCCAGCGCGACGATCCCGATGAACGACGTGATCATGCGTGTCTCCTTGCCCTCACACTACAAAGGGTGCGTTGAACGGCTCGTGAACGGCGCGTTCAGCTGCCGTTCAGGTTCAGCTGCGCTACCCTGAGGCATCAGAGGGGACGGAGGGGCTGTTGCGGGTGCTCGTCGCCGAAGACGAAACGATCCTGTCGAAGCAGCTGGCGGCCGCGCTCAGCGAAGCCGGCTACGCTGTGGACTGCGCCCCCGACGGCGAGCGCGCGGATTTCCTGGGACAGACCGAACGCTACGACGCGATTGTCCTGGACCTCGGACTCCCGAAGATTGACGGGCTGACTCTGCTCGCCCGCTGGCGCAACGCCGGGGTTTCCGTCCCCGTGCTGGTGTTGACCGCGCGCGGCAGCTGGCACGAGAAGGTGCAGGGGATCGACGGCGGCGCCGACGACTACATGTCGAAGCCGTTCAGGATGGAGGAAGTGCTCGCCCGCCTGCGCGCGCTGATCCGGCGCGCCAGCGGGCAGGTGACATCGGAGCTTCGGTGCGGCGCGGTCGCCCTCGACGTTCGCTCGGCGAAGGTTTCGCTCGACGGCTTACCGGTCAAGCTCACCAGCCACGAATTTCGCGTCCTGTCCTACCTGATGCACCATCGCGATCGCGTCGTTTCGCAGGCCGAGCTGACCGAGCACATTTACTCGGAAGGCGCGGATCGCGATTCGAACACCGTCGAGGTGTTCATCGCCCGTCTGCGGCGGAAGCTCGGGGCGTCATTCATCGAGACGGTTCGGGGACTCGGTTATCGAATCGCGAACGGCTCCAGATGAGACCGTATTCATTGCGCGCTCGGGTCTGGTTCGGCGCCGTTCTCTGGACGTTAGGACTCTTCGCGGTTGTCACCATCGGCTTCACGTTCAGCATGCACATGAGGGCATCCGCGGTCATCATTCATTCCCACGGCATGGCCAGCGGCGCCCTGGCGCTCCTGTGCATGGTTGCGGGCATCGCCTTGATCCGCCGAGGGCTGGCGCCATTCGACGAGATGCGCCGCCGCCTGGCAGATATCCGCAAGGGGACCGAGCAGCAACTGCGCGGCTCGTATCCGACGGAGGTGCAGCCTCTCGTCGACGACCTCAACGGCTTGCTCGAACACCGCGATCGAACCGTACGCCGGGCAATCGCCAAGGCCGGCGATCTCGCGCATGGCCTGAAAACGCCCTTGGCGGTTCTCGCGCGCGAGGCAGAGGTGGCGGATGCCCAGGGACATCACGATCTGGCCGCCACGATGACGCAGCAGGTCGAACGCATGCGGCGACAAATCGACTACCACCTGGCCCACGCGCGCGCGGCTGCGTCAGGGGCCACGGTGGGCTCGCGCTGCTCGGTCTCGGACTCGGCCGACGCGCTCGCGCGAACGTTGTTGCGCCTCCATGCCGACCGCGGCCTGACGATCGACGTGCAGGTTCCAGCCGACCACAGCGTGCGGGGACAACGGGAGGACCTCGAGGAGATGTTGGGCAACCTGCTCGAGAACGCCTGCCACTGGGCGCGATCGCAGGTCGTCGTCATTTCCACCCGCAACGATTCGCGCATCGTCGTGACGGTGGACGATGACGGTTCCGGCATCGATCCATCGATGCGCGAAGCGGTGCTGCAGCGTGGCGTGCGAGCTGACGAAGCGGCGCCTGGATCCGGACTTGGCTTGGCGATTGTGCGCGATCTCGCGCAGCTGTACGGCGGTTCGATTTCGCTCGCCGAGGCGCCTCGGGGAGGCTTGCGGGCGCGGTTGGAATTACCTGCCGCAGATTCGGCTAGCCCTTAGCCCCTAGCCCCGACAGGAATTCAGCTGGCGCCGGGACCCGACGAGGATCACGACCGAGCGAGGCGCCGGCGCGCTTCCCCCAGCGCCACCAGCTGTTCCTTCGACGGCTTTGGAGCCGCGAGATCCAATCCTTCGAGCGCGTCCGCGATCAGGTCGGCGATCGCGACGCGCGTGAACCATTTGTGATCCGCCGGCACGACGAACCACGGCGCGTGTCGCGTGCTGGTCTTCGAGAGCATCTGCTCGTAGGCGCGCTGGTAGTCATCCCATTGATCGCGCTCGTCCAGATCGCCCGATTGAAACTTCCAGTTCTTCGACGGCTCGTCCAGCCGCTCGAGCAGCCGGCGCCGCTGCTCCTCCTTCGACAGGTGGAGAAAGAACTTGCGAATCACCGTCCCGTTGCGGGACAGGTAGCGTTCGAACGCGTTGATGTCTTCGTAGCGCTGCGTCCAGATGCGCGGCGTCACGAGCGGCGGCGGAAGATTCTCCGCGGCCAGAATCTCCGGGTGAACTTTCACGACCAGCACCTCCTCGTAATACGAGCGGTTGAAGATGCCGATGCGGCCGCGTTCGGGCAACGCCTTCGCGGAACGCCAGAGGTAATCGTGATCGAGTTCCTCGTCGGAGGGACGCTTGAACGAATACACCTGCGTGCCCTGCGGGTTCAGCCCGCTCATCACGTGCTTGATCGCGCTGTCCTTGCCGGCGGCGTCCATGCCCTGAAAGACGAGCAGCAGTGACCAGCGATTCTCCGCGTAGAAGAGCTCCTGGAGCTTCACCAGCCGCTCGAGTCCACGCTTCAGTTTGTCGACGGCTTTCCGCTTGTGTTTGAAGGGCCGCGTATCGTCCGTGGCGCGGCGGCGCAAGCGAACCATCTCGCCCGGGCGAACGCGAAAGCGCGAAGTGTCCATGCAGTACGCACTATATTGCACCCGTGCGCATCGCGCGCTTTACCAGCTATACGTCTGCCCCGCCGCAAGGTTGACAATTCTGGTGGCGGTTCCGTAACGCAATCGGATCGTCTGACCGATGAGCGCGCGCACAGTCGCGGACGCCAGCGTGCCGTCCTTCCAGCTGATGCCGACTTCGAGTCCACCGCGCGCCCGCAGTCCGGTGACCGAGCCATTCGGCCAGGTCTTCTTCGGCAGCGCCGGCAGCAACTCGATTTCGCCCGCGTGGCTCTGCAGCAGCATCTCCGCGATGCCGGCGGTGCCGCCGAAGTTGCCGTCGATCTGAAACGGCGGGTGGGCGTCGAACATGTTGGGGTACGTGCGTTCGGGGCTCAACAGGCGCTCGAGAATCGTGTACGCATGCTCCGCGTCCTGCAGTCGCGCCCACAGATTCAGCCGCCAGCCGAGACCCCAGCCAGTCGCGTTGTCGCCGCGAATCTCGAGCGACTTCCGCGCGGCGGCGGCCAGCGCCGGCGTCCCACGAAGCGTGATCTGCGCGCTCGGATACAGTCCGTACAGGTGCGAGACATGCCGGTGATGCAGGTCCGGAGCGGCCATGTCCCAGTCTTCGAGCCATTCCTGCAGCTGGCCGGCCTTGCCAATCTGACTCGGCGCCAGCCGCTCCCGCGTGGCGGCCAGCTCGTCACGCAGCGGGCGATCGATGGTCAGGATCTCGGCGGCGCGAATGGTGTTCGTAAACAGATCCCGGAGAATCTGCATGTCCATCGCGGGACCGGCCGTCAGCGTGGTGTTGTTGAACGGGTGCCGGTTCTCCGGCGAGGCGGACGGGACCGTGACGAGCCACTTGTGCGCCGGTTCCTCGACGAGCGTATCGAGAAAGAACTCCGAAGCACCCTTCAGCGCGGGATAGATGCGCGCGAGATAGGTGCGGTCACGCGTGTACTCGAAATGCTCCCACAGCGTCTGGCAGAGCCACGCGCCGCCAGTCGGCCACATCCCCGATGCCGGCCCGTCAACGGGCGCCGAGGCGCGCCACAGATCCGTGTTGTGGTGCGCCAGCCATCCACGGGCGCCGTACTGGACCTTTGCCGTGCGCGCGCCGGTTTCGACCAGATCGAGCACCAGCCGCGTCAGCGGCTCCACCAGCTCCGGGAGATTCGTCGATTCAGCCGGCCAGTAGTTCATCTCGGTGTTGATGTTGATCGTGTATTTGCTTTCCCAGGGCGGCTTCATCTGATCGTTCCAGTCGCCCTGGAGATTCGCTGGCTGTGAACCCGGACGGGAGCTCGAGATCAGCAAGTACCGTCCAAACTGAAAGTAGAGCGCGGCCAGCTGCGGGTCGTGGCCCCGCATGAAATCCCTGATGCGCTCGCCGGTCGGCCGCCTGGCCGCCTCGCTGCTCCCGAGATCGAGCGTGACGCGGCGAAAGAGTCGCCGGTGCTCCGCGATGTGCGCCTGGAGCAGCGCGTCGAACGATTTCGCCCCGGCCCCAGCCAGTTGCGACGTCGTCAGCGCACGGGGATCGCCGCTGACGTCCTTGAAGCTCTTGAAGCTGGTCGCCGCGGCCAGCAGGAGCGTGACACGATTGGCCCCCGCCACCGCGACCGAAGTCTTGTCCGCCGAAACCGTCCCACCCTCCGCCATCACGCGCACACGGGCCTCGAACGTCAACGCCCCCTTGATCCCCTGGCTCTCGGCATTGACGCCGCGCATCACGATGGTGCGGCCGTCCTCGGTCGCGATCGTCGCGTCCTGCGGCGTGCTCATCCCTGCCGTGACGCTGATGCGGCCGGGCCGATCGGCCGTGAGCCGGACCGCGATGACCTGGTCGACAGGACTCGAAAGGACCTCGCGAACGAAGCGCACGCCGTCCGACACGTACGTCACGCGCGCGACTGCCGTATCGAGGTCGAGCTCCCGCCGGTAACCGCCTACGTTCAACGCGGCGGGAAACGTCAGCAGGAGATCGCCGACCGGCTGAAATGGCATCTGCCGCATGGGCCGTCCGAGCATCTTCTCTGCGACCAGCGCATGCGCCTCGCCATACTTTCCGGCGAAGATCAATCGCCGGGCGATCGGCAGCGCGTCAAGCGCCTGCGGATTCGCCGGATCGTACGGTCCGCCGGCCCACAACGTGTCTTCGTTGAGTTGAATGCGTTCGCGCTCAATGCCGCCGAACACCATGCCCGCGAGCCGGCCGTTCCCGATCGGCAGCGCTTCCACCCATTCGTTTGCCGGCTGGCGATACCACAGCGTCAGCGGCGAATCTGGCGGCGACTCTATTTGTCGTGTCGCTCGCAAAGTGAACGGCGGCGCCGCGATGATGACGACGAATGTCACGACCGCGCCGGCGCGCAGCAGCTGGCGCTCAGTCGCCGTCATCGGGGGCGCCGAGCAGCAGGCGGTTCTTGGGCGTAATATCGGAACGAATCGTCTGGGTCCAGATGCGATAGCCCTGTTGCTCGAGGCGTGTGGCTCGCAGGACGTCGATGGCGAGCGATTGTTCAACCCATCCGGCAAGGCGGCCGGCATCGCACGTCGCGAAATCGTGACAGCACGGCAGGACAGCGACACGCGCGCGTGCGCCGACGGCGCATTCCAGCACACGATCGGTCAGGTCGCCACACGCATGGATCGAAACGGCGATGTCCGCCGGAAGCACTTCCACCGCATCGAGTGGCCCCTCGACGAACTCGATCCGGCCGCGCAGCCGCGGCCACGTCGTCAACAGCGCCTCGTGCAAAGCGACATGTGACGGCGGCAGCGTCGTGTCGACGACGAACGCGCGGGGAGACGAATCGTCCAGCAGCAGCATCACCTGTGCGAGCAGGCCGTGTCCGCCGGCAAGATCGAACACACGCTTTCCGCGGAAAAGCCGCCGAGTCCGCCGCGCCGTTTCCCACGCTTCGTACAGCTCTTTGCGGGGAAGGCATCCGGCGTGGCAGACGGCGCGTGCCAGGCGGTGGAAGAGCGTGTCCTCGGGAAAGCGATCGAGATCGTAGTCGGTCAGCCGTTCACGTGACGCCGGGGAGAACGCCTCAACGCCGCCCGCCATGATTGAGAGTATAGGCCTGTCTCGCTGTAGCCCGGCGAACGCGGACCTGCCCGCCGCCGGGTCTTACTTCGCCGCTTTGCGCTGGCGGGCGGGTGTTTTCCTCGAGGCCTTGATCGCTTTCGGCGGCGGCGGTGGCGACAATCGCGTGCCGGTGAACGATTCGTACGACGCCGCGGCAATCTCCGCGATCGTGTGCTGCATCGCCCCGCGGCCGCCGTTCTTGACGAACACCGCCAGGACCAGGTGTCCGCCGCCTTCCGGAAGCGTGATGATGCCGACGTCGTTGATGACGACGTCGGTCGTCCCTGTCTTGTGGGCGACGACGGTGTCGGGCGGTAATCGGGCCTTGAGCCGGCGCAGGCCGGTTTTCGCGTGCGACATGCGATCGATCAGCTGCTCGCCGTACGGCCACGGCAGCAGGTCACCGCGCTGCAGTCTGACGAGCAGCGCCGCCATATCGTCAGGCGTCGAGGTGTCCCGCGGATCGCTGGTGGTATAGCGCTCGCGCGCAGCGCGCAGATCGGCCGGGGTCACGGCTGCGATCAGGCGGCGCTGCAGCTGCAGCGTCCAATCCGATTCGGCGACCGCCTCGCGGACACCGCACATCTCGAGCGAAATCTGGGCGTCATATCGGTTGATGTTGATGTCTTTGAACCCTTGCGCGCGCAGACGCCGTTCGACCACCGCCGGGCCCCCGACCAGCTTCAACACCGCATCGACAGCGCTGTTGTCACTCTCGATCATCATCAGCTCGATCAGGTCGCGGAGCGTCAGCGTGACGCCGCCGCGGGGGTAGCGGCGGGACAACGTGCAGCAGGCGCGGATATCGTTGGGCCCGAACGTGACTGGGCGGGAAAGCTCGAGCTTTCCCTCCGCCACCTGAGCCAGCGCTTCGATGGCGATCGGCAACTTGTAGACGCTCGCCATCGGGAAGCGTTGATCACCGTGAATTGAGAGGCGTACCCCGGATTCGACGTGCACGAGAGCCACCCCAACGTCGCCGGGCGACGTCCTGATGATCTGCTCGATTCGTGCGGTAAGGGCCGCAAGATCCGGCGTTGCCGCCGCCGCTAGCGGGGATGACAACATCGTCGTAAGCAGCACGGCCAACCCGGTCAACCGCCACATGAGTATCGATCGTCAGAGCAAACGGCTGACCAGCGTAATGTGCTGCTGAGGTCAACTCACAGAATGGGCCTTGATGAAGGCTTCGATCTTCGCTTCATCGACGGAAGTGAAAACGAGCCCGACGCGATACCGGAAGGGACGGCCTTTTGCGGTCTGCTCGCGCCTCGCCCACAACAGCCTTCCCTCGGCAAAGCAGGGCACCTCGTCCGACAGCAGAGTCAGCTTGACGAGCCGCCCGACCTCGGGTGACGTCTTGCAGATGACTTGCGCGCCCGTCACGGAGAGATCGACCAGTTGGCCGGATTCGCGGTCGATTCGAATGTTGGTCGAGGCAGGAAACGCGTAGCGACGCGCCTTCTGCCCGGTGAGCTCCGACGGCGGCGACGGCGTCGTGTCGAGAAGGGGCGTGACCTCGATGTCCTTGTCGCGCGGCCCTCGATCGCGCTCGAACAGCTGGAGCTCGAGCAGGCGAATCCGTTCGATCGCCGCCTCGAGTTGCTTGGCGACATCGGAATCCGGTTTCGCCGTTCGCCGGGCGCCTTCCAGATCGGCGGCGAGCGCGTCGCGCTCGCGGATCGCCGCCTCGGCACGCGCTTCCGCTTCCTCGCGGGCTTGCACGGATCGTTTGTGGCCCGCGTCGATCGCCTCGAGCCGCCCTTCGACGGCCGCCCGCATGCTTTCCAGCATCTGCTCCGCGGATTCCAGATGTGCAGCGATCTGGTCGCGCTCTAGGATCGCCGCGGCCGCCTTCGCCTCGAGCGCGGCCCGGACGGTGGCCGCTTCCTGGCGCTCGCCTTCCAGCGCCGCCGTCAGATCTTCGCGTTCGCGATCCGCGGCATCGGCGCGCGCGGCGCCCTTTTCCTTCGCCTTCGCAGAGCGGCTGCGATCGGCGTCCTTTGTCGCCCGATTCGCTTCGATCGCCGCGATGCGCGCTGCGGCCTCGGCCTGCGCCGCGGCGACTTCCTGCCGCTGGACGTCGAGTGTGGCGGCGAGCGTGTCGCGCTCGTTCTCCGCTTCGGACGCGCGTGACGCAGCCGCGCTGCACTGGCGATCGAGCTCGGCACACCGCTGTTCGAGCGCTTCCACCGCTGTCCGGTGCGCTTCTTCGGCGGCGGTCTGCTGTTCGAGGGCGAGGTGCTCACTGGTCAAATCGTGTTGCGCCACGGCGAGCGCTTCGTTGAGCCGCGTCAGCTCGGCGCGCGTCGTATTCAGCTCCGCATCGAGCGTCCCCGCCCGCGCGCGCTCGGCCTCGAGGTTGTTCCCGGCCTGCTCGAGCTCGCCCCACAGCGCTTCAGTATCGGACTTGAGCGTGGCCGCCCGCTCGCGCTCTTTCTGGAGCGCCTGCTCAACCTCCTCGTGCTGCTGGCGTGCGCCGACGAGAGCGGTGCGCTCGTCCTCGAGCGACTTTCGCGCGTCCTCGACTTCGAGCTGCAGGCGCCCGGCCGTCTCGCGTTCAGCCGCAAGCGCGGCCGCGGCCTGTTCGAACTCGTGGCGCGCGCCCTTGACCTCCGATTCGAGCACGGCGACGCGGGCGCGCTCGCCGGTCAACGTGCGTTCCAGATCCTCGGCGTGACGGCGAGCCGCGCCGGCGGTCTGGCGTTCGTCCTCGAGCGACGTGCCAAGGCCGTCAAGCTCGGTCCGCAACCGCGCGGCGCTTTCGCGTTCGGCGTCGAGCGCGGCCGTGGCGCGATCGAGGTCGCCACGCAACCCGCTGGCGGCCGATTCAGCCTGCGCGATCCGGGCACGCTCCTCGGTCAGGGCGTGCTCGAGGTCTTCGACGCGGCGGTTGGATGCGGCGGCCGCCGCGCGCTTCTCGTCGAGCGAACGCCTGACGTCGTCGGCCTCCTGGCGCAGACGCGCCATCGTGGTCCGTTCGTCTTCGAGTTGGCGTCCGGACTGCTCGACCGCGAGCCGGGCGGCGTCGATGTCGGATTCGAGCGCGGCGCGACGGGCGCGCTCGCTTTTCAACGTGTGTTCCAGCTCCTGGAACTGGCGGCTGGACGCCGCAGCCGCCGCGCGTCCCTCTTCGAGCAGCTTCCGATCGTCGTCCGACTCGGCGCGCAGCCGTGCGTGCGCCGCCCGCTCGGCTTCGACCATCTTCCGCGCCTGTTCGAGCTCGATTCGGAGCGACTGGCTGATGGCGGTTTCCGATTCGAGGGCCCGTCGGAGGTCCGCGAAGGCGGCTGCCCGTTCTTCCTCCTGCAGCTGCGCTTCGAGCGTCTTGCGCTGCGAGGAGGACACGGCCTCCGCGGTGGCGACACGCGCGAGATCGAGGACGAGGTCCTCGAGCGAACGGTTCGGATCCGGTTGGGTGAGCGCCGCCTCGAGCGCCGAAAGGCGCGTATCGAGCTCGGCACGGAGTGTGTCGAGCTCGCGCTGAGCGGTGGCGGCGAGGTGCTTTCGGACCGTTTCGGACAAAGGCGTCAGCCGGTGGAACGGCGCCGCGATTGCGGATCGCGGTGAAGCGGAACCAATTATAGTTTGGGTCTGCGATGCACGACGAAGTACCGGAACGCGACGCCGATCTGATCAGGGCCGCAGAGGCGGCGGCGAGCTGGGCCCGGGCGCGACGTGCAAGCTGGACAACGGCCGCGCCGGCGAGCCGCGGCGCAACCGCACCGGCCGTCGCGCCGCCTGACGCCCCACCCAGAGAAGAGCGTCCCGTTTTCGACGTGCCGGCACCGCGGCCCGAGTTCCTGGCGCCGCCGGTGAGCCGTGGGTTTGACGCGCCTGATGCGGCCCCCGAATTCGGGCACGTGACGGCACCGCCGTCCTATGCACCGGTGGCCTCGGCGGAGAGCAGCGGCGTTTCCGTCGCCGATCGAATCGGAGCCGTCGTCCGCACGGCGCCGCCGTCCGTCGTTCGGGGCGTCGCGCTGACGGCCGGAGGGTTGGTGCTGGGCACGGTCGTGTTCCTAGGCGGCCGGTCGGTTTGGCGATCCTTGCCGACCGGGACGCCGGGCGCCAGTCCGGCGCCGAAGACGGCGCCGACAGTCGCGCCGACGACCGCGCCGAAGACTCCACCGGCAGTCGAGTCAGCGGCCGGTCGCGCATCGGCTTCCGCGCGGAAAGCCGCGGGAAGCGTCCGGGTAACCACCACGCCGGCGGGCGCGCGGGTGACGGTCGACGGCAAGCCGCGTGGCGTTACGCCGGTGACGGTCGGCGATCTGAGCCCCGGCAATCACGAGGTGACGCTCGAGAGCTCCGCGGGAACAGTCCGCCGGACGGTGACAGTCGCAGCCAACCAGACCGCGCAGCTCGAGGAATCGATCTTTTCAGGATGGCTGGCCGTCTATGCGCCGTTCGAGATCGTGATTTCCGAGTCGAACCGTGTGCTGCGGCCTGACGAGCGGGGCCAGATCCTGCTGTCGCCCGGCCTGCACGACCTGCGTGTGTCGAATCGGACGCTGGGGTACGAAGCGACGCGGAACGTGGAGATCAAGCCGGGAGCAACGACGAACCTGCGCGTCACGCCCGAGCCGTCGAAGCTGACGGTGACCTCGCCAGAGCCCGCCGAAGTCTGGATCGACGGCACGAAGGTCGGGGACACGCCGCTGAATTCGGCGCCGGTCCCCCTTGGCACCCACGACGTCCTCATCAAGAGGGCGGGCGGCGCCGAGCGGCGCTATACGATTACCGTCGGCGTCAAGCCGTTCACACTTAACGCCGACTTTCGGTGATAAGTCACTGTAGCGCAGCCCGTTAGGGCTGCCGACGCCGACGCCAGCCGAGCCGGGAGTCGGGTGGGTCAGACACGGGTCAGAATGGGGGTGGTATCAGAGTGGTGTCTGACCCCGGGGTGATCACACGTGTCGATCTGGGCGTGGCAGAAACGACGTACTCGTATGAGCCTCATCACTGACTTCAAGTTCGCCGTCCGGTCGCTGACCCGCGTCAAGGGCCTCGCCATCACAGTCATCCTAACGCTGGCGCTGGGCATTGGCGCCAACGCCGCCATTTTCAGCGTCGTCCGCGGTGTGCTGCTCCGGCCGCTGGTCAACAAGGACGAACAGCACCTCATCTACCTGCGCCAGAGCGCGCCCGGCATCCAGATCGACAACGCCAAGTTCTCCGTCCCTGAGATTCGGGACATTCGCGCGCGGGCCAAGTCGCTGACCGCCATCGGCGAGTTTTCCACCATCGACTTCACGATGGTCGGCCTTGGCGAACCTCGCGTCGTCCGTGCCGGTGTCGTTGGCGGCAGCTACTTCGACGTGATGGGACTCCGTCCCGTACGAGGCCGCCTCCTCGACGCGACCGACGACGGGCCGCAGGCGGCTGGCGCGGCGGTGCTGACGCATCGCTTCTGGACGACAGCGTTGGGGAGCGACCCCAATCTCATCGGCAAGACCATCAGGCTCGGCGATCGTTCGGCGACGATCGTCGGCGTCGTCGAGCCGTCGGTGCCGTATCCGGCGCAGACCGAGATCATCGCGAACGTCGTGACCAGCCCGCATCATCTCTCCGCGACGATGGTGGAAGGCCGCGTCCATCGCATGACGGATCTCTTCGCCCGCATCGCGCCCGGGACCGACCTCGACGCGGCGCGCGCCGAACTGCGCGCGGCCCACACGGCAATGGTGACGGAGCACCGCGAGTCGTATCCGAAAAACGCCGACTTTCGCATCGATGCCGTCCGCCTGCGGGACCAGATCACCTCGCCGGCGCGTACGGTCCTGCTGGTGCTGCTCGCAGCGTCGGCGCTGATCTTCGTGATCGCGTGCTCGAACGTCGCCAACCTGATTCTCGCGCGCTCGGTGCGCCGCGAAGGCGAGCTGGCGATCCGCGCGGCGCTCGGCGCGGGCGCCGGCGCGCTGCGCCGGACGCTGCTCGCCGAAAGCATGCTGCTCTGCGGCGCCGGCGCGGCGCTGGGCGTCCTCATCGCCAGGCCGATGGTCGCGGTGCTGGCGCGGTACGCAGCGCGGTTCTCGGTGCGCGCACTGGACCTCACGGTCGATGCCAGCCTGCTGTGGGTCGGCGTCGGCTTGGCGCTCGTGGCGTCCGTGCTCCTGGCGTTCGTGCCGCGCCTGCCGTCCGCCGACGCCTCGAACGGCGTCGGCCTGTCGAATGGCAGCGTGCGAATCACGTCGGGCACGAACAGACGGCTGCGCGTGTTTGCCGTGACGCAGATCGCCGCCTCGTTCCTGCTGCTGGCCGGCGCCGGCGCCCTGCTGACGACGCTGTTTGCGCTGCAAAGGGCGAGGAGTGGCATCAACACGCACAACGTGCTGGCGCTGCACGTGCCGCTCAACTACGAACGGCCGCGCGAGCAGACGCTTCCGCTGTACAAGGAAGCGATCAGACGGATCGGCGAACTGCCCGGCGTCGAGCGCGTCGCCGTGGGCACGCTCGTGCCGTGGCGAGAGGCCGGCGCATTTTTTGCGGCGCAGTTCACGGTCGAGGGGTATGCAAAGGCCGACGGCGAAGAGGATCCGCGCGGGCGGTTCCGCACCGTCTCGCCCGGTTTCTTTGCCGCGCTCGGCGTGCCGATCGTTGCCGGCCGCGACTTCAACGCCGCCGACACCAGCGACAGCGAAAAAGTCGTCATCGTCAGCCAGAGCCTGGCGCAGCGGTTGTTTCCTAATCAGGACGCGGTCAACCGCCGCCTGCTGTGGACCGACCCCGTCATGAAATTCATCGACGTCAGCACCGGCCCGCGCCGAATCGTCGGGGTTGCGGCGGACGTCGACGACGAGAACATCGTTCCCGGCGCGGCGATGGTCGTTTATCACCCGATGGATCAAGAGATAGGCGGCGGCCGGTTGTTCGTCTACGCGCGCACCGATCCGTACGCGCTGGTGCCGCCGATTACGCGGATCATTCGCGGCCTGTCCGCGGATCAGCCGGTGGAACAGGCGGCGACGCTCGACGACGTGCGCGCGGAGGTGCTGGCGCCGAGCCGGTTGAACGCGATGGTGTTCAGCGGGTTCGCCGGCGTCGCGCTGACGATCGCCGTGGTTGGCGTGGCGGGCGTCCTGGCGTTTTCGGTGAGCGCGCGGACACGCGAGTTCGGAGTCCGGCTCGCGGTGGGCTCGACGCCGCGGCATCTGCTGGGGCGGATCCTCGGCGAGGGCGCGGTCATCGCCGCGGTCGGGATTGCCGCCGGAGTCGTCGGCGCCATCGCGCTCGCACGGGTTGTCGGCGTATTCGTGCAGGATGTCGCAGTACCCGGCATCCTGCCGCTCGCCGGCGCCGCCGCGATTCTGGTTGCCGCCGCGGTTCTCGCGTCGCTGATGCCCGCCGCGCGGGCATCGCGCGTCGACGTCATGCAGGCGCTGCGCTCGGAGTAACGCACCTCTCAACTTTCAACTCTCAAGTTTCAAGTTTCACGGTTCGGTGAGACTTGAGCCTTGAGCCCTTGAGCCTGGAGACTTCGCGCTAACGTGAGCGCAGCCTTCGAGCGATCAGAACCCAAGTCGCACGCCCACGCGAACGACGCGCTCGTCGATGCCGTCACGGCCGCTGTTTGCCGTGCTCGTGATCGACGAGAACCCGCCGAGGTTGCGAATCGTCCCGTCGGCGTTCAGCTGCAGGTTCGAGACGTTCGCGTTCGGGTTCGCGAAATGCGCGGTGTTCGTCAGGTTGAAGATTTCGGCGCGCGCCTGCAGCGTCAGCCGGTTGCCCAGACTGAACTGGCGCTGCACACTCAAGTCGAGGTTCGCGAATCCCGGACCGCGCATCGTGTTGTAGCCGGCGTTGCCGAAGCGCGGTTCGGTGACCGCGCGGAACGCGAGCGGATCGAACCACGACGTGCCGGCACCGATGTTGCCGAGGATCTGCACGTCGGCCTTCACCTTGTCCGCCATCTGGTTGCTGTTCGGGAGATTGAGCGACGTACCGGCTGCGGTCACGTTGAAGGGCAATCCAGAGTACGCGCTGAAGAGGGCGTTCACCTGCCACCCTCCCGCAATCGCAGACATCGCGCCAGCGTCGTTGAGGAACGGCTTGCCCGATCCAAACGGCAGCTCTGCGATGACCGACGCCTGGAAATTGTGCGGCCGGTCGAAGCTGAGCGTGGCTTCGTTCAGCTTGAAGTAGTCCATCGCCTGGACCTGCGGCGGGTTGTCGGACAGGTTGTCGCAGCAGATGCCAAACGCGCGCGACCACGTGTATGCGACGTTCACCTGGAGCCCCTGCGAGAAACGGCGCTGCAGCGAGGTCTGCAGGGCGTCGTAGTCGTTCCAGCCGACATTCGTCAGCAGTCCCGTTTCCGCCGTGCGCCGGAACCGCGCGAAGTAAGGGCGGCCGGCGTCGCCGGCGCCGATCACCTGTCCCGCGTTGATGTTCAGGATCTGGTTGATGTCGCGCTGACGCGTGCCGACATAGCCGACCTGACCGGTCATGAGAAACGGGAGTTCCCGCTGCAACGTCACGTTCCACGAGTGGATGTAGCCGCGTTTCGGATTGGGGTCGAGCGTTCTGGCGCCGATGGTCGCCGGCACCGGGATGATGCCGCTGGTCACATCCGGCACGGTTACGGACGGGATCCCGTCCGCGAGACGTCCGGCGAACTGCAGCGTGTTCGGCGCGGACACCGTGAGGCCAATGCCCGAGGGATAGTTGCCGAGCAGGTCGCGCACGAACGCGAGCGGATACGGATCGTAGTTGATGCCGTAGCCGCCGCGGACGACCGTCTTGTCGCCGGCACGGTATGCGAGGCCGAGCCGCGGCGAGAAATTCCCGATGCCCATGTCGTAGCCGCAGTCTTCGGGAACGTTGCCGGCGCCGCAGATCAACATCTGGTTGTTCTCGTAGTCGAAACGCTCCAGACCGCGGGTCGTCCTCGTTCCCATCGGGAAGTGGTCCCATCGGACACCGAGCGACGCGGTCAGCGCGCGATTCACCTGCCACTGATCCTTGACGAACGCGCTGAACTGCCAATTGCGGCTGCGCGTCTGGTTGTTTTCGAAGGGAATACGGGTCGTCGAAATCGACGTCGGCAGTCCGAGCAGGAAATTCGCGACGGTGTTGAAGACGTTGGGCGATGGCCCGCCTGAGATGGTCGTCGGCCCACCGCTGAACGCGAACGTGCCGGACCCGTTGCCGGCTTCGAACCGGTTCAGCGCTTGTCTGACAATGTCACCGCCGAAACGGAAGGTGTGGTGGCCTTTCACCCAGGTGGCGTTCGCCGAGTACTGGTACTGCCAGTTGTCATCGAGGTACGGCGAGTTCTCGCTTCCGGCGTAGCCAATCATCGACAAGCTGGTCACGTTGAACTGCGGCCAGCCGCCATACAGCCGACCGGGTCCGTTCGTTCCGGGAATACCAAGAAAATCGAGGCCAAGGTTTTCGTCCATGCGGAACGGTTCCGAGAGCACTTTGATCTTCGTGATGCCGGTGTAGGCCTCGATCAGGAAATTCGACTTGAGCGTGTAGTTCGCGCTTCCAGTAATCGTGTAGGTGTCCCCAAGGCCGTGGCCCGCTTTTGCCGCGGTTGTGAACACCGGCGATCCGCCGAGGTCGCCGAACATCGGCGGGCTGTTGAAGTCGTAGTTCAGCCAGCCGAGACGCCCCGAGAGAATCAGGTTGGGCGAGGCGTTGAGGGTGACCTTCGCGTCGGTCTTGCGCCGGGTGAATTCGAATTGGCCAGTCGCGAAATAGTTATCGGCGAGCAGATCCGGAAACGTCGGCAGCGGCAGCGTCCCAATCAGCTTCTGGACGATCGGATCGAGGCGGTTCTGCGGAATGATGTTGCCGGGGAATGGCGTCCGGCCGCTGCCGTTCGCTGCGCCGGTCAACGGATCGTAAATCGGCGTCGGCGACGCGGAGAAATCGCCCCGCCGCATCGCGGCTGTCGGCACGGTGCCGAATCGCTGGGCGTTCTGACGATCGCTGGTGCCTTCGTAGCTCCCGAAGAAAAACAGCCGGTTGCGGACGATGGGACCGCCGAGCGTGCCACCGAACTGATTCTGGCGCGCCTGCGGTTTGCTCTGGTCGGCGGGCAGGAAGTAGGGCCGCGACTTCATGTGTTCGTTGTAGAAGTAGTCGAACCCGGACCCACGGAACTGGTTGGTGCCGCTCTTGATGACGACGTTGGCCGACATGCCGCCCGACAGACCGAGGTCGGCGTCGAACGAGCTCGTCACGACGCTGACCGTTTCGATGGCTTCGAGTGCCGGCACGTAGGCGGCAACGTGCGGCAGCCAGAGGTTGTTCGAGATGGCGCCTTCGATCCGGATCGCGTTGGCGTTCCGTGTCGTCCCGTTAGAATTGAAGCCGAGACCGCGCGCCGGATTCACGGCCACCGAGTGCATGTTTTCCGGCGGCGAGATGCCGGGCACCATCACGAACATGTTCTGATAGTTGCGCCCCGGCGGCACCGGCAGGTTCTGCAGCTGGACCGAGCTGATTTCGGTTCGTACGTCGGCGCGCTCCGTCTGCAGAACGGCGCTGCTGGCGATCACCGTCAGCGTTTCCGCCAACTCGCCGATCGTCAGCGAGGTCCGCACGCGCGTGATGTCGTCCTGAGTCACCCTCACATCGGTCGTGACCGATTCCTTGAAGCCGGCCAACGTCGTTCGCACGGAGAAGGTTCCGAGAGGAACGTTCGAAAAGCTCACCGTCCCGAGCTCGTTTGACGTGCTGCTGCGTGTCCAGCTCGTCTCCGTCTGTGTGATCGTCACTTCGGCGCCCGGCACGGCGGATCCCGACTGATCGCGTACCTCAACGACGAGCGAGCCATAGAGGACCTGGGCGGCGGCGCGGGCGGGCAGTCCGAAGGCGAGCAGGGCACTCAGCAGGGCGAGGGCGAGCACGCGGATCCGAGGCATTGTCGCTCCCTTCCGAAAATCCCTTTACTGTAGCGGTAAAGTTGGCCGGAAGCTTACCGATTGGATTCGGTCGGCGTCAAGAGGGGCTTTCAGCTTTTCTGATTCGCTCCGCCTGGTCGTCCCACCGCCACATCGGCCCGTTGCCCTGCAGATGCACGCCCCCATACCAGCGGTCCAGGCCGCAGGTCGCGATCCGGTCCAGACGCCCGGCGAGCACGTCGCGGCCGGCGTTCGTGACCGCCACGGCGCCGTGGAGGACCTGATCGGCCGTAGGCGCACCGGCATCGTAGGTCAGTAGTGCCGGCGTCGTGCGGGAGAGCGTTTGGGCGAGCGACAGGATGGATCCATCGGTGATGAAGTAGGCTTTTTCGCCCTCGTGCATACGAGGAAATGCGGCGATGAGATCGGTCGGTCCGGGATCGGCCAGCTCGAGGAGCCGGCGCTCGCTGCGCGACAGTCCATCGCCCGTCCAGGGGTATTCCTCCAGGAACCTGCGGAGTGCGGCCGAGAGAAACGGCAGCGCCTGAAGATCGCTGCGCCAGAGCCGATCCAAGTCTTCCGGATCCGGGGCGCGGAAGGCGCTCCAGGCGCGCGCCGCGAGCGCGTACTGCGCCTCGCTGACCGGACGGCGCGTCTCGATGAGCGACGCCAATTCGTCAGGCGCGAGCTCGCCCAGTCCCTTGAAGGCCGGTCGGCCCGGAAACGATCCGACACAGACAAGGCTGACGGTCTTCGCGGCCGGCACGCGCCCCCGAATCCAGGTCAGGAGCTGAATCAGGTTCAACTGATCGAACAGGTCGTGCTCGAACCACAGGATCACCTCGTCGTACGACTCGTGTCGGTCGATGGCGGCTCGCCACGTTCTGAGCGAGTTCTCGTGTTCGTGCTCGAGATTCGCGTCGGGGCCGACGAGAAACCGCTCGCGGACGGCAACGAGCGCCTCGTCGCTCAACCCGGCAGGGACCGGCCCCTCATTCAGCGGATCGGCCCACTGCGACCGCAGGCCTGGAATCCCGGCCGCCTCGATGATGCTCGTCGTGCAGGTTCCGTTGGCGACGTGAAGGAAACGCATCAGCCCTTATACCTTGCTACAATCTGCGCACCCCATGGAATCCCTCGATCTCCGGGCAATGGTGCAGAGCCATTCGTGGACTTGGCTGCTCGATCTCGGACGCCACCTGAACGTTGCGATCGACATCGTCGACGACGAATGCGTGCCGTTGTTGCCGATCGAGGGCAGTGACACGAGCGACGACCACGCCGCGCTCCGCAGCCTGCTCTTGACCGAAAGCTCCCCGCTGCGATCGACCATTGCTATTGCCACGCCGTCTACCGCGCACGCCGTCGCGATCGACCATCAGTTGTGCATCTGCCACGGACTGTCTCACGCCGGAACCCTCGTTGTCGCGCGGAAGATAAAGGCGGGAGGGGCGGAAGACAGCAGGCTCGAGCTGGAGTCGATCGGCATCTGGCTGGCCGCGGCGATTGACGGCAGCCTCTCAAACGGGGCTTTCGACGCCATCGCCGATTCGCATCTGGTGGGGTCGCTTCGGCGGCTTCTTGACGACGCCGTGGCGCGCGAGTCGACGCGCGGCGTCGTCAGCGCATTCGTCGAGACGCTGGCGGTCTGGCTCGAAATCGAAGTCCATGGCTACGTCGCCGGCGCACCGGGCCGGTTCCTCCTGTCGTTGTCGCCCGTGGGCACCGATCACTCCACCGTACCCGCGGCGCTGGACGATGCCGTCGTCCCGGCGGGCACCGCCATGGTTCGCTTGTCTTCCTCGGAGACCGAGCGCTTCGAGTTCACGTCGGTGCCCGACGATGTGTTGATCCGGCGGATCGCGGCGCACGGCAGCGCCTCGTGGGTGATGGTCTTCGCCGGCACGATCGACCGCTCCGCCGAAGCGCGATTGACCGTGCTCTCGGATCTGTGTCGCGACGCGCTCAACACGCTGACCGTGGAACCGGTCGTGACTCCCGACGTCGAAGTCGCCGAACACGAGTCGCCGGCGGCCGCCCCTTCTTCGGACCAGGGCGAGCGGCGCAGCGCCCATCGGCCGTTCCACGCGTGGATCGAACGGCTGGCGTCACAGACGATTGAGGAGGGCGGACACGCCTCGGTGATCGTCATCTCGATTCCCGACGAGGACGCGCGGCCGGAGTACATCCAGGCTCAGGTCGTCAAGGTCAGAAACGAGCTGCGCCCCTCGGATTTCGCCGGCGGCCTCAGCGGTGGCGAGATTGGCGTCCTGTTGCGCGACACGCCTGCCGATCAGGCGGCCGCTGTTTCGGCGCGTCTGGAAAAGCTCCTCCAATGGGACGTCACCACCGGCAAGGCGATTCAGCCATCGATCGGCATGGTCAGCTGCTCGGCGGATTCGCAGCGCGAAGGATCGTTCGTGCGGGCCGCGCGTGAAAACTGCGCCGCGCGCGCGATGCGCGAGCGCCGGCGCGATTTCGTGGATTTCTTGGGAATGCCTTGACTCGTACGGTCAATCGTGCAAAATGGCAAGACGTCCTGACGGTCCAGGACACATCTCTCACACGCTCTCGCACACCGCCGCGCAGCGACCGAGTTTCTATCTGCGACGTATGATCCATGTACGCTCGACCCTGATCGCTGCCCAGCCATATCCGCCGAGAGACGCGAACGTCTGATGTCCGCCTCATGACGATCGCCACGGACCTCGTCGTCGACAGAATCCCTCGAGTAGACGGGACTCAGGAACCGCTCGCGAGCTGGTACACCCAGGGCCTCTCCGACGGTCTTGGCGATCGCCTCCTGATGTTCGACAACACCAACGCGCCGTCGTGGGAGCTGTTGCGGTTCCGGCCCGAGTTCGTGTCGACACCGGGATTCGAGCGGGCGCTGCGCGACCGCGTCGAGCAGCTCGGTCATTTCAGGCACCCGCTGTTCACGCACGTTCGCGCGGTCGAGGAATTGGGATTCGGAGACGGGCTGGCGCTGGTCGCGACCTACGCTCCCGGCCGCCGGCTTTCGGAGGCGCTCGTGAGGCCGCGCAGTGTCGGCGCGGTCATCCCGCTGATCCGGCAGTTGACGTCCGCGCTCGCTGACCTGCAGGAGCAAGGCGGCGACGTGGCGCACGGCGCGCTGACCGCCGACCGGATCATGGTGGCGCGAGACGGGCAGTTGATCATTCGCGAGCACGTGCTCGGCTCGGCGCTCGCGCGACTTCGCCTGCCGGCCGGGCGCCTCTGGACCGACCTCGGCATCATGGCGTGGCCGACGCACCTCGCCGTTCCGACGCTCGATCGCCGGACGGACGTCGTCCAGCTCGCACTCGTCGCGCTATCACTGATGCTCGGCCGGCGTGTCGGGCCGGCGGACTATCCGCGGCGGATCGACGAACTGCTCGATCGCATCGGCGAAACGACGGGCGATGATCTGTTCTCGCCCTTCAGGTTCTGGCTGGAGCGGGCCCTTCAGCTGAATGGACGCGTGTTCGAGTGCGCCGAAGATGCCCGGGCGGCGTTGCGCGACCTGGCGAATGACGGTAAGGAGACGGACGACTCGCTGACGTGGCGCGCCGCCCCATCGCGGCAGCGTCCGGCCCTGCGGGATGAGGAGACCGGCCCGTCGGATGACGCGAGCAATCCGATCGAGCAGTTCAGCTCGGAAACGTCGGCCGCGCCGGCGTCGCGACCTTCGTCCGCGACCGAGCAACCGCCGGCCATGATGGCCCGACCTCCGTCTCCGGCGGAGTATCTGGACGGGAACGACGTTCGTTCAACCGGTCGAACGCCTCGGGCGGTCCGCTGGGTCGCAGCGACGGCGGTCCTGGTGGCAATTGCCGAAGCCGGTGTCATCGGCCGGCTCCTCTACGTCAGAAGCCAGACGCCGCCGCCCACGAACGCCGCCGTGCTCGTCGAATTTGTCCGCCCCGGCGCCGATGTCCTCGTTGATGGCCAACCGGCAGGCGTCACGCCGCTGGCGCTGAAGATCGGCCCGCACACACGCTCGATCCGCGTCGTCAGTCAGGACGCCGCGCCAGCAGCCGCGGCTCCGCCAGCCGTCGTCGCCGAGGATCCGGATCTGGCGGCGGCGCGACCGATCGTTGCTCCTCCGGCGCCGGCCGCTCCACCGGTGGCCGCGGCTCCTAAACGCCCCGGTGCGCTCCGCGTCTCCTCACCGATCGAGCTCCAGGTGATTGAAGGCGAACAGGTCCTTGGGTCGAGCAGCCAGGGGCCGGTCGCTCTTGCGGCGGGCCGTCATGAATTCGAGCTCGTCAACGCCGCGCTTGGCTTTCGCTCGCGGCGCGTCGTGGAGATCAATGCCGGACAGACCCTGACGCTCGCCGTGCCGCGGCCCAACGGCGACGTCAGCATCAACGCGCTGCCGTGGGCCGAGGTCTGGCTCGATGGCACGGCGCTCGGACAGACTCCCCTGGGAAAGGTTTCCGTACCGATCGGCGAGCACGAGATTCTCTTCCGTCACCCGAGCTTCGGGGAGCGGCGGGAGAAGGTGATTGTGCGATTGGATCGGCTCACGCTCGTCAGCGCGAACCTCCGGCGGTAACGGGACGCTCGGTCTAAGGCGCGCGCGCGAGGAGCGTCGGACCCGAAGGCGACGGCCGCCCACCCGTCGGTTCCAGCGTGACCGCCACTCCCGTGACCGGCCGCGGCACACGCGGCGGATCCTGAACGACCATCATGACGCGTCCGACCTGGTCCGGTACGAACAGACCGGCGCTGACCGGCTCGGCTGCCGTCAACAGCCACGCCTGATACGTCGTTCCCGCCGGCGCCGGTGGGACCCGTGATCCACTGAAGACCAGACCGCGCGAGCGGCTCCACAGCATCTGCGCGAATGCCCGGGGCGTCGTCGCGCCGCTCGTGACGTTGAAGCGCACCAGATCGGGAGCGGCGAGGACGTCGCTGACGGTTTGCGCGTTGCGCGCGGTCTGCTCGGCCTCGGCGATCTTCCGGTCGGCGTTTTCGCGCGTGTCGGCGACCTTTTGATTGGCCAGCTGCGCTGCGGCTTCGGCCTGCTGTTGCGCCACGGCGACTTTGGCGGCGGCTTCCGTCAACCTGGCGTCGACGCGGCGCTGCAGCCCGATCGCCAGAGCGCTGGCACCCACCACCGCGAGCGCGAGGATCGCGAAGGCCACGGACCACATCTGTCGCTGGCGCTCGCCACGACCGTACACCGCGGCGACTTCCTCTCGACCAACGTCGACCGCGTGTTCGAGCGACTCGACACGCTCCGCCAGTGCGGCGGCCACCTCCGGCAACTCCCGCCGCGTCCTGGGCGCTGCGATCGGGTCCTGCGCGGCCGCGTCCCGATCCGCGGCCGGCAACGTGGCGCCTCCCTGCACGGAGCGGCGGAGGTCGCCGTGCAGGCGCACGACGTCTTCAAGCGGCCAAGCTTGGTCGGCATCCGGTGGCGGCGAGGTCCGCGGCGCGGCAACCGTCCGCAGTTCCGCGACCGCGGCTTGCAGCCCCTGCGCCAGCTCGTTGAGGCGAAAGTGCAGATCGCCCTCGAGCGCCGCGAACCGCGATTCGGTCCGCTCGAGTCCGCTGATCGAGCTGGTTGCCGCGACACAAATCTCGCCCAGGCTCGCAGCCCGTTCGCGCAGCTCCCTGACTGGATCCTCGTGCAGTTGCCGGAGCGCGTTCAGCTCGTGCTGCACCGTGTGGGCGTGTTGCTGCTCGGAGCTGGTCCAGCGATCCAGGATGTCGTTGCTCTGCTCGATGAGATGCGTTAAGCGCGATTCAACCGGCTGAAGATGTTTCTGCGTCTGCTGCCACTGCTGGAGCGTCAGGCTGAATCGATCCAGTTGCGCTTCGAGTTTGGAGAGACGTTGTTCGAGGTCTGGACCCTGCTGATGCATCTACCACCCTGCGCGCGCGATTGTTGCACAAAAATGCACGCGCCGCGCGTCGTTTTCGCGCTAGGATGTGCGGTACACACGCCCAGAAAACGCTAGCCGCGAGGTGCGCCGATGATCCTCAATCGCGTCGCGCGTCGTTTTGCCGTGGCTCTCGTCTCAGGGTTTCTGGTCGCCTCTGGCGTCGCGGGCCAGGACGCGCTCACCCGCGCGAAGGATCTCTACGCCTCAGCCGCCTACGACGACGCGCTGGCGGTGCTCGATCAGCTGAAGCTCGATTCGTCGTCGCCCGACGTCGTGGAGGCCGGCCAGTACCGGGCCTTCTGCCTGCTGGCATTGGGGCGAAGCGACGAAGGGCGAAAGGCCATCGCGGGCATCGTCGAGGCCGACCCGCTGTTCCAGCCGGCCGAAACCCAGATGTCGCCGCGGCTCGTGACGGTGTTCCGCGACGTCAGAAAGCAGCTGCTGCCGCGAATCGTCCAGCAATCGTACGCGGAAGCCAAGGCCGCGTTCGATCGGAAGGAGCTGGAAGCGGCCGCCATCGCCTTCGACCGCGTGCTTCTGCTGCTCAACGACCCGGACCTCCCAGTGTCATCGGGCACGACCGATCTCCGGATGCTGGCCGCCGGCTTCAGGGATCTCAGCAAGGTGGCTCCCCCACCGCCGCCGCCCAAGGCGGCGGGGCCGCCGCCGAGCATTCCTCCAAGTGCCAGACCCGCGACCGCACCGGGTCCGCCACGCACGTACGGTCCGAACGACGCCGACGTGACACCTCCGGTGGTCATATCTCAACAGCTGCCTCCGTGGCGCCCGTCGAAGCTGTCCGCCACACGGCGCGACTACCAGGGGGCCGTGGCGCTGGTCATCGACGAGAGCGGGAACGTCGAGTCGGTCACCCTCCTCACCAGCCTTCAACCTGACTACAACCCGGTCCTCCTCAGGGCCGCCCGCGAGTGGAAGTTCAGGCCGGCGATGAAAGGTGGCCTGCCCGTGCGATATCGGAAGGTGGTGGGTATTCGCCTGAACCCGTCCGAGTGAGCAACTCCGACTTGAGTCTCGTGGCCTTTGGGTGCAAGCTGCTGCATCCCATGACCACATCCACTCTCGCCCCGCGCACTGACCCGATCGCCGCACGCCGCCTGTTCACCGCCGGCTGCATCGCCCTGATCGCGACCGCGATGTCGTTCGCCATCCGCGGCGATATCATGGGCGACTTCGAGCGGCTGTTCTCGCTGACCAAGACCGACGTCGGCTGGATCGCCGGCGCAGCCTTTTGGGGCTTCGGCTTCTCGATCCTGCTGGGAGGGCCGTTGTGCGACCTCCTCGGTATGGGGGTGCTGTTGCGGATTGCCGCAATCGGCCACGTCGGTGGCGCGATCGCGACCATCCTCGCGCCCGACTTCACCGTGCTCTTTGCGGCCACGCTCGTGATCGGCATTGCCAACGGGCTGGTCGAAGCCGCCATCAACCCGCTCATCGCGACGATCTATGCCGAGGACAAGACTCGACGGCTCGTCGCGCTCCATGCATGGTTCCCGGGCGGCATCGTGATCGGCGGCGTGCTCAGCTTTCTCTTCACACAAGCGGGACACCAGATGCCCGCGCTCGCGCCTTACACCGGCTGGCAGGCGAAGATGCTGTTAATGATCGTCCCGTCGGTGTGGTACGGGTTCCTGTTCGCCGGCCAGAAGTTTCCGTCGACGGAGCGCGCCGCCGCCGGTGTGCCCTTCGGTGACATGTTCAAGGAAATCCTTCGACCGCTGTTCATCGTCGTCTGGCTGTGCATGTGGCTGACCGCCGCGACCGAGCTCGGTCCCGGCCAGTGGGTGAGCAACATCTTCAACGACGTGATGAAGAGCTCGGCGCAGGCCGGCATTCTCGTCCTGGTGTGGGTGAACGGCATCATGTACCTGATGCGGCAGTTTCTGGGGGGCGCCGCGCATCGCCTGTCGCCCATCGCGCTGATCGCATCCACGGCCGTCGCCGCCGCCGCCGGCCTTTTCCTGTTCGGCATGGCGGCTACTCCCTTGACCGCGTTCGCCGCCGCGGCGCTCTTCGCCGCCGGCACCGCCTTCTGGTGGCCGACGATGCTTGGGATTACGTCGGAGCGGTTTCCACGTGGCGGCGCGCTAGCGCTGGCGATCATCGGAGCGAGCGGCTCGTTTTCGACGGCGATCGCCGGCCCTGTCATGGGATGGATCAACGATCGCTACGGCGCGGATCACGTGCTCTCGATCTGGGCGATCCTGCCCGCCGTGCTGGCGCTGATCTTCACGGCTCTGTATCTGAGCGACCGGGTGCGGGGCGGCTATCGCGTCGAGCACATCGGCCGAAAAGCGGCGGTATGAACCTGGACCGCCTCAGGTTCCCCATCGTTCAGATTTCGCTCGATCTGACGTCGCTCGACGAAGCACTCGAGACGGCCGCGATCGCGGTCGAGGCCGGAGTGGACTGGCTGGAGGCCGGCACGCCGCTGCTGCTGGCCGAGGGCCTGCGCGCCGTCGAGCAGCTTCGCCGCCGGTTTCCCGATCATCCGATCGTCGCCGATCTGAAAACGATGGACGGCGGGTATCTCGAGACCGAGATGATGGCAAAAGCGGGCGCCAATCTCGTCGTGGTGATGGGCCGTGCCCACGAAGCCACCATCCGCCGCGTCGTCGACGCGGGACGCGACTTCGGCGTGAAGGTGATGGGCGACAACCTTGCCGCCGACGATCGCGTGGCGTGTGCGCGCTGGATGGAAGGACTCGGCGTCGACTTCATCGTCCACCACATCGGCTACGATGAGCGGCGCATGATCACCGGGCTGAGCCCGATGGACGAGCTCGACGCTGTCGTGCGCGCCGTCTCGATTCCGGTGCAGGCGGTGGGCGGCCTGTCGATCCGACAGGCGATCGAGTGCCCGTCGCACGGTGCGCCGCTGGTGGTGCTGGGCGCCCCCCTCGTCATCGACGCCGATGGCTTCAAGGCGGTGACGGGCGACACGCTGCGTCAGGCGCTCTCGGAGATCTGCCGCACGATCAAACACCAATCACTCATTCACTAATTCACCAATTCTCCCATCCTCCCATTCACCACATGCAGGCCGCTGTCGTCCACTACGCCCTCGAGCCCCTGGCCGTCGAACTTCGGGACATCGCCATCCCCGACATCGGCGACAGCGACGTCCTGCTGCGGGTCGGCGCGGTATCGGTCTGCGGATCCGACGTGCACCAGGCGTACAACACGCATTCCTGGACGGTCAACGTCCCCGTCGTCCTCGGCCACGAGTTCGCGGGAACCGTCGCACAGGCCGGACGCTCGGTGAAGGCGTTCCGCGAAGGTGACCGTGTCGTGTCGGAGACGGCCGCCGAAGTGTGTGGCGACTGTCTGCTGTGCCGGACCGGCCGCTACAATCTATGCCCGCAGCGGAAAGGCTTCGGCTACGGCATCAACGGCGCGATGGCGTCGTACGTGAAGGTCCCCGCGCGCTGCCTGCACCGAATCCCCGACGCGTTGCCGTTCGAGCTGGCCTGTCTGGCAGAGCCGCATGCCGTCGCCTACAACGCGATGTTGGTCAACTCGCAGATTCGCCCAGGCGATGCCGTCGTGGTGCTCGGGCCGGGACCGATTGGACTGCTGTGCACGCGCATGGCCGCGCTCGCCGGCGCCGACCCGCTGATCGTCGCCGGCCTGTCCAGCGACGCGCCCCGCCTCGAGACTGCCCGGTACCTTGGCGCGACCCACGTCGTTGACGCATCGCGTGAGCCGCTCGAGGACGTGGTTCGAGGCCTGAGTCCGCTCGGCGCCGACCTCGTGTGCGACGCTTCGGGCGCCAGCCGTCCGCTCGACGTAGCGCTCGCGCTGGCGCGGCCGGATGGACAGGTGACCAAGGTCGGTTGGTCGCCGGACCTCTTACCCGTGAACGTCAATCCCCTCGTCCAGAAAAACATTCGTCTCCAGGGCTCGTTCAGCCACAACTATCCCGTCTGGGAACGCGTGATCCACCTGCTCGACCGTGGCGTGACGCACCCGAAGAAGATCATCGGCCTCACGACCGCGCTCGACGGCTGGCGCGAGGCGTTCGACGCCATGCACGAAGGGCGGGTCATCAAATCGGTCCTGATTCCGTGAGCAACCACACACTCGCGGGTAAGGTATCGGTCGTGACCGGCGCGACCTCCGGCATCGGCCGCGGCATCGCCGAGCATTTCGCGAGTCTCGGGTCGAACGTCGTGGTGCACGGCCACGACCGGGGCGACGGCCTCGAGACCGTGCAGCGGGTGAAGGCGGCCGGACGCGACGCGGAGTACTTCGACGGCGACCTGACGAGCGAAGAGATCTGCCGCTCGTTGATCCGCTTCGCCGTGGAACGATTCGGCGGCGTGGACGTCCTCGTGAACAACGCGGCCGACACCGGCCGCGGCGACCTCGAGCACATCGCAGTGGCGCGCTGGGACACCATCATCGCCGTGAACCTGCGGGCGCCGTTCATCCTGTTGCAGGAAGCGATTGCGCCGATGCGGGCGCGCGGCGGCGGATCGGTGATCAACATCGGCTCGATCCTCGCCTACGTCGGCGAGCCCAAGCTTGGCGCCTATTCGGTGTCGAAGGGCGGCCTGATGACGCTGACGAAGAACGCCGCGTCGCTGCTGAACCGCGACCGGATCCGCGTCAATCAGATCAACGTCGGGTGGACGCTGACCGAAGGCGAGCGGCGCGTAAAACGCGAGCAGGAAGGGAAAGGCGACGACTGGGTCGAGGCGGCGATCGCGACGCGGCCGTTCGGGCGCCTGCTCCTGCCGGCCGACATCGCCCATGCTGCGGCGTATTTTGCGACGAGCGCGAGCGAGTGCGTCACCGGCAGCGTGCTCGATCTCGAGCAGTACCCGCCGGGCGCTCTGCCGAATTCGTGAAAGCGCTCATCACGGTTCATCACGAAGTCTCGAAGGTACGAAGAACGCGAAGTTCTTTGATCAAAGCGACTTCGTGACCTTCATCGGTCTTCGTGCCTTCGTGAGAGACCGTGGGGACGGCTCTACGGCGATGACGACTCGGCGATGAGGCGCTTGTAGACCGCCCGCGCGTGGTCGTAGGCAGCCTTTGCCTCCGCCCGCTCGGAAGTCCTGATCGCCGGCGCTTTCTGCGTCCAGCACTGATCCACCGCCGTCAAGCACCACTCCGCGCTCCGGCGCGAGGCGCGTATCGGCTTGTCGCCGACGATCGCAAACACCGGGTTGGTGTGCGACGACGACAACACGCGCGCGGCAATCCAGCTGCTGGCGCCGACCGGCACGTCGAACTCGACGTCGCGGATCTGCCCGTCAGCGGCCACGTTTCTCGTCGCCGCGACGCGGCCGTTGACGACGATCTCCACCGGCACCTCGCGCGTGGTGCCGATCCGCGCCCGCTCGACGTCCCAGAATGGCTGCTGATCGAGCGGGCGGGTACGGATGGCTTCGTTCGGAACTGGATCGAGGTACGCCGCCACGCGCACGCGCACCTTGACGGGCCGCGGCGCCGGAATCTTGAGCTCGCTGCCACCGCGCCCCACGCCCACGCCGTCCACCGTGAAATCGATCAGGTGACTCTTTCCATCAGAGACATAGCTGCGTCCATCGCGCAGGCCATTCAACCAGGCCGGGAACGACAGCGCGCCGTCGACCTGTGCGTACGTCCGACCGATGCCGACCCGACCGTCATAGATGCAGGGGAAATCCGTCTCGCCGCTGATCCGCGTGCGGAACCCAACGTTCAGCGTGTGATACCAGATGCTCAATTCCGCCACGGTCGGGGTATCGACCGTCGAGATGAAATCGACAGCGTTCGGGTGTGTCACGTCGACGATGTATTCATTGGCGCCGATGCCATCGAACGCCGGCATTTCGAAGCTGGGAACGGCGCGGTCCTGTACCTGAAGGCCCCATCCCGAGTGGGCGAACCCGACGACCGCGCCCTGTGACTTCGCCCATTTGAGAATCGGCAGGTTCCACGATGGCCAGTCCTCGATGCGATGCGTCTTGGGGTAGTCCTGATCTGTCAGACCGAGCAGCACGAGGTGTCCGGAGTGACTGGATGGAAAACCGGAAACCTCCAGGTCGTAGTGCATCCGGCGATCGGGCTTCGACAGCGGATTGTCCTGTCCCGTGAAGAATTGCTTTTGATAGTAGTAGCAGGGTCCCCAGGTCAGTACCGAGCCGACATTGAGCGACTCGCCCAGGATTTGACGCATCATGTCTTCGGGCAGCACACCTTCCGTCGGGTTCTGATAGTGCGAGCAGCCGGCCGCGTGGATGTGGTGATCGCCGGAAAACCATCCTAGGCTCGGCGGGTCGAGCCATCGTTCGAGCGCGACGGCGAGCTCGCTGGTCCCGGAGGCGGCGACGCGGAATTCCGTCGTGCGCGCCAGGTACTCGGGCCCGCCGCTCGTAACGACCGTGTAGCTGCCCAGCGGCAACCGAAGGCTCTCCCCATCGGCGCGATACACCTGCGGCTGGAAGGGAAAGTCGGGCGCGAGGCGCTTCGATGGGTTCGGGAAGATTCGGCCAAACGCGTCGCGAATCAACAGCGACGCGACCGCCGGCCTCCCATGCTCGTCGCGCACTCGAATCAGCACCGATCGAGCCGGAAGCGCGGTAAACAGAATGGACACGTCGTTGCGGCTTCCGACGTCCTGCGTGCCGGGGCCCACGTTGAACGCGATCTGGGCCGACCGCTGACCGCTGTCGCGGCTGAACACTTCCAGGATGACGTACTCGACCGCCAGACCCGACAACCGGCGCCTCATCGGCGGCTTGTCGTAGATGGAAATGCCGGCCCACCGTTCCCGGACCTCGCGCGCCGTCAACGTGGCGTTCGGCGCGGGCGAACCGTCGGACCGGATGAATACGTCGCCGTGATTCGGGCTTGCGACCTGCAGCGGCGCTGTGACATTGGCCTCGTTGAGCACTTTGACGAGAAACAGCCTCGTGCCGCTTTCGACCAGCTCCGGCCGCGCCGGACCCTGATCGACGCTGACCCGGCTTTCGGGGTTGATGCGCACAACGGCCAACACGTACTTGTCCAGCGCCGTCTGGATCTGCTGGACGCCTTCTTCCTCGTCGGCAACCACGAGCGCGTCGTCTATCAAGCGATGGTCGGCGGGCGCGAGCGGTTGCCCGAGATAGCTGAGCGTGGTCTCGAGCCGCCGCGCCTGCTGGGCGAGCGGCTGCAGAGCGACGTTCGGTCGCGGCACTCTTTGGGAGGGCTGCATCGCGCCGAAACTTTCCGCGTGGAGGACGACGCCGACGGCCGCGGCGATGTACGGGGCAGCGCATTTCGGGAACTTCACAGCCACAGCCACCTCGCCGCGGCAGCCTAACATAGTTGACCGGAGCCCGCGCTGCCGATAACGTGCCGTCGCGATGGAGCGCGCGCGGCCGCGTATCAGTGTCTTCCCGAAGTGCTACTTCGACCAGTTGTGCCGCGGCGACATGCAGTACGCCTCGTGGATCAGATCGGCGGCGACGCTTGGTGCGGAAGGACTCGAGCACTACGATGGATTCATTCGCGGCCCTGCCGCCGATGTCGTCTCGCTGATGGAGGACACCGGACAGACGAGCTCGATGCTCTGCTTCTCGCCGGACTTCACCCACCCGGACGCCGCGGAGCGGTCGCGGCAGATCGAGCGTCAGAAGGCCGCGATCGACCTGGCCGTGACCCTCGGTACCAGGTTCTGCCGGACGCTGAGCGGTCAGCGCCACCAGGGTCTGACCCGACGCGACGGCGTGGCGCGAACTGTCGAGGGGCTATACCGCTCGATTGAGTACGCCGAGAAGCGTAACGTCGTGTTGTGTCTGGAAAACCACTACAAAGACGGCACCTGGCAGTATCCCGAGTTCGCGCAGCCCGAGGACATATTCCTGGAGATTCTCGATCGCGTCGATTCCCGACGGCTCGGTGTGCAGTACGATCCGTCGAACGCGCTCGTCGGCGGCTACGATCCGATACGGTTTCTGGAAGAGGTGCTCCCGCGCGTTGTCACGATGCACGCCTCCGATCGATATCTGACGCCGGGTGCGACCATCGACGAGCTGCGGCACAGCGACGGCACGATCGGTTACTCGGACAAGCTGCGGCATGGCGAAACCGGCCAGGGCCTGATCGACTACGATGCGATTTTCCGAATCCTCGCGGGCGCGCAGTTTTCCGGCTGGATTTCCGTGGAGGACGGGATGAATGGCCTCGAAGAGCTGGAGCGATCGATCGCGTTCCTGAAGCAGAAGAGGTCCCAGTACTATGCGTAGCGCTCTCTTCGCAGTACTGATACTCCTGCCGCGGCCGGCCGCGGCGGCGTCCGTGCCGCTGGACCTTACGCGGGTCCGGCCTGGCCCGGTCGCCGTGACGCGTGCCGACGACGCGGTGACCGTGACCTGGCCCGACGAGACCGGACGCCCATGGCGTGCGACGTTCTCGCTCGATCCGACGCAGCCGCTCGTCACCTTCATCGGCGCGGACGTGGACGCAGTCGTGCGCGGCGCGCGTCCCTTCTACCAGGGCGAAACGGGCAAGCGGCGCGGCGGCTGGTACGCCTTCTTCGACGATCCGACGACCCACCCGGACGGCACCCGTCACGTGCAGGGCACGCTGCAGCTGCGCGGCGCGTCCGCGCGTAGCGTCGGCGAGCGGGTGGAGATCGCCTTCGACGGCCTGCGCATGGGCAGCTTCGATGGCGGTCTCGCCTACACGTTCTATCCCGGCAGCCGCCTCATTCAGCAGGAAGCGGTTCTGACGACCTACGACGCCGACGTCGCGTACTACTATGACGCCGGCCTCGACATGGCCGCGCCGGCCGATCGGCAGCCTGGCAACAACATGCGCTCCGACGTCGCCTTCTACGACACCGAAGGCACGCTCAAGCACGTGACAGTCAACGGTCTGCAGGCCGAGCGCGTACCGGTCCAGGCGCGGTACCGGACGCTGGCGCTGAAGACCGCCGGCGGCAGCATCGCGGTCTTTCCGTCGCCCCACCAGTACTTTTTTCCGCGCGACTTCACGTCGAACCTCGGGTTCGTCTGGTATCGCGCCTGGCGCGGCCGCGCGGCGCTCGGCATCAGGCAGCTGCGCGACGAGAACTGGCAGTACTACCCGTGGATGAACGCACCGCCGGGACGGCCGCAGCGGATGAGCGTGTTCTTTCTGGTCGCCTCCGGCGCGTCCGACGCAACACTCGCGAACGTGCTTCGCTACACGAACGGCGACCGCTTCAAAGCGCTCGACGGCTACAAGACACTCAGTACGCACTGGCACCTGGCCGACACCGTGCAGGCGATGGCGCACGGAACCGGCTGGACGCCGCCGTTCAAGCCGGTGCTGAAGGCGATGGGCGTCGATGCGTCGATGATCATGGATTTTCACGGCGACGGGCATCCCGACGATCTCACCGACCTGCGTCTCGACGAGCTCCACGCCTACTTCGCGACCCTGCGGCATCAGTCGGATCCGGACTTCCTGCTGATTCCGGCGGAAGAAGCCAACGTGCATCTCGGCGGCCACTGGACGCTCGTGTTTCCAAAGCCGGTGTACTGGTTCATGGGCCGACCCAAGAGCGGCGCGCTCGTCTCGACGCATCCCAAGTACGGCACCGTCTACAGCGTCGCCGACGCGAAAGAGATGTTCGACCTCGTGAAACGCGAAGGCGGCTATATGTACCAAACGCATCCGCGCACCAAAGGATCGACCGGGTTTCCGGACAAGATCCTCGCGACTGACTTCTTCCGCGACGCCAGCTATCTCGGTGCCGGCTGGAAGGCGCTGCCCTCCGATCTCTCGTCGCCGCGTCTCGGCGATCGCGCGTTCGATCTCCTCGACGAGTTGAACAACCAGCGGCTGCACAAGCGGCTGCTCGGCGAGGTGGACGTGTTTCAGTTCGACCACACGCACGAGCTGTACGCCCACATGAACATCAACTACATCAGGATCGATCGCGTGCCAGCGTTCGATCGATGGGGCGACGCGCTGGTTCCAGTGGCCAACGGTGACTTCTTCACGACCACCGGCGAGGTGCTCCTGCCCGACGTGAATCTCGCGTCGTCGTCCGCCGGCGAGATCGTGGCGCGCGTGCGGGCGGAGTGGACGTTTCCGCTACGCTTTGCCGAAATCGTCTGGGGCGACGGTCAGACGACGCATCGCGAGGTCATCGAGTTGGCTGACACGCGCGAATTCGGCAAGCGGCAGTTCGAGTGGCGAACCAAGGCGAACGGCTGGACGTGGGCCCGCGTCGCGGTGTGGGACGTCGCAGGAAACGGCGCGTTCGTGAACCCCTTCTGGCGGCCCTAATCATGGCTTTGGAGAAATACGAGCCCTTTTTCGGATTGACCGAGGCGCCCTTCAGCCTCGCCCCCGATCCTCGATTCCTGTTCGCGAGCGCCTCGATTTCGGCGGCGCTCGAGCAGCTCGCTTACGCGCTCGGGCGGCGCGAACCGCTGATTGTCGTCACTGGCGAGATCGGCACCGGGAAGACACTCCTGTGCCGGGCGGTCATGAAGCGGATTCCGCGCGAGACATTCCTTTCGGTCATCGACGACCCGCTGCTCGAGCGCGACGACCTCCTCAAGCAGATGCTCGAGGACTTCGGCGTGATTGCGAAGGATCGATCGAGGCTGACGGAGACGACGCGCCACGAGCTCGTCGAGGCGTTGCAGGCATTTCTTCGGTCCCTCGGCTCGATTCAGGCGCACGCCGTCGTCGCCATCGACGAGGCGCAGCACCTGCGGCCGGACGTGCTCGAACAGATCCGCCTGCTCTCGAACATGAATGACGAGAAGGGGACTCTCCTTCAGATCATCCTGGTCGGGCAGCCGGAGCTGGAAACGCTGCTCTCGCAGCCAGAGTTGCGACAGCTCCAACAGCGCGTGACGCGGCGGTTCCACCTAGAGCCGCTCAACCGGGAGGAAGTGCGCGAGTACATCGATCACCGGCTTGCGCTGGCCCGTAACGGCGCCTCGCGAACGCCTGGCGCGGCCGAGCTGGCGCATGAACTGGCGGCGTGGTCTAGCGTGAAACGCGACGCGCAGTTCACCGACGAGGCCGTTCAGGCGGTGTTCGAGATCTCCCGCGGCGTCCCCCGGGTGATCAACGTGCTCTGCGATCGGTCACTGGAAGCAGCGTGCGCTTCCAATCTTCGGGTTGTCGACGCGTTCGGAATCAACAAGGCAGCCGGCGACCTGGGCCTTGGATCGCTGCGGATTCCTCGGGTATCGAGTGAAGAGTCGCCTGCACCCGCGAGGCAACCGAAACCCGAACACTCCTTCTGGGTACCGGCGCCTTCGGAATCACGATCTGCAGCGCCGACCGGTGAATCCCTCGCGACCTTCGCCGCTGACGAGCCCGTCCCTGCCGAGTTCTCGGCGCCTTCACGACAGCGACCGAAATACGTGCTGCTCGCCGCGTCGCTGGCGCTGCTGGCGTTCGTGGCCGTCTGGTACGGCCTTCGTGCCTCGGCTCCTTCAGAGCCATGGGTGTCGAGACCCGCTCCGCCGGTAAGTCGCCCCCAGACTCCAGCCGTCGCTCCAGCGCCTCACGGCTCCAATGCGTCCGCGCCGTCAACAGCGCCTGCCGCCGCGCCGGCAACCCCACCGTCGGTCACGCCGGCTCCGCCCGCGACGCCCGCCGGCGACCGCTTCGATATCGTGGTGGCATCGTTTCGGACCGATGCGCGCGCGGCCGCTGTCGCAACGGAGATCGCCGCGCTCGGCCTGCCCGTGCGTCGGCGCATGTCAGACAGCTGGCAGCAAGTGGTCGTCGGTCCGTTCAAGTCCCGACAGGAAGCGGACGATGCTCAGCAGCGTCTCCAACGCGACGGCATGGGCGGCACCCAGATCGTTCCGGTTCGATGACGCATTGACGCGGCGGAGCAGACCGCGCGGCACCCGCATGTGCAATTGCATGCAGCGTGCGTCACCGCCAGAAAACTGCTTGCGCGGCTGTAGGAGTTGTTCTTAACTCAATGTCATGGCACGCTCGATCCCTCGAGCGACTGTGATCGCCGTCCTACTCGTCGGCTTGGCGGCGCCCGCCCTCGCCGCGCAAGGCATCCTCGTCGTGCAGGTGTCGGACCTGAAGGGCGCCCCGATTCCACGTGTCCAGCTCGCGACCAAGGGCGACGGCAGCATCGGGCCGCCAACGGACGCGGCCGGTCGGACGCGCATCAGCCTGGCGGCGCAGACCAGGCCGCAAACGATCGTGGCGCTCACCATCGTCAGCGCACTTAAAGATCTCGTGTTCATCTCGCCGTGGGACAACCAGGTCCGGGTTCCTCCATTCGAGAACGAGTCGCAGAACTTCGCGAGCGTCGTGCTGGCGGATCGAACCGATCGAGCGCTCCTCGAGAACGGCAAGGTCGTCGTGTCCGTGGTGTCGAAGCTGAACCTCTCGACGGCGCCGAAAGACGCGAGCAATCAACCGGCGGAGCGTCGCGCTGATGCGCTGAGCCAGGCCGCCGCGACCCTCGGCGTGCAGCCGTCCGAGCTCGACACCGCAATTCGAGCGTATGGGCCTCGCGCCACTGATTCGTACGACAAAGGGATGGTCGCACTCTACGCCGGCGACATGGCGAACGCGACAGAGCGCCTGACCGCGGCTCTCAAGCAGCGTGAGGAACGGCTCGAGGCAGGCAAACGTGATGCGGCAGATGCGGCGTTCTTTCTGGCGCAGGCGCTCTATCGACAGAATCAGTACGCGCAAGCCGTGGCGATCTACCGGAAGGCACTCGCGTACCGGCCCGGAGATCCCGCGACGACGAACAATCTCGCGCTGGCGCTGCTCCATACCGGCGACTACGCCGGCGCCGCGCCGCTGCTGCAGCTGGCCGTCTCGACCATCGAAGCGGCGAGTGGGCCCAACGATCCGGAAGTGGTGTTTGCGTTGAACAACGTCGGGGCGGTCCTGTTCGCAAAGGGCGAGATCGTGGCGGCAGAGAACGCGTTTCGACGCGGCCTGACGATTCGGCAGGCCGCGCTCGGCGCCGGCGATGTCCGTACGGCGAACAGCATGACGAACGTCGCATCGGTGCTGCTGGCCAAGAACGAGGACGCCGCCGCGGAGTCGCTGCTGGCGGTGGCTCATGACGTCTTCGCCAGGGCTTCACGAACCCCGGACACGATGGCGCAGACGTCCCGGCAGCAGGAGCCGACGGCCGTCGTCGGCGCTGGAACGCTCGGCGCGCCCGGCCTCGTGTCGGTGCGGCTCAATCAGGCGATCCTGGCCCGGCATCGCGGCCGTCTCGACGAGGCGAAGGCGACGGCGCTGGAGGTGCTGCGCGACCAGACGCAGACGTTCGGCCCGCGTCATCCCGGCACCGCCCTCGCGCTGCAGGTGCTGGCGCAGGTCGAACTGGCGGCCAAAGACGCCGCCGCGGCCTCCGACCACTTCGAACGCGCGATCGACAACCGGCAATCGCTGATCGGCCCGGACCATCCGGCGATCGTCGAGTCGCTCGTCGGGCTCGGCGATGCGGCCGTTCTCCTGGGTGACACGGCAAAGGCGCAGAACGCGTACCGCCGCGCGGCGGCGATCCGTCAGCGGACCTTCGGCGACACCGATATCGTGGCCGCGGCGATCCAGAAGAAACTGGCCGCCCTCGCAAAGTAACGGACACGCCCTGCCGGCCGGAGTTGACGACCAATGGACTTGAAGGAGATAGCGGGCGCGATTGCCCACGTCAACAGCGCCTGGTCGATTGCAGCATTCGCGATCGCCGCAATTCTCGGCGTCCTCAACCGAACGCTGGCGTCGTCGGATGCGCAAAAGCGTCGCGGGAAGCGGGCGCCCACCGTCCTGTCGAACTCGTTCGTCTGGCCCGTCGTCGGCGCCATCTGCTTTCTCGGCGCGCTGCCGATTCTGGCGAACACCTATCTCGAGTCGCTGAAAATCCAGGGCGGCGAGTTCTACCGCGTCCGCGTCATCGTCCTCGATCCGGAGGGCCATCCGGCACCTGGCGTGACGTTGCGCACGACCGTGTCGAACGAAACGACGGCGACATCCCAGGACACGGCCGTCGTCACGATTCCGAAAGTGCTGGTGCCCGCCGATGGCAATGTCACGGTGTTTGCCGATCTGGAGTCCGCATTCCTGCACGGCCGCACCGACGTCCATCTCGGTGCGGACCTCAATCCTTCGATCACGGTCAATCTGAAGGCGGCCCGCGATGCGACCGTCGCCGGTCAGGTCCAGGACGATTCAGGAAAGGCGGTCGCGGGCGCGACTGTCAGCGCCGTGGGCGGAGAGGCTGGCGAGACGTCGGCGACCGGCAGTTTTCTCTTGAAAACCAACGCAGCCGCCGGGCAAGTTGTGAGATTGCACGCCGAGAAGCGCGGCTACGCCGCAGTCGATCAGGATCATCCTGCCGGGCGGGAGCCGGTAACGATTGTCCTGCGCGCGGAACGACCGCGACGAACCAGGTGACCGCCGAGATGGGGATTCGTGAGGGCGCTCAGCGTTCGCGCACGGCTTGCAGCCTGGCGCTGACGCGCGTCTGCTTGTCAGCCGCGACCTGCACGGCCGTCGTCCAACGATCGTAGCCGTCACGCTCGATGCGAACGACGTGGGAGCCCGCACGGAGTCGTGTCAACTCGAGCGGCGTCTTTCCGACGAGCTGCCGATCGACGAATACCGAGCTGCCGGCCGGCGCGGAGTCGACCGTCAGCGCTCCAACATATTGAGCGGGGTTCTTCGAGCCGCCAACCTGGGACGTACCGGCCGCTGGTGCGGTTGGTGACACTCGCGGCCGATCTCGCCGGTCCGCTGAAGGCACGATCCTGGCGACAATCGTGCCCGTCGTCGCGGATGCGCGCCCGGCAGGCATGCCAAACATCGCGAAACGGGACACCGTGCTGGGCAGCAGCGAGACAGGCGCCGGCGATTCCTGAACGGCTGCGGTCGCGTTGCCGGCGATCCCGCCTGGCTGATTGGGCGCAAGCAACATGGCGATGCCGAGCAGATCCACGGCCACCAGCACTGCGAGAATCCCCCCCCAGCGCAGATGGGGGCGCTTGAGTCTGATCTTCCATGCAGCAGACTGCGAAGGGCCGGCAGAACGCAGCACGTTGACAGAGTTCCGAGCTGATTCCGTCAGCGCCTGCGTTTGCGTGCGGACGCGTTCGAGCTCCTGTTCGACGTCGTTCTTGCTCCTGACCACCTGTTCGAGCCGGACTCTAGCTTCGGAGGTCCGCCGTTCGAGTTGGCCGATCGCTTTCTCGGCTTGTCCCAGCGCGCGGTCGCTTCCGGTGAGCGCGGCGACTCTCGATTCGAGCGCGCTCAGAACGGCCGTGACCCGCGTCGCTTCGACCGCCGCCCGTTCGATCGTGCTCTTCTGAGCATCGAAGTGCTCGATGCGACGTTCGAGCTGGTCCATCGACGCGGCAGCCCGTTGTTCAAGCCGGACGACGGTCGCCCCGGCATGCTCCAACCGCTGGTCTCCCACGGTCAGCGCGGCGACGAGGGCCTGCTCAATTGTCTGCTTCCGCGCGTCGAAGTCGCTGACGCGCCGTTCGAGCTGCGCCGCGGTTTCGACGCCCTGGTGTTCCAGGCGGCGGACCGAGTCCTGCGCGTGCGCTAACTTCTGATCGCCCTCGGTCAGCGCAGTAGCAACCGCCTCCTCGATCTCGTGCCTCCGCGCATCGAAGTGGCTGACGCGCCATTCCAGTTGTGCGGTCGTTTCGGCGGCCCGCTGTTCAAGCCGGCCGGCCGTTTCCTCGGCTTGTCCCAACGTTTCGTCGCTCTGAGTGCACGCCGCGTCCAGCGCTCGCTCGATCGCCCGCCTCCGTCCATCGAAGCCTTCGAGGCGCCGTTCGAGCTCGGCCATCGTCGCGGTGGCCCGTCGTTCGAGCTCCGCAGTCGTCTCCACGGCCCGATGGTCGAGGCGGCCGACCGTGGCCTCGGCCTCTCCCAGCCAGTCGCATTTTGCGGTCAAGAGAGCGACCCGCGCTTGCAGCTCGTCCAGCAATCGGGCCACTCGCGCGGCTTCTTCGCGAGCTCGATCGATGGCTTCCTTTTGCGCCTCGAAACGAGCCCCGCACTGGATCACCTCTTCAGCGAGCTGCTTCAGTGAAGCGAAACTGTCTTCCGTGGAGGCGCTCAGCTCGCGCACGACCTCGAGCGGTTCGATCCGCTTCTCGATGGCGTCGAGCACATCGACGGTCAGCTCGCTGCGTTTCTCTGTCAGACGGCAGATGTCGCCCAGTCTCGTATAGCCCTGACCGAGGTGGGCGCCGAGACTGCGCAGCTCGTGCAGATCGTCGCGAATCGCAGTGGCGTCGCCTTTCAACTGCTCGACGGCCACCTGAGTCTGCCGGAACAGCTTGCGGAATTCATTCAGGCGCTTCGCGTCGATCTGCGACGCGGCGATGATGTCCTGAACGTCGACGACGGAAGCGTATTGCGATGCGGCTTGAAGGTTTTCCGCGATGCGGGCCCGCGCGCGTGCGGACATCGAAGAGCTGTCTTCCGGAAGGAAGACGGACAGCGTGTCGGGTTCGGTTGTTTGCGCTGCCGAGTCGGGCGTGTCGGGTGGACTCGGGATCGATGGACTGGAGCGCACTCCCGGCGCTATGCCAGCCGGGGCGATGTCTGAGCTCGTGGACTTTGAGAAGAACTTGAACCGCACGTTCGAATCCGGCCGAATCGGGTGAAGGCGTCCGACTCGCTATCAGCATAGTCGCGAGGGATCCGGGGAAGACACTCTCTTTTGCACAGAATCTATGGGGAATCTGCCGACTCAGCAGTGGCTGGAATTTCCCTTGGCGAGCTTCAGAACTCGGCCGCGCTGCGCGCGATCCATCGCGACTCTTGCGTCGTCGAGCGCACGAGCGAATGCCAATCCGTACAGGAAGCCCGCATCGAACTCCGCCACGCCGGGACTTGCCGCCGCTTGTGCGTCATCGTCGTGAAGGAGTTCGCTCATCGAATCAATGAGCAGCTGGCGTTCGGTCGCAATCAGTCTTCCGAGCCTGGCCACCTCATCTTCGGATATCGGCTCGGGGCCCTGATTGGCGGCCGTCATCGTGAGCTTGACGAGTTCTGCCGAGTGACGATTGGCCTCGTCTTCCCATTTGCTCATGCGTCTGCCCCCTCGTCGAGGTCGAGGATATCGTGTTGCTGCGCAGATCGCCAACCTGATCGCTCCTAATCGTCTTCGTCTACACGACCACCGATCGCGCGCGGAGAAGAGCTGTGGCGAGCTGCGGCGATCCTTCGACGCGGATGGCGCGTGCGGCCTCGTTCTCTGACAGCGCGTTGAACAGCAGCTTCCATGCCGCGTCATCGTCCAAACGAATACGCGCCGTGGCCACCGACGGCTCCCCACGCGACAGTGTCCACCGCTCGGTGCCGCGCACCAGCGTCCATCGGCCGCCGGCGGGGCCGCTGATGTCTATCACCACCGTTTGGCCGGGCCCGGCTGACACATCGCGAAACGCGTGCGGCAACCCTCGCACCGCCACGTCGATCACCGCGCCCAGATATCTCGGATCGGACCGTCCGTCAGCCCCCACCGCCATCCGGATCTGTTGCTGGTGATGCCACAGCTCCGTGAACTCGCGCCCGATGTCGAACCAGCCTGCCGACGCATGCTCGCCGGCCCACGACACCGGAAACAGCGCCGGCGCGTCGAGAGACAGCGATTCGAACCAATCGGCAACATCTCGACTGGCCCGCTCGTACAAGTCGGTCAAGACATGCGGACTCAATCGCCTCGAGGCACTGATCCATTGCGCGTTGAGCGCGTTGATGAAGTCGACGAAGTCGCGGTCCGACACGACGGCCTCAGCCGGAGGCGGCGGTTTCATCCCGTCACGATGGAACGAGAGTCGCCGAAGTGTGGTGTCCAGAAGGTGTGCGACGACATCGCGAACAACCCACTGCCTGGCTACAGTCGGACGCTCCCAATCCTCACGCGACAATCCACGTAGCACGTCGACCAGGCCGGTCGAGACGGGACGAAAGAACGCGCGGGTATCAACGGGGATCGGCGGTTCCAGCGGCATAGGCGCCATCGTATCTTGACGGGTCAAGAGCAGACGGCCACGGTACGACCGGTGCACTCTCGATGACTTAAGGGACGTTTTCAGCGAAATCGTCGGCGATCGTTTCTCACGTCGTCACATCCTTGTAAGTCGGCGTCGAAATCTGTCATTGGTGCAGACCGTCGTTGTCCGGGTCCTCGGATCTCCGGGAGGGTCTCATGTTTGGAATGCGAACGTCCGGCGCCTTCCTCGTCGCGACAGTGCTGGTCAGCGCGCCCGCCTTTGCCCAGCAACCGGCTCCCGCGGGTCACGTCAAGGTTGCGACGGGCCGCTCGTTCATCGTCCGCCAGAACACCGCGATAGCAGCCAAGCCTGGCGATCCGGTGTTTGCGATCGACACACTGCGGACCGAAGCCGACGGCTCGATTGGCGTCACGATGATGGACGACACGCGGATCTCGCTCGGTCCTGCCAGCGAGGTACGCCTGGAGCGCTACGTGTTCGCACCGGCCGAAGGCGGCCTGGGTATGGTCCTGAACTTCGTCCGCGGTGTCGCGGCCTATGTCTCCGGTCGCATGGCGAAGCTGGCGCCCGACTCCATCCGACTGGAAACGCCGGCCGCTATCGTCGGCGTCCGTGGCACGACCGTCGCCATCCGGGTCGGCTCGTAGCGCCTATGCCAGGCTTCTGGCACCCGCGGTTTTCGATCCACGCATTGACGGCCGCCGTGCTTCTTGGCGCCGGCTGCGGCGCCATGAAGCATGTCGCCACGCGCGACGCAACGAAGGTTCCAAAGGCTCCGGCGGCGACGACACTGATCGCTCTCCTTCCGGACCCTGAAAGCGGCGTCACCGGACACGCTCGCGTGACCAATGAGTTCGGCTCGGCGAATCTGGCCACGGCGCGCGCGGCGACACAGGTGAAATCCGACGGCCCTCCCGGCGCCGTCAACGCGATCAGCGAAGAAGAGGTCACGCGTTTGTTCGGCGCGGCGCTCGCCGCGCTGCCCCCGGAGCCGAAGCATTTCAGGCTGTATTTCAAGTTCGAATCCGATGCGCTGACCGACGAGTCGAACTTGAAGGTTCCCGAAATCCTGGCTGCCGTGACGCGGCTGGCGGTCCCCGAAGTCGTGGTCATCGGGCACACCGACACGCTCGGCGACCGCAAGGCCAACAAGGCGCTCGGCTTGAAGCGCGCGATGAGCGTGAAGGGCGTCCTGGTTGATGCAGGCATCGCGCCGGCGTTGATCGAGGTGGCCTCGCATGGCGAAGCCGACCTGCTCGTCAAGACGCGGAACAACACGGCCGAGCCGCGCAATCGCCGCGTCGAAATCTCGGTGAGGTAGCCGCACCGTGTCGAGGCCGCGTGGTTCCGCGCGTCGCCGTCTCATCATCCTCAGCGGCGCGCTCCCCGTCGCCCTCGCGTCGGTGCTCGTGCTGTACCGGCCGTCGCTGGTGGGGCGACTGGATGACTCGACTTACGACTTGCTCCTGCGGTCGGCACAAGCAACGCCTCCAGCTGCCCGCGTCGTCATCGTCGACGTCGACGAACGCAGCCTGACCACGGTCGGTCAGTGGCCGTGGCGCCGCGACGTCGTTGGCCGGCTGATTTCCCGGTTGAGGGACGCGGGCGCGGCGGTCATCGCCCTCGACGTCATCTTCCCGGAATCCGATCGGTTCGAGCAGGACTCCAAAGCCGGCCGTGATGCCGGCCCGGATATGACACCTGACGGCCAGCTTGCCGCCACTCTGCGGCAGGGGCGCGTGGTACTCGGGTACGGGTTGACGTTCGACTCGGCGCCGCTTGGCAGGCGCCCGTGTGTGCTGCACCCCCTCGGCGCCGCCATCATCCGGCCGCCGGACGATGCGGGACACGAGCCGTTTTTCCGGGCCACGGGCGTCGTCTGCAGCCTGCCGATCCTCGGGCGGGCAGCGCCGGCGTCAGGCTTCCTGAACGCGGCGCCCGATTCCGATGGCATTCTGCGGCGTGTGCCGCTCGTCGCCGGGTTCGACGGACGCCTGTATCCCAGTCTGGCGCTCGCTGCGGTAGTGGCCACCACCGGGGCAGGCGACATCGCGCTGCGCGTCGTGAACGTCAACGCGGCGACGTTGGAAATCGGCAATCAACAAACGCCCCTCGACGGAAAGGGCGACCTGCTGCTGCGCTACCGCGGCAAGAAACAGACGTTCCCATACATATCTGCGGCCGACGTGTTGTCCGGCGGCGCTTCGAGCGAGGCACTGAAGGGCAAGATCGTGTTCGTCGGTACTACAGCGCTCGGCACCCGCGAAGTCGTGGCGACCCCGGTCGATACGCTGTTCGCTGGCGTCGAAGTGCAGGCGACCGTCGCCGACAACCTGTTGCAGCGCGACTTCATTCGACGGCCGGCGATCGGTGCGACGCTCGAGAGCGTCACTGTCCTGGTCCTGGGCATCGCGATCGTGCTGCTCGTCGCGCAGGCGGGAATCGTTGCCGGCATCGTCGGCGCCAGCGCCGGCGTTGCCGCGCTCTGGTGGGGCGAAACCTGGCTGCTGTCGGCGCGCGGCCTGTTCGTCTCGCCGCTGGCGCCGACGATCGGCGTGCTGGGATCGCTGGCCGTGATGACGCTGGCGACGTTCACCGTCGAACGCGGCCGCGCGAACACCGCCACCCGGGAGAAGGCGTCAACGCAACGTCTGATGGTGCAGGCGTTGCTGTCGCTGACCGAAGTCCGAGACGCCGAGACAGGCCGCCATTCGCGGCGGACACAGCAGTACGCGCGGCTGCTCGCGGAGCAGCTGTCCTCGCAGCCCGAATTCCGCGAGCAGCTCACACCGGAACGCATCGATCTCCTCTCGAGCCTCGCGCCGCTTCACGATATCGGCAAGGTGGGCGTGCCGGATCACGTCCTCAACAAACCCGGGCCGCTGACCGCTGACGAGATGGTGAAGATGCGCAGGCATCCAGAGCTCGGACGCGACGTGATCCTGAAGGCCGAGGCGCGGGTCGGTGTGCGAGACGATGCGACGCTGGCGATGGCGAAGGACATCGTCTACACGCATCATGAACGGTGGGACGGCACCGGGTATCCTCAGGGCCTGCGCGGCACCGACATTCCGGTTGCCGGCAGGGTGATGGCGTTGGTCGATGTCTACGACGCGGTCCGCGCCCGCACGCTGTACCAGCGCTGTCTGTCACACGAAGACACCGTCGCGCTAATCGTGAAAGGCCGCGGCACGCATTTCGATCCGGCGGTCGTCGAAGCATTTCTCGGCGTGTCGGCGCGCTTCAAGATTGTGTCGGACGATGCCCTCGCTGATTCCGCGTAATCGGCGACCGCGCTGAACGCGGAGAAGTCTACTTCGGCGTCACGCGGAACAGCCCGCCCGGATTGCGGTCCTCGAGCATCCACAACGCGCCGTCCGGACCGACCTCCACGTCGCGAATGCGGTGGCCGACATCCCAGCGTTCGGCAGGCTGGGCTCCACCCTTTCCGTCGAACGTGATGCGGTTGAGCGTCTGCGTCTGCATACCGCCCATCAGTGCGGAGCCCTTCCATTGCGGGAACATCGCGCCGTTGTAAAAGATTAGATTGCCAGGCGCGATGATCGGCGTCCAGTAGATCACCGGCTTGGTCAGATCCGGCCGCGTATCAGGACTCGGGATCGGTACGCCGTTATAATTGACGGCGTAGGAGACGAGCGGCCAGCCGTAGTTCTTGCCGGGCTCGATCAGATTCAGTTCATCGCCGCCTCTCGGGCCGTGCTCGACTTCCCACAGCCGGCCGTCGGGCGCGAACGCCAGACCGTAGGGCGTTCGAACACCGGTCGCCCAGGTCTCTGAAGGCGCCAGGTTCTGGCCCTCGATCGTGTACGTGCTGATAACGGGCGCGGTCTTCGCCAATTCCGTATCGCGCGGCGGATTGATCAGCGGACGAGTGGGTCCGCCTGTTTTGCCCGCCATCGGATTGCCCGGCGCGGGTTTGCCATCGAGCGTCAGGCGCAGAATCTTCCCGACCTCCGTGTTCGGATCCTGCGCGGGCGTCATCCGCTGCCGATCGCCGACCGTGAGGAACAGGTACTGACCGTTGGGCGAGAAGGCGATCGCGGCGCCGAACTGTCCACCACGGCCCTTCGGCATGTCGCGCCATAGCACTTGCAAGCCCTCGAGGCTCGCTTTGCCCTCTCCGATCGCCAACCGCGCACGCGCCAGGGCCAGGCCCGACGTCCCCGGTTCGTCGCCCGGCTCGGCATAGGTGAGGTAGATGCTGTGGTCGGTCGCGTATTTCGGCGACAGGAACACGCCCAGCATGCCGCCTTGCCCCTGCCACAGGACTGGTGGGACATTGTCGATCGGCGTCTTCTCCCCTTCCTGCGTCACGAGCCACACCGGGCCCACCTTCTCGGTGACGAGCATGCGTCCATCGGGTAGGAACGCCATGCGCCACCCGAGTTTGAATTCCGCCACCTTGGTCATCGTGAATGGCAGGCTCGGTTCCGGCTTCAACTCGCCTGCGTTGGTCTGGGCCTGCGCGGGGAGCGACATCAGCATGAGCAGCAGCGCTGCTTTCAGAAGCGTCTTCATGAATCTCCTTGTACTCTAGGATAACTTTACTTGATGCCCATCTTCTTCAAGAGCGCCACGAAGCGCGGCTCGGAGCGGATGGAGTCGAAGATGGCATCCCGGCCGATCCAGGCCATCATCTGCGAATCGGCCGCGAGGGCTCGCTCGAGGTTGTCGAGCGCGCGGGTACGGTCGCCAAGACCAAGGTCTACCAGCGCCAGGTTGAATGGCAACACGGTGCCATCCTTCGACATCTTTTTGAGCGCTGCAAGCTCCGACGTCGCACTGGCCCGATCGCCCGCGGCGCCGTACGCGAAGGCGAGATACGCGGTCACGAACGGTGGCGAGTCCATCGCCTTGGCTTTCTTCAAGGCCGGGATCGCATCGCGGAACTTCCCCTCTTCGAGATCGGTCCACCCGTCGATCATGACGGGGAAAAAGAAGGCTGGATCGAGCTCCGCGGCTCTCCGTGTGAGTTTCTTGGCCGCCGCCGAGTTGCGTTGAAACATGTACGGGACGGCCGCATCGAGCAGGATCTGGGGAGACAGCGGGTCCAGTTCGATCGCGCGAGTCCCCTCGGCGATCGCTTCGTCGAACCGTCCCTGGAAGGCCAGCGCCATGCCGAACTGATCGTGAGCGAAGGCGTAATTGGGGTTCAGCGTGAACGCCCGCCGGAATTCGCGTTCGCAGCCGGGCCAGTCGTATTCGTAGAACAGTTTGAACACGCCGAGCGAGGTGTGCGCTTCTGCGGAACTGTCGTCCAGTTCGACAGCCATCTCGGCGGCCGCCTTGGCTTTGGGCTTCGCTTCGGTGGCAGTGAGAAAGCCTTCGTTGTACCCCGCCCAGAGGTATGCGTCCGACAGTCCGGAGAACGCCGTCGCCAAGGTCGGACTCAACCTGACCGCGGCCTCGAATTGCGCGATCGCCTTCTGCAGATTGTCGTCGCTCGGACGGTTGAAGAAGTATCGACCCTTGAGATATGCGTCGTGCGCCTCCGGGTTGACGCTCCGCGCGGCGATCAACCGTGATTGCTCGCTCGGAGTCAGCCGCACGTTGACCTCTCGCGCGATCGCTGACGCCAGTTCCGCCTGCAGCGCCAGCACGTCGCGAGAGCTGCGCTCGAAGCTCTTCGCCCAGAGGTGCTTGTCGGCCCGGGCGTCGATCAATTGCGCCGTGATCCGCACCTTGTCGCCGGATCGAGACACCGACCCTTCCACGACCGCGTCGACGTCGAGCTTCCTCGCGATGTCAGGCGTCGGTGGCCGACCCTTGCCCTTGAACTGCATCACCGACCCACGCGAGATGACGCGGAGTTGGCTGATGGTCGCCAAATCGGCGGTCAATTCGTCGGTCATCCCTTCCGCGAAGTAGTCCTGGTTGGGATCGCCCGAGTAGTTGTCGAGCGGCAGCACGGCAATCGATCGAATCAGGCCGGGCGCAACCGCCACTGGCGGCACGCGAGAAGCCGGCCGCAGGAATCCGCCGCGCGCCAGTACCAACGCCACCGCCACTCCAATGCTGAGCAACGCGAGAACGCCCGCCGCCGGCCGTCTCCACCAGTCGCTCCCGCCACCCGCGCGGGCCTTCTGTTGCGCGCCTTCCTCACGTGCCCCGGCCAACGCCGCCAGATCGGCGCGTACCTCTGCGGCCGACGCGCAGCGATCCCCTGGGTTCTTGGCCAGCAGACGCCCGATCAGGGCCGTCAAACCGTGGGGGATGCCACCGCCGAGATCAGGCGGTTCGCGGAGCACTGCCGCGAGCGTCTCCCCCACCGATGGTTGCCGGAACGGGTGCCGCCCGCCGACCATCTCGGCCAGAATCACGCCGAGGGAAAACAAGTCGGAACGACTGTCGAGTGCGGCGCCTTTCACTTGCTCCGGCGACATGTAGTCGGGCGTGCCGACGATCGTGCCGTGGACGGTCAGTTGGGCCGTTGCCATTTCGCGTGTGGCCTGATCGGGCGACGGCAGATCCTCGACTCGCTTGGCGAGGCCGAAGTCCATCACCTTCACATGCCCCTGCTGGCTCAGCATGATGTTCGCGGGCTTCAGATCGCGGTGCAGAAACCGGCCGGCATGGGCTTCCTGAAGCGCCTCGGCGATCTCCCCGGCGATGTGCAGGGCGTCAGACAGCGGCAGGCGGCCGTTCTGCAGACGGCGGTCCAGCGTTTCGCCGGCGATGTACTCCATCACGAGGAAGAGCGCATCGCCGTGCTCGCTGATTTCAAAGATCTTGCAGATGTAGGGATGATCGAGCGCGGCCACGGCCATCGCCTCGCGCCGCAGGCGCTCGCGCGAACGCGGATCAGCCGCCGTCTCGGCCGGCAGCAGCTTGATGGCGACGCGACGATCGAGACGCGGATCGTGGGCGACATAGACTTCGCCCATGGCTCCCGCGCCGACGGCGGCCAGAATCTCGTAGGGACCGAGGCGCGTG